>Ga0308156_1004308_pt1 | contig 9971 bp, 8 predicted proteins | sample PhyAR2_FD_201041 | JGI IMG/M metagenome (GOLD analysis project Ga0308156, IMG submission 201041) | Phyllosphere microbial communities from UC Gill Tract Community Farm, Albany, California, United States - DLSL A.R2 | ecosystem: Host-associated > Plants > Phyllosphere > Unclassified | place: USA... | reverse complement strand
ATAAGCTGCTCGGCGAGTTCCGCGACAGCGACTCGATCCCGGCCATCGCGGTCTTCGTCGGAGACGGCGTGCTCTCCGAGAGCGACGTCCAGACCATCACGGATGCCGTGGCCGACGCGCCGTCCGTCGAGGGTGTGAGCGAAGACGTCTCCCCCGCCCTCACCTCCGACGACGGCGAGGCCGTGCAGGCGTTCATCCCGATCGACAGTGACGCCGAACTCGGCGACACCGTGGCGGCCCTCGGCGACGAACTGCGTGCCGCGGCACCCGACGGGGTCACGGTGTACATCACCGGCCCCGCCGGCTTCAGCGCCGACCTCGTGGCCGGTTTCGCGGGCATCGACGGCCTGCTCCTCGGCGTCGCGCTCCTCGCCGTGCTGATCATCCTCGTGCTCGTGTACCGGTCCTTCCTGCTGCCTCTCGTGGTGCTGTCGACGAGCCTGTTCGCGCTCTGCGTCGCGCTCCTCGTCGTGTGGTGGCTCGCGAAGTTCGAGGTGCTCCTGCTCAGCGGGCAGACCCAGGGCATCCTCTTCATCCTGGTGATCGGCGCGGCCACCGACTATGCGCTCCTCTTCGTCGCGCGGTTCCGCGAAGAGCTCCGTGTCTCCCGCGACAAGGGTACGGCCGTGCTCTCTGCCTGGAAGGGCTCGTTCGAGCCGATCGTGGCCTCGGGCGGCACTGTGATCGCGGGTCTGCTCTGCCTGCTGCTCAGCGACCTGAAGTCGAACAGCACGCTCGGTCCGGTCGCCGCGATCGGCATCGTCTTCGCGATGCTCGCCGCCCTCACCCTGCTTCCCGCGCTGCTGCTGCTCTGCGGGCGGGCCGTGTTCTGGCCGCGCCGGCCGAAGTTCGAGCCCGAGGTCGTGGCCGAAGAGCACGGTATGCGCACCACCGGTCTCTGGGCCCGACTCGCCGGCCTCATCACCAAGCGCCCCCGCGTGATCTGGATCGTCACGACGCTCGTGCTGCTCGCCGGAGCCTCGGGGGTGCTGCAGCTCAACGCCTCGGGCGTGCCGCAGTCCGATCTCGTGCTCGGCGCGTCCGAGGCCCGCGACGGCCAGGTCGCGCTGGGCGAGCACTTCCCCGGCGGCTCGGGAAGCCCGGTGTACGTCATCGTGCAGGAGGACCGTCTGCAGGATGCGGCCGACGTGCTGCTCGCCGACGACGGCGTCGACGGCGTCGCTGTGACGGCATCCGATTCACCGAGCGGTTCGGCGCCGGTGACCGCAGACGGGATCTCGGCGTTCGGCCCTCCCGGCACCCCCGCGCCCGAGCCCACCGTCGTCGACGGCGAGGTCCTGCTGCAGGGGACGCTCACCGACGCCGCGGACTCCGACGCCGCTGCGCAGACCGTGCGCGACCTCCGCACTGAGCTCGATGAGATCGATGCGGTGGTCGGCGGTGTCACCGCGACGGCGATCGACACCAACGATGCCTCGATCCATGACCGCAACCTCATCATCCCGGTGATCCTGGTCGTGATCATGCTGATCCTGATGCTGCTCCTGCGGTCGATCCTCGCCCCCGTGCTGCTGATCGCGACGACGGTCCTGTCGTTCGGCACCGCGATGGGCGTCTCGGCACTCGTGTTCAACGGGGTCTTCGACTTCCCCGGGGCCGACCCTGCCGTGCCTCTCTACGGCTTCGTGTTCCTCGTGGCGCTCGGCATCGACTACAACATCTTCCTCATGACGCGAGTACGAGAGGAGTCCCTGGAGCACGGCACCCGCGAGGGCGTGCTGCGCGGACTCTCGATCACGGGCGGGGTGATCACGTCGGCCGGACTCGTGCTCGCGGCGACCTTCGCCGCCCTGTCGGTGATCCCGATTCTGTTCCTCGTGCAGCTCGCATTCATCGTCGCGTTCGGAGTGCTGCTCGACACGTTCGTGGTGCGCTCGCTGCTCGTGCCGGCGCTCGCCTACGACCTCGGTCGAGTGATCTGGTGGCCGTCGAAGCTCTGGCGGCGGGGCCGCGACTGATGGGGTGCCCTCGACTGGATTCGAACCAGCGACCTGCCCTTTAGGAGAGGGCTGCTCTATCCTGCTGAGCTACGGGGGCGTGGGTTCCATTCTAGAGGCACCCTCGCCCCCGGATCACGCTGCCAGAGCGAGGTACGGCTCCCACCGGGGGTCGCTGCGCTCGCTCCCGCGCACCGTCCATGCGGTGCCGTGCGGCGGCCGGGGTGTGAACCGCAGCGCCCAGCGCATCTCCTGCGGCGTGCGGTCGCTCTTGACGTTGTTGCAGCGGAGGCAGCAGGCCACGAGGTTCTCCCACGAGTCCGCTCCCCCGCGCGAGCGCGGGAGCACGTGATCGATGGTCGAGGCTGCCTTGCCGCAGTATCCGCACCGATGATCGTCCCGCCGCAGCACACCGCGCCGGGTCACGGGGACGCGTCTGCTCACGGGGATGCGCACGTACCGCGACAGGATGATGACCGCAGGTCTGTCGTACACGCCGTGGCTTCCCCAGACGGGATCGTCCTCCACGCGTTCGATGACCGTGGCCTTGTCGTTCATGACCAGGACCAGGGCTCTCTTGAACGACACGATCGCCAGAGGCTCGTATCCCGCGTTCAGTACCAGTGTGCGCATCGTCATCCTCTCGATCCGCCGGGACGGCTTCCCGGCACTCTCGACTCACACGCGCCGCGCAGGACGTGAGCGCACGCAGGGACGAAAAAAGGCGCTGTCTACAGACAGCGCCTTCTACGCACGGCAGAACCGTGGAGTCCCTGCGGACGATGCTGAAGGACGTGACGACCGAGGGCATCCATGGTTCGGATGCTCGGTATTCGCTCCATCAGCTTCTCCCGCCTGTTGCGACAACGCGTTCAGGCTAACCCATGAGCGGGGCGCGAGGGCCAAACTCCGGATGAACAGCCGAAGGCGTGTCCCCGGATGAAGCGGGAGATGCCGAGTGCGCTCAGCCCGCGTTGGCGCCGAGCCAGGCGATGGGCTCCATGAGTCCGCCGTTCACCCAGACCTCGAAGTGCAGGTGGTTCGCGGTCGACCGACCCGTGCTCCCGACGAAGCCGATGAGCTGTCCTGCGGCGACCGTCTCGCCGGCCTGCACCTGACGCGAACCGTAGATCATGTGACCGTAGGTGGTCTGCACGCGCTGACCGCCCACGACGCTGTCGAGCATGACGCAGACGCCGTAGCCGCCGATGCTCTCCGCCGACGCGCGGACCACGCCGGCAGCCGCCGCGTAGATCGGGGTGCCGGCAGGAGCGAGCATGTCCGCACCCTGGTGCGCGCCGCCTACCGTGCGGCTGACGTTGTAGGAGCCCTGCGGAAGCGGATAGCGGACCTCTCCGGAACCGGGAGAGACGAGCGCGTAGTTGCCGGTGTTGAAGTTGCCACCGGACGAGGCCGCGGATGCGGCGGCTGCGGATGCGGCTGCCGCTGCGCGAGCGGCTGCGGCTTCCTCCGCCTTCTTCTTGGCGATCTCATCGGGAGTGGTCGCCGTGAAGGTTCCACGATCGAGAGTGGCGGCCGTGGCTGCCGAGGCGACGACCAGAGACTGCGAGTCGTCGGCGGCCAGCTGCTGGAGAGTGGTCGCTGCCGCCTCGCTCGGCTTGGACGATGCGTAGGCCGGCAGAGCGACCGCGGCGACCAGAGCACCGACTGCCCCGAAGATGGCGATCGATCGCAGAGGCTTCACGGCCTTGCGTGCGGTGGTCGCGGCACGGGCGGTGCGGGCGACTGCTCGATCTTCAGATGTCTTCGCGGGTGATTCGATGTCTTTGACCAAAACGTAATCCTCCTGCGCCTGCACGCTTCGGGTAGCGCTGACTCGTCGGCACTCTGCTCTCGTGGCACGAATGTAGCTCGGGTACTTTGTGCGTTCTGACCGGGAAGACGACGAGCCTGGAAGGCGATCCTCTCGGGTATCGTCAGCGGGCTTTCGCGACGACCTGTCCGAGGTTACCGGAAGATAACGAAACTGTCACCCTGTGAAACTGGCAATCCCCGCAGAGGCGGAATCACGCGGGATTTCTCGCCGGATCAGGCCGGTTCCCCCACGAGGAAGATGTGCGAGGCGAGCTCGACGGGCAGCTCGAGCCCGTCGTCCTTGCCCTCCATCTGGATGAGCACGTAGCCCTCGTTGAACCGGTAGTCGCCCTTCGCTCCGGGGACGACACCCGCGTCGCGGAGCTGCTCGAGGAGCTCGGGGTCGACCTGCGCGGGCTCCGCGAGGCGACGGACGGTGCCCTCGATCGGGGCGCCCGCGGCGTTGAGCTTCTGCACGAGACCGATCACGCCTTCGTCGAATGTGCGCGCGGGGGTGTCGCCCAGCTGGTCGAGGCCAGGGATCGGGTTGCCGTACGGCGACTCGGTGGGATGGCCGAGGAGCTCCACGAGACGACGCTCGACCTGCTCGCTCATCACGTGCTCCCACCGGCACGCCTCTTCGTGCACGTACGCCCAGTCGAGGCCGATCACGTCGGAGAGGAGGCGCTCGGCGAGGCGGTGCTTGCGCATCACGTCGACGGCCTTGCGGCGGCCGGCGTCGGTGAGCTCGAGCGTGCGGTCCTCCGAGACGACGACGAGCCCGTCACGCTCCATCCGGCCGACGGTCTGCGAGACCGTGGGACCCGAGTGCCCGAGGCGCTCGGAGATGCGTGCGCGCAGCGGGACGATGTTCTCCTCCTCGAGTTCGAGGATGGTGCGGAGATACATCTCCGTGGTGTCGATCAAGTCCGTCATGCGGCCCTCCGAGTCTCGTTAGGCAAGCCTACATTCCTCCACGGACATCAGGCGTCACGCGGTGTGGAGGCGTTATCGGCACGGCTTAGACTCGACGCATGGCGATCGAGATTCCCCGTGACCTCCTGCCCGTCGACGGCCGCTTCGGATGTGGCCCCTCGAAGGTGCGCCCCGAGCAGCTCGAGGCGCTGCTCGCCGCAGGGCCCACGCTTCTGGGCACCTCGCACCGACAGGCGCCCGTGAAGAACCTCGTCGGCAGCGTCCGCGAGCAGCTCGCGGCGCTGTTCCGCCTTCCCGAGGGCTACGAGATCATCGTCGGCAACGGCGGATCGACGGCATTCTGGGATGCCGCGGCCTTCGGCCTGATCGAGCGTCGCAGCCAGAATCTCGTCTTCGGCGAGTTCGGGGGCAAGTTCGCGGCCGCGGCAGCCGCTCCGTGGCTCGAGGCACCCGACGTCCGCAAGTCCGAGCCCGGGTCGCGTGTCGCGGCCGAGATCGTCGACGGCGTCGACGTGTACGCCTGGCCCCATAACGAGACCTCGACCGGCGTCGCCGCCCCCGTGGAGCGCGTGGCCGCCGAGGGCGCGCTGACCGTGATCGACGCGACCAGCGCGGCGGGCGGCATCGACTTCGACGCCACCCAGGCCGATGTCTACTACTTCGCGCCGCAGAAGAACCTCGGCTCCGACGGAGGGCTGTGGTTCGCCGCCGTCTCGCCCGCCGCGATCGACCGCATCGAGCGGATCGCGGCATCGGATCGATACATCCCCGAGTTCCTCAGCCTGAAGAACGCCGTCGACAACTCGCGGCTCAACCAGACGCTGAACACTCCCGCCCTCACGACCCTGCACCTGCTCGACAGCCAGCTGCGCTGGATCAACGGCAACGGCGGTCTCGCGTGGGCCGGCGCCCGCACGGCCGAGTCGTCGACCGTGCTCTACGACTGGGCGGCGGCCTCCGCCGTCGCCACCCCGTTCGTCGCGGATGCCGCGCACCGCTCCCCCGTCGTCGTCACGATCGACTTCGACGACACCGTCGACGCGGCAGCGATCGCCAAGACGCTGCGCGCGAACGGCATCGTCGACACCGAGCCCTATCGCAAGCTGGGCCGCAACCAGCTGCGCGTCGCGACGTTCGTCTCGATCGAGCCCGACGACGTGCGCCAGCTGACCCGCGCCATCGACTACGTGCTCGAGAACCAGGGCGACTGACCGTCGGACAGGATGCAGAAAGGGGGCCGCGTGATCACGCGGCCCCCTTTCTCATGCTCGTGGCCCGTCCCGGGCCGAGAGGTCACTCCTCGTCGTCGGAGTCGTCGTCCTCGTCCGAGTCGTCGTCATCCTCGTCCGAATCTTCCTCGTCGGAGTCATCCTCGTCGGAGTCATCCTCGTCCGAGTCCTCCTCGTCCGCGTCTTCCTCGTCCGAGTCCTCGGACTCGTCGTCCGTCGTGACGGAGTCATCGAGCTCGTCGATGTCGACGCCGTCGAGATCACCCGCGTGCAGCACACGCGGCTCCGCCGTCAGATCGTCATCGTCGATGTCGTCATCATCGTCATCGTCGATGTCGTCATCATCGTCATCGTCGTCGAGGTCGTCCTCGTCCTCATCGATGTCGTCGAGCTCGTCGTCCTCGAGTCCGTCCGCGTCGTCGGCGTCCGGGTCGGCCGCCGCCGCGGCGGCGGCCTGCTCAGCCAGCTCCACCTGGTGCGCGCGGTACTCGGCGAGCCGCTCGGCCCACGGCACCCATTCGGGTGCCAGCAGGGCCCCGTCACCGGGAAGCAGCTCGACCTCGAGGACCGTGGGCTCCTCCTCGTCGACGCGCGCGACGGTCACCGTCCAGTACCAGCCCGGGTATCCCGGGAGGCGGTTCTCGAACCGCAGCGAGACCGATCCGTCTTCCTCGGGGAGGTAGCCGGCCGCGGGTCCGACGGTCGACGCCGGAGTGATCTCGTGCAACGCGGCGAGCGCGAGATCATGAGCGTCGACGAGACGCTGATCGACGTCAGGCTTCGAGGTCATCAGCGACCTTGCGCAGGACGGCCGCGATCTTGCGGCCGTGGGAGGACGAGGGGTAGCGACCGCGGCGCAGGTCGCCGCCGATGCCGTCGAGCAGCTTCACGAGGTCTTCGACGATGATCGCCATGTCGTCGGCCGGCTTGCGCTTGGCCTTCGCCAGGCTCGGAGGAGCCTCGAGCACGCGCACCGAGAGCGCCTGCAGACCCCGCTTGCCGTCGGCGACGCCGAACTCCACGCGCGCACCGGCCTTCACAGCCGTCCCGGCGGGCATCGCCGACGCGTGCAGGAAGACATCCTGGCCGTCATCGGCGGCGATGAAGCCGAAACCCTTGTCTTCGTCGTAGAACCTGACCTTGCCGGTGGGCATGGGAGAAACCTCGCTGAGTCGGTGTGGAGCGGGAAGGCGCGCAGATGCGCCTCTCCCAGCCTACCGGTCGGCGCGGGCCCACGCCGAGGTCGCGGGCGGAACCGCCGCGGCCCGCAGCGACTAGGCTGAGACCGATGAGTATGAAGAGTCCCGAACCGGATGTCCCCGTGCGCCGGGTGGACCGCATTCTGGCGTTCACGGCACTGGGCCTCGCTGCCGCGTCCATCCTCTGCTTCTTCGCGATCATCATCGGCACCGCGGTCGGCATGCAGCAGCAGGACTTCGGCTCCGGGGTCTGGCCGCTCGTCGCGGCGGTTCCCTATTGGGGACTCCCCGCGGCTTTCGTGATGATCATCGTCCTGCTGTCGATGAGCTTCGTGCGCAAGGGTCGCGCGTCGCGATCCTGAGGCCATCGGCATGACGACGCACGCCCGCCCCCTCGCCGAACGGCTGGCCGCGGCGAGCGATGCCGAGCTCACCACCCTCTTCGCCGCGCGTGGAGTGCGCCCCGACGCGGGCTGGCAGGACTTCTTCGATGCCGCCGAGGCGCTGCTCGATGCCGCATCCCTCTCCCGAGTGCTGCCCACACTGACCCGCGCCGAGGCGATCGCACTGCACACCGCCGCGCAGTCGGCATCCACGATCCTCGAGTCCGCCGAGCGCACGACGCTCGAGTCCCTCGCGCTGGTGCGACCGGACGGCGCACCGTGGCCGGACGTCGCCCTGATCGTCGCGGATCGTCCCGCACCAGCCGCCGTCGCTCCGTCCCCAGCCGCCGTCGCCGGCGAGGCCGCGGAGGCCCACGCAGCCGAGCGTGCCTTCACGACGGTGTCGGCCGTGGCCGACCTCCTGCTCCTGGCACGCGAGCGGCCGTTCACCCTTCTCACCGGCGGCACTCTCAGCGCCGGCGAGAAGCGGCAGCTCGGCGAGGCCGGCCTCGACGTCGACACCGTCGATGCCCTTGTCGCCATCGCCAGGGACGCCGGACTGGTGGTGGTCGACGACCGCCGCCTGCGAACGACGGTCCGTTCCGAGCAGTGGCTGCGGTCCTCGGTCGCCGATCGATGGCGCGCTCTGGTGTCGAGCCATCGAGACACGCTGCCCCGCGGTGTGCGCACGGATGGCGGTGGGTGGATCCCGACCACCGCCTGGCCCGACGCGCACCCCTGGGATGCGTCCTGGCCCGACCGCAGCGCGGCGCTGCTCGAGCGAGCCCGACTCCTCGGACTCCGCGCCGATGACGGCAGCGAGCCCTCCTGGGCGGTCCGGGTGCGACGCGGCGAGCAGATCGACCCCGCGCCTCTCACCGTGCTGCTGCCCAGCGAGGTCGACCGCACCTTCCTGCAGAACGACCTGAGCGCGATCGCCCCCGGACCGCTGGCTCCGGCGCTCGACGTGCGCCTGCGGACGATCGCCGCCAGGGAGTCCGCGGCCCAGGCGTCGTCGTATCGCTTCTCCCAGGAATCCGTGGCCCGCGCACTCGTCGCCGGCGAGACCGAGGAATCGATCGTCGAGTTCCTCGAGAGCGTCTCGCTCACCGGCATCCCCCAGCCGCTCCGCTACCTCGTCGCGCAGACGGCGCAGCGTCACGGGCTCGTGCGGGTGTCGACCGATTCCGAGACCGGCCGCACCCGGATCGAGAGCGTCGACAGCACGCTGCTCGACGCGATGTCGGTGGATCAGACCCTGCGGCCGCTCGCCCTCACCACGCACGTCGGCTCACTCAGCACCCGCGTCGGTCGCGACACCGTCTACTGGGCCCTCGTGGATGCCCGGTACCCGGCCACGCTCGTGGACGAATCCGGAGCGGCGCTGACCGGGGAGCGCAATCCGGCGGCGGATCCCGCTCCGTCGCGGCCGGTCGACCATGCTCCGCTGATCGCCGCGCTGCGGTCGCAGCAAGGACCGGATGCCGACGCGGCGTGGCTCGATCGCGAGCTCGAGTCGGCCGTGCGATCGCGGGCGACGCTGCAGGTGACCATCGGAATGCCCGACGGCTCGACGCGCGATCTGCTGCTCGAGGCGACGGGCCTCGGCGGCGGGCGGCTGCGTGGCCGGGACCGTGCGGCCGATGTCGAGCGCACGCTGCCGGTGTCGAGCATCCGAGCCGCCACCGTGGTGGAGCCCTGACGATCGAGCCGTGACCGTGATCGAGCAGTAAACTGGACAGCTATGTCTGATGGCCCCCTGATCGTCCAGAGCGATCGCACCGTGCTGCTCGAAGTCGCCCACGCCGACGCCGAGAGCGCCCGCCACGAGCTGGCGATCTTCGCGGAGCTCGAGCGCGCCCCGGAACACATCCACACGTACCGGATCACCCGCCTGGGCCTCTGGAACGCCCGCGCAGCGGGACACACCGCCGAGGACATGCTCGAGACCCTCGACCGCTGGTCGCGCTTCCCCGTGCCGCCGTCCGTGTCCGTCGACCTCCGCGAGACCGTGAACCGCTACGGCCGGCTGGTGATCGAGCGCGACGACGAGGGCACCCTGATCCTGCGATCGAACGACCCCGCCGTGCTCACGCAGGTGGCGAACAACAAGCGCATCCAGCCGCTGCTGCTCGGCCACCCGACGCCCGAGTCGTTCATCGTCGACGCCTGGGCGCGCGGCCAGATCAAACAGGAGCTGCTGAAGATCGGCTGGCCGGCCGAGGACCTGGCGGGGTACACCCCCGGAACTCCCCATGAGATCGACCTCGCGGAAGACGGCTGGCGGATCCGCCCGTACCAGCAGGATGCCGTGGATGCCTTCTCGAAGGACGGCTCCGGCGTCGTCGTGCTGCCCTGCGGCGCCGGGAAGACGATCGTCGGCGCCGGCGCGATGGCCGCGACGAAGACGACGACCCTGATCCTCGTGACCAACACGGTGTCGGCGCGGCA
>Ga0308156_1004307_pt1 | contig 9972 bp, 9 predicted proteins | sample PhyAR2_FD_201041 | JGI IMG/M metagenome (GOLD analysis project Ga0308156, IMG submission 201041) | Phyllosphere microbial communities from UC Gill Tract Community Farm, Albany, California, United States - DLSL A.R2 | ecosystem: Host-associated > Plants > Phyllosphere > Unclassified | place: USA... | reverse complement strand
GGGCATCAACCCGGTGCGAGGCCAGGGCATGGCCAGGCCATGTGAAGCACCGACGGCCGTTGAGGGCCGCCGGTCAGAACGAGCGGATCAACCGACCACGCGGGTCCCGAAGATGCGGTCGCCCGCATCGCCCAGGCCCGGCAGGATGTAGCCCTTCTCGTTGAGCTGGGCATCGATGGCGGCGGTGAAGATCTCCACGTCCGGGTGCACGGCCTGCACGGCGGCGATGCCTTCCGGTGCGGCGACCAGGAAGATGCCCTTGATCCGGCGTGCGCCGGCGCGCTTGAGCATGTCGATGGTGGCGATCAGGGTGCCGCCGGTGGCCAGCATCGGGTCCAGGATCAGCGCGTCGCGCTCTTCCAGGCGGCCGGTCAGGCGCTCGAAGTAGGGCACCGGCTGCAGGGTTTCCTCATCGCGCTGCAGGCCGACCACGCTCACCCGCGCGGCGGGGATCAGCGAGAGCACGCCACTGAGCATGCCCAGGCCGGCGCGCAGGATCGGCACCACGGTGATCTTGGCCCCGGCAATGCGCTGCACCGTCACCGGGCCCGCCCAGCCGGCCATGGTGTGGGCTTCGGTCTCCAGGTCGGCGGTGGCCTCATAGGCCAGCAGCCCACCGAGTTCATTGGCCAGCTCGCGGAAGTCCTTGGTGCTCAGGGACGCATCGCGCATCAGGCCGATCTTGTGCTGCACCAGCGGATGGCGCACTTCGACGATTTTCATGGGGGAATCAGGGGAGAGGAGAGGTCACTAGTGTGCCGCAACGCCCAACCGAAGCCAAAAGCCGAAGCCGCCACGCCCGGTAGTGCCGAGCCATGCTCGGCAGGCCCGCCAATGCCGAAGCCGACGCTCGGCAGGCCCGCCAGTGACGAAGCCGACGCTCGGCAGGCCCGCCAATGCCGAAGCCGACGCTCGGCAGGCCCGCCAGTGACGAAGCCGACGCTCGGCAGGCCCGCCAATGAAGAAGCCGATCACCGGCGCACCCGTGAACCCGAGGCAGCCGAGCATGGCTCGGCTCTACCCAGACCCCGATCTCCGCGCTCGATGTCCCCGGTGTCATCCTCATGCAACCTCCCGGACATACCGTGCTGACCCATTCTTTACACAGATTGGGGAATGCAGTGCAGAAGAAGCGTCCGTTGGGCCTGGCGATCAGCCTTTCGTTGCTGGCGGTGATCACCCCGTCGGCCCATGCCGCCGATACGCCCGATGGCAGCACCGTGGCCGGCAGCGCCGCCGCCGGTGCCGCCGCCATCGATCTGGACCGGGTCGAAGTCCGCCCGCAGCTGGAGTCGCAGACCCGCGCGGTCGACCTCAAGCGCAGCAGCGATGCGATCGAAGATGCGGTGTCCTCCGATGCCATGGGCGTCTATCCGGACCAGAACGTGGCCGAATCGCTGCAGCGCCTGCCGGGCGTCAGCGTCACCCGTGACCAGGGCGAGGGGCGCTTCGTGGTCATCCGTGGCCTGGATGCCAACCTCAACAGCGTCAGCGTCGATGGCATCGCGATTGGTACGCCGGAGGATTCCAGCCGCGCTGCACCGCTGGACGTGATTCCCTCCGACTCGACCGAGCGCCTGCGCGTGGTCAAATCGCCCACCCCGGACATGCCCGGCGACGCGATCGGCGGTGCGATCCTGGTCGAGTCCGCCTCGGCGTTCGACCGCGAAGGCCGCAACCTGCGCGGCAAGATCGAAGCCAGCCATCAGCAGCTCTCCGGCAACACCAGCCCCAAGGCCGCGATCAACTACAGCGAAGTCTTCGCCGATACCTTCGGCGTGGCGTTGGGGGTGAACTACCAGAACCGCAAGTTCGAATCGGACAACACCGAAGTGGAGTACGGCGAGTTCGACGGCGGTGCCGAGGACGACCTGTTCGCCACCAGCCTGCAGCAGCGCAAGTACGAGATCGAGCGCAAGCGCATCGGTGCGAACCTCAATCTGGATTGGCACCCGGACGACGACAATCGGTATTACCTGCGCACGCTGTACAGCCAGTTCGACGATGCCGAAACCCGCCAGCGCACCATCTTCAACTTCGGCGATGGTGACGTCACCGCGCTGGGCAGCAACCAGTACCGCGTCGATGACCTGCCGGCCGATGCGATCCAGAAGCGCATGCGCTACCGCACCAAGAAAGAAAACACCTTCACCACCAGCGCCGGCGGCGAGAACCGCCTGACCAATGCGGTGGTCGATTACAAGGTCGGTTACACGCGTACCGAAGAGCGCGTCAACGATGAGATGGAGGCGCGTTTCGAGTACAGCGGCGATGACCTCGGCGCCAGCGTCGATCAGAACAGTGGCATCCCGCGCTACAGCCTGACCAGCGCGCAGTGGATGGACAACGGCAACTACGATTTCGATCGTTTTGTGGTGTCGCCCAAGCAGGTCAACGACAGCGAGCGCAGTGCGCAGATCAACGTGCGCTTCGATGGCGATGCCTCCAGCATCAAGTTCGGCCTGCTCGGGCGCTGGCGCGACCGCGACGTCAATGTCGATGAGCGCGAACTGCGCGTCGGTCCGGACGTGGCGCTGTCGGACTGGACCACCTCCACCCCCGATCACCGCGGCGGAAGCCTCGGCCAGGGCATGAGCTCGGATGCCATGCGCCGCTACTGGGCGCAGTCCGGTGGCCATTACAGTGCCCGTCCGCAGGATGCCGGCGGCAATGCGCTGACCTCGCTGGAAGAGGATTACACCGCCAGTGAGGACATCTTCGCCAGTTACGTGATGGGCACCTGGGATGTCGGCGCGCTGCGCATCATCGGTGGCGTGCGTGTGGAGAACACCCAGTTCAGCGCCACCGGCAACAGCGTCGAGGTGGCCGGTAACGGCCGCAGCTTCACGGTCACCCCGTTGAGCGTGAGCCGCAGCTACACCAACGTGCTGCCTGGCCTGCACCTGCGTTATGACGCCGGTGATGACTGGGTGCTGCGTGCGGCCGCCAACAAGACCGTGTCGCGCCCGTCGTTTGGCGATGTGGCGCCGCGGGTCGGCCTGAGCCGCGGTGACGAGGAAGTCCGGATCGGCAATCCGCAGCTGGATCCGTATGAGTCCAGGAACATCGACCTGTCGCTCGAGAAGTACATCGGCAGCACCGGCATCGTGTCGCTGGGCGTGTTCCACAAGTCGATCGACGGCTACATCGTCAACACGGTGAGCAACAACGATCCGGCGTATCCGGACTTCGAGGTCACCCGGGTGATCAACGGCAACAAGGCCACGGTGAAGGGTGCCGAGTTCAACTGGCAGCAGCAGCTCGCCTTCCTGCCGGCCGGTTGGGATGGTCTGCTGGTCGGCGCCAGCGGTACCTGGCTGGATACGGATTTCGATCCGGGCGTGGCCGGCCGCGAGCGCGACGACTTCATGCTGCCGCGTGCCTCCAAGCACGTGTACAGCGCGCACATCGGCTATGAAAAGGCCGGCTTCAGCACCCGCGTGGCCGCGGTCTACCGCAGCGAGTACCTGGATTCACTGGGCGACAGCCGCGCCTATGACATCTATGTGGCGCCCAACACCCAGCTCGATTTCAGCATGGACTACAAGATCACCTCGAACGTGAGCGTCTACTTCGAAGCCCAGAACCTGCTCGACAAGCCGCTGGAGCTGTACCAGGGCGTGCGCTCGCGCACCCTGCAGAACGAAGAATACGGCCGCACCTACGCCCTCGGCCTGAAGGTGGCCCTGTGATGCGCGCGTCCCATGGTCTGAGCCTGCTCGCACTGGCGCTGTTGACCGCCTGCCAGCCGGCAGCCGCGCCCGAGCCAGCGGCGCCGGCCCCGGGGGTCGCACCGACCGGCACCGACGCCTCCACGGCACGTGATGTGGCCACGGTCGCCGAGGCGTTCCTCACCCCGATGACTCCGGACGACAACATCGACTCCCCGGCCAGCTGGACCACGCCCGAGGGCCAGGTCTGGTTGATCGCCACCGCCAAGGCCACCGACAAGCTGGTGGTCTACGACGGGCAGACCGGCGCGAAGCTGCGTGACGTCGGCAGCCTCGGCACTGCCCCGGGCCAGTTCGACCGCCCCAACGGCATCGCCGTGGTCGATGACCTGGTGCTGATCGTGGAGCGCGACAACCACCGCGTGCAGGTCCTGCAGCTGCCGGACTTCACCCCGCTGGGTGTATTCGCCGCCGATGACCTGCGCAAACCGTACGGGCTGTGGGTGAACAAGCAGGGCAACGGCTACGACGTGTACGTCACCGATTCCTACGATGCGGGCGAAGATGCGCAGGGCAACGACGTGCTGCCGCCGCTGGCCGAACTGGACAAGCGCGTGCGGCGTTACGCGCTCACCGTGCAGGGCGGCAAGGCGCAGGCTGCGCTCACCGCCAGCATCGGTGACACCACCGAAGCGGGCGCGCTGCGGGTGGTCGAATCGATCTGGGGCGACCCGGCCAACGACCGCCTGCTGATCGCTGAAGAAGACGAAACCTACGCCAGCGAGTTCAAGGTCTATACGCTGGAAGGCCGCTTCAGTGGCACCACGTTTGGCCGCGATGCCTTCCAGGCCCAGGCCGAAGGCGTGATGCTGCGGACCTGCGGCAAGGACGGTTGGTGGATCACCACCGAGCAGGGCAAGCAGCGCAGCGTGTTCCATCTGTTCGACCGGCACAGCCTGAAGCATGTCGGTGCGTTCCAGGGCAACACGGTGGCCAACACCGACGGCATCTGGTCGATGCAGGCACCGTCCGCGCGTTTCCCGCATGGCGCGCTGTATGCCGTGCACGATGACCAGGGCGTGGTCGCCTTCGACTGGGCGAGCATCGCCAAGCAGTTGTCGCTGCCGCTGGAGTGCGGCGCGTGAGCCGCGTTCCTGCCGCCCTGACCGCGCTGACGATGGCGCTGCTGCTGTGCAGTGGCAGCGCCTCGGCAAAGAAGGGCCCCGAGACCGGTGCCGAGCCCAACACCCAGGTGCCGGCCGGCAACCGCCACTACGCGGCGACCGGCTTCCCGGACCGCCTGGTCGCCTCGCCGGCGCAGGACGCCGCACGGGGCTTCTCGGTTGCGTGGCGCACCGACACCTCGGTCAAGGCGCCGGTGCTGGAGTGGGTCGCCGCCGGCGACTCGCCGGATGTGGGCACGCCGACCCGGATCACCGCCACCACGCAGGCGCTGACCACCGAACTGGGCGCGTCCCATCATCACCGTGCCGACATCACCGGCCTGCAGCCGGATACGCTTTACCTGTGGCGCGTGCAGGGTCAGAACACCTGGAGTGCATGGAACCAGCTGCGCACCGCCGGCCGTGCCGAGCAGCCGCTCACGTTGTTGTACTTCGGTGATACCCAGAACAAGAACCTCAGCCACGTCTCGCGGGTGATGCGGGCCGGCATCAAGGCCGCCCCGGACGCGCGCCTGAGCCTGTTCGCCGGTGACCTGGTCAGCGGGGGCGACGGGCAGGACGACAGCGAGTGGGGCGAGTGGTTCGCCGCTGCCGGCTGGCTGCCGCAGGAGACCGCCGTGGCACCGGCGATCGGCAACCACGAGTACTTCGAGGAGTTTGAAGACACCCCGCAGGAGCGTCGCGTGCTCGGCCGCCATTGGCCGGTGACGTTCGCACTGCCGCGTAATGGTGTGGACGCCGCGGATACCAGCACCTACTGGTTCGACTACCAGGGCGTGCGCATCGCCGTGCTCGACGGCACCTCCGCGCTCGATCTGGGCACCGCCAAGGCGCAGGCCGCCTGGCTGGACACCGTGCTGGCGGAGAATCCGCACCCGTGGAGCATCGTGCTGCTGCACCAGCCGTTCTATTCCCCGCGCGAGGGCCGCGAGAACACCGAACTGCGCGATGTGCTGCTGCCGGTGGTGCGCCGCCACCAGGTCGATCTGGTCCTGCAGGGCCACGACCACACCTACGGCCGCCGTGGCGAAGGCCAGGGCGCGACGCCACAGTTCGTGGTCACCGTGGCCGGGCCGAAGCAGTACCGGCTGTCCGATGAGGCCCGCTCCACCATGGCGCCGGTCGGTGAGGACACGCAGCTGTTCCAGGTGCTGAAGATCGATCCCAGCCACCTGCGTTACGAGGCGCGCACCGTCACCGGCCGCCTGTACGACGGCTTCGAGTTGACACGCGGCACCGATGGCCGCAAACAGAAAGCCGAACTGACGCAGGGACGCATCGCCCCCCGTGACTGCACGCGCGCCCAGACCCTGAAGGGCCGCGCCGACCGTTGCTGGGAATGACCGACCGGCCGGGCCGCTGCTGCGCGCCCGGCCATTCGTGGAGACTGAGATGATCCATCGCCGTTCCCTCGGGCTGGCCGTATTGGCCGCCTCGCTGCTGCTGCTCGCCGGTGCCAGCGTCGCCGGCAACGCCGTCCTGCACCCCTTCCTCGCCGCGCAGCCGAAGAACGCGCCGGACGAAGTGCATCTGGCCGTGGAGATCCCGGCCGGCAGCTTCACCAAGTACGAGATCAAGGAGGACGGTCTGGTCCACGTGGACCGCTTCCAGTCGATGCCGGTGGCGTACCCGGCCAACTACGGCTCGATGCCGCGCACCCTGGCCGGCGACAACGACCCGCTCGACGCACTGGTGCTGACCCGCGAGCCGTTGCATCCCGGCGTGATCGTACGGTTCCGTCCGATCGGCTTCCTGAAGATGGTCGATGACGGGGAGCAGGATGAGAAAGTGATCGGCGTGCCGACCGACAAGATCGACCCGACCTACGCCAACATCCGCGATCTGGATGATCTGCCGCTGATCGAACGGCAGCGCATCGAAGCCTTCTTCCGGGTTTACAAAGACCTGCCTGCCGGCCGTAATCCGGTCCAGCTCAACGGCTGGGGCAATGCCGCCGAGGCCAAGGCGCTGATCCGTGCGTCCATGCAGCGCTTCGATGCGCAGCAGCGGCGCGCGAAAGGCGATTGACTGTTCCGTCCGCTATCCTCATTGTTGTTCGCCTGCGCATCGTCGATGCTAGGCCTTTCAACGGATTGGGGCGGCGGCACATGGAAGAGGAGATCAAGCGCGGCGTACTGACCGTGATCCACTGGATCGTGGTCGTGTTCATCGTGCAGATTCTGGTGTTCGGTATCGGGCGCGTCACGCTGTTCGCTTTCAGCGGCGGCCGCTTTGGAAAAGACGATTGGATGGCCGCACACCAGAACTGGACCTATTTCACCGGCTTCGCGGTGATCGCTTTGATGTGGACCCTGATCGCGCTCTACAACAACGGTCTGCTCTGGTAGCGATGCCGGGCGATCACACCCGGCTCGCATTCGCCTTCTGAAGTCGCCGCAGGAACACGGCCATCTCCTTGGCCGCCTGCTTGTCGCCGTTGGTCTCGGCGACGGCACTGCCTCTGCGCCACGCCTGTGCAGCCGCGTCCATATCGCCGGCCGCCAGATGTGCTTTACCCAGCCATTTCCAGCCTGCGGAGTAGCGCGGATCCTGTGCGACACAGCCCTGCAGATGGATGACCGCCTCCGCGGTGTCACCCGCATCGAGCAGGGCCTTGCCCAGGCCGAAGCGGAGCAGGGCGCTGTCGCGACCACGCTCTAGCAGACGTTGCAGTGCGGGGATATCCATCGCTGTCTCTACCGTGCAGTACCGGCGCCCATCAACGCCCGCCGGCGGCCTGGTAACGGCGCGCCACTTCGGCCCAGTCGATCAGCTCGAAGAAGGCGGCGATGTAGTCCGGGCGACGGTTCTGGTAGTTGAGGTAGTAGGCGTGTTCCCACACATCCAGCCCCAGGATCGGGGTACCGCCGGAAAGGCCGGCGAACTCGCCCATCAACGGGTTGTCCTGGTTCGGGCTGCTCTCCACCAGCAACTTGCCATCACGGCTCAACGTCAACCATGCCCAGCCACTGCCGAAACGGGTCTGAGCGGCCTTGGTGAAAGCCTCCTTGAACGCGGCGTAGCCGCCGAGATCGCCCTCGATGGCGGCAGCAACGGTGCTGTCCGGCTGGCCGCTGTTGGGGGTCAGTACCGTCCAGAACAGGCTGTGGTTGGCATGTCCGCCGCCGTTGTTACGGACGGCGTTGCGCACCCCCTCGGGCAGGGACCCGATATCGGCGATCAGCGCATCGATGTCGGTGCTCTCGATGCCGGCATCGGCGAGCGCGGCATTGAGGTTGGTGATGTAGGTCTGGTGGTGCTTGACATGATGGATTTCCATCGTGCGTGCATCGAAGCGCGGTTCGAGCGCGTCGTAAGCGTAGGGCAGGGCGGGGAGGGTGTAGGCCATGTGCATCTCCAGAGGGGAAGCGGGAGGGAGGACGCCACGATAGAACCTCAAGCATGATTGAGGTCAAGCGCGGCGATGTGGAACAGTGCGGGCCATCCCCGCGCGATCGCTGCCTTCCCTTCACCTGTACTGGCTATCATTGCCTCAAGAATCTTCCGGGGTAGTCTCGTGTCGGTAGCGCTGGTGTGGTTTCGTCGTGATCTGCGGTTGCAGGACAACCCGGCCCTGCAGGCCGCATTGGACGCAGGCCATGTGCCGGTGCCGGTCTACATCCACGCGCCACACGAAGAAGGCGACTGGGCGCCCGGTGGCGCGTCGAACACCTGGCTGCATCGCTCGTTGGCCGCGCTCGACACGGACCTCCGTGCGCGCGGCTCGTCGCTGGTGCTGCGCCAGGGCGACAGTCAGGCACAGCTGCAGCAGCTGATCGAGCAGACCGGTGCGGTCGCGGTGTACTGGAACCGCAAGTACGAGCCGGCCACGCAGCCCCGCGACGCGAAGATCAAGCGGGAACTGCGCGAGCAGGGTATCGACGCCGAAAGCCACAACGGCAGCCTGATGTTCGAGCCGTGGGATGTGGCGACCCAGCAGGGTGGCCCGTACAAGGTGTTCACCCCGTTCTGGCGCAATGCGCTGACCCGTCTGCAGTTGCCGGCCCCGACCTGCTTGCCCGAGCGGCTGCCCGCGCACAGCGCCAGCGGCGAGAGTCTCGACACGCTTGGCCTGGCACCGTCGATTCCGTGGGATCGACAGTTCTGGGACCATTGGCAACCGGGCGAGGCGGGCGCGCACGAGGCGCTGACCGTCTTCATCGATGGGGCGCTCAACGGTTATCGCGAGCAGCGTGATCTGCCGGACCGTGTGGGCACCTCGCTGCTGTCGCCGCATCTGCATTTCGGCGAGATTGCCCCGTGGCAGATCGCGCGTCGTCTGCAGGGCGAGCGCAGCGCCAGTCGCGATGCCGACATCGACGGCTACATCCGCGAGCTGGGCTGGCGCGAGTTTTCGTATCACCTGCTGCATCACTTCCCGCAGACCCCGGATCACAACCTCAACCCGCGCTTCGATCAGTTCGACTGGGCCAAGTCCGATGCCGACGCGCTGCGTGCGTGGCAGCAGGGCCGTACCGGCATCCCGATCGTGGATGCGGGGATGCGCGAGCTGTGGGCCACCGGCTACATGCACAACCGCGTGCGCATGATCGTCGCCAGCTACCTGTGCAAGCACATGCGCCAGCATTGGCGCGAAGGTGCGCGCTGGTTCTGGGACACCCTGGTCGACGCGGATCTGGCCAACAACACCATGGGGTGGCAGTGGGTTGCCGGCACGGGGGCGGACGCGGCGCCTTACTTCCGGATCTTCAATCCGGTGACGCAGTCGCAGAAGTTCGATCCGCAGGCGCGCTACATCACGCGCTGGGTACCCGAACTGGGTGCACTACCGGTGAAGGCACGCTTCGCACCGTGGCAATCGCCGCAGCTGCTGGCCGAACTCGCGCCGGGCTACCCGGCATTGCCACTGGTGGATCTGAGCGAGGGTCGGGATGCCGCGTTGGCAGCGTATCGGCATACCGGCGGGGCGTGACCGGCACCTCGGATCGAGGGCCGCAGCCGTAAACGTTTACCTGAACAGGGAGCTGCCGAGCGTGCCATTCATCATGCCGGCATCGCGTTGGGCTGTTTATGCTCTTCACGGCCCGCACGCCGGCGCCGTCCGGTAACCAAGGAGAAACCTCATGATTCGACCCGCAACCCGCAACGTGGCCCTG
>Ga0308156_1004306_pt1 | contig 9975 bp, 8 predicted proteins | sample PhyAR2_FD_201041 | JGI IMG/M metagenome (GOLD analysis project Ga0308156, IMG submission 201041) | Phyllosphere microbial communities from UC Gill Tract Community Farm, Albany, California, United States - DLSL A.R2 | ecosystem: Host-associated > Plants > Phyllosphere > Unclassified | place: USA... | reverse complement strand
TGATGTGCTAGGGCTATGCGCAAAAGGCCCATTGCCGGATTGACGAAGCGCTTTGGGTACTTTGGCGCGACAAAGTACCATGCCCCGCGGCATAGAGCGGAAAAACTTTACCCCCTCTTCACTTCATACCACCTCTCCACCCCCTCTACAAACCCCTCAAAAAACTCTCTATAATACCCTTTAATCACCTGCACCTTAAAATTTACCCTGCTAAAAAAACATACCAGTTTATAATCCATTTCGGCCTCAAGCAAATACCATAAATACGGTTTAGCGCTATCGCAAACCAAAAACAGGCCAGGCTGATCCGTACTCAAACGCAACAGCTTCCCTTTCACTTTAATCTTCAGTTCCAGTTCGTAATAATCGCCCTCATCTTTAAGCACGAAACTTAAAACAGGCACCTCCATAGTAAATTCAACCATTTTCATATCCCGCATTACAGGTTTGCCCGTAACATTACGCAGGCCATAAGTATAAAAGTAATGTGTAAAACGCTGTTGCATCAATAGCGGCAGAGCCTTGTTCCATAACTTTAAAAGCGCCAGCTGGTTAGCTTCATTAAGTTTATTGGTTTCGGCCACCTTTTCGGGCAGGTGGCCGTTTGCATTAAAGCGGACAGCAGCTATTTCTTTCATGGCAAAACAAATGCTGTTCAGCTCCTTCTGTTGTGGCGAGAGGCTAATGCCATCCACATCGTGCGGATTCAACACGAAACGTTTAAAAGATTTTACCGTTTTAAGGTAGGCCGTGGCCGCAAAAACATAAGGAATTAAAAAAGGATAATGGTTGCTGTGAAAATTAAGCAGATCGGTATTGGCGAAACAATAGCCAATGCTAACCGATGCCAAACGCACCGCAGCATGTTTATTCAATAACCTTTCTCGTGGTACCACCGTTCGTTCCGTAACATCCGGCAAATCATCACCAGGCCTAAACAAACCGCTAAACTTTTTCTTTAAGATAATGGTAAAACCGCCAGGTTTTTTAATCACATCTACATATCCCGACCGCTTGTTGCCCAAAGCAAAACAGGCCGGCCAGTAATATTGCTGAAAATCGCAGTAACCGCTCCGCATCATGGCCCGCAAAGTAAGGTAAGCGTAACGCCCAAGGTAGCTTTCATCCGTATCCACACTACAGCTCACCAACAGGCAATCGTATTCTACCGCGAGGTAAACCTTTGCCTCTTCCCCTCCCAATCTCACATCAACAGTTAACAAACCCTGATCAAAAGAAAGCGATGTGATGGCCAAGGGCCCAGGCTTTTCACCTACACTAAACATGCCATGCGATCCGATAGCTATCGGATCAAGCACCGCTAACCTTAACACCCTGCTCCCCTTTTCTAAAGGCAGTTGATAAAACCGCGAAAGCGGTTTCCCTGCAATGGTAGTGGATTTAGTTTTCATACTCGTATGGTTTTACGAGTCTTGTTGGGGTAAAATATAAAAGTGGGCTTCTACCTACCATAGCTCCTTAAAGTTTCTCAGGCCTTACGTTGATATGGAATTACAGCAGAAACCCACTCTCATTTAGAAATGCTAAAATAGCATAAACTACACAAGAATGGGCTATAAATCTACTGTTTTGCATCAACGGCCTGAGATGTGGAGCTGCAAAACTCTTATTTATAACTCTTTATTAATAATCAAATATAATGAATCCAAAATAAAAGGACAAATAAGTCCTAATATATTTTCGTTAATATTTGGATTTTGCATGGTGGGAAAACAATATCGCGATCAAGAGTACTTAGTTAAAATTGGAAAACGCATTGTCGAAATCCGTGATCTTAGAAAAATTACACAGGAGAAGCTGGCAGAATTAACTGAAATCGATACTAGACAAATAGGTCGTATTGAAAGAGCTGAAACTAACGTTTCTATCAGCAGCCTTAAATTGATTGCTGACCACTTAAAAATATCGGTATCTGATTTACTGGATTTTTCTAAATCAATAGAAAACTAGGAAGTTCTTCTGCTAACTTAAAGAGGAAAGGCGCTATTCAATTCCTGATGTGAATTAAAATATTCTTCCTCAAATTTTTTAAAGAAGATTTACCCCTAACAACTAAAAGATTTTACAGAGCATAATTAGATAAATGGCAAACTAATTTCCTGTAAAAAAAGTTCTTTATACATAGTAGATTTTCTGACTTTACCCTCAAGTAGCTTATCGCACGCTTCAGGTGGTTCCTCAAAAGCATCTTTACTTTCTAAACCATTTTTTTCAGCAACTACTGGTAAATTTGAAGGATAAATAAGATAAGCAGGAATCAACAAATTATCAATGATGCTTAGCTCTTCGTATACTTTAATTAATCTGGTATACCCAGACAATTGCCTAGCATCCTCAATACTTGGGTTGCCGTAGGCATATCGAGGCTTATATTTGGCATCTACTACAGCTTTAATCTCATCTGTATTAATAATAAAATCCAGCTCCTGTTGATAAATCTTTTGGTGATAAACCACCTTGCCTTTACCTTTAAACTTTTCTCTTAATTCTTTAAACACATAAAGTTCAAATAGCTTGCTCATATCTATCCAAAATGGTGGGTGCGTACAAGTAGCTTGTTTAGCATTTCTCGCAATATTATAAGCGTGTAATGCGAGTATTTGATTACCCAACTCTATAGCTAAATTGTACTGTTTAAAAAAAGGGTTATTCTCTTTATATTGCAATTTAGTAAATGTTCTTTTGCCTACTTGATGAAAACTAGCTTGACAGAAACGCCATATTTCCTCTAGATTTAATCTAATATTCTCTTTTACATCAAAATCATCGAAATGCCGCGGTAATATACTTAACACATATTTTAAGAATTGATTAACTTCCGTATCAAATCCAAACTCTTGATATTGGCAAATGGTTTGGGTTGACCTGTTTTTAAAGTTATTTTCTTTAAGCTGTCTCCCCACCAAAATCTTACCTTTTATTTTACCGGAAAAATTTTCTGTTTTTTGGTAGTAAGATTTTTTTAGTCCTTTTTTAACTAACAACTTAACTGTTGCTAAAAACTGTGCAATTAAAAACGGTGTTAGTTCTGGTAAAAGTTCATTTTCTATTTCAATCCACGTATCATCAAACTTAACCAATACCAAACCTTCCAAATGATCAAAATTTTCTGGTTCTTTTAATGCTTCTAAAAGCATTTTAATATAGTTTAGTTGGCAATCTTCACTATTAAGCTTGGGTTGGATATAAACGGGTAGTTTAAATTTTGCGAATCTATCTAAACCGATGTAATAGGACGATGTAATTGAACATTGATGCTGTTCGTCTTCTTTACTCAGTCTTAAGGAAACACACGGATATTGCTTTTTCTTATCAAAAAAAATGGTATCTATTTTATCTTCCAGTGTATAATAGCTTTTCCAATTGGATAATTGGGAAAGCGTATTGATATGATCAGTATGATAATACTCGAAATGTTCAGAAATCTTAAGCATTAGTTTTCGATTATGCTAGATTCTTGATTACTTCTCTCGCAGTTTCTTTTAAAATTCCATCCTTGATATATTCTTCTAGAATAGGTATGATTTCGTACTTTAACCTCACCGTCATATCTCCACCCTCTTCAGATTTATCTATAAAATACGAATGCCCAAGCTGTACTTCATTTTTGTTAAAATCTGCTGTTAAATGATCATCAAACAGCAAAGCCACCTTATTAAACAAGATACTATCAAATTTAATATTCGGCTCTTTACTTAAATCTTTAGGCAATACATCCACAAAAGCGAATCTTCTTCTGATAGCGTAGTCTATATGACCTACGGAACGATCAGCAGTATTCATGGTTCCGATGATGTACAAATTTTTTGGCAGCCTTAATTCGTTCGTTCCACTTTCATCATCAACATGTTCTTTCAAAGTGTACATACTTCGTACCGTTGTTTGCTTTGCCTTATCCTTTTCAAATCGATATTCTAATGCAAATATTAATTCGCCAAGAACTGCGGACAAGTTAGCTCTATTTATTTCATCTAAAATCAAAACATAGTTTGAATTAGGATTATCAAGAGCTTTTTGAGCAAAAACTGATAACACCTTATTTTCTACAATAAATTCAATTTGATTCTGATTATTGCTCTTAGAAACAATACCTCGCACAAAATCTTCGTACGTATATGATGGATGAAACTGCACAATTTCAAACTCCCCTTTTGAAACAACTTCGTCTTTTTGTAGCTCAATATCCCCTTTCATATCGTAGGTGCTGAATAAGAAACCCATAAATTCGACATTATTAATATCAGAGCCTAGTTTTTTCTTTTTTTCTAAAAAGATCTCTTGAAGTTTTTTGTTTTTATCAATAAAATTTAACCCGGTATGATCGAAGCCCAATAATTTTAATGCATTATTTATACATGTTTCGTTAGAGATAGGGAAATATAATTCTGGATAATAGCTATTGAGTATTTTTAACATCAATCCCTTTCCTAAGTATTTACTTGCCTCTAAGAGATTTTGATTGTTTGCAACATTAAAAAGTTGTCCTGCTAACATTTCCATGGCTACCTCATCATCCTCAACATACTTAACAAAACCGCTCTTAACATACGATTGACTATCCTTTTTCCAGTAAATTAAAAATTTACCCGCAAAGCCAGCATACTGACCATAACCATAGAGAACGTACTCAAGCCACCAACAAAAACTATCATTAGTACCCATACCGAAAGCATATTCTTCAAGCGTAATTTGATTAAGATTTTCTTTTTTAAACTTCTCTTGAAATGCCTCGAGTAATCCATTCAGTTCTTTCCTTTTAGATACAATAGTTTCCAAAGAAGAATCAAAATGCTTGATATAGTCTTCTATAACCTGTTTAGGGCTTCCAAGATTTTTAGGGGCTATTAAACTTTCTGCAATCTCACCCGCTAATTTTGTTTTGCCAGTCCCTGGAGGACCTTGTAATATTATTTGCTTTTTGTATTTTAAAAGCGCTACTATCTCTTGATGCATTTTAATGTTTATAATCTTTGAAAAATTATATATCGCGTTTTTTGCGTAATTACCATGGGCTATATGAAATTGTTTACCCTGCCCCCCATAAATACCGAAATTAAGTTCTGTGTAATCATCTTGAAGAAAAATATTTCCCAGTTTTAAGCATTTCACATCGTCAAATTCATTTGAAAGATTTACAGAAACTTCAGAAAGATCTGCCAAACCAACAACATCAGCTAAAGCGATAATGTTGCGGCCTTTAGTGATAATCAAAATATCATTTGTCTTGGTAGAAAGCACATAATTTTCTACCTCCGAACCAACAAATGCAATTTTTAAACTCTTAAAATATGGAAATACATCCACTCCTCCCCAATTTGTACCTACTCTATAAGCTTTGGTATTTTGCATAATTCAAATCAATTACTTATAAAATAAATCCAATATTTATTAATCTTTAAATTGCATTAACGAAACATCACTAATTTTAAACTCATTTCTTACTTCACCCTCAATAAAAGCAAACTTAACATCTATTTTTATTGGGTTATCGAATTTGTTGGACTTAAAAGAAGTAATGCCCCCCGAAGCGGGAATGTCTTCAAACCAATTAATGTTTTCAAGAGACCTTAACAGCGGATTTATGAAATAAATATTATGATTATCTACTTTATTATAACTACAGTAAATGAGTGTAGCATTATGTTGTATAGACAATTTATCTTTTTCGTTTTTTATGGCTTCTAAATCTGCTTTCAAAAGATCAAAATCTGCGACTTGATTTCTATCAGCTGGAGCAATTTCAAAAATTAGCTCGTAATATTCATGCTTTAAAAGCAAAATTGATGCAGATTTTATTCTAAATTTTTTCATAGTAATTTAATTTATTCAGTTTTTTCCGTTATAATTTACCTCTTCCTGCAGAACCAAAGTCCTGTATAAAGATGTAACCGGAGATATGGAACTTTTAATACGTTCTGTCAAAGGAGAATTTTCGTCATAAAGAAATTTAAAGCTTTTTTTGTATTTTATGGGCATACCTCTGCCAAATGTTTTATTGCTCCTTTACCTATTCCATAAACCAGATTCGAAAAATTAATTTCCTTTATCTCCTTTGAAAATCAAGGGTGTTAATATCTGGTCGACCCCTAAAAGATTTGCCTAGTTTCCATTTATAAAGCTCATCTTTAAGCCTCATATTTTTTGGTCTGTTTTTATAATCAGAAATTAAAGAAGCAAAAAAGTCTTTTTTTTTGCTACAATAACAAAACCAAGGGCTTTTAAAGGTAAGTTCGTATTATCACCACCACTTAAAGTCATATTTTCCCAATTGGACAATTGTGATAGACGGGCAGCCCAACGCACAACTTCTTTTGGGGGAAAAGTTTTGCCTTTGTAAATAAGATTATGTACCGTTGAAGGCTGAAGGGTTACACTATTTTCGATAATGTATTCGAGGGCATGCTCTATCTGTTCTTTAGAGAATTGCTTTGCTAAACTTGGCATATGAGCGTTAAATAGTTTTATAAAAAATGATTTATTTATAGATTGTTAAATTTTGCAAACGATTTATAGAACATTTTACTAAAATCGTTCTACTTAGTATTTGCATTAGGCTTATACCTATGATTGAAATTCATAACAGCATCTAATTAGTAATTATACTTATATATCAATCCCTAAATTGGTATAATAATTTAGATTTCCAATCAACTATTTTCAAACTACTCATTTCTTTGTATTAACATTTAATTAGAATTTTAATTTCATCCAAATTTATTTAAGTTAAATCAATAGAATTACGGCTTCCCGTATCAAATAAATATCAATATTATCCAATATTACTTTTATACATACTTTATCTCGCTTTTTAATATAAATTAATTCAAAAGCTAAGTTGTTAAATACCTCTATTTTTATCGACAAAGATAATTTCGTATCATTGATCATCAAATTAATACTATCAATAATGACTATTTCTCCTCTTGACGTTAAAACCAGCATTAACAAAGCTTTTAGATTAGTAAAACCGAAGAGAACAGAACTTGACGAATTTAAACGCAAACTAAATACTTTATTAAGCCATATAAATGAGCAAGAGAGTGAAGAGCATGTGAAAATCCATTTAATGGATTTTCTTAAAATTCAATATCATCCTGAGTATTTTGTAGCCACAAACAACAAAACAGATTTCGTTATACACACCGGAACAAATGCACAGTGTGCTGTAGGCGTGATGTTCGAGGTTAAAAAGCCTACCAATAAAGCTGAGATGATTAGTAGGACTAATCTCAATGCTAGGGCTATGCATGAGCTTATTCTATATTTTTTACGCGAGCGTTTTGACAAGAAAAATATATCTCTAACTAACCTCATAATTACAAACATATATGAGTGGTTCGTTTTTGATGCGGTTATTTTTGAAAAAATCTTTACTCAAAATAAAAACCTACAAAATTCATATCAAGAGTGGAAAAATGGTCAAAAAGTTAGTGCCTCAACAGGTTTATTCTACAATGATATTGTTAAACCATTTTTAAAAGAATTAGATAAAGAGATCAGTTTCACACATTTCGATATTAGAGAATATGAAAAAAATCTTAAAAGAACTGATGATAAAAACGACACAAAACTAATTGCCCTATATAAATTTTTCTCGCCTACCCACTTACTAAAACTTTCTTTCGCCAATGATAGTAATTCTTTAGATAAAGGTTTTTTCGCAGAACTCTTACATATTATTGGTTTAGAAGAGGTAAAAGATGGCAGCAAAAAAATTATTAGAAGACTTCCGATAGAAAAACGTAACCAAGGGTCTATCATCGAAAATGCTCTGAATATTTTGGAGGTAGAAGATGGGTTAAGAAAAGTTCCTTCTAAATTACAGTTTGGAGAAACAAGGGAAGAAAAGATGTTCAATCTTGCTCTCGATCTTTCAATTACATGGGTTAATAGATTACTTTTCTTAAAACTTTTAGAAGCCCAATTAATTAAATATCATCAAGGAGATAAAAATTATCGTTTTTTAAATGTAAAAACCATCAACGATTACGATGAGCTTTACAAATTGTTCTTTCAGGTTTTAGCCAGAAAAAATGCTGATAGGTTACCTAAAATAAAAGAAAAATATAATAATATACCTTACTTAAATAGCTCTTTATTCGAAATCTCAGACCTAGAAGATTTAACTATTAAAGTAAATGCACTAGATGATAATTTAGATATTCCATTTTATAATAATTCTGTGTTAAAAAAGGGAATCAACAAAAAAGAAACGTCGGTTATTAACACTTTACACTATTTTTTTGATTTCCTAGACGCTTACGACTTTTCTTCCGTTGGCAAAGAAGAAGTACAAGAGGATAATAAGACTATCATTAATGCTTCAGTTTTAGGATTAGTCTTTGAAAAAATTAATGGCTATCGCGATGGCTCAATCTATACCCCTGGTGCTATCACCATGTATTTATGCAAAGAAGTTATTAGAAAAGCAGTAGTATTAAGGTTTAATGAAAAATACCAATGGAGCTGTGAAACAATTGACGATTTAAAAAACCATTTAGCCGATCGTAGAAACTCAAAAGATATTTTAAAGTTTAATGAAATTATAGATACTATACGGTTAGCAGATCCAGCGGTTGGCTCTGGTCACTTCTTGGTATCAAGCTTAAATGAGTTAATAGCTATAAAGGCAGAGCTAGGTATATTTGCAGATGAAACTGGTAATAGGCTGAGTGATATAGATCTTTCAATCGCTAATGATGAACTAGTTGTAAATTATACCAATCAGGATTTCTTTGAATATACAGTAGTTAAAAAGGATGATAAGATAACTGTATCTCCTCAGATTCAACGAATTCAAAAAACCTTATTTAACGAAAAACGCAAACTAATCGAAAATTGCTTATTTGGCGTAGATATAAATCCAAATTCTGTAAAAATCTGTCAACTACGCCTTTGGATTGAGTTATTAAAAAATGCATATTATAAAGTCGATGATACAGCGAATGAAACTGAACTCGAGACTTTGCCCAACATTGATATCAATATAAAACAAGGTAACTCCTTACTAAACAAATATAGCCTTAATGAAGACTTATCAGAAGTATTCAAAAAAGACAAATATGGAATAAAAGAATATCAACTGGCTGTACAGAGATATAAAGAAGCTCCAAGTAAAGATGCAAAAGAAGAGTTGAAAATCTTTTTTAAAGAAATCAAAACTAAATTCCATGAAACCGTTAGCAATAGAGATCCTCGTCGTAAAAAACTGTCAGAATGGAGAGGAAAAAAAATATTAGCTGAAAGTACCAATAACGATTTATTTGGCCAAAAAAAGAGCAAAAAAGATATTGAAAAGGAAGTAGCCAAGTATCAAAAAGAAATAGATAAACTTTCGCAACAGATTTCAGATATAGAAAATAATCAGCTTTACAAAAATGCGTTTGAATGGCGTTTTGAATTTCCGGAAGTATTAGATCATAATGGAGATTTTATTGGCTTTGATGCAATTATCGGAAATCCACCATATATACAGTTACAGAAAATGGGGTTAGAAGCTGATATACTGCAAAAGCAAGATTATTCAACTTTTGTACGTACTGGAGATATTTATAGCTTATTTTATGAATTAGGTTTTCGCTTATTAAAACCTAATTATTTTTTAGGTTATATAACATCTAATAAATGGATGCGAGCAGGCTATGGTCAAGCAACTCGTAAATTTTTTATAGATCATACAAATCCCTTATTACTGATTGACTTTGGAGGTTACCAAGTATTTGATAACGCAACTGTAGATGTTAATATTCTTGTCGCACAAAAAAGCACATATAAAAACGACACTGCAACATGCCTGATTGGAAAGAATTTAAGTAGTTTAGAAAAATTGAGCGATTTTATACAACTAAATCAAAATATCTACAGGTTTAAAAATGATGAAAGCTGGGTAGTTTTAAGTGCAATTGAGCAAAAAATTAAATTTAAAATAGAAGCGATAGGCACCCCACTTAAAGA
>Ga0308156_1004304_pt1 | contig 9980 bp, 12 predicted proteins | sample PhyAR2_FD_201041 | JGI IMG/M metagenome (GOLD analysis project Ga0308156, IMG submission 201041) | Phyllosphere microbial communities from UC Gill Tract Community Farm, Albany, California, United States - DLSL A.R2 | ecosystem: Host-associated > Plants > Phyllosphere > Unclassified | place: USA... | reverse complement strand
AGTTGATATTCAGAGAAGTGGATTAGGTAAAATTGAAAATCCGCGAACTTTTTATAACGGTACCAATGGACATGTGAGAGAAGGGTTTTACGATAGAATGCTGGAACGATCCCAAAAGATTTTTAGTGGAGAAAGTCCTAATGATCGACTATTCCCGTTCATTTGTAAATTAGATTCGATTGATGAAATGGATAAGCCGGAACTCTGGTCAAAAGCAAATCCAATGTTTGAGGAAGATTCTCCATACTCAAAGCGATTGTACTCGACGGTAATGAAAGAGTACTTAAAGCTTGAAGAAGAACCTTCTGGTCGTCGTGAGTTTGTTGTGAAGCGTATGAACTTCACCGAAGGAGATATGGAATCTGATATTACAACACATGATAAATTGATGGCTACCAATCAGCCTGTAGGTGAGTTAAAAGGAAAGTCGTGTGTGGCAGGATTTGACTATGCTGAGATTCGAGATTTTGCCAGTGTAGGATTGTTGTTTAAACATGATGAGAAATTTATATGGATGCAGCATAGTTTTGCGAGAAAAGAATTTTTAGACACATTTAAAATAAAGGCACCAATCAAAGACTGGGCAGAAAAAGGGATATTTACTATTGTAGACGCACCGTCAATATCACCACAACTATTAATTGATTGGTTGAACGAAAAACGTGAATTGTATCAGATAGAAATGGTATGCGCTGATGGATACAGAATGGACCTGCTACAGCCATTGTTAGAAAAAGAGGGATACAACTATGAATTCATTAGGAATATTCGAGGAGTGCAGTCAAAGGTAGCGCCGATCGTAGAAGATGGTTTTGCTAACGAAAAATTTATTTTTGGTGATGACCCATCAATGCGCTGGTACACAAATAATAGCTACGCAAAAGTAGACAAGTCAGGAAATAAAACATTTTTGAAAAAAGAACCCGTTCGACGCAAGACAGACGGGTTTCATGCTTTTCTAGCTGCTCTATATAAACGAGAAGAGATACAGGATGTTGATATAGAAGGTTTCTTTGACATGATGGAGGATTGGGATTTTTAGACAGTGAAGGGAGGTGTGTAAATATTGGGAGTATTTCAATCGTTTTTTGATATTTTCAAAAAAAATTCAGAGGTTGAACTAAGCTATGATTTTGGGAATTTAGTAGATGAATACCACACGCTTTATTTAAAGCATCTAGCGATAGATACGTGTGCTGAATTTTTAGCTAGGGTATTTGGCAGATCGGAATTTCACATACGTAAAGATGGCCAACCACTCTCTAACGAATGGACTTACTTATTCAACGTTCGTCCAAACTTAGATCAATCGGCATCTTCTTTTTGGCAACAAGTAGTATACAAATTAATCACAGAAAATGAAGTACTGATTGTTCTATCTGATGACGATCAATTATTAATTGCAGAAAGTTATGTGAGAAAAGAATATGCCCTTTACGATGATGTATTTGAAAGTGTCTGGCTAAAAGGTTATGAATTCAAGCGAAAATTTTCCATGAGTGAAGTAATTTTTCTTCAATACAACAACAATGATTTAAGCCGCTATGTCCAAGGTTTGTATGATGATTACGCCTCTTTATACAATCGAATGGTTGAAGTGGCAATGAGAAACTATCAAATTCGAGCAACAGTAACTGGTAAAGACGGTCGAGGGTTCGATGATAAATTACAGAAAAAAGCACAAGCATACATCGATAAAGTATATGCAAAGTTTAGTAAGGAATCTATTGCTGTAGTTCCTCTTCAAAGTGGGCTGGAATATAACGAACTCACGAATACAGTAGGGGAGACGAATCAGTCTGTTGATGAACTCAAGAAATTAAAACGTCAATTCGTGGATGAGGTTGCTGACATTTTGGGTATCCCATCGACTATTTTACATGGAGAGCTTGCAGATTTAGAAAGCGCTCAGACAGTCTTAAATAAATATTGCGTGAAACCTTTAAACAAAAAGATTGAAGATGAACTAAACGCAAAGACCATTAGTAAAGCTGAATTCGTTGCTGGAATGGAGGTCAAAGTTGTCGGTGTTGATAAGAAAGACATATTTGATTTAGCAGATGCAGTAGATAAGTTGATTTCAAGCGGTGGGTTCAATAGAAATGAAATTCGTGAAGAAGTTGATTATGAAAGTATCGAAGGCGGCGATGAGTTTTACATTACCAAAAATTATGAGAAAGCGAAAGGAGGGGAGAAAGTAGATGACGAAACTGGAAATTAAAGGAACGATTATTTCGAATAATCAAAAATGGATTTACGATTTGTTCGAAATGGACAGTACAGCACCGCGCGACATTGCTCTGCCTGAAACGAATGAACCATTAGAGGTTGTGATTAATTCGGGTGGCGGTGATGTATATGCAGGAAGTGAGATATACACAGCTTTACGTGCATATCAAGGGGAAGTAACAGTGAAAATTGTAGGGATTGCAGCTAGTGCGGCAAGCGTTATTGCGATGGCTGGTAGTTCAATTGAAATTAGTCCAACAGCGCAAATTATGATTCACAACGTTTCAAGTGGGGCAAGTGGTGACCATAGAGCCTTGGCTCATGAGGCGGAGGTTTTGAAAAATTATAATTTGTCCATAGCTAATGCTTATATTGAGAAAACAGGACTTGAAAGAGACAATTTGTTGGAATTAATGAATCATGAAACTTGGATGACTGCAGAGCAAGCGGTTGAAAATGGTTTTGCAGACAAGGTGATGTTTCAAAATGAAGAGGCTCCTTTATTGGTTGCAAGTGTTTCGCCGGTCATCCCACCAGATGCTATTTCGAAAATCGTGGAAAAATTAAAACCACAGTTCGACTTAGATGAATTGGCAAATAAGGTAGCAGAAAAACTAGATACTAAAAAACAAGAATCGATTGAACCTGAAAATACTGGTTTGAAACGGTTCTTTTTTTAATACAAAAAAATAAGGAGGTCATACTGAATGACTATGAAACTATCAAACGAATTTAAAACAATTCGTGACAACTTTTTAGCTGCAGTTAATGCAAACGAGCCAGCGGAGAAACAAAATGAGCTATATGGAGCAATGCTTGATGAATTGCTAAATGAAGCCAAAAAACAAGCACGTGCTGAAGTTGAAGGATTAATTGCAGAAAATCCAGCAGATGCGAAACTATCTGCACGTGAGCGCAAATTCTTTAATGCTATCACCACAGATGTTGGCTACAAAGAAGAAAAATTATTACCACAAGAAACCATTGATCGAATTTTTGAAAACCTAACTACTGCCCATCCATTATTAGCTGAAATTGGTTTAGTGAATGCAGGCTTGCGTTTGAAATTCTTAAAATCAGAAACAAGTGGTGTAGCAATTTGGGGTAAGATTTTTGGGGAAATCAAAGGTCAATTAGATGCAGCGTTTAGTGAAGAAGAGGCAATCCAAAGTAAATTAACTGCATTTGTAGTTGTACCTAAAGATTTGAAAGATTTTGGTCCAGCATGGATTGAATCATTTGTTTCTACTCAAATTGATGAAGCTTTTGCAGTAGCTTTGGAAGCTGCTTTCTTAGCTGGGGATGGAAACGACAAGCCAGTTGGTTTAAATCGCCAAGTTCAAAAAGGTGTATCAATCACTGGAGGAGTTTATCCAGAAAAAGTGGCATTAGGAGATTTAACCTTTGCTGACTCAACAACTACTGTTAAAGAGCTTACTAATGTTTATAAACACCATTCAACTGATGAAAAAGGTCACGCAGTTGTTGTAGAAGGCAAAGTTGTGATGGTTGTTAACCCAGCGGATGCTTGGGATGTAAAACGTCAGTACACATCATTGAATGCACAAGGCGTATATGTTACGGCCCTACCTTACAATTTGAAAATTGTAGAATCGTTAGCTCAAGTATCTAATAAAGTAGTGACCTTCGTAAATGGTCGATATGATGCATTTATCGGTGGGGGAATCACTTTACGTAAATACGATCAAACATTGGCAATTGAGGATATGGATTTATACACTGCTAAACAGTTTGCTTATGGGAAAGCAAAAGATGATAAAGCAGCAGCAGTTTGGAATTTGAAAGTTAGTAACGTGACTTCAGAGGGAAAATAAATTCCCCCGTAGTTGATCTTGTTGAACCGACAGTTGACGGGGCAATGGTCACACTACAGTAGAAAGGGGCGTTCCTATTGGATGATCAATTGCTAAAAGATTTTAAAGGACGCATGAGGATCTTTCATGATGCTGATGACGAAAACCTAAAAAATATTCTAGAAAGTTCTCGGGTAGCTATAGAGCGTTGGTGTGGTAGCAGTGATGTCGAAAAGGCAGAAATTAGAGAGTTAGTAATTGAACGTAGTCGGTATGTTTTTAATGATTCTTTGGAGTTTTTCAACGAAAACTTCCAATCAGAATTAATGGCTGTTTCGTTAGCAAATTATAGCGAAGGAGCTGAATCAGATGAATAAGCCAGTCTACGAATATCAAAAACCTAAAGTTAATAATGGCGCACTGCGAACGCCCATTGAGTTCTATAGTTATCAAGCTATTCCTGGTCCTATGCCTGGTGAGGAAGAGAACCAAGTTCTATATAATTGCTTTGCCGAGATTTATAACCCTTCAATGAAAGATTTAGAGATTTTAAATTCAAAAGCTACAAAACTAGCAGTAACTATAACAATTAGAGATCCCCAAACAAATTACATTGTTTCGAATAAGGATTACGTAGAAATACTTGATAGACGTTACAGTGGAATCCGATGGAATATTATCGATGTTCGTAATGATTTTACGAATAATCAATTTATAACCATTTTATTAGGCGTGACCAACGATGAGTAATGTTGAATTTGAAGGAATTCAAGAAGCCATCAATTCTCTTGAAAAAAGCCTTGGTGAGAAAAAAGTAAAAAGTATCACTCGCAAGGCCATTAATGCTGGTGCAGAAAAAGTTGAAAAGAAAATGCAACAGGATATGTTGGTTTTTAAAGACAAAGGATACACGATTGACGAAGTCGTTCGAAAAAATGCAACATATAAAAACTATAATGCAGAAGCTGAAATTGGTTGGAATGGCCCTCATGAAAGATATCGAATTATTCATCTGAATGAGTTTGGGTACACAAGAAACGGCAAACAGATTAAACCACGCGGTTTTGGAGTAATATCTAAATCGCTTAAAGCATCTGAAAAAGATTACTTAAATACGGTAGCTGAGGAGGTCAAAAAGAGTTTATGAAGGATATGCTTAACACAATTTACCAAAGACTTATTTCTAACACATATATTGCTTCAATGACTAAAGATGATTACGGAAACTATCGGATTAAGTATTATATCTATCCCGAAAATGGAGATAAGACAGGTGCTTTCTTAACGATCAGGCCAGTGGATGTACCTAATGAGGTTCTACATGGATCTGATACTGAATTATCTATTCAACACGTAATTCAAATTGATGTAGAAGCTAAATATCGCAACGTTTGTAAAGAAATACAGTTTCAAATAAAAAAAGAAATGAAAAATCTTGGGTTTGGGCAAATGTCTGGTCAAGGACTAGATGAGTATTTCGAAGAAACCAAAAGATTCGTTGATGCAAGGCGGTTTATAGGAAACACAGCTTTATATGATACGAATTATTAATCAAATAGAGGAACAAGACACTGAAAAAATTAATCAGTGTCTTTTTTTGCGTCAAAAATTAGGAGGAATAATCAATGACATTAGTAGGATTTAGAAAAATGACAATCGGAATTTTTGATAAGGACGGAAAAATTCCAGCAGCAAATCAATACGTAGTAGAAGGTAAACAAGACCAAGGTGCTACAGTTTCAGCAGAAATCAGTGGATTAAGTAAAGAAGCAACCAAGGTTTATGGTTCAGATATTGCGTACTATATTTCACAACGTGGTACAGGCGACGTAAGTGCCAATTTCGGTTTATTAGATTTACCAGAAAAATTAAATGACTTGATTTTAGGCTATAAAACTAATACTGCAGGCATTAGCTTTTTAGGTGAAGATAGCGAACCACCATATTGTGCAGTTTTAATGGAATCTAGTGATTTAAATGGTGAGACTGCGATGCTTTCAATCTTTAAAGGGAAATTTAGTCGTGAAGCAATTAATTTAAATACAACAACAAATGAAGCCTTTGAACCGGAAGCTGAAGAGTATGTTTTTACTGCAATTGCCAACGATCAAGAAGGCGATGCGAAAGGACAATCAGTAGCTAAATACTTTGGTGACGAAACTTCAGCAATTGAAGCATTAACAGCATTAACTTTTCCAACAATAAAGTAACAATCCCTGAAATCGGTGAAGTTTCACCGACTGCTGACGGGGCAGTGGTTCAATTAAACTAGGAGGGCTTTCATGTTTAAAATTTATAAAGGTACAAGTGTAGTAGCGGAAGGAGAAAGTCCTCTCGCTATTACTGGATTAGCAGCAGATACAGTTGTCAATTCAGGAGATTATAAAGCAGTTCGGGTACTAAATGGCAAAGAATCTGAAAAAGTTGATATACCAGAATTCACAGTCTTAGCTGCTCAGTCGCCGGCTTCGTTATCTATTGATGAAAAACCAACAATGGATAATACAATAGCTGAAATTAAACAGTATTTAACAGCACGGGGAATAGATTTTTCTGGTGTGACTAAAAAAGAAGACTTATTAAAACTGATTGAAGGCTAGTCGTTATGACTAGTCTTTATTTTTTTATTATTTAGGAGGAAAGATAGATGGCAAAAGTTCAATTAATTTTAGAAAACGAAAAAGAAGAGAAAGTTGTTTTTGAAAAAACGAAAATCAAAGCACGTGCAGTCCGGAAAGCAATTGAAGCAAGTAGAAAAATGCAAGATGAAAATGCTGATATGGGGGATCAATTAGATGCGTTAATCGAATTCACTATAGATTTATTCAATGACAAAAAAGTGACTGAAGACGCGATTTTGGATGGATTAGAGAGCGATCAAATATTTCAAACTTTGAATGGTATTTGGATGAAGGTTATGGGAGTAGACGAAGTTTCTGAAACGGATGAAAAAAAGTAACACCAGAAGAAGCCGAAAAAGAATATTACGAAATGTATCGAAAACTCATTGAAGCCGGATGGACTTTGGAATCAATTGAAGAAGCAGATTATGAAGCTTTAGTGAATATTGTTTTTGCGCAAAAGGGACCAGAGAAAACGAAAGAAGTATCACTTAAAGACTTTATTAAATCAATTTAGGAAAGGAGGAAAACTATGGCAACAGGAAAACCGCTTGGTAATATGATTGTCAAGTTGGATTTAGATAGTTCTGCCTTTTCAAAAGGATTAACTGGTGCAAAAAATGCCGTGAATCACCAAATGAAAGCAATGAAATCTCAAATGCAGATTATGAATTCTTCAGGGAATTCACTAGGTGCACTTGAGACGAAGTACAGTGGGCTTTCGGGAGTGATTCAAGCGAATGAAAAACAAGTTGAGTTGTTGACTAAAGCGTACAAAGATAGTTTTGACGAAAATGGTAAAGCTACTGCTTCAACCACAAAATATGCCGATCAATTAAACCAAGCTCAAGCTCGATCAGCCAGTTATGAAGCACAATTAAAAACAACTGCTGGACAAATAGCTAGGTTTAAAGTTGAAACTGAAGGTGCCACTGGATGGTTGAAAAAACATGGAGATGCTTATATTGAGTCCGGAAAAAAGATGGAAACATATGGGCAAAAAATCTCTAGCGCAGGAACAGCATTAACTTTGGGAATAACTGCTCCAGTTATAGCTGGATTCACTGCCGCTACAAAAAAGGCTTCAGACTTCCAAACTCAAATTGGTGAAATAGGACCGCTTTTAACAAACGGTGGGAAAATCACTGCTAAATATAGAGAACAACTTGACCAAATGTCAGATAGTTCGAAAAAATGGGCGAAACAATATGGTGTTGCTACGTCTGAAATTAATAATGGATTAGCTGAGGTTGTACGAAAAGGGTACGATGCTAATCAGACCATGGGTGTAATGCCATCCATTTTAGATGCGACTAAAGCGTCAGGCGAACAATTTAATGATGTTATGAATGTAACAACTGAAACAATTAGTCAATTTGGTTTAAAAGGTAAAACATATAGTGAAACAGTTAAAAATGCCACCAGAGTAACTGATGGTCTAACCTATGTAGCAAATGCTACTTCAGCAGGTTTCGTCGATCTAGGTTTAGCAATGAGTTATGTGGGACCAGTCGCAAATAGTTTGGGAATGGATGTAGAATCAACGGCCGCAGCAATTGGTCTTCTATCTGATGCCGGTATCGGGGGTAAAGAATTTTGCCCAGTTGTTTGGGAACAAGCAGCTTAAAATAGTTGGTGAATTCGGGGAACTCTAAGGGAATTATATATTAGATTACAACAACACATTGAAGATATTATTATTTCTATGACAATCCCGAGCCAAGCCTAATAGGAAACTTTAGGAAGGTGTAACGACTAGATAAAATAACCTAAGCAAAAGCAATCTTTAGCGGTTGCTTTTTTTTGTACGGTGAAATATCCAAGAGCGCCAACCGCCCAGAACGGGCGATGATATAGTCTGAACTTATAGGAAACTATAAGAACTAGAGGATAAAGAACCTTTAGGATAACATAATTGGAAAAAGCTGGTACCGCATTACGAGGTGCATTAACGAGATTATTAAAGCCTAGTAAACAGAATATTGAAGGCTTTGATAAATTAGGTATTTCTGTGAATGATTTCAAAGACGGATCGTTAACATTGCCAGATATTTTAGACAAAATCAAAGACAACACAAAAGATTGGACGGATGCACAACGTACGGCAGCTATTGCTTTAGCTTTTGGTACTGAATCACAATCAGCAATGAATGTTTTGGTCAACCAAGGCGGAGGTGAATTGCGTAAACTAACGGATGAAACCTATAACGCTAATGGTGCCACAAAGAGTATCGCTAAAACAATGAATGATTTACCAGCCAATAAGGTTGCACGATTTAAAGAGTCATTGAATGTATTAGCTATAACTTTTGGAGAAAAATTACTTCCCGTAGTCACTCCTTGGATTGAAAAAGCAACAGGAATGATTGATGCTTTTACCAAGTTAGATGATGCGACTCAGCGTAACATTATTAAATGGGGACTATTAGCAGCAGCTGCAGGTCCAACGTTAAAATTACTAGGTAGCAGTCTATCAGTGATTGGTAAAACCAGAAAAGGTATAGGATTACTAACAAATGGGATTGTAGAATTAGCAGCAGCTTCTGCCGAGAAGAAAGCTCTGCCTTTTCTTGCTAAGAATATATTTGGAGTAGGTTCTGCTGCAACTGCTGCTTCAGGGGCTGGTGCTGCTGGAGTAACAGGACTAGGGGCATCTATTGCGGCCCTTGCTGGTCCAATTGGAATTGGTGTAGTTGCTTTAGGGGCATTAGCCGGTGCTGCGTATCTTTCCAAAAAAGCTTATGATGAATCACAATTAGCTGGTGGAAAATGGGGTACAGAAGTAACTGAAGCACAAGACAGAGTAATCACTAAGTCGCAAGAGTTACGCGAAAAAGGCATTGAAGAAATGAACAAGTACCAAGATGGTGTTGTTACCAGTGCTGATGCAGTAAAAAAAGCAAACCAAGAAATTGGCGATTCTATCGAAAATTCTTTAAAAAAAGAACAAGAACGAAGAGAAAAAATTGCCGATTCAAGTTATTTAGATCAAGGTACTAAGGATTGGTATAACGGCATTATCGCAGCTCAAAAGAGAGTTGATGAGCAAACTTCTAAAGATGTACAAGACCAATTGAATAAAATCAACTCTATTTATGAAAATGCATCTCAAAATAATCGGAAACTATCAGAACAAGAATCAGAATTTATCCGTAATACCTATGGAAACTTGACTAATGATCAGCTAAAAGCTGCTGGTTTCTCTAAAAAAGAACGATTAGCTATTGAGGCAACATATCAATCGGATTTGAAAGATTTATCTAATAAACAGTTGGAAGAAAGAATGTCATCCATTGAAAAATCTCTGGATAAAGAA
>Ga0308156_1004303_pt1 | contig 9990 bp, 8 predicted proteins | sample PhyAR2_FD_201041 | JGI IMG/M metagenome (GOLD analysis project Ga0308156, IMG submission 201041) | Phyllosphere microbial communities from UC Gill Tract Community Farm, Albany, California, United States - DLSL A.R2 | ecosystem: Host-associated > Plants > Phyllosphere > Unclassified | place: USA... | reverse complement strand
GAGGACTTCACCCCGGAGGAGAAGAAGGAGATCTACGCCGCCGACATCGTCTACACAACGAGCGACAAGGTCGGGTTCGACTACCTCCTCGAGAACCTGGCCGGAACGAGCGAGGACAAGTACCTCCGCCCCTTCCACTACGTGCTGATCGACGAGGCCGACGCGGTCCTGCTGGACCTCGCCCAGATGCCGCTGGTCATCTCCGGATCACCGCGCGTGCAGTCGAACCTCTACCCGCTGGCCGACGAGTTCGTCGCGACCCTCCGCGAGGGCATCGAGTACGAGCACAACGAGGGCACCGGCGTCGCGCGCCTGACCGAGCAGGGGATCGCGGCGGGCAACCGGTTCTTCCACGTCGAGAACCTGTATGCCCCCGAGCTGTTCCGGCTCAACCGTCACGTGAACCTCGCGCTGCGCGCCCGGACGCGGTTCGAGCCGCTGCGCGACTACATGGTGATGAACGGCAGTCTTGTGCTGCTCAGCGCCGTGACGGGCCGGCTGCTCGAGGGCAACAAGCTGCAGGGCGGCCTGCACCAGGCGATCGAGGCGCGGGAGGGCCTGGAGACCACCACGGAGAACCGGGCGATGGCCTCCGTGACCTACCAGAACCTCTTCCTCATGTTCGAGACGATGGGCGGCATGACGGGCACCGCGAAGGGATCCGAGAAGGAGCTCCTCAAGATGTACCGCACCGAGGTCGTCGAGATCCCGACGTACCGGCCGATCATCCGGACGGACGAGCCCGACGTCGTTGTGCGCACGCTCGCCGAGAAGGAGCGGCTGGTGATGGACTACCTCGAGGAGATGCGCAAGACGGGAAGACCCATCCTGGTGACCACGGGATCCGTCCGCAGCTCGATCACCTTCTCGCAGCACCTCCTCGAGCGGGGCATCGAGCACAACCTCCTCAACGCGCTGAGCGAGGCGAAGGAGGCCGTGATGGTGCGCGAGGCCGGCCAGGTCGGGGCGCTCACGGTCGCGACGCTGATCGCCGGCCGCGGCACCGACATCAAGCTCACGCCCGAGGCGAAGGAGCTCGGCGGACTGGTGATCATCGGCACCGAGAAGATGCCCAACCGTCGTGTGGACGGGCAGGTGCGCGGCCGAAGCGGGCGCCAGGGCGACCCGGGAACGAGCCGCTTCTACGCCTCGATGGAGGACGAGGTCTTCGTCCGGTTCGGTTCGGTGACTCAGGAGAAGGTGCTCAGGAGGACGTGGAGCGACCGCACCATGCGTCGGCTGCTGGATCGCGCTCAGAACGCCAGCGAGGAGCGCGCGGCCGGCGCGCGCAAGCTCTCGAAGGACTTCGACATCGCCATGGCCCGCCAGCGCGACCTCGTCTACGAGATGCGCTCCCAGATCGTCTCCGGCGACCCCGTCACGACCGACGAGCTCGAGCGGATCGCGGCCGGCGTGTTCGCCGATGCGGCCCGCGCTCGCCGCGGTGAGGGTGTCGGCGGCCTCAAGCGCTACATCTTCGACAACGTCGGCTACCGGATCCCGGCCGAGATCGACGCTCTGGACACGGACGACCCGCAGCAGGTGACGGATCTCCTGTCCGGGATGTTCTCGCGCGCCATCAAGGACAAGCTCGACGTCCTCGGCGATGCCGAGGTCTTCGCGCGCTTCCAGAACATCGTCTTCCTCAAGGCGATCGACGTCGCCTGGATCGAGCAGGTGGATTTCCTCGAGCAGCTGAAGACCGTGGTCCAGGACCGCGACCTGGCGCAGCACAAGGTCGAGTACGAGTACCGGCGAGAGGCGTACTTCGCGTTCGAGGAGATGAAGAGGCGCATCGACCGCGACATCGTCCGCCTGCTGTGTCTCAGCCGGATCGAGCGAGGCGCCGACGGCGGCCTCCTCATCCAGTTCGCGTGAGGGGTCGGCTGCCCGTGCGCGTCTTCAACGTCAACAAGGCCGTCGGCCTGGCCTCGAGCGGTGTCGAGTACGCCCAGATGTACCGCCGCGAGCTCTTCGCCGACATCCCGTGGGTCGAGGACTCCTACGTCTTCACCGACTACATGGGCACCAACATCAGCTACTTCTCGGACCGGATCGGCATCCCGCGGCATCAGGTGCTCTGGATCTACAACCTGGTGGCCGGGCGGGAGACGCTGCCGTCGACGGTGCGCCTGGACGACTACATCGCCACCATCGGGCAGCCCCACGCCGATCCGCAGATGTTCCGCCACCACACCGATGTCGCCCTGGCCGACTCCTCGGTGCGCTACCGGATCCGCACGCTCGCCGGGGGGATCGTCGACCGCGTCGAGACGCTGGTCGGGGATCAGCTGATCCGCATGGAGCATCACGACGAATCGCTCAACAACGTCGAGCACTTCCAGGACGGCGCGCTGGCCCGACGGGTGTTCCATACGATGGACGGTCGGGTTGCGGCCGAGCAGTTCTACCGCGACGGTGAGATCACCCGGACGGTCATCACCCCGGCCTCTCCGCTGCACCGGCCCGCGGCCCGCCCGGGCCGCGAGCGTCCGAGCTCGTTCACCGGCGACGTCGTCCTCGAGGGCAGGTCGCAGTTCTTCCGCTTCGTGTTCGAGCGCCTGTTCGACCGTCAGGATGACGTCGTCATCGTGGACCGGGCGCTCGATGTCATCGACAGCATCTACCCGGTGATCGGCGGCCGGCGCCTGTATTCGATCGTGCACGCCGAGCACTTCGATCTGAAGCAGATCGACGACGGCGTCCTGCTCTGGAACAACCACTACGAGAACGTGTTCACGCGCCCCGACCTCGTCGACGCGTTCGTCGTCTCCACCCACCGGCAGCAGGAGGTGCTCCAGCAGCAGCTGGCGGCTCGCCTCCCGGAGGGCGACTTCCGGGTGGTGCGCATCCCCGTCGGGTTCGTCAGCGTCCTCGACGAACCGCCGGCGTACGATCCGGTGGCCCTCGTCACGGCCAGCCGCCTCGCCGACGAGAAGCACATCGACCTCCTCATCCGCGCGGTGGCCGCGGCGCGGGAGCGCGTCCCCGGTCTCCGGCTCGACATCTACGGCGAGGGGGATCGAGATCCGCTGCTGAAGGTCATCGACGAGACGGGGACCCAGGACTGCGTGCGCCTCATGGGGCACCAGAAGCTCGAGAGCGTGCTGGGCACGTACGCGCTCTACCTGTCGGCCTCGACCTCGGAGGGGTTCGGGCTGTCGCTCCTCGAGGCGATCGCCGAGGGGCTTCCGATCGTGGGGTTCGATGTCGACTACGGCAACCGCGAGATGGTGGAGCCGGGAGTGAACGGGCTGCTTGTGCCGCACACCTCCGACGACGGCGATGCCGGCGCGCTGGCCGACGCCGTGGTCGAGGTGCTGACCTCCGGCGGCCTCGACGACATGCGGGCCCGCAGCCTGCAGCGTGCGGGCGCCTACACGGCCGCGCACGTCGGGGAGCTGTGGGAGCGGCTCCTCTCCGAGGAGGCATCGTGCTAGCGCTGTTCGACGCGTTCGATGACGCGACGCGCGAGCTGATGCGGTCGCTCGAGACCGCGGGGATCGCCTTCACCCCGGTCGTGGTGCACTACGACGGGGAGCTGCCGGAAGGCGCGCTGTGCCCGTTCGCGGTGTACACCGGCCTCGAGCGCCACGGCGAGCCGCTCTTCTTCAACGAGGTGCCCGTGCCGCAGTGGTGCGAGATCCGCCAGGGTCAGGAGGTGTTCGCGGAGGTCCTGCGTGAGGGCTCGACGATCGGCCGGATCCACTACGAACCGAACTCGTTCCGCCAGGTGGAGAGCGTCGAGTGGCTGATGCCGGGAGGGGCGCCCAGTCACACGGACCACTACGACCGCTACGGCAACCGCTACGCCACCACGTACCGCAGCGCGGGGGTGGCCTATCAGACTGTCTACCGCGGACCGGGGGAGTGGCAGATCGAGGTGCACCACCCCACCCGGGCGGTGACGATGCAGTCGGCGCGGGGGCGTCTGGCCTTCGAGTCATTGACCGACTTCGTCTCGTTCTTCCTGGACGATCAGGGGATCGACGACGATCGGGTGCTCATCAACTCGCTGTCGTACCCGCTGTTCGTTATGCGCCAGCGCGCGCAGGCGCCGAACACCACGCTGTTCTGGCAGGAGCCCGGCGCGGGCCCGCTGCCCGGGAACATGGTCCTCGAGCTGGAGGGACCGCGCGCCCTCGAGCGCATCGTGTTCTTCGATGAGGGCCAGCAGCGCGACGTGGCCGCGCAGCACCCCGCCACCGGCGTGGAGCTCGCGTACCTCTCGCACCTCGGCCAGTTCGCCGACACGCGCGATCCCGAGCCCCGTCGCGCCTTCATCCTCACCAACAGCGACGACATCCCGGGTCTGGTCGAGCTGCTGGAGGGCTTCCCGGACGTGACCTTCTCGGTGGCCGCGCTGACGATGATGAGCGAGAAGCTCATGGATCTGCGCCGGACCCATGCGAACCTGATCCTGATCCCGACCATCAACCACCGCGGCATCCGCGACGAGCTCGACCGTGCGTCCGTCTACCTGGACATCAACGCGGGCGCGCATGTGCTGGACGTGGTGAAGGCCGCGTACCACCTGGACCTGGTCGTCCTCGCGCTCGCGGCGCACGCCAAGGCACCGCACCACTCGCGCGTGGTGACCACCGTGGACGAGGTCGCCGCGCTCCTGGCGCGGGTGGTGACGAGCCCCGAGGAACGACGGCGCGTCCTCGACGAGCTGCACCGCCAGCACGGGCCGCTCTCGGCGCCCGAGGACTACCGGCGGCTCCTGGGACGAGGCTAGGCCGGCGCGGTCAGATGTGCCGCGCCACCTCGCGCATCAGGGCCTTCGGGTCGTCGGCCCACAGCCGCACCCGCTCGACCACGTGGCGCCCGCCCTTCGGCGCGAGGCCCGGAAGGGTCACGGCGGTCGGCCGCTCGAGCACGATGAGGATGCTGGTCTCGTTCGCGATCCGCACCGCCAGAGTCGGCACGCCGCCGTCGTCGGCGATCCGCGGTGCCTTCTCCTCGTCGACACGTCGCGCGAGCTCGACGGACGCGATGTCGTCCCAGGAGAGCGGGACGTCGATCTCGAGGCCCTCGCGGACCCGGATGCCGTCGGGGCCGACGGTGTGCGGGCGCATCAGCATCGCGCACAGCAGGCCGATCATCCACGTCAGTCCCCAGATTCCCAGGACGAGCAGGGCGATCCGCACCGGCACGATGTCGCGGAAGATGAGGTCGAGGATCGGGATCTCGACGGCCGACAGCACGATGAACACGATCAGGATGGTGAGGATCGGCGCGTGGTACCCGAAGCCGGCGGCGCCCGGGGCGACGGCGGGGCGGCGGGTGATCGCCCGTGCGATGCTCGCGTAGATCCTCAGCTCGACGCGGAGCGCCCGCATCGCGAGCGATCCTGCCCGCGCGCGGAACGTCGGCGCGGCCGAGGGGGCATCGAGCGCGGTCATCGCGACGCCGCCTCGTCGACGGGGGCGGGGGTGGCGGCTTCTTCGACCAGAACGGTGAGGCGGGCGGCGATCGCGGCGATGCCGCGCTCCAGCGCCGCGCGGTCGGCGGGATCGACGGCCGCGAGCAGGGTGGCCGAGAGCTCGGCACGCTCGCCCTGCATGGTCGCCATCTGCGTCGCCGCGGTCTCCGTGAGCTCGACGACCGTCGCGCGCCGGTCGGTCGGGTGCCGCGTCCGGCGGACGTACCCGTCGGCCTCGAGCACGTCGATGATCCCCGAGATGTGGCGCGCCGAGACCTCCATCGCGCCGGCGAGCTGTCGCTGCGTGGCGGGCCCGCGGTGCTGCAGCACCCAGAGGGCCTGGACGCGGGTGGGCGTGAGCCGGGTTCCCGCGAAGGCGCGGTTCATGTCGCGCTGGAACAGCTCGCTCACGAGAAGCAGGTGATCGAGGATCGTGGGTTCCATATCATTACCCTACTTCATAGTTACCGTCGGTAACGAATTAGGGTGTGCTCGCCTGGCGGGGAATCCGGGGGTGGGATGGGGGCTGTCGTCCGGTCGAGGTATCCGATATTCTCCGAAGGCCACCCTCCGCGGCCCCTGGGTAATCGTCCCCCGGATGGACGACGCGAGCGCGAGCGCGCCACGTCTAGGATGGGGGCAATCATCAAGGGGGCTCCTTTTATGGAATGGCTGATTCCTGTCGTCGTTGTGGTCGCGATCCTGGTCATCGCCGGCATCTACCTCTGGGCGACGTACAACTCGCTTGTGCAGCTGAACGTCCGGGTCGATGAAGCATGGAGCGACATCACGGTGCAGCTGAAGCGTCGTGCCGACCTGATCCCGAACCTCATCGAGGCGGTGAAGGGCTACGCGGCTCACGAGAAGGCGGTCTTCGAGAACGTCACGCGCGCACGCGCCGAGACCCTCACGGCCCAGACCCCCGGCGAGGCGGGCGTGGCCGAGGGTCACATTCAGCAGGCGCTGAAGAACCTCTTCGCGGTCGCCGAGGCGTACCCGCAGCTCCAGGCCAGCCAGAACTACCTGCAGCTGCAGCACGCGCTGGTCGACACCGAGGACAAGATCCAGGCCTCGCGCCGCTTCTACAACGGCGGCGTCCGCGAGCTGAACACCAAGATCAAGGTGTTCCCGAACAACCTCTTCGCCCGCAACCTCGGCTTCTCGGAGCGGGAGTTCTTCGAGGTGGTCGACGGCGCCGCGATCGCCGAGCCGCCTCGCGTCCAGTTCTGACGCGCTGCGTTCGACGGCCGCTCACCTCCGGGTGGGCGGCCGTTGCGCGTTGTGGCGCCCCGGGCCCCGGCGAGGTGGACGTCGGAGGCCCGCCCTAGAGTCACGGTGTGAAGAAGGGATCTATCCGCCGAGACGCCCAGCCCGTGCAGCGCATCCAGGAATCGCCGTACGATCCCGCCGATCGCGCCGCCTGGCCGATGACGCTGGCGCCGGTGCGGCAGCTGCTCGACGAGGGGATGGACCTCGGCCGGGTGACGGTGCTGACGGGCGAGAACGGCGTCGGCAAGTCGACCATCGTCGAGGCGCTCGCCGCGGCGTTCGGCCTGAACCCCGAGGGCGGCTCGTCCAACGCCGTCCACTCCACGCGGGTCTCCGAGTCGCCGCTGGGCGATCACCTCCAGCTCGTCCGGGGCGCGGGGTCCTCGCGTCGCGGGTTCTTCCTGCGCGCCGAGACCATGCACGGCCTGTACACGTACCTCGAGGACATCGGCGTCGGGCAGCCGCTGCACGAGCGCAGCCACGGCGAGTCGTTCCTGGCCCTCGTCGAGGAGCGCCGGCGGATGGCCGGGCTCTGGGTGCTCGACGAGCCGGAATCGGCGCTCTCGCTGTCGGGGTGCCTGGCGCTCATCGGCCTGCTGCGCGAGCTGCTCGAGAGCGGATCGCAGGTGGTCCTGTCGACGCACTCGCCGATCCTGGCGGCGTTCCCCGGGGCGGATCTCTACGAGCTCGGCGACTGGGGCATCCGGCGGGCCGAGTACAACGACCTCGACCTCGTCCGCACCTGGCGGCTCTTCCTCGACGCTCCGGAGCGCTTCCTGCGTCACCTCGACTGAGGCGGCCCGAGGGTCGAGAGCGCCTCGAGCTCCTCGGCCGCGGTGAGGCCCGTCACCACGGCGCCGGGGGTCGCGTCGAGCCAGGCGCGGGTGTCGCGCGCGGTGTCGGCGATCGGGCGCGGGGCGAGCCCTGCTTGGAGGGCCGGGCCGGCGAGATGCGTCATCATGCCGTCGTACTCGGGGCGCGGCAGCCACAGCGGCAGCGATCGCGGGCCCATCCACGGCTCGACGCCGATGCCCTCGAGCTGCTCGTCGGTGGCCCAGCGCCAGCGCGGTCGTGCCGCCACCCCCGCGGCGATGTCGTCGAGGAACCCGCCGATCGGGCGGGGCTGGTCGACGGCGTCGAAGACGCCGACCGTTCGCCGCTCGGCGAGCAGCACGATCCATTCCGCGAGGTCGCGCACATCGATCACCTGCACCGCGTCGGCCGGATCGCCCGGAGCGAGCACGATCTCGCCGTCGCCGGCGCGGCGGAGACGGTCGACCCAATAGGTGAAGCGGCCCGAGCGGTCGCCGGGCCCGACGATGAGCCCGGGGCGCACGATCGTGTGCGAGGCGGCCTCGGCGACGAGGCGCTCGCACGCCGCCTTCATCGGGCCGTAGGCCTCGGGGTCGTCGCTGTCATCGAACAGCGGCTCGTGCAGCGGCAGGATGCCGGGTCCGCCGCCCGGCGTCGCCTCGTCGGCGTACGCGCTGATCGATGACACGAACACGCGGTGCCGGGCATCGATCTGCGCGAGCGCGGAGCGCACCTGCGACGGACGGCGCGAGACGTCGACGACGACGTCGAACCCGGGATCCGTCAGCTCGGCGGGGAGAGGTGCGTCGCGATCCGCGATCACGTGGACCGCGCCCTCGGGCGGCGTCCCCGACACCCCGCGGCTCGAGGTGGTCACCTCAAGACCGCGGGCGAGCGCGGCCTCCGCGACCGCGCGGGAGACGAACACGGTGCCGCCGAGCACGAGGAGACGCATGCGGGAAGTCTGCCGTCGCCGCGGCGCCGCCGGAAGGATGTTCGCGCCGGGCGGAGCGCGGCGGATCCCCGCGACGCGGGGCCCTTCCGGCGCGCGCGCGTGGGGGCCAAGCTGAGGGCATGAGCGAGCGCACGGGCTGCATCATCGCCGGCGGAGGGCCGGCCGGGATGATCGCGGGGCTGCTGCTCGCGCGGGCGGGCGTGGAGGTCACCGTGCTCGAGAAGCACGGCGACTTCCTCCGCGACTTCCGCGGCGACACGATCCATCCCTCGACGCAGCTGCTGCTCGACGAGCTGGGGCTGATGGAGCGCTTCCAGCGGATCCCGTTCTCGCGGCTCGAGTCGGTGCAGGTGCCCGCCGCCGACGGCACCGTCGTCACCGTCGGCGACTTCCGGCGACTGCGGCACCCGTACCCCTTCATCGCGATCGCTCCGCAGTGGGACTTCCTCGACCTGCTCGCCGAGGCCGGGCGCGAGGAGCCCACGTTCCACCTGCGGATGCGCACCGAGGTCACGGGGCTGATCCATCGCGGTGGACGGATCGCGGGAGTGCGGTTCGCGGATCACGCGACGGGGAAGCGGGGCGAGCTCATCGCCCCGCTGACGATCGCCGCCGACGGGCGCGATTCGGCGGTGCGCCGGCTGGCCCGCATCCCGATGCGCGACTATCCCGTGCCCTTCGACGCCCTCTGGTTCCGGATCCCGGCGGTGGCCGCCGACGGGACGCCGATCGATGTCGGCCGGAACCTGATCCCGCGCGGGGCGGGCGGGCGACTGTTCATCCTGATTCCGCGGGGCGACTACGTCCAGGCGGCCATGCTGGTGCCCAAGGGCACCGAGGCGCAGATGCGCGCCGCGGGCATCGAGGCGTTCCGCGCCGACGTCGCGGCTGCTGTGCCCGAGCTCGCGGAGCCCAGTCGTGGCCTGGAGTTCGCCGACGTCCACGTGCTCGACGTGAAGCTGAACCGCGCACGACGCTGGTGGGCCCGAGGTGCGCTGTGCATCGGCGACGCCGCGCACGCCATGTCACCGGCGGGCGGCGTGGGGGTCAATCTCGCCGTGCAGGACGGTGTGGCGGCGGCCGCGCTGCTGGCGGCTCCGCTGCGCCAGGGACGGATGAGCGATGCGGTTGTGGCGGCGGTGCAGCGCCGCCGCACGATGCCGACCGTCGTGACGCAGACGGCGCAGCGTGTCATCCACGCCGGCATGAGACGGGCGTTCGCCGCAGGCTGGACTCCGCGCATCCCCCGCGGGCTCGCGAGGGTGGTGCGCGCCGCGCCGTGGCTGACCGCGGTGCCGGCGACGCTGGTGGGCATCGGCGCCCTCCCCGAGCACGCCCCGCAGTTCGCGAGGCGCTGAGTCAGGCGACCTCGGCATCGGCGTCGGCCCCGGCGGTGTCCTCGTGTGCTGCCACGGGCTCGGCCCGCACACGCTCGTGCCGGGAGGCATCGGGCATGACGAAGGCGAGATCGGACGTGGCGTCGCCCCAGTGCGAGAGGGAGATGTGCGCGAGGCCCTGCCAGGCC
>Ga0308156_1004301_pt1 | contig 9991 bp, 8 predicted proteins | sample PhyAR2_FD_201041 | JGI IMG/M metagenome (GOLD analysis project Ga0308156, IMG submission 201041) | Phyllosphere microbial communities from UC Gill Tract Community Farm, Albany, California, United States - DLSL A.R2 | ecosystem: Host-associated > Plants > Phyllosphere > Unclassified | place: USA... | reverse complement strand
GATCTGCGCCTTGACCCTGTCCGCGGACCAGTCGGGGTGCGACTCGTAGACGAGCGCGGCGACGCCGGCCGTGAGCGGGGTGGCCATCGAGGTGCCGCTCTTGACGGAGCGGCCGTCGCCCGTGCCAGAGGCCGCCGAGATGATCCCGACGCCCGGCGCCGAGACGTCGGGCTTGACGATGTCGTTGTACGAGCCGTGCTCCCCGCGCGAGCTGAAGCTGGCGATCGTGTCGGTCTTGGTCGGGTCGTAGAAGTCGAAGACGCCGAGCTGGTCGGAGGAGAGCTTGAGGGTCAGCGTCCCGGCGGCCGCGAGCGGTCGGAGCGCGGCCGAGGCGTCGGCGGTGACCTGCGCACCCGGGATGGTGGCGTTGCCGGCGATCCCGGACTCGAAGCTGTTGACCGTCGAGGTGAGGAGCACACCTGTAGCACCAGCGGTGGCTGCGTTGTTGAAGCGGGCTGCCGAGCCGCAGGGGAGGGCGACGTCGTCGTTCCACTCCACCAGGACGATCTTGCCCGCCACGGCGGCTGCGTCGGTCGCCGAGTAAGGCAGGCACCCTTCGAGGTTGGCCGGGTCGGTCAGCGGGACGACCGGCGCCTCCAGGGTGAAGGGGCCGACGAAGTTCTGCGAGTACTGGGCGCCGTAGGCCTGCTCGGTCGTCGCGTCGGTGACCGAGTCCTGGAGCCCACGCCCCGAGGCCGAGGCGGCCACGGCGAGCGTGCGCGCGGTGTTGCTGGGGGTCCCGGCGATGTCTGTGACGTCTCCGGCGTTGCCCGAGGCGACGACGGGCAGGACGCCCTGGTCCATGAGGGCCGCGAGCATCGCGTTCTCGGGGTCGTCGGCGGCCCCGAAGTCGCTGCCGAGGGAGAGGTTGACGACGTCGATCTGCTGGCCGTCGGCGATCGCCGCGCCCACCCAGTCGATCGCCGCGCCGGTGAGGTCGGTGCTGCCGCCGGCGTCGCCGAAGACCTTGAGGGAGTAGAGGCCTGCGTCGGGCGCCGACCCTGGGCCGATCCGGAAGTCTGTCGACTCGTCGACCGCGGCGTAGGCGTCCGGGAGGCGGGAGCCGTCCCCGGCCTCGCCGAAGGTGGAGCCGTCGGGATCCACGCCGTAGCCACCGGCTGTGCCAGCCACGTGCGTGCCGTGGCTGCCGCCGAGACCGTCGATCGGGTTCTCGTCGGGAGCGGGGACGGGCTGGTAGGTGGCCGGGTCGGTCGGGTCCGCGTTGTAGGTCGGACCCGCGAAGTCGGCGCCGCCGAGATACTTGGTCGCGTCGTACCACGCCGGGTCCGGTGCCGCCGTCGAGGCGAGGGCCGCCGCGTACGCATCCGTGGTCCCCGGTCCGCCGAAGGCCGCGTGCGTGTAGTCGATCCCGGTGTCGACGACGGCGATGTTCACGCCCGCGCCTGTCGTCCCACCACCGCTCCACGCCTCGAAGGCGCTCACGAGAGCGTCGGAGTTCACGTTGGTCGGGTCGGACACCGTCGGCAGGTCCACGGTCTGCGAGCGGATCGCCGAGATCTTGACGACGTCGTCCATGGCAGCGATCGTGTCGATGCCCGAGGCGTCGAGGTTGAGCGCGACACCCGGCACCGTGTACCGGGTGACGTAGAGGACCTCGGAGTCGGCGTCGACCGCCGTGGCCTGCGCCTCGACCGTGGCGGCGGTCGCGTCGATCTCGTCGACACGCTGCTGGACCGAGCCCGCCGAGCGTGAGGTGCTCTGCACCTCGAGGGCTCCGGCGCCGGACGTCTGGACGAACACGGAGACGCGTCCGTCGCGCCCCGAGAGCGACGGAGAGACGACTGCCGGGTCGAGGCCGGAGGTGTCGTCCGCCCCTCTCCCGGCGAGGGGGGTGGTGGGATCTGCGCTGGCGGCCGGGGCGACGAGCCCCGCCGCGAGGGCCAGCCCGACGGCAGCTGCGCCGAGGCCTCTGGCACCCGACGCGTGTCGGTGAACGGTCACGAATTCTCCTTGGAGGTGGGAGCTCTGTCGTCGACGACGACTGTGGCGCGCGCAGCCTCGTGGGCCGTCCGTCGGGTGACGGGCAGCAGGAGGCCGGGTGAACCGGGGGGTGAACTCGAGCGACGTTACCAACGGGTAGCAGCCGGATGTAAGAGTCTTGTGCAGAAGTTACGAGGCGTTAACACGGCGGTGTCTGCGCAGGTCAGGGCATGTTTTTGAGAGAGATTTCGCTGGTCTTGGTGATGGGGAGTTCTCCCCATTCCATGAATCGGGGCTCCGAGCGGTCTGGTCCTCGTGACCATTCGTCCCACGTCTGTTCAGATTCTTGTGCTAGCGGTCCGGGGTCGATCAGTAGGGAGAGAAGCGCTGGTCAGAGGTCGACGTGGGCCGGCCGTGACGCACGACGCGCTGAGGACGCTCGTCGGCTGTCGGGGCTCCCACGTAGACTCGCCCCCATGAGCGAGCAGCCGTCGACGAGCACAGGTCCTGAGCGGATCCAGCCGGTCCAGATGTCCCAGGACCCCTTCAACGCGCCCACGGCCCCCGGCGGGCCCGGAGGCGGGACGTCGACGAGCGTCCTCGAGCACACCGAGACGCGCGAGGAGGTCGAGCCCGGCGACCACGAGCGCTTCGCGCACTACGTGCGCAAGGAGAAGATCCTCGACTCCGCGCTCAGCGGTAAGTCCGTCATCGCGCTCTGCGGCAAGGTGTGGATCCCCGGTCGCGACCCGAAGAAGTTCCCGGTGTGCCCCATCTGCAAGGAGATCTACGAGGGTCTTCGCGACCCGCAGGACGGCGACTCGGGCTCGGGTGACTCCGGCAAGTGAGTGCTGCGTCCTCCGAGCACACGAGCGAACCCTTCGACCTCAGCGCACTGAGCGCACCTGAGCCTGAGCCTGCCACGGGTGGCGAGGCGCAGGACCACGACAGCGGTCACGCCCACACCAGCCTTCCGGCCGGTGCACCGCTCCCGCTGCCGGCGACCCCGGTCCCGCAGGCTGCGTCGTCGGCAGCAGCCTCGCACCTGTCGCCGAGCTTCCCGCGCCGCGCCCCCTGGGGCACGGCGTCCAAGCTGCGTGCCTGGCAGGCCGAGGCTCTCGAGACCTACCGTGCCCGCAGCCCGCGTGACTTCTTGGCTGTCGCGACCCCGGGCGCCGGCAAGACGACCTTCGCGCTGCGCATCGCGACCGAGCTGCTCGAGCAGGGCACGGTCCGGCGCATCACCGTGGTCGCCCCGACCGAGCACCTCAAGCACCAGTGGGCCGACGCGGCCGCCCGCGTGGGTGTCCGTCTGGACCCCAACTTCAAGAACAGCCAGGGACGTCACGGCGCGCAGTACGACGGCGTCGCGCTCACCTATGCCCAGGTGGCGGCCAACCCCGCGCTGCACATGGCGCGCACCGAGGCGGCTCGCACTCTCGTGATCCTCGACGAGGTCCACCACGGCGGCGACGCGCTCTCGTGGGGTGAGGCCATCCGGGAGGCCTTCGAGGGCGCCACCCGCCGTCTCGCCCTCACCGGGACGCCCTTCCGCTCGGACACCGCGCCCATCCCCTTCGTGGTCTACGACCGCGGTATGGACGGCATCCGCCGATCCTCGGCCGACTACACCTACGGTTACGGCGACGCGCTGCGCGACGGCGTCGTGCGCCCGGTCATCTTCCTCACCTACTCCGGACAGATGCGTTGGCGGACCAAGGCCGGGGACGAGGTCAGCGCACGTCTAGGCGAGGCGATGACCAAGGACATGACGGCCCAGGCCTGGCGCAGCGCCCTCGACCCGAACGGCGAGTGGGTGCCGTCGGTGCTCGCTGCCGCCGACAAGCGGCTCAGTGAGGTCCGTCGGGCCGTCCCCGATGCCGGTGGTCTGGTCATCGCGACAGACCAGACGGACGCACGGGCGTACGCCGGGCACCTTGCGCGGATCACCGGTCAGTCTCCAGTCGTCGTGCTCTCCGACGACGACGGCGCCAGCAAGCGCATTGACGAGTTCTCCGACGGGGACGACCGCTGGATGGTCGCCGTCCGCATGGTCTCCGAGGGTGTCGACGTGCCGCGCCTCGCCGTCGGTGTCTACGCCACGTCCACGTCGACGCCGCTGTTCTTCGCCCAGGCCGTCGGTCGTTTTGTGCGAGCCCGGCGCCGCGGTGAGACGGCTTCGGTGTTCTTGCCGAGCGTCGGCCCCTTGCTCGACCTCGCGAACACCCTCGAGCTCGAGCGGGACCACGCGCTCGACAGGCCCCTCACGTCTGAGGAGCAGGGCGACATGTACAACCCGGAGGACGCCCTCATGGCGGCCGCCAACCGGGAGGAGAAGGCCTCCGACGGTCTCGCGGACCAGGGGTCCTTCGAGATGCTCGAGTCGCAGGCCTCCTTCGACAGGGTGCTCTTCGACGGCGGCGAGTTCGGCACCGGGGGAGACGTCGGCTCCGACGAGGAGCTCGACTTCCTCGGGCTGCCTGGCCTGCTCGACGCCGACCAGGTGACCACGCTGCTCAAGCAGCGTCAGGCGAGCCAGCTGAGCGGCAAGGGCAAGGCGGCGCAGCAGGCCGCCGAGCGCAGCGAGCTCGAGCACCGCCGTGCCGCAGACCTGCGCAAAGAGCTCTCTCAGCTGGTGTCCGCCTGGGCCCGACGCTCGGGCCAGCCGCACGGCTCGGTCCACAACGAGCTCCGGCGTCGCAGCGGTGGGCCCGAGGTGCCGCTCGCCTCGATCGACCAGCTGACCCAGCGGGTCGAGGTCGTGCGGGGCTGGTTCGTCGGGAAGAAGTAGCCCGGCGGCCGGCCCGCTGAAGGCGTGGGTGGCCGGGCGGCCGGCCTGCCGGAGGCGTGGCAGGCCGCACAGCGCTGCTCGCCACGGGCGTCGAGGCGCGAGACGTGCGAGGCGCGGGCCGCCTGGGCGCGTCCCCGGCGCTCGTCTCAGTCGAGCACGAGCGAGGTCGTCGGAACGGCGACCTCGCCCGTCGACAGCCTGCGGGCTCCGCGCGGCAGCTCGTCGCGCGAGGCCTCGTGCCTCGCCGCGGCGGTGACGACGCCCTCGGCGCCGGTCCACCCCGGCAGGACCTCGCCAGCCGTCACGAGGTCGACGAGCAGCGGGCGCATCGTCTCGCTCGTCGGTGCCCACGCGGCGACGGCCTCGTCCCGGCCGGTGACGACCACCTCGGCGATCGCCCGTCCGTCCTCGTCGAGCTGACGCGCGGCCGTCTTGCGGCCACCCACGCTCGTCTTCGACGTCGAGGCCTTGGCCACGGGTGCGAGGGTTCCTGAGGAGTCTTCGCGGGCGACCAGCTTGTAGACCATGCCGCAGGTCGGTGCGCCGGACCCGACGACCAGCTTGGTCCCGACCCCGTAGGAGTCGACGGGGACCGCGGCGAGCGAGGCGATCGCGTACTCGTCGAGGTCCGAGGTCACGGTGATCGACGTGCCCGTGGCACCCAGCGCGTCGAGCTGCTTGCGCACCTCGACGGCCTGCACACCGAGGTCGCCCGAGTCGAGACGCACGCCGCCGAGCCCGGTGCCCGCGACCTTGACGGCGAGCTCGACGCCGCGGGTCACGTCGTAGGTGTCGACGAGCAGCGTGGTCCCGGTGCCCGACGACGCGATCTGCGCCCGGAAGGCCTCTTCTTCGTCGTCGTGCAGCAGGGTGAAGGCGTGCGCCGCCGTGCCGATGGTCCTCACGCCGTAGCGGCGGCCCGCCTCGAGGTTCGACGTCCCGGCGAAGCCCGCGACGACGGCTGCACGGGCTGCTGCGACGGCGGCCTCTTCGTGCGCGCGGCGAGAGCCCATCTCGAGGCACGGACGACCGACGGCCGCGCTCGTCATGCGGGAGGCTGCCGACGCGACGGCCGAGTCGTAGTTGAGGATCGACAAGATGACGGTCTCGAGCAGCACAGCCTCGGCGAAGCTGCCCTCGACGACCATCACCGGGCTCGACGGGAAGAACACCTCGCCCTCGGCGTAACCGCGCACGTCTCCGGTGAACCTGTACGTCGAGAGGAAGTCGAGGGTGCGGGCATCGACGACAGACTCTCGCTCGAGCCACGCGAGCTCGTCCTCGTCGAAGCGGAACTTCTCGATCGCGTCGAGGACGCGTCCAGTGCCGGCCAGCACGCCGTAGCGGCGCCAGGACGGCAGGCGCCGGGTGAAGACCTCGAAGACGCAGCGACGGTCGGCGGTCCCGTCGGCGAGCGCTCCCTGCAGCATCGTGAGCTCGTATCGGTCGGTGAGCAGCGCGGTTCCCATGGCACAACCGTAGGTCACCAGGGCGGACGCGCACCTGAGCGCGACGGTCAGGACCTGCACCTAGAGTTGACCTGTGAACGTCAAGACCATCCCCGGCCAGGAAGTGCGCCAGGACACAGGTGCCTCGGTCGGTGAGCCCTGGGTCACCCTCGTCTGGAACGACCCGGTGACCACCATGAACTACGTCGTCTATGTCTTCGAGAGCTATTTTGGCTTCTCCGAGCGCAAGGCGCACCGCCTGATGATGCAGGTGCACTCGGAGGGCAAGGCCGTCGTGTCGACGGGCGGCCGGGAGAAGGTCGAGATGGACGTCCAGGCCATGCACTCCTTCGGCCTCTGGGCGACCATGCAGCGGAGCGGGGAGTAGCCGTGCGGCCTTTTGAGATCTCGGACGAGGGCACGGCGTACGTCGCCGCGCTGTCGACCCCGGAACGCCTCGTGCTGGCCCAGGTGACCGGCGACGTGGTCGAGCTCCTCGGCGGCGAGGACACCGACGTCGACCTCGACGACACCGACGTCGATCTCGACGACGACGCCCGCGGCGACGCCGACGTCGATCGTGTCGACCGTGCCGACAGTGAGGACCCTGAGGACGGCGCGGAGACCGGTGCCACCCCGCTGGACCAGGGTGCCCCGCCCACCGAGAGCGACGCCGCCCCTCTCGACGGCGCTGCGCCTCATGACGCGCCGGACGACGCGAGTGCCTCGGCTCGCACCCCGGCGACAGCCGGAGACAGCCTCGGAGCCGGCGCCCAGGACGCCGACCCCGACGACCACCTCCGCCAGATCCTCGACGGCATCGATGCCGACGTCGTCGTCGCCCCGGCGGACCCTGCGGTGCGCAGGCTGCTGCCCGACGCCTCGGACGACCCCGAGGTCGCGCACGAGTTCCGCCGCCTGACCGACGACGACCTGCGTCAGCGCAAGGTCGACAGGCTGCTGCTCTTCGCGGACCTGCTGCTCGAGGCCTCACCGTCGGCTGACGAGGACGAGCAGCTGCCCCTGGTCGTCGGTCGGGAGGAGGGTGCCGAGATCGCCGGTGCGCTCGGCGACGTCCGCCAGGTGATCGGCTCGAGGCTCGGGCTGCAGACCGACGCCGACACCGACGCGCTGTACAGGTCCGTCTCGGCGACCTGGGAAGAGGACGAGGGTGACGGGCCCGAGACCGGGCAGGAGTCTGCGGGAGGCCACGCGGGTGAGGCGCTCAGCGGCCCCGAGCTGTTCCTCGGGTCGGTGTTCTTGCTGACCGGCTACCTGCAGGAGTCGTTGACCGACTGCTTGCTCGAGCACCACCGCCGGGCAGGCCGGGCGTCCTGACGGACTATCCTCGAGGGGTGAACAACGCCCCGATCGGGATCTTCGACTCCGGTGTGGGGGGCTTGACGGTCGCCCGCTCCATCCTGGACCAGCTGCCCCACGAGTCCATCCACTACATCGGCGACACCCGGAACTCGCCCTACGGGCCCAAGCCGCTCGCGACGGTCCGGGCACTCGCCCTCGACGTCATGGACAGCCTCGTCGACGAGGGCGTGAAGATGCTGGTCATCGCGTGCAACTCGGCCTCGGCCGCGGTCTTGCGGGACGCGCGCGAGCGCTACACGGTGCGGCACGGCATCCCGGTGGTCGAGGTGATCCTGCCCGCGGCGCGACGCGCGGTCGCAGCGACCCGCACGGGTCGGGTCGGGGTGATCGGGACGCGCGCGACGATCGAGTCACGCGCCTACGAAGACGCGCTCGCCGTCGCGACAGGGATCACAGTCACCCCGCAGGCCTGCCCCGACTTCGTGTCCCTCGTCGAGTCCGGGGTGACCTCGGGCCCGGCGGTCCTCGAGGTGTCGCACCGGTACCTCGACCCGGTCCGCGAGGCCGGGGTCGACACCCTGATCCTGGGGTGCACGCACTACCCGCTGCTCACCGGCGCGATCTCCTACGTCATGGGCGACGACGTGACGTTGGTCTCAAGTGCCGAGGAGACGGCCAAGGACGTCTACCGCACGCTGGTCGCCCACGACCTCGCCAGGGACGAGAACGCGGGGCCCCCGACCCACAGGTTCCAGTCGACGGGGGACACCACGTCGTTCTCGGTCCTCGCCCGACGATTCCTCGGTCCTGAGGTAGTCATGGTGGAATCGGTCGCATGAAGCTGACGATCCTCGGGATGGCAGGTTCCTTCCCGTCGCCGGAGTCCCCGGCGTCCTCGTACCTGGTGCAGACCACGGACGCGGACGGCCGCACGTGGTCCTTGCTCATGGACCTCGGCAGCGGCGCCCTCGGTGCCCTCCAGCGTGAGGTCAACCCCTTCCACGTGGACGCCGTCGCGATCTCGCACCTCCACCCCGACCACTTCGCAGACCTCTGCGGCTTCTACGTGTACCTCAAGTACCACCCGGTGTGCGGTTCGGAGCGGGGGACCGGGCGTCCTGCGACCCCGGTCTACGCGCCGGCCGTAGCCGAGCAACGGCTCGCCGAGGCCTACGGTCTCGAGGCGCACGAGTCCATGAGCGGTCAGCTCGACTTCCACGCGTGGGAGCCGGGCACCACGACGACAGTCGGTCCCTTCGAGATCGAGCCCGTCGCGGTCGACCACCCGATCCCGGCCTACGGCGTCCGGGTGACCGGACCGAGCTCGACGCGCCCCGGGGAGCGTGCCACCCTCGCCTACACGGGAGACACCGACTCGTGCGACGGTCTCGTCGAGCTGGCGCGGTCGGTCGACCTGCTGCTCGCCGAGGCGGCCTTCGTCGAGGGGCGCGACAGCGTCCGCGGCGTCCACCTCACCGGGCTCCGGGCTGGTGAGGCCGCCACGCAGGCCGGCGCTGCGCGTCTCCTGCTCACCCACATCCCGTCGTGGAACGACCCCGAGGTCACGGTCGCCGAGGCGAGGTCCAGCTTCAGCGGACCCGTCGAGGTCGTCGCACCCGGGGCCAGCTACCTGGTCTGAGCGCCTGGGCGCTCGGGCGCCTTGCGGCCAGCGTCGGAGCTCTCTACGTTCCCGCGCACAGCCCGCCCGACCGTCGAGCCTCGTCGGCCGCGCAGGAGCCCTGTCGACCTGCACACCAACCTGCAGCCCGTCCCGCCACACCCTCGTCCCCAGGGAGCACCGCCGTGACCGACCCACGTCTCGTCCTCGCCACGCACAACGACCACAAGGTCGGTGAGCTGCGAGCGATCCTGCTCGCCGCCGGGACCGTGCCCGGTCTGCTGCCCGACGAGGTCGTCGGGGCTGCCCGCTTCACGGACGTCCAACCTGTCGAGGACGGTGTGACCTTCGAGGCCAACGCACTCATCAAGGCCCGGGCTCTTGCCGCCGAGTCGGGGCTGCCCTCTGTCGCCGACGACTCGGGTCTCGCGGTCGACGTCCTCGGCGGGGCCCCCGGCATCTTCTCGGCCCGTTGGGCCGGCCGTCATGGCGACGACCGTGCCAACCTCGACCTGCTGCTCGCCCAGCTGGGAGACATCGCTCCGGAGCACAGGCGCGCGCGGTTCGTCTGCGCGGCAGCGCTCGTGACTCCCGAGGGTGTCGAGCACGTGGTCCGCGGCGAGCTGGTCGGGACGCTGCTCACGGCTCCGCGCGGCGACGGCGGCTTCGGCTACGACCCGATCCTGCTGCCCGAGGGCTACGACAGGTCCTGTGCCGAGCTCAGCCCCGAGGAGAAGAACGCCATCAGCCACCGCGGCCAGGCGTTCAGGGCCTTGGCGCCGACGATCGCCGACGTGCTGCGCGGCTGACGAGCGCCACCACGCCGCGCCACCCGAGCAGGGTGAGCGCCAGGAAGCCGAGTGCGACGAG
>Ga0308156_1004298_pt1 | contig 10000 bp, 17 predicted proteins | sample PhyAR2_FD_201041 | JGI IMG/M metagenome (GOLD analysis project Ga0308156, IMG submission 201041) | Phyllosphere microbial communities from UC Gill Tract Community Farm, Albany, California, United States - DLSL A.R2 | ecosystem: Host-associated > Plants > Phyllosphere > Unclassified | place: USA... | reverse complement strand
ACGTCATGAAGACATATCGTACTCTGGCTCCGTGCTGCGCCCCGATGGCCAGTTCTACGATATTAAATTGGCAGGGCCTGCATACCGCCTAACGTTCGCCCACCAACCAGCCAACGTGATGGTGTTCCCCTCAGACACTGAATCGGCGTTTGTGGCAACGTTCATTGAACACTTGTCCATGAATCCAGATTTGGATAACGAGAAGGGTGTGTGGTCTGCTGAGCGCATTGTGCGTATCTTAGGCTGCTTCCCCGGATGTCATCACTTCGTGCCGTTTATGCCGTTCGACGAACTGAAAGCGAAAGTTCAAGCATTACCACCGTGTGAGTTGGCACCCTTCCCACGCGCAGCACCGCGTAAATACGAACGTGTAGATTTATAACAGCACCACCCCTTTTAATGACAAACACAAGAGGAATATCGACATGCAATCAGTAGCCCATGCTCTATCCCCAGTAGCCTTCCCTGCTTTTACTGGCGCGCAAGTCTACATGCTGCAAGCCACCGCAGGTACATTAGCTGATGTCGCCCCGGAAGGGTACCGTGGCATCATTGACAATATGCTGAAGGAAGGTGATGTCCCTGCCGATATGCCGGTGTGGTTGACTATCGACGAGTCCAATGTAAAAGCCGGTAAGAAACACCGCCGTGGTGGTGCGCACGTTGATGGCTGTTATGAAGTATGTGACTGGGGCGGCGACGGTCCAAGTGGATGGTTGAATGGTGTACCGGGCCGCATGCTCAGTCCTGAAGACCAACGTCGTTCTTACGAAAACCCGAACGGTGGTATGATCATCGCATCTAACTTCGAAGCCTGCCGCGTCTGGCTGGGTGAGGTTGATGGGGTTGCTGGTTTAGGTGGTGATTGCGAACATCTGCGTGACCAGTTCGATGGACTGGACAGTTCAATGATGGAAGCAAACCGCGCTTACTTAACTAACTCGACGTGTATCCATGAATCTTTGCCGTTGAAGGCTGATTACCCACGACAGCTCGTTCGTATTACCCTGTCCGAACAGTACAAATTCAATTAATCGAAACCTACAAAGAGAATCAGAACATGGCAAAGCAGAAGAAAGTCCGCAACAAAAAATATAACCCGCAGCAAGCCCATGCAGAAACTGCCCGCATGGTGGTGGAAAACTCGTTAGCTCGCATCTCCTTTATTGGTGCCTCTAACCGTCGTATTCAACCCTACGGTGGCCGTGGTTTTCAGTTCACGGTCAGTCGCCCGGTACGTGTAACCGTCAGTGCTGCGTTAGCTGAAACGCTGTTTGAAGACCCACGTACGTGGTCGGTCTGGATGGCGCATTATGCCGTCAAAGCAGATGGTGCCGTAGATGTAGAATCGGGTGTTCTTCGTTTAGATGAATACACGCTGACTGACTTCACGGAAAACGTGGATAAGTTGGTGGAACACATGAAGCCGGAACACATGATGAATAACCCAGAATACGTGGGTTACGCTTTCTTTGCTTCGCCAAATGAACGTTACGATTTCACACACGATACTACCGATGAACGTTTGATTGAAAACTTCATGGCGTCGGGTGTGTTAGAGAAAGAGAACCATCTCCCACAACACGTTCTGAATGTTACCAAAGAAGAACTGATTATCATGCTCATGGCAGACCATGCCAAGTTTGATACCAACATCAGTATACACCAACGCGGCGAAGGGGATGATTACCAAGTCGCAAATAAGCAAGTTATCGGAGAGTAAGAAATGAAGTTCTGGGAGCGTTTTTGTCGCTTGTTTAAAGAAGTCCCTGAGGCCCAGTCCGACGGTGACCGTTATACCCAAATCGTGCGTGACTACTTCAATGCGGGTAATCACAACGTCGTGGAACTCTGTGATGCGATTGGCATGACACCACGTACATTGTACTTTGCGGTAAACGACGATAACGTGCGTGCAAATATCCTACCTCGTCTCCCTGAAAAGATGCGTATGGAATTGCGTGATGAGCTGACTGCGCGAGCATTCAGTCGTCAGCCCGTCTCGTTGTTCCGTCCGAACACGGCGAAGTACGATTTTGAAAACCTCACTGCGCTAATGGCGCACGTACACCAACTGTTCGAAACTTACCAGATACAACGTGGTGAGAAAGTGGACACCTCAATCAAGGCGTACATCCACTCGCTCAATCCGCGTACGGTACGTATCGCATTCGTCGGTGGCGGCAGTGAATTCAATGTCGGTATCATTGAAGGTATTAACGTCGTGCAGCAAAACCTGCTTATGGTGAATTATGGAAAACTTAACGCCCGTGGAAATCGTCAATGTTTTTAACCGTTATGTCCACGGTCAAGAACTGGCGAAAAAGATGTTGGCGATTGCTCTGCGTAACCGCGTACGGGTAGCGATGCTGCCCCTCGGTGAGCGCAACAGTGTTCGCAAACAGAATCTGTTATTACTGGGGCCAACCGGCTCCGGTAAAACTGCGCTGATGCGCGTGTTGAAAACTCAGTTTGGTTTACCTGTTTTAGAACTGGACATGACCGGCTTTTCTGAAACAGGCTATGTAGGTCGCAACCTCAACACGGTAGGCACGGACTTACAAACCCTGACCCGTTCCATTGCTCTGCCCGATTGGTACGTTGAGATGCGTACCGGCATGGTGCTTGAGAAAGACGAACAGCGTTACACCCGTGAAGAACTCAAAGCGTTAGAAGCGAAAGAGTACGAAGCGGAGAGTTCAGCGAAACAAGCCCAGTGGCAAGCTGCGCGTGATGCTAAAAAGCAACACGAGCAAACCCTGAAAGATTTAGGCGTGTTCCCTGACGATGATACTTACAACCACTATCGCATGGTCTATTACATGCGTGCGTTTTTGGTGGGTTATCACGCCATGAAGAACCTGCCGTACGATGTCATCGACTTCGCTGACATTGAAATGATTCAGGGGCAGAAACTTATCGAGGTGGCGAACAAAGTTGTCGGGCTTATCGAGAAGATGGCCGGGAAACCGATTAACAGTATCGACGACCTCGATGACGACCTCAGTGAAAACACCGAAGAGATGATGGAGAACAACCCCGCATTACTCGGTGAATTCATGGGTCTGATGGCCTACAGCGAAGTGCTGGAAACTATCATCACGCTTGGTGCTCAGATGCTCAGCAGTAATCTCGTTGCTGCATGTGTTTCGTCGGGTGACTGGTATGACGTTGCACACACCTTTGAGCAGACTGAAAAGGAAGATCTTCCGCCGGGCATTGCGTGGCGTCCGATGGACTCGACTGAGTTTGCCCTCTACATCTGTGTGATGTTAGCGCGTGACCCAGAAGGACTGGAAGAAGTCTTCGAAGATTGTGACGACTTCACCCGCTTTGCTGACGAAAAACTGTGGAGCTATAAAGTTCCCGAACCTGAGGTGGTACAACCCAAAGGTAAACGTAACGTGCTGGCGAAGAAAGACCTCGACAAAGTGGCCAACTGTAATGGACGTGACTTTGTAGAGAACTTCGGGGTGGTGTTCTTAGATGAGATTGACAAGCTCATTGAAACGGATACCACGGGACGTACGCATGTTTCTCGTAGCGGTGTACAACGTAGCTTGCTCAAGATGGTCGAGGGTGGTTTATACGGCGGAATCGATACCACGAACATTCTGTTTGTCGGTGCCGGTTCTTTCGCAGAAGCGCCAGTCACTAAACTGATGCCAGAACTGCAAGGGCGCTTTACGTTACGCGCAGAACTGGAACCGCTTGACAAGGAAGCTCTCATTGCGATTTGTCGAATGGACAGCAGTGAGTTCCATGCGATGGTACGTCTCCTGCGAATCGAAGGGGTGAAAGTCAATTACGACCTTGACACCTTTGAGTACATTGCGGAGAAGACTGTCGAAGCGAACAGTGTGGACAACCTTGGTGCACGACGTCTGGCGGCTATCGTTGAATCGCTGTTCCAAGATGCGTTGTACGAACCCAACAAGTATACTGCGAATGGTTACGACCTGACAGGTAAATCCCTGAGGAAGAACTGATGTTCATGCTCGTTGTGTCAATCATTGCCATCTTTCTGATTCTCAACATACTGGGCGTCGGGATTGGCAAGTTGTCTGTTCGGTATAAGTGGCCTTTCTGGGTGATGCTCGTCGTAGCATTGTTGTTTGGCGGGTTAATCGGCAACCTCTACTACAGTAACATCATTGTACCTCTCTATTATAATCTCGGGAGTTAACTCGTGGAAGATAATCAGTATTCGCTTCGGGTAGAACGCGTACAGAAGTCCTACTCACAAGCCGGTAAAACAGTAAGTGAGGGTAGTATTCACGCATCGGGTCAGGTGTTGTGTCTGCCAAAGTCTGCGTTTGTGGATGATGCGGACTGGCAACAGATTTTCCGTCGTTGGCTCAACTGTTCCGCCCGTTGTGAAACATCTCCAGTACGTCACGCTAACCACCAATACCCGGAATCGCTTTTCCGTACCTCGAAGATTCACGAAGAACGCGTCTGCGCTACGCTTCTCGGCGGCAGTATGGATGTGAACGGTGAGTATATCACTCTCACAACTAACGTGGTGCCCTATGGCCCGTACGGTGATAAGTTGGCGACGTATATGCGTGAGCAGAAAGAGCTGATTATCGTTCCGCGTTTCATCAAGGACAAAGACGGTAAAATCACCGGCGTACCTGCGTGGGACTTATTGCTACCATCGGGGTGGGATGTTGTTCCGTACGTGTACAACGACGTGCAGGACGAAGTCTTTGTGGGTGAGCTGGCGTACTTCAAGGATAAGTGTAAAGCCAACGGTGTCAGTTGGTCGATGCACTATTCTGACACGGATGATCTCTGGCATTTCGTGTTGGAGTCGTACCATTCCATCGTCTGCTTTGAAGGCGAAAAGAAAAAGTTATGCAACGCGTTGGAAGACGCTACGGCGTATGTTGATAGTTTAGATAACAATGGATAAGAACATGGAAAAGAAAACTGAACGTAACCTGATTGAAATCACAGGCAAGGGCGAAGACAACAACGGCAAGTTTTATTCGGTCGTGTTGTTAGACCAAACCAAAATGAATGCAAGTGGCCGCCAGTATAACGGTGACCTTGCGCATCTGGTGCGCGGTATTAAACGTATGCCGCGTCTGTTCTGTGAAGTTGATCCGTATCACGATTACCGTTTTCAGTTCCCGGTAACTGATGACCGTTCTGTGTCAGGGCCGTGCACCATTGACCAACGTAACGTTTGTGCATCAATCGAGAACGTACGCCACGATAAGATGAACCAACGTGTGTCTGCGGAACTGCGTCCGTGGGGTCCGCAGGCCGCGATGGTACGTGACTTGCTGGACGGTGCAAATCAAAACGTAACCTTCGGGATGCGTGCATTGGCAACGCCCGATGGTAAAATCGATAAAGTCATCACATGGGATCTGTTACCAGAATGAATGTACCCGAGCTGTTCTACTGGTGTGTCATGGTGTTAAGTGGCTACTTCCTTATTCAGTGCGTTATTGGTACGGTTAAGGATTTGATAAAGGGCGAACTGGTGGGAGCGTTCGTCGAGTTAGTGTTTGCTATCGTTGCATGGAACATTCACCGTTGGGCATTTGTCCATCTGGTGCCGTTGCAAACACTGTTCTAATGAAAAAAAGCTCAGATAGATATTATCTTGATGAGCTTTCCATTATTAGTTCCAAGGAAGGTGTGGTTTACAATTACAATAAATTAAAATAATTAAGGAGTCCGTCATGGATAAAATTTATATCGTTACAGCAATCCTCTTCACAATCGCATGCTTACTGAGCTGGCGTATCGCATCAAACCAAAAGCGTCGTAAGTGCCCACCGGGTGCCATCGCGTTTGGTATTCAAGCCTGTGTCTATGGTTTCGTGGCCATATTCACCGGTGCGAAGTATTTCTTCTAGCAGTAAAAAAGGGGCACGAAAGTGTCCTTTTTCTTTTTTCGTAAAATAAGGAGTATCAAATGGCACGTTTATTAGCATTTACTGGTGGGTTGGATTCTACGTGGGTTTTGAATAAGTTAATCAGTCAACCCGCGTCAGATGGCGGTGAGGTCATCCATCCCGTCTACATGGATTTTTATCAAGGTTCCCCAGCGGCGTTGGTCGAATTTATTCTCGGCAGTGAAATCGCCCTACGTCTGCTCAAACACAACAAAGACCACTACAGAGAACCCCTGTCGTGGTTGTCGCCGCCACATGGTCTGTTTACCTCGGCTATTATCGGCCGTTCGGGTAACGGCGAGTCACGTCTTATCCAGCAGGGTAACACGGTCTTAGGGTTGGCGCACATGATGAACCCGATTCAGGCTCGTCATCCCGGCTCAACAGCATTGACTGGTTGGAACAAAGCGGACTTCATTGAAAATAGCGCACTGCAAGGTGAGTGGTCAGAAGAAGATTATCTGCGCTTGAAGAAAGTCTATAGCGAACTGATGTTCTTCCAAGACCATCATTACCGCTGCTCTCCATTGCTCACCCCAGCGTGGGACATGGAGAAGAAGGAGATGTGGGATCAACTGCCATCTGACGTGCAGGAACTGATTACGGTCTGCTCGACGTATATGTTTAAATTCTTCCACATCAAATCTGAAAATGCGGTTTATATCGCGTGCAATCCAGAACACTTCGGTAAATCGCTGCGTTATCTCAAGCGGGGTATTAACCTGTCTGCGGGTTGGCGAATTGTAATTGATGAAGAGTTCAAACGCCGTGTCTTCACAGAAAACTTACCCGGTAACTATTTCGCCGGGTCTTTCCCGGACGGTATCCTGCCTACCGGCGACGAGAAGAAGAATCTCCCCACCCTGCGAATGTCCTCTGATGCAGCCAATCTGCAAATTGAGGCTTACAGCATCGAGGAGTGGAAGGTTAAGTTGGAACACGTAGAACAAATGATAAAGGTGGAACGTGAACGAGAACAAGCCGAGTACCGTGCCCAGCGAGAAAAAGAAAAGGCTGATAATCCGGACGCTGCAAATAGCGAAGTGGCGAAAGGCGAAGTCGCTGTATCCGGCAGTGCCGCTGGTTGATGTTACTGTTAAATCAGGCATCAAGGCGTTAGCGCCAACGTGGGACTTTTTGATGGAGTACAAAAACTCCGATAAAGGTCCCGAGGCGGAAGACGCCTACACGAAAAAATATAAAAGCAGAATCCAACAACTCAAACAGGATGACCCTGATGTGATGTTGGAGCTGTTGTTTCAGGACGAAATCATCCTGATGTGTTATTGCCCTGCCGGTAAGTTCTGTCACCGGCTTTTATTAGTTGATGAGTTCAAAGCCTTAGGCGAAGAACACAATATCGAAGTAATCTACGAAGGAGAAATAGAATGAGTTTTGATATCAAGAATGACACCCTACGCATCATTGTTCCCGTTGGTACTATTCCGGGTCGTGAAATTCCACTCTTTGAAAACGCAACTGCGTTAGCGAAAGAAGCATTTGAAGCAGCGGGCTTTGAGAAAGTGGAACTGGTTGAGAAACCGGCTGCGTTCTTTACTCGCGCTTACAGTGACAGTGGTTGTGGTTGGGCAGCACTGTATAACTACGGTCTGGTATTACGTTCGTCATTCACGCCGTATGTCACCTTAGAAGAGTTGCAGAAACACGCAGCCATCATTAACGTGTGGCACGATATCTTCAGTCACAAAATCCCAACCGACACGTTGATTAAATTCTCACCGACCCTGACCATGGCTGCGGTCAATAACTTAGCCAATAAATAAATTACCACCCCACAAGGAGTATCATCATGAAAGCCCAATTTATCCGTGTTCCGTTGTTTTCGAAAAATACCATCTCTGATAACATTGTCCTTCAGAATCTAATCGATACCACCCACAGGCTTTACGCATTGGCGAAAGACAAGTTTCCACACATCGAGGGTTATAGTGTCCCCGAAGAGACTCGTACATTTGTGCTGATGGAAAAGTACGTTCGTCCTGCATACCGCGCATTATCGACGCTGGCCCCCGATTCGGAAGAAGCAACCAAAATCATTGCGTTGTTGCACGAAGTCTATTGTGGCATCGCCGCGGACGATTGTGTAAACGTCGAACCGACGCCAGCGATGCTGTTGGCTATCAACAATCAACACCTCCAGTCTGACATGTACATGCGGGCGGTACTCGAAAGCAAACCGGGTATGTTACGCAAACGTTTCGGTGGGGACAGCTTACGCGTTAAAAACCCTATCAATAAAGACGTTACGCTTATCGGTGCCACCGAGATACCTGACGAGATGCGTCGGGCTATTCTTGAGACGATGGCGCGGTTTAACACAGGTAAAAATACGCTATTGGTAGGCCATGATAGAAATCTTATTACTGGGCCAGTAAGTTTCAATCTGGATTATCTCGGGGATGGTAAATGGGAGGCTGATATCCACATCGTCGGGCAATCGGTTTCCGGCCAAATCTGGCAGTTGATTATTGAGCGCCTGAAAGCCGATACCGAGTCAACCGAAGATGAGTATATTATCAATGGTGACAAAATGGTTATCGCGTTGGCTCAAATGGTACCGCGTCATCAGATGAGCGATGCTGTTATCAGGCTGGTTACCAACGGCATCAAAAACACCATCGTTCACGCGTTGCTTGATATCAGTAAAAATCGTTATCAGAATGAAATCGTTCTTCGCTCCCTGAAGAAATAATCACAACCCACAAGGAGTATAAAATGGAAATGAACTTTTACACCAAGCGAGAGTTGACCCATCTCGCGATGTTAAAGCAGCCGGGTATGGCTATCGACGCAGAAATCAAGATTGACCCACTCAAAGAAGAGATCGCTTTGAGTTACCCGGAAGCCGAATGGAACGATTGGTATTGCAAAGTGAAAATGGTCACGTTTGCAATGATGGAGTTGGCCCGTTACAACACTTGCAAGCGTCTGCAAGGTTGGACGTGGTATGTCCCCCGTACGCCTTCTCAGCTGGCCTTTGAGACGAATCCCGAAGAGAAGGTGGCCATTCGCCCGGTTATACATCCAGAGCGCTTAGAAGTGCATCTGGAAGCGATTTGGAACCGCCCCCGTACGGAGCTGGCTGAAATCATCCGCATCATCCAGCGGGTTGAGATACCTGGCCTGACGTGGGTAACGTGGGACTCGGTTGACGTCAACAAGAACTTCTGGGTACTGAGCTGGGTCGGTGGGCCGTTCCACAACCACAACCATGTCTACCTGAACCGGAGATAAGTGATGATAGACCGCCTACTATCTCTGATTAACAAACGCCAACGCGACCTCTTCCAACGCAACCTTCGCTTGGAAGAACAGAAGTTGGAAGCCGAAATGCGTGTTCGTACGCTGGAAAAGATGGCGTTGGAAATCTCCCATGCTGTCGAATCGCATTGTGTGGTGATTAAAGCCGCGGTTGAACGCAGTGACGGTGCAGCCATTCGCCTGACGACCGACACACTACAACAGCGTGTTGTCGACTATCGTACCAAAATCAAAGAACTGGATTACTTCTGATGAAAGACGTGACACCTTTTGATGCCAAGTCGCTCGGTGGGATGTCACCAGAACAATCACTTTCCTACCTCGCAAGGGGTGGGAAGATTCTGGATGATACCGACACGGCCGACCGACTGCTTACCATGATGGTGCCCCTGCGTGATAACTACTACGAGATTGTGCCGTTGGCAACCGAGTATGTGGTACGCACACCGGGGCGTGAATATGAAGCACTGAGAGCGCCTCGCACCGTCGGTGGGGTGATTCTATTGATGCGTAACTTTAACGACGCTGTAGAGCGCTGTGGGCTGTATATCGCCACAGGCGGAACGGGGCACTTCTAATGTTTGGATGGTTCACAAGACTGCGAAGATTAAAACAGGAAAATGCGGAACTGAAGGAGTTGGTAGAGACTTTACGTCAGCTCAATCAAACCGATGAGCGTATGATCGCTTCGACCATGGCGTCGTTAAATGACGATATGATGCGTGGTCGGGTGTGGAGCGAGACTTACGGTTGGCATATTAGCCGCATGAATGAAGACACACAAAAGTATATTAAAGAGTACG
>Ga0308156_1004291_pt1 | contig 10011 bp, 6 predicted proteins | sample PhyAR2_FD_201041 | JGI IMG/M metagenome (GOLD analysis project Ga0308156, IMG submission 201041) | Phyllosphere microbial communities from UC Gill Tract Community Farm, Albany, California, United States - DLSL A.R2 | ecosystem: Host-associated > Plants > Phyllosphere > Unclassified | place: USA... | reverse complement strand
CTCGAGTCGAGCGCTCACCTCTCGACCGCCGCGGGGTTCCTCGCCGCGGGCATCACGACCGCCCTCGTGGCGGTCTCCGCACGAGCACGTCCGATGCGCGCCGCTGCGGGGACGGCCACCGTGCTGCTCGTCAGCCTCTCGGCCGTGTGGGGGCTCGCGCTGCTGCTGCGCTGGGGCCCCGCCGATGCCGCGGCCATCTCACTCGGCCTCGTCCCGCTCGGCCTCCGCGCGCTCCCCAGCAGCCTGGTCAACCTTCCCGAGGGCTATTTCATCGACTACAAGCACTTCATGACGAGTCGCTGGACCGTGCGCGGGGCGATTCCCGACTCGGTCGGCATCCTGCGGACCGAGCGCATCACCGCGGTCGTCGACGACTCGTCGGCGCGGCTCGTGGCGGGCACCGCCGTGCTCAGCGTCGTGGCGGCGATGATGGCGCCGGTCGCCTTCCTGCGGCCCTGGTCCGCCGACCCGATCGTGGTGTCCGGCGGCATCGCGTTGCTGGTCTGCGTCATCCTCGCCCTGCTCCTCACCCCGCGCCACACCACCTCACGCGTGCTCCGCTGGCTTCCTCGTGCCGCCGCGGGCGCGGTCTTCGTCGTCGCCGCGCTCCAGACCGCCCTCGCGCTCGGCGCGGGCTTCCAGGTGCTCGGCGCCACGGCCCTCTTCGCGATCGCCCTCGTCTCGGTCGCCGTGGTCGTCCCGATCTCGCGCGGCTCGAGTTCCCTGATCTGGTCGCGCTTCGGCGACGCGTTCGAGTGGCTGGCCGTGGCCCTCTCGCTTCCCGCCGCGCTGCTCTTCGCGGATTCGTTGTCTCTCCTCCGTGGAATGATGGCGTGATGAGCGGGAACGGTGAACCACAGCCCCGGCCGGGAAGTGGCCCGATCCCTCCGATGCAACCCGGTGCGGTTCCTGCTCTGCCCCCTGCGCTGATCGCGGCTCCTCCCGGTGTCGACGGTGCTCCGCTCCAGCAGACGTCGGCGGCCGCCGCCCCCACACCGCTGGTGACCTCGCGTGTGCGCGAGCGTCGTCCTGCCGAGGGACTCGGCCCGGCTTTCGTCGGCGTCCCGGCATCCACCGGGCTGCGCATCGCCGCGTTCACGCTCGACGCCGCGGTCGTGATCCTCGCTGCGGCCGTGGTGCTGATCACGACGCGCAGCGTGCTCCTCGCCGGGTTGACCGTCGCAGAGCTCGCGATCTTCTTCTGGGTGCTCGAAGCGCGGACGGGACTCACTCTCGGCAACCTGGTGCTGCGCCTGCGCAGCGCTCGGGGTGATCGTCCGTACTCTCCGGGTGTCGGTCGGCAGTTCGTGCGCGGTGCGATCACCGGCGCCGGTTTCCTCGTCGCGGTGGGCAGCTGGGTCGTGGTCGCCTCGAGCGCCTGGGACCGCGACGGTCGACGCCGCACCTGGGCCGACCGCATCGCGGGCACGGTCGTGGTGTCGGTGCCGCCGCGCGCAGCCGCGAGCGACCCCGCCGACGTGGCGTCGCCGTCGCTTCCTCCCGCCGTGGCCGAATCCCTCGCGCCCCCGCAGGTCGTCGCTCTCGGTGCGCATCCCGTGCAGATCGACGAGGACTCCGAGCCGACGGACGCACGGGCCGCATCCCACCGGGCGGAGCCGCAGATCTCCGCGACGTCCGGCGAGGAGAAGCCCCTGTTCAGCGTGGCGCCGCAGACCGGTCAGCAGCCGGTCGCCGATGCCCCTGCGGCGTCCGACACCGGCGCGCTGCTGCTCATCTTCGACACGGGGCAGCGGGTGCAGCTGCCGCTTCCGCTCGCGGCCAACCTCGGCCGCGGTCCCGTCGCGAGCGCGCATGACGACCGCCTCGTGATCGTGACCGACCCCGACTCCTCGGTGTCGAAGACGCACCTGCGCATCGAGCACTCCCGAGGCCGCACCTGGGTCACCGATTTCGGATCGACCAACGGATCGGACGTGCGCTCCGATGACGGGCAGACGACCGAGCTCGTCGCGGGTGAGCGGATGCTCCTCGACGACGCCGATCGCGTGCGCATCGGAAACCGCAGCTTCACCATCAGCCTCCTGCTGGGCACCGACAGCAGTGCCGGAGAGAGAGCATGACAGGACCCCGTCTCGCACCGCCCCGCGTCCCCTCGGGAAAGGTGCCCGTCCAGGCTCCTCCCGAACTGCAGCCGAACGACGGCGGCATGGGCGTTCTGGGGTCACTGCTCCCGATGCTCGGCAGCGTCGGCGCGATCGTCATGGTGACGATGTCGAACCAGTCGGTGACCGGTCTCCTCACCGGAGGCATGTTCCTGCTGTCGTCCCTCGGCTTCGTCGCGGTCAACGGGTGGCGCCAGCGCTCGCAGCGTCAGGCGGCCACCCTCAGTTCGCGTCGCGAGTACCTCGCCTATCTCACCGAGCTGCGGCAGACCGTGCGCGTGGCGGCGCGTCAGCAGCGCCGCGCCGCCAACTGGCACCTGCCGGCCCCGTCTGCGCTTCCGTACATCGCCGAGGAGCGCACCCGGGTCTGGGAGCGCAGCGTCAACGACCCCGACTTCCTCTCCGTGCGGGTCGGCACGAGCGATCAGCCGCTGTGCATCACCCTCGAAGCGCCCGAGCTCCCTCCGCTCGCGCAGCTCGATCCCGTGGCCGCATCGGCGGCGCACCGGTTCATGCTGACGCACGAGATGCAGAAGAACCTCCCCGTCGGCATCACGCTGCGCGACTACGCGCGGATCGAGATCACGGGTGACGAGAGCGAGTCGCGGGCCCTCGCCCGTGCGATGCTGCTGCACGCCGCGACGATGCACGACCCCGACACGGTGCAGATCGTCGTCGCCGCGGATGCCGCCGTGCTGCCGCAGTGGGAGTGGGCCAAGTGGCTTCCGCACACGCATTCGCGCACGGTCCGCGACGGACTGGGCGCGGCGCGCATGATCGGATCGCAGCTGTCGGAGCTCGAGGACATGCTGCCGGCCGAGGTCCGCGAGCGCCCTCGGTATGCGCGAGACGGCTCGTCGCCCACGGTCCCGCACATCGTGATCCTGACCGACGGCGCGAGCACCTCGTTCACCGACGTGCTCGTGAGCGGAGACGGCGTGCAGGGTGTCACGGTCATCGATCTGCCGTCGCGGTGGGCCGACCTCGAAGACCCGCACGCGCTCCGCATCGCCTTCGACCCGGCGTCGAAGGGCTCGCGCGCCGAGCTCGTCAGCCTGCAGGTGTCGACGCGCCCCTTCGAGGCCGACGGCATCAGCATCGTCGAGGCCGAGGCGACAGCGCGCCGGCTCATGCCCCTCTACTCCGGCGGCACGGCGATCGCGAAGAAGAAGAGCTCGACGGATCAGGCCGAGCTCGTCGAGCTTCTGGGCCTGCCCGACGTGCGCGACATCGACCTCGATGCGGCCTGGTCGCCGCGCCTGGAGCGCGACCGTCTGCGGGTGCCCATCGGTCAGACCGAAGACGGCAGTCCGCTGATCCTCGACATCAAGGAATCCGCGCAGCAGGGTATGGGACCGCACGGTCTCATCATCGGAGCGACCGGTTCGGGAAAGTCCGAGGTGCTCCGCACGCTCGTGCTCGCGCTCGCGATGACGCACTCGCCCGAGCAGCTCAACTTCGTGCTCGTCGACTTCAAGGGTGGCGCCACCTTCGCGGGCATGGCGGACATGCCGCACGTGTCGGCGATCATCACCAACCTCGGCGAGGAGATCTCGCTCGTCGACCGCATGCAGGATGCGCTCCAGGGTGAGATGGTCCGACGTCAGGAGCTCCTGCGTGCGACGGGGCCGTTCGCCAACGTCGCGGACTACGAGAAGGCCCGACGCGGGGGGCGCACGGATCTCGCTCCTCTGCCCGCGCTGCTGATCGTGGCCGACGAGTTCTCCGAGCTGCTCTCGGCGAAGCCCGAGTTCGTCGACACCTTCGTCAACATCGGCCGTCTCGGACGATCGCTGCAGGTCCACCTGCTGCTCTCGTCTCAGCGGCTCGAGGAGGGCAAGCTGCGCGGCCTCGACACCCACCTGTCATACCGCATCGGTCTGCGCACCTTCTCGGCCGCCGAATCGCGCACCGTGCTCGGCGTGCCCGACGCCTATCACCTGCCCACGCAGCCGGGTGCCGGAATCCTGAAGTCCGACACCGAGACCATGACCCAGTTCCGTGCCGCATACGTGTCCGGACCCCCGCCCCGCCGCCGGCGGCGGGCGTCGTCCGGGTCGACGCAGACCACGGGATCCGCAGCGGTCGAGCTCTTCACCGCCGCCCCGGTGTGGCGTGCCGAGACGCCGGTCGACGAACCCGAGGTCGTCGTCGACGCCGAGCCCGAAGAGAAGCGCAACACGTTCGAGATCGCGGTCGAGATGATGAGCGGTCGCGGGCCCTCCGCGCACCAGGTCTGGCTGCCGCCGCTCGAGACCCCGGCGACTCTCGATCAGCTGTTCGGCGATCTCGTCGAGGATCCCGCACTCGGCCTGATCTCGCCGCGCTGGCGGGGCGCCGGGGCGCTCACGGTCCCGCTCGGGATCGTCGACGTGCCGCTCGAGCAGCGTCGCGAGACCCTCGCGGTCTCGCTGGGCGGTGCCGCGGGGCATATGGCCATCGTCGGCGCCCCGCTCAGCGGAAAGAGCACCCTCGCCCGCACGGCGCTGGTCGCGCTGGCGCTCACGCACACCCCGCAGGAAGTCCAGTTCTTCGTCATCGACTTCGGTGGCGGCAGCTTCGCGGGTCTGCAGCGATTCACCCACGTCAGCGGTGTCGCGACGCGCTCGGAGCCCGACATCGTGCGGCGTACCGTGGCCGAGGTCACGAGCCTGCTCAACGCCCGCGGCTACGGCGACATCTTCCTCCTCGTCGACGGCTGGGGCACCCTGCGCGCCGAGTTCGACATGCTCGAGCCGCAGATCCAGGCGATCGCCGCGCGCGGTCTCACCTACGGCGTGCACGTCGTGATCACGGCGGCGCGGTGGATGGAGGTTCGCGCGAATCTCAAAGATCTCATCGGCACGCGCATCGAGTTGCGTCTCGGAGACCCCTCCGACTCCGAGGTCAATCGCAAGGCGGCTGAGAACGTCACCTCGCTCCCCGGACGTGGCCTCAACGGCAACGGGCTGCAGATGCTGACCGCACTGCCGCGCATCGACGGCGTCGACGATGCGTCCTCCCTCTCGGACGGCATCGACGACGTGGCGCGCAAGGTCGCCGCGGCCTGGCACGGCCCTGCCGGTCCCAAGCTCCGCCTGCTCCCGTCGCAGATCGGGCATGCCGACCTGCGCGCCGTCGCGGCCGCCGCATCGCCCGACGGGACGGAGCCGAGAGAGATCCTGCTCGGCATCGACGAGGCGAACCTGGCGCCGTTCTCGATCGATCCGATCGCCGAGCCGCTGCTCTACCTCTACGGCGACGCCGACTCGGGCAAGTCCTCGATGCTGCGCGGAGTCGTGCACGAGATCACCCGTCTCTACGCTCCCAACGAGGCGAAGATCTTCGTGGTCGACTACCGGCGCGCGCTGCTCGGCGAGATCCCCCAGGAGTACCTGGGCGCGTACCTGACGTCGCACGAGATGACCGAGGGAGGCATGAGCGAACTCGCCCAGTTCTTCCAGAGCCGCATCCCCGGGGCCGACGTCACCCCCGACCAGCTGCGCACGCGATCATGGTGGACGGGCGCCGAGGGCTTCGTGCTCATCGACGATTACGACCTGGTGTCGACCTCGCAGGGCAACCCCATCGCGGTGCTCGCCCCGCTGCTGGCGCAGGCGGCCGACCTCGGGCTGCACGTCGTCCTCACGAGGCGCACGGGTGGTGCGAGCCGCGCTGCCTACGATCCGATCATCCAGCGGATGACCGATCTCGGCGCGACCGGCATCCTGCTCTCCGGAAGCCCGGAGGAGGGCCAGCTCATCGGCAAGGTCAAGGCGATCCCGGCGATCCCCGGTCGCGCGCAGATCGTCAGCCGCGATCGCGGACTCGTCTCGGCGCAGCTGCTCTGGGTGCCGCCGAAGTACCAGTGATGCACGCACGATGAACGCCGAAGGGCCCGCCGATGTCGTCGGCGGGCCCTTCTGCGTGTCTGCTAGCGAACGGCGTCGGCGAGGTGACGCGCGTTGTGGCTCAGCACCTTCACGATGATGCCGTGGCGGCGGAGTTCGGCCGCGGTGCGCACACCCTCATCGGCGTCGCGGCCCAGGGCGTTGATGTTCGCCACGACGAGCACGTCGCCTTTGTTCAGGGTCGCGATGAGGCGCGACAGTCGGTCGCTCCAGCTCTCGAGGATGTCGGGTGCCGGGTGGCGGAAGCCCTCGATGGGGACTCCGAAGCGCGTCAGGTCGTCACGCTGCTCGACGACGGAGGGCATGCCCTCGCGCGACACGACGAGTCCCACGAGGCGGGAGCCGTCGGGGCGGGCGAGCCAGAAATCACGGTTCTGCTGCAACTCCGTGAAGCACTTCGGGCATTCCGCTGCGGCGTGCGGCAGATGCAGCGGGCTGGTCAGCGCCTCATCGACGGATGCCGTGGTCTTCAGCGGATCGATCGTCTCGCTCATCGCGCACCTCCGCCATCCATTCTGCCCTGTCAGAGGGCTCGACGGGGAACGTTCACAGCAGCCCGAGGGATCTGACGGCGTCGCGCTCCTCGATCAGCTCGGCGACCGACGCGTCGATGCGCGCACGTGCCCAGTCGCTGACCTCGAGACCCTCGACGATCTGCCACTCGCCGTCGACGGAGAGCACGGGGAACGACGAGATCAGTCCGGCGGGCACGCCGTACTCGCCGTGCGACACGACTCCGGCCGACGTCCAGTCGTCGGTGCCGTGCACCCAGTCGCGCACGTGATCGAGGGTGGCGTTCGCGGCGGATGCCACGGATGACGAACCGCGCACCGCGATGATCTCGGCCCCGCGCTTCGCGACCCGGGGGATGTAGGTGTCGGTGAGCCAGGAGGGCACGTCACCCACGATCGCCTCGAGCGCCTCGGTCACGGGGCGTCCGGCGACGGTCGCGTGCGACACGTCGGGGAACTGGGTCGCCGAATGGTTGCCCCAGATCGGCACCCGTCGGATCGTGTCGACGGGAGCGGCGAGAGTCTGCGCGAGCTGGGCCCTGGCGCGGTTCTCATCCAGCCGCGTCAGCGCGGTGAAGCGCTCGGCGGGAACGCCGTCGGCCGAGGCCGAGGCGATGAGCGCGTTGGTGTTCGCCGGGTTCCCGACCACGGTCACCCGGACGTCCGGCGAGGCGTTCGCGGCGATCGCGGCGCCCTGCGGTCCGAAGATGCCGGCGTTCGCGGCCAGCAGGTCGCCCCGCTCCATCCCCGGTCCGCGCGGACGCGCACCGACGAGAAGGGCCAGGTCGCATCCGTCGAAGCCGACGGCGGGGTCGTCGGTGACCTCGACGTGCTCCAGCAGCCCGAAGGCGCCGTCCTGCAGCTCGAGGGCCGCGCCCTCGGCGGCACCGAGCCCTTGCGGGATCTCGAGCAGTCGGAGCCGCACCTTCTCGTCCGGGCCGAGCAGATCCCCGGCGGCGATGCGGAAGAGCAGCGCGTACCCGATCTGTCCGCCTGCGCCGGTGATGGTGATCGTGGTCGTCATGACACGAGCCTACGACCGCAGGATGCCGGTGTGCATGGGATTCGGCCTGTACCCCGCGTCTCGCCGTGCGCCCGCGAGGTGGAGTGTGCTCGGGAATCCGCCCGCAGAGTACCCTCATGGCATGACCTTCAATCCCGACGCCGACGTCTCCGGAAACACCGCCCGTCGCCGTGGCCGTGGTGCGGTCGTGGCCGGAGCGGGCGGTGTCGGCCTTCTCGGCATCATCGCGCTGATCGCCGGTCCGCTGCTCGGCATCGATCTCACGGGGCTGCTCGGCGGCGGCGGGGGAACGGGCGGCGGCACGGAACCCGCCGAGGGCAGCGTGATCGAGAACTGCCTGACCGGTGAAGACGCCAACGAGCGGGTCGACTGCCGCGTGGCGAGCTCACAGCTGGCACTCGACGGCTTCTGGGAGGACCACGTCGACGGGTACCGCGCCCCGGGCTTCATCATCGTCGACGGGGCGACCGGCACCGGATGCGGCACCGCGTCGAACGCCGTCGGCCCGTTCTACTGCCCGCCCGACGAGACGGTCTACATCGACCCCACGTTCTTCGAGCTCATGCAGCAGCAGTTCGGCGCGTCGGCCGGCAACCTCGCCCAGCTCTACATCGTCGGTCACGAGTGGGGCCATCACATCCAGTACATCACCGGCGACATGGAGCGGTACCCGAACAACGGCACGGGGCCGGACAGCAACGGCGTGCGCATCGAGCTGCAGGCCGACTGCTACGCCGGGGCCTGGATCGGGCAGATGACGCAGGAGACCGACAAGAACGGCGTCCCCTATCTGCAGACGCCGACCGAGTCGCAGCTGCAGGACGCCGTCAACGCGGCGTACACGGTGGGAGACGACCACATCCAGGAGCAGTCGGGCTTCGTGAACCCCGAGAGCTTCACCCACGGCACGAGCGCACAGCGCCAGGCGTGGTTCGCGACCGGCTACAAGTACGGTCTCGACACCTGCGCCGAGCCGCTCACCGCCTCGGCCGGAGACCTGTGAGGCTGGAGTCATGAACCTCGACGCGCTGTACCCGCCGATCGAACCGCACGAGACGGGTGAGCTGCTCGTCGGCGACGGGAACCGCGTCTACTGGGAGGTCAGCGGCAACCCCCACGGAAAGCCGGTGGTGTTCCTGCACGGAGGGCCGGGGAGCGGCACATCGGCCTGGCAGCGTCGCTTCTTCGACCCGGAGCGCTACCGGATCGTGCTCCTCGACCAGCGCGGATGCGGGCGCAGCACCCCGCACGCGAGCGATCCGGAGGCGGATCTGCGCTTCGTCACGACGGCGCACCTGATCGCGGACATCGAACTGCTGCGCCGCAACCTCGGCATCGAGACATGGCAGGTCTTCGGCGGGTCCTGGGGCAGCGCCCTCGCGCTCGCCTATGCGCAGGCGCACCCCGAGGCGGTCAGTGAGCTCGTGCTCCGCGGCATCTTCACGCTTCGTCGCGAGGAGCTCGAGTGGTTCTACGAGGGGGGAGCGGCGGCGCTGTTCCCCGATCTCTGGGAGGAGTTCGTCGCGCAGATCCCGGTGCTCGAGCGCTCGCACATGATCGACGCGTACCACCGTCGCCTGTTCGATCCGGATCCGGCCGTGCACGAACCGGCCGCCCTCGCGTGGTCGCGCTGGGAGGCGTCGACCGTGACGCTCCGGCCGGACGCCGCGCAGATCGAGGCGATGTCCGATCCGCGCGCGGCCACCGCGTTCGCGCGCATCGAGAACCACTTCTTCGTGCACCGCGGATGGTGGACAGAGGGGCAGCTGATCGCCGAGGTCGATCGCATCCGCCACATCCCCGCGGTGATCGTCCAGGGGCGCCATGACGTGTGCACGCCGATGATGACCGCGTGGGATCTGCACCGTGCATGGCCCGAGGCGGACTTCGTCGTGGTCGACGACGCCGGCCACTCGGCCTCGGAGCCGGGAATCCAGGTGGCGCTGCGAGAGTCGACCGACCGCTTCGCCGGCTGACTCCCTCCCGGGTCGTCATCCCGGCGCCGACCCTCCCGCCGACCTCCTGCGCGGTCAGGCGCGCAGTGCCGCGGTGAGCGTTCTGATCAGTCCGAGTGCGCCGCCGTTCGCACGGAAGCGCGTGAGGCCCTCGCTCACGACTGCGCCCGTGCGGGCCGAGACGAACCACGGCGGCTTCGGCAGGATCGTGCGACGGCTGCCCCGTCCGGACGGGCGGAGCGACCCGCCGATCCAGCGCGGGAACGGGCGGAAGGGTGCGCGCAGCACCGAGCGTTCCACGCGGTCCAGCAGCAGGGCGTTGTGCACGACGCCGATGCCGCTGCCGACCTGATCGATCGTGTTGCCCGGGAAGGCGCCCCAGGTCAGCGTGGGGGTGATGAAGGCGAAGGCGGTCCAGCCGTTGATGGCGATCGAACCGTAGCGCAGTGCGGCGATCGCCCGATCGAAGCCGCTGCCGAGCGACCTCTCGGTGGCCGGATCGATCAG
>Ga0308156_1004290_pt1 | contig 10011 bp, 10 predicted proteins | sample PhyAR2_FD_201041 | JGI IMG/M metagenome (GOLD analysis project Ga0308156, IMG submission 201041) | Phyllosphere microbial communities from UC Gill Tract Community Farm, Albany, California, United States - DLSL A.R2 | ecosystem: Host-associated > Plants > Phyllosphere > Unclassified | place: USA... | reverse complement strand
CTCACCGACGCGAAGCTCGTCAAGTCGGCCCCGGTCTCCAACATCGGCGGCGCCGGCGGCACCGTCGGCCTCGCGTCGCTCAAGACAGAGACCGACCCGAACACGCTGATGATCACCGGCAGCGTGATGGTCGGCGCGGTCGAGACCAACGCCTCAGAGGTGCGGATCGAGGACATGACCCCGATCGCGAAGCTCACGGAGGAGCCCCTCATCGTCGTCGTCCCGCCGGACAGCGAGTACGACACCATCGGCGACTTCGTCGAGGCCTGGACCGAGGCCGGGGCCGACATGGCCGTCACCGGCGGATCGGCGGGCGGCATCGACCACATCCTCGCGGGCATGCTGCTCACCGACGCGGGCATCGAGTCGGCCGACGTGCCGGACAGCCTGAACTACATCGCCAACTCCGGCGGTGGCGAGGCGCTGACGATGCTGCTCGGCGGCCAGGTCGACGCGGGCATCTCGGGCGTCGGCGAGTTCGCCGAGCAGATCAAGGCGGGCAAGCTCAAGGCGCTGGCCGTCTCGTCGGACGTGCCGGCCGAGCTGCTGCCCGACGTGCCCACGCTGTCCGACGAGGGCATCGACATCACGCTCACCAACTGGCGCGGTCTGCTCGCCCCCGGCGACCTGGAGGACGCCGAGGCCGCCGCACTCGAGGACCTCGTCACGCAGCTGCACGAGAGCGAGGCGTGGACCACCACCCTCGAGACCAAGGGCTGGACCGACGCGTTCCTCACGGGCGACGAGTTCACCTCCTTCCTCGAGAGCGACATCTCCACAACACAGGACACCCTGCGCACCATCGGGCTCATCGAATGACCGAGCCCGCCCCCATCACCCGCCCCGGGGAGGTCATCGCCTCCCCGGGTTCCCGGGCGCTGCGCGGGCGCCGGATCGGCGAGCTCGTCTTCATCGGCGTGATCCTCGCGTTCTCGATCCTCGCGCTCGTGATGACGGGCTTCATCCGCGAGCCGGCCGGATCCTCGAACGTGCTCGGCGCGCGGGTGGTTCCCTACGCCGTGAACGGGCTGATGCTGCTCGCCTCGCTCGGTGCGCTGATCGCGGTCCTCCGCGGCGACGTCGGCGCCCCTGACGAGGGGGAGGACATCGATCCGGACGCCCCCACGTCGTGGCGGACGGTGATCCTCGTCTGCCTCGCCTTCTCGTCTCTCATCGTGGTGATCCCGCTCCTGGGCTGGCCCGTCGCGGTCACCGTCCTGTTCACGGGTGCCTCCCTGGCACTCGGCGCCGGTTCGTGGTGGAAGGCGCTGCTGCTCGGGGCCGGCCTCGGCATCCTCACCCAGATCGTGTTCGGCAGCCTGCTCGGGCTGTCTCTCCCGCCGTTCGGCGACGTCCTCCCGGAGGTGTTCGGTGGATAGCCTGCAGCTGCTGATGGACGGCTTCGCCACCGCCCTGCAGCCCCAGTACCTGCTCTACGCGTTCATTGGCGTGCTGCTCGGCACCGCGGTGGGCGTGCTGCCCGGCATCGGGCCCGCCATGACCGTGGCGCTGCTGCTGCCGCTGACCTACACGCTCGACGTGACCAGCGCCATCATCATGTTCGCCGGCATCTACTACGGCGGCATGTACGGCGGATCGACCACCTCGATCCTCTTGAACACCCCAGGCGAATCGGCGTCGATCGTCACCGCCTTGGAGGGCAACAGGATGGCCCGGATGGGGCGCGCCACCGCGGCCCTCGCGACGGCCGCGATCGGATCCTTCATCGCGGGCACGATCGCCACGGCCCTGCTCACCCTGTTCGCCCCGTTCATCGCCGACTTCGCGATCACCCTGGGCCCCGCCGACTACTTCGCGCTGATGATCGTCGCGTTCCTCACGGTGGGCGCGCTGATGGGCAGCTCGCCGATGCGCGGGCTGGTGTCCCTCTCAGTGGGACTGTTCCTCGGCCTTGTGGGCACCGACACGCTCACCGGACAGGCGCGTTTCACGTTCGGCGTGCCGAACCTCGGCGACGGGATCGACGTGGTGCTCATCGCGGTCGGCCTGTTCGCGCTGGGGGAGGCGCTGTATGTCGGTTCGCGCATGCGACACGGCGCCCTGCCGATCATCCCCGTGACGGGCAGCTGGCGCACCTGGATGAAGAAGAGCGACTGGAAGCGGTCGTGGAAGCCGTGGCTGCGCGGCACGTTCATCGGATTCCCGATCGGATCGATCCCGGCCGGTGGCGCCGACGTGGCCACGTTCCTCTCGTACGCGGCCGAGAAGAAGCTCGCGCGCGAGCCCTACCGCCGCCAGTTCGGCAAGGGCGCGATCGAGGGCGTCGCCGGGCCGGAGGCGGCCAACAACGCGGCCGCCGCGGGCGTCCTGGTGCCGCTTCTCACCCTCGGTCTTCCGACCACCGCGACGGCGGCGATCATCATCTCGGCGTTCCAGACCTACGGCATCCAGCCGGGGCCGCTGCTGTTCCAGAATCAGCCGGCGCTGGTGTGGGCCCTCATCGCGAGCCTGTACATCGGCAACGTGGTGCTGATCATCCTCAACCTGCCGCTCGTGGGCATGTGGGCGAAGGTGCTCCGGATCCCGCGGCCCTACCTGTACGCGGGGATCCTGGTCTTCGCCGGGCTGGGCGCCTACGCCGCGAACTTCACGGTGTTCGACATCGGCGTGCTGCTGGTGCTCGGCGTCATCGGGTTCTTCATGCGGCGCCACGGCTTCCCCGTCGCGCCGATGGTGGTGGGCTCGATCCTCGGCCCGATGGCCGAGGAGCAGCTGCGCAAGTCGATGGCGATCAGCCAGGGCGATCCGCTCTACCTGGTGCAGAGCCCCGCGTCGATCGTGATCTACGCCACCCTCGCGCTCCTGATCGCCGGCGGTGTGTGGCTGAAGCGCCGCCAGGCGCGCTACGAGGCGGAGATCCCCGATGTCGACACGACCGCGATCCGGACGGTCGACGAGGAGGTCGCCCGCGAAATGGGGCGCTGAGCGGCACCCGCCTCCGGCCGCAGACACACGAAACGGGCCAGACCCCCTCAGGTCTGGCCCGTTCGTTGTTGTGCTCAGTGGTTGCGGAGCTTGTCGATGAGCTCGGCCTTCCTCAGGCCGGAGTACCCCTCGATGCCCAGCTCCTTCGCCCGCCCACGCAGTTCGTCGACGGTGCGGTCCTCGTAGTCCTCGGACGCGCCGCCGCGTTCGCCCACAGCACCCCGGCCGTCGCGGGCCGCGGCGTTCGCGATGCGCGCCGACTTCTCCTTCGAGTTGCCCTCGTCGCGGAGCTTCTCATACAGCTCCTCGTCCTTGATGCTGCGGTTCGGCATGTCAGAAGCCCTTGCCACCCGTGACGGGGAGAACCGCGCCCGACGTGTACGAGGCCTCTTCGCTGGCGAGGTAGACATACGCGCCGGCGAGCTCGCTCGGCTGGCCCGCGCGCCCGAGGGGCGTGTCGGCCCCGAAGTCCTGCACCTTGTCGGCGGGGAAGCCGGTGGCGGGGATCAGCGGCGTCCAGATCGGCCCAGGAGCGACTGCATTGACCCGGATGCCCTTGGGGCCCAGATCCTCGGCGAGAGCCTGCGTGAAGGCCACCAGGGCGGCCTTGGTCATGGCGTAGTCGAGCAGGCCGGGGGAGGGGGCCGACGCCTGGATCGAGGCGGTGACGATGATCGACGCGCCCTCCGACAGGTGCGGCAGCGCCTCGCGGGCGAGCACGAGCGTCGAGACCAGGTTCGTGCGGAAGGTCTTCTCGATCTCCGAGACCTGCAGATCCTTCACGCCCTCGCGCTGGCGCTGGTACGCCGCGTTCGGAATGAGGATGTCGAGGCCGCCGAGCTGCTCGCGCGCCTGCGCCACAACGTCGATGCAGGCCTGCTCGTCGGTGAGGTCGGCGGCGAAGAGCACGGCCTTCCGGCCGGCCTCTTCGATGTACCGCTGGGTGTCCTGGGCGTCGCGCTCCTCCTCGGGGAGGTACACGATCGCGACATCGGCGCCCTCGCGGGCGTAGGCGATCGCGACCGCGCGCCCGATTCCGGAGTCTCCGCCGGTGATCAGGGCCTTCCGGCCTTCGAGTCGGCCTCGGCCGACCCAGCTGTTCTCGCCATGATCCGGCGTCGGCTCCATGGGATCGGTGAGGCCGGGCTGGCTCGGCTGCTCCTGTTCGGGGAACTGATGCGTGTCGGTCATGCTTCGACGGTACGAAGGGAGCGGGCCCGGGCCCACCCCCTTGACAGGCGCGCGCCGTTCAAGGCATGAGGGGGAACGACGAAGGGGCCGATGTTTCACGTGAAACATCGGCCCCTGATCGACGGCGGCTCAGTCGCCGTAGCCCTCTTCGCCCAGCTCCGAGAGGATGCGGTTGAGGTCCTGGATCGTCGCGAAGTCGATCTTGATCTGACCCTTGCGCGACGTGAGGTCGATCTTGACCTTGGTGTTGAGACGGTCGCCGAGCTTCTCCGACACGTCGTTGAGGAACGCGCGGCGGGCGCCGGCCTTCGGCTTCGGGGTCTTCGGCGCGGACTCGGACGTGACGGTCTTCGCGGCGGCCTCGGCGGCGCGCACCGAGAGATCCTCGTTCACGATCTTGTCGGCGAGCTTCTGCATCGCGTCGGCGTCGACAAGCGACAGGATCGCCCGCGCGTGACCGGCGCTCAGCACCCCGGCCGCGACGCGCTGCTGCACGGGCACCGGCAGGCGGAGCAGCCGGATCGTGTTGCTGATCTGGGGCCGCGAGCGCCCGATACGGCGTGCCAGCTCCTCCTGCGTTGTGCCGAAGTCCTCCAGCAGCTGCTGGTACGCCGACGCCTCTTCGAGAGGGTTCAGCTCGGAGCGGTGCAGGTTCTCGAGCAGCGCATCGCGCAGCAGGTCCTCGTCGGCGGTGTCGCGCACAACTGCGGGGATCTCGCTGAGCCCGGCCTCGCGCGACGCACGGGTGCGCCGCTCGCCCATGATGAGCTCGTAGGTGCCGTCGCCCTTGTCGCGCACCACCACGGGCTGCAGCACCCCGAACTCGCGGACGCTGTGCACCAGCTCGGCGAGATCTTCCGGGTTGAAGTGCGTGCGCGGCTGGCGCGGGTTCGGGACGATCTTGTGGGGATCGACGTGGATCAGCCGCGCGCCCGGCACGGCGAGCAGCTGCTCGGCCGAGTCCGCGGCGGGCGCCTCGACCGGCGCCGCCTTCGGGGCCCCGGGGAAGAACACGTCGACGGGTCGAGCCTCACCCGACTCCGCCGTGGGGATGAGCGCGCCGATGCCCCGTCCCAGACCTGTCCGCTTCGCCGCCATCAGGCTTCCTCTCCGTTGTTTCCGCGCCGCACGATCTCGACGGCCGCCTCGCGATATGCGATGGCCCCGGCCGAGTTTCCGTCGTACGCGATGACCGTCTGCCCGAAGCTCGGAGCCTCGGAAATTCGCACTGATCGGGGGATCATGGTGTCCAGCACCTCCGCCGTGAAGTGACTGCGCACCTCATCCGCGACCTGCTGGGCGAGCTTGGTGCGACCGTCGTACATCGTGAGCAGGATGGTCGACAGATGCAGCTTCGGGTTGAGGTGCTTCTGGATCATCTTCACGTTGCCGAGCAGCTGGCTGAGGCCCTCGAGCGCGTAGTACTCGCACTGGATCGGCAGGAAGACCTCCTGCGCGGCCGTGAACGCGTTGATCGTCAGCAGGCCGAGAGAGGGCGGGCAGTCGATCAGGATGAAGTCGAAGGGCGTCTCCTGAGCGGCGAGGAACTCGTCGATGGCTGTCTTGAGCCGCTGCTCGCGGGCCACCTGGGTGACGAGCTCGATCTCGGCCCCGGCGAGGTGGATGTTGCTCGGCGCGCAGAAAAGATTCGGCGACTCGGGGCTCACCTGCACAACGTCCGAGATGGGGAAGCCGTCGATCAGCACGTCGTAGATGCTCGGCACGTCGCCACTGTGGGGGATACCCAGCGCCGTGGACGCGTTGCCCTGCGGATCGAGGTCGATGACCAGCACCCGTCCGCCGAGCGAGGCGATAGCGGCGGCGGTGTTGACCGTGGTGGTCGTCTTGCCCACGCCGCCCTTCTGATTCGAGATCGTGAGGATCCGGGTTCGACCGGGGAACTCGACCTTCACATCGGCCAGCGCGCGGCGCCGAGCCGAGAGATCGGCCAGCTCACGAGCGAGAGGAGTGTCGTCGGGCAATGAGAACGACGCCGTCTCGGACTGTTTCACGTGAAACACTCTTCCCTTCGGGGCGGTGGGTCTACCCACTCTAACCGCCGACACCGACACCACCGCGTGTCGCCCAGTGCGTCGCCCGTTTCACGTGAAACATCCATTGCCCGGGTGCCGCGCGCGATGGGAATCCGGCGTAGGCGGGCTCATACCCGCGCGCTGCTCTTCCGTGCCCACAGCTACCGAAAGGCGCCCTGTAACGCGACGCGACGGATGTTTCACGTGAAACGTCCATCCCTCGATCGGCGTGGGCCGTGCGCGAGGGGAGTGATCTAAGCGGCACCTCGTTCTCGTCGTTTCACGTGAAACACGGCGCAAGCGGGCGCGTGCTCTCCCGCTTACCGACCGCGCCGCCCCCTGACACCCAATCGGTCGTCCGCACGAAGCCCCGCTCGCACGTCACCCCATCACCCAGCCCGCGACCGTTCCGGCTGCGCCCCACCCGTCCTGTGCCGTTTCACGTGAAACGGCACAGTGGCGCCATCAGGCGAGGAGACGGAGCGCCCGAGGCACCAACTCGACCCGCACCGGAAGGGTGCCGATGTACTCGCCGTCCCCGTAGACGTCCGGCCGGTGCGTGGCGTCGGCAGGCGAGATCGACACCGCTTTGGCCGTGATCGCCCGGAGCTGCGTGGAGCGCAGGTGCGTGCCCATCAGCATCATCGGGAACAGACGCGCGGCGGTCAGCGCACCCACATCCCGCGCGATGACGAGCTCGAGCACGCCATCATCGATCCGCGCATTGGGCGCCACTCTGATGCCTCCGCCGATGGTCGACGCGTTGGCCGCCGTCACCAGCGCGCCACGGTTCTCCCACGTCAGCGCGCACTCGCCCGCGGAGTCTCCGGCCGTCACGAGCATCCCGGGGAACTGCTCGAGCTCGACGTGCTGCGAGGGGCTGACGATCGCGCCGTCGACCTGCAGCCGGTAGCCCCACGCCCGGTACGAGAGGATCTCGCGGATGGCGGCCCAGACGTACTTCGACGACCCGCGGGGAAACCGCATGCGGTTGGCCCGCGCGTTGACCGCGGCGTCCAGCCCCGCAGACACCGCGCCCGCGACCCAGCGCAGCGGTCCCTCACCGTCGACTCCGTCGCCTTCGACGCGCAGCAGATCGAGCACCCGCGGCTCGATGCCGTCCGCCAGACGTCGCAGCAGGGCGTCGGATGCGGCCTCCGAATCGGTCGGTATGCGCGTCGCCGCGGCGAAGTCGTTGCCGGTTCCGACGGGGATGACGCCCATCGGCACCTCGGTGAGCGCGGCGGCCTGCACACCCAGGTGAACCATCCCGTCGCCGCCGATGACAACAAGGGCGTCGAGGCGGGGGAGCTCGCGCCGCACGTTGTCGAGCGCCACGTCGGCACTCAGCGCCGAGAGCCCGACCACAGCCAGTCCGGCGTCCCTCGCGGCTCTCGCGAATCGCGCGCCCACGTCCTTCCCCAAGCCCCCGCCGGCCGTGGGGTTCACCACCAGGCCGATTCGCCGCATCTCCACCCGACCACGGTATCGCGGCGATGTTTCACGTGAAACATCGCCGCTCCCGCCGACATGAGCAAGGCCCCATGTTTCACGTGAAACATGGGGCCTTGATCGACAGCGCGACGTCAACCGCGGACGATGGCCCTCACGACGCGGGTCTCCTCGGCGAGCACACCCTCTCCGAGCACCTCGACGCGCACGTCCGACAGCTTGTACTTCCGGATCGCCTTGGCAGCCGCCTCGATCTCGGCCGGGGCGCCGGTGCCCTTGAGCAGGATCAGCTCGCCGCCATCCCGCACCAGGGGAGCGGTCCAGGGCAGCAGCGTCCGCAGCGCGCTCACGGCGCGGGCGGTCACCGCATCGAGGACTCCCTCGTATCGACCGGCCTCCTCGGCGCGGGCGCGCTCGACCACGACGTTGTCGAGACCAAGCGATGCGACCTGCTCCTCGAGCCACGCGACGCGGCGCTCCATCGGCTCGATGAGCACCCACCGCACGTCGGGGCGGGCGATCGCGAGCACCAGCCCGGGCAGGCCGGCTCCCGAACCCACGTCGCCGACGAGGCCGCCGGTCGGGAACAGGGGAGCGGCGATGGCGCTGTTCAGGATGTGCCGCGTCCACAGACGGGGCGCCTCCAGGGGCCCGATGAGGCCGCGCTCCTCGCCATGCTCGGCGAGCGCCGCCGTGAACCGGCGGGCGAGGTCGATCCGGCCGCCGAAGATCTCCGACGCGACCTCGGGCTCGACCTCGAGGTCAGCCACGACGGATCACGGTGTGGCGGTCGGCGCCGTCACCGTACGACTCCGACACGAGGCCGCGATCGGCCGCGATGTCGTGGATGAGCTTGCGCTCGTAGCTCGACATGGCCGGCAGCGAGGCCTGCGATGCGCCCTCGTCGAGGCGCGCCACCGCGGCGTCGACCAGCTTCTCGAGCTGGCGCTGGCGGGCGTCGCGCGATCCGTCGACGTCCAGGATGAGCCGCGAGAAGCGGCCCGTCTTGGCCTGCACGGCCAGCCGGGCGAGCTCCTGCAGGGCCTGCACGGTGTCGGGGTCGGCCAGCACGCCGAGCGACTCGTCCTCCGACTCGACCGAGACGTACGCCCGGCCCTGCTTGACGTCGAGGGTCAGGTCGCCGTCGATATCGGCGATGTCCAGCAGGCCTTCGACGTAGTCGGCGGCGACGTCGCCCTCGGCCTCGAGCTCGGACTGCGTCGGGGCCTCGGCCGTGACGGGAGTGGTGCTCATGTTCGTATCCTCGCGGGTTCCAGGAAATGCCTGATCAGAGGCGCTTACTTGGCGGGGGTCCCGGCGTCGCCCTGACCGGGCTGGCCGTCCTGCGGGCGCTGGCCCTGCTTCTTCGCACGCTGCTTGCCCATGGGCTGCTGACGCTTGGGCTGCTGCGCCTTGCGCTTCTCGTTCTCCTCGAGGAGGCGCTGCTGCTCGGCCTCGTACACCGCCATCGGCACGATCTTGCCCTTGGAGTCGAGCGCCTTGCCCTTGCGCGCCAGGCGCTCCTCACGGGCCTTGGCGGCCTCGGAACCCGGGGTCGGCATCTCGCGGATGACGATGAACTGCTGGGCCATCGTCCAGATGTTGGAGAAGAACCAGTACAGGACGACGCCGAGCGGGAAGAAGACACCCGAGAAGATGAAGCCCAGCGGAAGGATGTAGAGCATCACCTTCTGCATCTGGTACGCCTGGCCGGTCTTGGCCTCGGGGGAGAGGTTCTTCGAGATGATCTGCAGCTGCGTGTAGAACTGCGACGCGATCATCAGGATGACGAGCACAACGAGGATGACGATCGTGGCGGTCTGGCCGTTGCTCCACGCGTCGCCGAGCGTCTGGTGGAACGGCGCGATCTCGAACAGCTTCGCGTCGTTGAACTGCTTGGTCAGCTCGGCGTTCAGCAGGCCGACGCCGCCGGTGCCCGCATCGGCGTGCTTCTTCACGTCCGAGAGCGTGTAGTACATCGAGAAGAAGATGGGCATCTGCACCAGCAGGGGCCAGCAGCCGCTCAGCGGGCTGGAGCCGTGCTTCTTGTACAGGTCCATGGTCTCGCGGCTCATGGCCTCGCGAGAGAGCTGGTCGCGCTTGCCCTTGTACCGATCCTGGATCTTGCGGATCTCAGGAGCGAGCTCCATCATGGCGCGCTGGCTCTTGATCTGGCGCACGAACAGCGGCACGAGCGCACCGCGCACAACGAGCACAACGCCGAGGATCGAGAGCATCCACGTGATGCCGCCGGCGGCGGGCAGGCCGATGGTGGTGAGCAGCCAGTGCCAGGCGACGAGGATGGCCTCCACCGCCCACTTCAGGGGCCAGAGGATCGTTCCGAAGAAATCCACGAGGGATCAGTCCTTTCGAGCGGGCACGACGAAGC
>Ga0308156_1004289_pt1 | contig 10011 bp, 7 predicted proteins | sample PhyAR2_FD_201041 | JGI IMG/M metagenome (GOLD analysis project Ga0308156, IMG submission 201041) | Phyllosphere microbial communities from UC Gill Tract Community Farm, Albany, California, United States - DLSL A.R2 | ecosystem: Host-associated > Plants > Phyllosphere > Unclassified | place: USA... | reverse complement strand
TTGGTTGGTTACGGGCGCGTAGGCAGCCTGATTGGGGCTAAGCTACACGATGCCGGCGTTCCTCTGGTGGTTATCGAGAATTCACGCCCACGCGTTGAAGCGCTGCGTGAGCAAGGTATTCATGCCGTGCTAGGGAATGCGGCTAATCCTGAAATTATGGAACTGGCAAGAATTGACTGCGCGCGCTGGCTGCTGCTCACCATTCCAAACGGTTATGAAGCCGGTGAGATTGTGGCCTTCGCCCGAACTAAACGCGATACGCTGGATATTATTGCCCGTGCGCACTACGACGATGAAGTGGCCTACATTTCAGACCGTGGCGCCAATCAGGTGGTGATGGGTGAACGCGAAATTGCGAACAGTATGCTGGAGTTGCTACAGGTCGATAAGATGACGGATGCGGATAAGATGCAGGAGTGTCCGATTTAATCCCTTCTCATCTCCATTACGAATGGTGTCACGGTGAGCATTTGTGATATGACCCCCTCCCAACCTCCCCCTTCGCAGGGGGAGGGGCCGATCGAGAGTCTTACAAACATCTCCGAACAGTTTACTCTCCTGCAAAGGGGGGAGCTGACTCCCACCCAGCCCCCCTTTGCAGGGGTGGGGCTGAACGAGGATCTTCTAAGCACCACCGAACAGTTCCCTCCCCTGAGAAGGGGAGGGTTAGGGTGGGGTCTTTGTAGGGCTTTATGGGGGTCTTTGGCCCCACTTACCTCTCCCAGTACGACTCTTCCAAACTATCTTCTCGTTCCGGCAGGCCGCGCGTTAGACGTGGTGAATGCTGGTTAAGCACCTGATAACTCACGCGGTTCGCGTATTTACAGACCTGTGCCAGCGAAGAATACGTCAGGTAAGTTCGCTGATGTTTGCTGGAGTTTGGCACGTTGGTACGGTGGAAGCCGTTGGCAGCCACGTCATGCAGCAAGGCGGCAAGTGCACCGTCGCCAGCCCCGTTGGTATTCATGATCTTCTCAGGGCCGCCCATGTATGGCGCAATATGCGAGTAGATTTTGAACGGGTTTTCACAGGCGCTTTTGCGCATCGGACGGCTGAATTCATACAGGTTAAATTCGGGAATAACGCCCGGCAGCAATGGATGCTGAGTCTTACGTTTACCTTCTTCTTCAGTATAACCCGCCATATATAAGCCAATCGGCCCCGCGGTACACAGAACCAGATCGACCCACTCCAACGCTTTATCTGATGCTGCAAGCGGATCGCTTAATCCAGTTAAGGCTTCTGCTTCTTCTTCATTCATCGCCACAACTGTGACGTTATCGCGCAGGAAATCACGCCACCACTGCGGATCGTCAGCAATCACAAACTTAGTCCCCAGCGTCAACACCACTGGTACATTGTGCTTTTTCGCGTATTCAATGGCTTTCATCGTGGCATCGCGCATCGGCTCGCCCGGTTTGCAGCGCACCAAATAGGCCGTCAACACCAGTGCAGAAGCGCCAGCGATCACCTCTTCCGGAATGCTTTCAGGACGCAGCTGATTCATCATTCCTGGGCTGATAGCAAAGGTACGTTCGCCGTTCTCACTAATTAAGGTGAAACAACGACCAATCGCGCCATCAACGCCTTGCAGATAGTTGAGATCGGTACGGCTGGAGGTATTACACAGATAACGATAGGCATAGCTGCCAATTTTCACGTTGCTGCACATCACGCCCAGTAAAATGGAGCGATCGTCAGCCAAAACAGAGTAGTTGTGCATGGTGTTGCCGATAGTGCCACCGGCAAACTCATGGGTGATCAGTTCGTTATCTTTCAACTCTTGATACAGCGCTTCCGCAACATCGTCTTCAATCACCAGAGAATGTCCCTGACTCAGACGGTAACGGGTAATAAATTCGTCGCTGACTTTCGCCTCAATATCCACCAGCGTTTGGTCGATGCCGACCACGTAGGAGGTATCAATCTCGCTTTTTTGTGTTGCATGCAACAACGGATCGCGCGCGTTTACAGGAAAGTAGTGTTTAGATTTGCGTTGGCCAGGGAATTTCATCAGTGTCGTCAGCAGTTATGGAGCGTTGTTATTAACGGGAAGCCGAGAATTCTAACACATCACTTGCTTAATCGTCAGAGCCCAAGACCCTGACGATTAACTTTAGCCAACGGCGATCACGCAGGGCGCGTCATCTGTTCCATCACCAGTTGATAAAACAGTTCGATATGCAAAGCGTCATCGTTGAGCGCAGGAATATATTCAAACTGCGTTCCCCCCGCTTCAATAAAGAACTCTTTGTTTTGCACTTTGATCTCTTCAAGCGTTTCCAGACAATCGGCGGAAAATCCTGGGCAGATAACCTGAAGATGCTTCACACCTTTAGCGGGAAGCTGCTCAATCGTTTTGTCCGTAAACGGAGTTAACCATTGTTCGCGGCCAAATCGCGACTGGTAGGTCATCATGTAACGCTCAGCGCTAAGCCCCAAGGCATCGGCCACTGCGCGCGTGGTCGCACGGCAACGCTGCGGATAATCATCGCCCTGATCGGCATAACGCTGTGGAATTCCGTGGAATGAAAACAGCAGCATGTCAGGTTCACCATGCTGGGCAAAGCTGGTTTTAATCGTCTGAGCCAGCGCCGCAATATAAGCAGGATGTTCCGCGTAATCACGGATAAAGTTCAACGAGGGGATACGGCGCATCTGAGCAAAATGTCGGGCGACCGCATCAAATACCGCCGCATTTGTCGAACAGGAATATTGCGGATAAAGCGGCAGCAGAATAATGCGATCGACACCGGCGTCATGCAGTTTATCAATTGCGCTTTTCAGCGCAGGCTGACCATAGCTCATACCCAATTCAACCGGAATATTTGGCAAACGCGCCTGCAAAGCGGCCTGCTGGCGGCGGCTATACACCATCAGCGGCGAGCCTTCATCCATCCAGACGGATTGATACAGTTTAGCCACCCGGGGAGAGCGGATCGGTAAAATGATGCCGTTTAAAACTGGCCACCAGATCAGGCGAGAAACATCAACCACGCGTTTATCGCTGAGAAACTCAGCGAGGTAACGTTTAACCGCTGACGAGGTTGGAGCCTCTGGCGTGCCCAGATTAACTAACAGTACGCCGAACTTTTCTTGCCTCATGCTGCCCTCGGTTTTACATTATCTTGATAGATTGAAAGTTTTGATATTGTAACCAAAATGCTGCAAATCCCAACCCATTACTCTGATTGGTCAACCCCATCACTCGGAGATATAGAAAAGGCGGCTATTTATTAGCCGCCTTTTATCGCTCTAGGCCAAACTCGCCTAAAATCGTTCTTATTTCTTAGCCTAGGATAGTTTCCAGCTCAGCACGAACCGCTGCAACAGACTGGGTGCCGTCTAATTTGACGTACTTAGTCTTGCCGTTCGCAGCTTCTGCGCTGTAGTAACCGATCAGCGGAGCAGTCTGCTGATGATATTCAACCAAGCGCTTACGTACAGTTTCTTCTTGATCGTCCTTACGGGTAACCAGTTCTTCGCCGGTCACGTCGTCTTTACCTTCAACCTTAGGTGGGTTGAATTTAATGTGGTAAACACGGCCAGAACCCTGATGAACACGACGGCCAATAATACGTTCAACGATCAGTTCGTCAGGAACATCAAATTCCAGTACGAAATCAACGTTGATGCCTGCTTCTTTCATGGCATCAGCTTGAGGAATGGTGCGTGGGAAACCATCTAGCAGGAAACCATTGCGGCAATCTTCCTGAGTGATGCGCTCTTTAACCAAAGCGATAACCAGTTCATCGGTTACCAGCATGCCGGCATCCATGATTTCTTTTGCTTTTTTGCCCAGTTCGGTACCGGCTTTCACTGCTGCACGCAGCATGTCACCCGTAGAGATTTGCGGAATGCCATATTTCTCCATGATGAACTGTGCCTGAGTGCCTTTACCCGCGCCAGGAGCGCCAAGCAGAATGATACGCATCGCGTAAATCCTCTTAAATTATTTTTTATAAAATTCAAAAACACTAAACCTTACCATTTTTGTGACCGCTACCTCAAGGAATCGGGCCGCTGCTGAAACGTGAAACTCACATAATAAAACGGGCGCAGATGATTTTTCTCTCACCGGCACCCGTTTTTAGCCTAAATCTCAGTGAATGAACGTTACAGATAAACGCGCATATATTCTGACAAACATAAAATAGCCATCGCCTGACCATATGGCATCGACGTCAGCGGAATCTGGCGATAATAATCGTAGTCTCGCCCCATCGCCGTGCCAAACGACACATTGGTCAATTCACCCTCGGCATTAATATGCTTAATCACACCTTTCACCGCTTTTTCCGCCGTATGCGCATAGTCTGCGCTGATGTAGCGTTTGCGCACCGCTTTGAGAATGCCGTAGGCAAATCCGGCGGTGGCAGACGACTCAACGTAGGAATCAGGATCGTCGAGTAAGGTGTGCCACAAACCGCTGTCATCCTGACATTTCGCCAATGCTGAAACCTGGCTTTCCAGTACCTGAATCAAGAAACGTCGCGTGGCGTCATATTCGGGGAGATCCAGCAGGTCGATAAATTCAGGGATCACCATCGTCAACCAGCTGTTTCCTCTCGCCCAACGTGCTTTGGCAAAGTTGTGGTGGCCTTCAAACGTCCAACCGTGGAACCACAGACCGGTTTCACGCTCCATCAGATGCTGGGTATGCACCAAAAACTGATATTTTGCTTCTTCAATATATTCAGGCTTGTTCAGCAGCTTGCCAATTTTTGCCAACGGCAACACGCTCATCATCAGGGTGTCATCCCAGAGCTGTTGATGATTCTCTTCTGCCAGCGTGACGTGCTGCATCCCACCACGTTCGGTGCGCGGCATTTCATACATCACCCATTCGGCCCAGCGCTCTAAGTAAGGCAGCCAGCGCGGATCTTGAGTCTCTTCATAGCGATAAGCCAGTGTCAGAAACGGACACACCGTATTCACGTTTTTGGTGGGTGTCCCCTCAGCAAAGCGCTCGGTAAACCAATCATCAATGATGGCGCGCATCGCTTGATCGCCGGTCTGCTGGTAATACTGATAAATGCCGTAGAGACCGATACCGTGCGTCCACTCCCAGCCCGCCCAGCCTTTGGTATCAATCACTCTTCCATCATCCAAGCGCAGCAGGAACTCTCCGGTTTCGTCGCTGATATTAATCAGATTGTCAGTCATCTTACAGATTAATCCCTTAAGCTCATCGCGAGCGATGAAGCGCTCAGGCTGACGCAGTAATGGGCTGTGTTTTACCGGATATACGAGCATGGGAACTCCCTTAATTAATTCAGAAAATAATTCAAATTCATTTCACTGTGTCATTTCGCTGCGCCGTGCGGATTAGGCATTTTTTAATATATGCAACGCCTTAGGCGCAGGTTTATCCCGATTGAGATAGCCAATATTGTTGTTACCCCATAACGATTCGTATGGCATACCGGCCAGCATTTCGACGGTCGCTTTCGCTTCTGGCGTGATTTGCTCTGGCACGATATGCCCTGCCTCGCGCATTTTGATGGTTTCTTCGCGCAGCACGCTGTGCGTTTGCAGGTTGAGCTTGAAGCGTAAGGAGATATAAAAACCGACGCATAGCACACAAACGGTGCCTACGCTGAGGATCATCAGAATGGTATGGCTGACTGTTGAAGCCTGCTGTGCTTGGCCCGAAACAAAACCGGAAAGTTGCATTACAATCCCGACTAACATCACCGCGCAGGCCTGAGAAGCTTTACGGGTGAGCGTCATAATGCCGGCAAAAATGCCTTCACGGCGTTGTCCCGTGATCACTTCATCAACGTCAGCAATATAGGTGTAGGTATTCCACGGCACATAGTTGATCCCACCGCGCCCCAACCCTGCCACCGCGGAAATCAGCAACAGCAGCGACATCGCGTCATTCATGCCTGCGTAATACAACACACCGTAAGACAAGGCGCTAAGGCCGAACAACACCACCACCAAGCGATATGAAGGCGCGGGGCCAAAGCGGATACACAGCGGGATCATGCCAATAACCGCAATAAACTGCATGATGGCCATGGTTCCCATCAAACTAGACGCCACGGTAGCGCTTTGCATCAATACAAACACCACGTAGTAGGTGAACACCGCGTTAAAGACGTCCTGTGCAATATACCCACCGAGGTACATCCCCAGATGCTGGCGGAAGATACGAATACGCAGCGTTGAGGTCAGTTCCACGTTTAAACGCTTCAGGCTTTGTAGCAAGGTGAGTTTTTGCTTCTCCTGCTCGGCTCTGAGTTGAGCTTCAGACATCTCTTCTCGTGGCCGTTCCCACGTATAGAAATAGACCAGCGTCAACACACCCGCGCAGATAACGGAGAACACTAAGCTGGCGTAGAAAAAGGAGATGGCGTTATCTTTGCCGAAATAAGCCAACAGAATGCCCGGTAGAAATGCCGCCAATATGGCAGAGAGCTGTGCCAAGGCAATTCGAGCGCCGGAAAATTTGGTTTTCTGTTTAAAGTCATCGGTCATTTCTGGCACCAGCGTTTCGTATGGCACCAATATCATCGAGTAAACAACGTCAAAGAAAAGGTAGGTCAGCAGATAGTACCAATAGTGCATCTCGCCAACCCACATTAGGCTATAGCTGAACACCAAAGGAATGCCGAGCAGAATAAAGAATTTACGGCGGCCAAAGCGCTTACCCAAACGCGTTGAGCCAAAGTTGTCGGTTAAAAACCCCATTAAAGGACTGACTACCGCATCAAGCACTCTCGCCATAGCAAAAATAAACGTGGCTTCAATCGGGCTTAGTCCACAAAACGTGGTGTAAAAATAGAGAAGCCAGGCCGCTGTTAGGGCCGTGGTGCCTGCACCGAGAAAATCTCCGGAACCGTAAGCCAAATAGTTCATCAGCCCTATTTTGCGTGTCTTTTGCAATGGCATCGTCATCACTTTCGTTCCCCGTAGTGTCTTATCTGAGCCCCCTCCGCGATTTCGGTCACTCACGAAATAGCAGAGGGAACTCTTCCTATGGGTCTAAAGTAGGTTTATGACCGACTGAAAACCTTTGTGCTTTTGCCACTTGATGACGGTGAATGGCAAAAATATAAAGAGATTACCGATCAACCTCTCCGTTTTTATAAAACAGCGTTTTGTTTTTATCAAAGTGGATGTTCAAAAATGCAATGCACGACGCAAAAACAGAGGGGGATTGAAGAAAAAAACGGCAATGACAGGATAAAAAAATGCCGCCCCGTATCACGGAGCGGCATAGGTTATGACTTGATTAACAACGATTAAGCCAGCAGTAAATCGTTAACACGTTTAATGAACTGGTTTGGATCTTCCAAGCTACCGCGTTCAGCCAGCAGTGACTGATCCAGCAGCAGTTCAATCCATTCACCAAAGCGAGCTTCGTCTTGCTCATCAGCGGCACGTTTCACCAGCGCATGGTCAGGATTGAGCTCAAAGATATATTTAATTTCAGGCGCATCCTGACCGGCAGCAGCAAACAGTTTTGCCATCTGCGTGGTCATTTCATCCGCGTCGGTAGTGACTACCGCTGGGGTTTCGGTCAAACGATGCGTCAGACGTACGTCTTTCACACGGTCGCCCAGCAGGGTTTTCACGCGCTCAACAAATGGTTCCAGCGCCTTTTCAGCTTCTTTCTGTTCGCTGGTTTCTTCATCAGCCAGCTTATCCAGAGACTCATCTTTTTTGCTGACGGATTGGAATGGCTTACCATCGAACTCGGTCAGGTAGCTCATCATCCATTCGTCGATGCGATCGGAAAGCAGCAGCACCTCGATGCCTTTCTTACGCAGCAGCTCCAGATGTGGGCTGCTCTTCGCCGCCGCATAGCTGTCGGCCGTGATGTAATAAATCTTCTCTTGGCCTTCCACCATACGACTGATGTAGTCAGTCAGAGAAACGTTCTGCACCGCGCTGTCGTTGTGAGTCGATGCAAAGCGCAGCAGCTTAGCAATGGCTTCAGCGTTGCTACCGTCTTCGGCTGGGCCTTCTTTCAGCACCAGACCAAACTGCTGCCAGAATTTCTGGTATTTCTCAGCATCGTCTTTGGCCAGTTTATCCAGCATCTGCAACACGCGTTTAGTCAGCGCAGCACGCAGACTTTGCGTCACGCGGCTATCTTGCAGAATTTCACGCGAAACGTTTAATGGCAGATCGTTTGAATCGATCAGACCACGTACAAAGCGCAGATAGTTCGGCATGAACTGTTCGGCGTCATCCATAATGAATACGCGCTGCACATACAGTTTCAGCCCGTGTTTATGGTCGCGATTGAACAGATCCCACGGTGCCTGCGCAGGAATGTACAGCAGGCTGGTGTATTCCTGCTTACCTTCAACGCGGTTATGACTCCAAGTGACCGGATCGGTAAAGTCATGGGCAATGTGCTTGTAGAACTCTTTGTACTCTTCGTCGGTAACTTCAGACTTGGTACGCGTCCACAAAGCCTGCGCCTTGTTGATTTTTTCCCACTTCTGCTCGCCGTCTTCACCTTCAGTGGTCAGGATCTCGACCGGCAGGGCGATATGGTCAGAGTATTTGCTGATGATATTGCGCAGACGCCAATCATCAAGGAACTCATCTTCACCTTCGCGCAGATGCAGCGTGATCTCAGTACCGCGCTCGACTTTTTCGATGTCAGCGATGGTGTAATCACCCTCGCCTTCTGATTCCCAGAATACCGCCTGATCGGCGTTAGCACCGGCTGAACGCGTACGAACGGTGACTTTGTCTGCCACGATGAAAGCAGAATAGAAACCAACACCAAACTGGCCAATCAGTTGGCTGTCTTTGGCTTGATCGGAACCGATAGATTCCAAGAATGCCTTGGTGCCTGATTTCGCAATCGTCCCCAGATTGTCGATAACTTCGTCACGGGTCATCCCGATGCCGTTATCGCTCAGAGTCAGGGTGCGTTTTTCTTTATCTGCTGAAATGCGAACGTGCAGATTACCGTCGCCTTCATACAGCTCAGGGCTTGATAACGCGCGGAAACGCAGTTTATCGGCCGCGTCGGATGCGTTGGAAATCAGCTCACGCAGGAAAATTTCTTTGTTTGAATAGAGTGAGTGGATCATCAAATGCAGAAGCTGTTTGACTTCTGACTGGAAGCCACGGGTTTCTTGGCCTTTCATAATTTTGCTTTTACCTCAATGGATAGCACTCAGACAAAATGTTTTACCCTTCATTGTTCAAGCTGTATGTGCGTTAGCTGCGTTTATTCGCCCAAGTCACATAGTTATCTATGCTCCTAGGGACTCATAAACTCGCTGCCTTACTACAACTTGAACTATTTTGGGTAGAGTGGTTAAAAAATGGGGATGGGATGTTGAATTTCAAGGGTAAAAAATACAATCGAGGAAAAAAGAAATGCGGCGTGTAACTCAGATCACTTTATGAGTGGGTAAATTACACGCCGGTCAGGCAGAGGTTAAAAACGAACGGGGTTACGTCCGGCCAGAGAGTGCGACAAAGTAGTGCCGTCCACCATCTCAAGCTCACCGCCAACGGGAACACCGTGGGCAATGCGGGAAGCCAATACGCCGTGAGCATTGCACATTTCAGCAATGTAGTTCGCGGTTGCTTCGCCTTCAACCGTTGGGTTAGTGGCCAAAATCACCTCGGTGAGTGACTCCTGTCCCAAACGCTCTTCCAAGCGATCTAAACCGATATCCTGCGGGCCGATACCGTCCAGCGGGGACAAATGCCCCATCAGAACAAAGTAACGGCCTGAGAATTGCCCGGTTTGCTCTATCGCATGGATATCTGCTGGGCTTTCGACCACGCAGATTTGTCCATTTTCTTTACGACGCGAGTTAGAACAAATCGTACATATATCCTGTTCGGTAAATGTACGACAGTCTTCACAATGGCCGATTTCCGACATCGCTCGGGTAAGCGCCTGCGCCAGACGCATTCCACCGCTGCGATCGCGCTGCAGCATGTGGAATGCCATGCGCTGCGCCGACTTCGGGCCAACGCCCGGCAGGCAGCGCAGTGCTTCCATTAATGATTCAAGAAGCG
>Ga0308156_1004288_pt1 | contig 10012 bp, 9 predicted proteins | sample PhyAR2_FD_201041 | JGI IMG/M metagenome (GOLD analysis project Ga0308156, IMG submission 201041) | Phyllosphere microbial communities from UC Gill Tract Community Farm, Albany, California, United States - DLSL A.R2 | ecosystem: Host-associated > Plants > Phyllosphere > Unclassified | place: USA... | reverse complement strand
TCACAGCCAGCAAAGACTAAACAGTGTTGCCAGACAGCTCAACGAAAGGCCGAGAAAAACGCTAGACTATGAATCACCCGCAGAGCGGTTTAGCCAGTGTGTTGCATCCATCGGTTGAACTCACAGCCAGAAGCGGACATCGCCTGAACCTAACTTTTAGGTGCCAGGAAAAGACATGACTATCACCTGAACGGTTATAAGATTGACCTGTAAAAAATGCAGTCACGCAGGAGAATCTTCGCCTGAGTAACTTTCCGTTAACTCTTAAATAATTAGTTAATATGCACGTAATCAGGATGGCTTGAGAACTACTACGGCATAGCGGCAAAGGTCACCGGTATCATTTTTGAAGATACAGTCAGCAGGATCGCCCAGCTCAAGACAATCACCCGGTGACATCTCAAATGTTGTGCTGCCCTCAATAAATGTCAGCTTACCCTCAATGACCCAGATGAGCTGACGTCGTGAAAGATACGAGATAGCTGGCATAGGCACGGCAGTATTTGCAGGAAGCTCAATGCTGACCAGGTCTACAGGTATCTGACCCGGTGAAGCATGGCGACGAATGTAGCCTGTTTCAGGGTCCTGCCATACGGCCTGATCTTCATATCTGACAAGCATACCGGTGCGAGCTTCCGTTTCAGCAAGCAACTGGGACATAGACATATCGAAAGCGCCTGAAAGTCTCGCAAGCAGGGTTGCTGTCGGGCTGCTTTCACCACGCTCGATTTTATGAATCATCGCCCGTGATACACCTGAATTTTCTGCCAAATCGGTCAGGGACCATCCCCGTCTTTCTCTTTCAAACTTCACCTTCAGGCCAATACGAACGTTTAAGTCATCTTCTTTACTGGACAAATCATCTAGCATAATAGATAAATAAGATAGTGTACGGTTAGTCTACTTTAGTAAATGAAAGGCGGGGTGTCTACTATGCAAATTCGTACTGCAACAGAACGCGATGCTGAAACCATTGCTGAGATTTATAATGACGCTGTGCTCAATACCACGGCTATCTGGAATGACAACAAGGTCGATTTTCTTAATCGAATAAAGTGGATGAGAGACCGCTGTGAGGCAGGATTTCCCGTCATTGTCTTTGTTGACGTGGACGATTCCGTACTGGGATATGCCTCATATGGTGACTGGCGTCCGTGGGACGGTTATCGCCACACCGTTGAGCATTCCGTATATGTGCACAAAAGAGCTCGGGGACGTGGAGCAGGTAAAGCTCTGATGGAGGAACTGATCAGGCGGGCTGCCGTTCAGGGTAAACATGTCATTGTAGCTGGCATTGAATCTGAAAACGTCGCATCCATATCGCTTCACAAAAAGCTCGGCTTCACAGAGGTTGGCAAAATGTCAGAGGTGGGTACAAAGTTTGGCCGCTGGCTGGATCTAACGTTTTTTCAGCTACGCCTGGATACACGGGAACACCCTTGATAGTGAATATTCTCAGAACGCCAGAGTAGTAGTAATCAGAGACACAAGGACGTGCCGGCGATGGCTGACCTGCTCCCCGTTATTTGACACAGCATGACCAATGCCCGCTCTGTGCCAGAAGCGGACATTTTCTTTGAGCCTGAACTGGCAAATTCTGTCAGTATCAAAACCGTTAAACTGTGTGTGCCGCAAAGCGATTTTCAGGTAAGCCGGGGCTGACATCAGATTCAGCTTTGAGCAGTGCACCGTCATATTCAGACAGCGCAGTAAGCCCCACAGAAGCAGTGGTGCAATATAGACGGGTAAAACCCTCACCGGCGAGTGTCGGGCAGGTGCTCTGGATTCCAGCTGGCGTCAGAATAGTGTCTGTGGTCCCATCCGGGCGGTAACGAACAACACGATTTCCTCCCCATTCAGCATTCCATAGATAGCCCATCTCATCCACGCATGAGCCATCAGGCGCGCCCTTACCTTCGGTTTCGGCGAACACACGCTGCTTCTGCAGCGAGGGATAATCACAGCACATTATCCGGCCCTGCATTGAGTCACAGTAATAGAGTGTTCCACCATCAGGGCTGAAACAGATGCTGTTCGGGATAGCGACGTTGGACAGTGTGAGCGTCTCGATGGTCAGCGTCGCCGCGTTGAGCCGGTGAAATTTACCGATGACTTTAACAGGATAACCGTCATCCATCGTCCCGAAGACAAAATTACCGGCACGGTCACATCGTCCATCACCTATGCGGGTGCCGGTGTCTCCCGGTGAAGGGGCCAGTGGGGTAAGCAACCCGCTGTTGAGATCATAGAAAGCCAGCCTGGACGCAAATCCCATCAGCAGAACGTCGCTTTGTTCAGTCAGGGCAAAAGAGCCGAGACGTTCAGGCAGCGACCAGCGCATCACAGCGCCAGTGCCTTCTTCCAGTGCGAGCAGTTCACTGGCTTCGATGTCAGTCCAGTAGAGCCTGCGGGTTCTTTCACACCACAGCGGGCACTCTCCCAGTGTATTCCTGACATCTGCTGCGATTGATAACATGTTAAGCCTCCGGATTATTTAAGGTTTTACCGTGCGTCGGCAGGGGTGGGTAATGCAGTTACTGCAGAAAACGTGCTGAGAGCAGCTCGCCGAAAAGCATGACGGCGAGTCCGGCCAGCATGACAACTAATCCCCCCAGTCTGAGTAAAGAAACCGGCCGACGCACAGCCCCCAGCAGGCCAAAATGGTCAATCATCTGCGAGGAAAGTAACTGTCCGACAATTGCCAGCCCGAGCAGGGCTGAAAACCCGATTTTCGGTGCAAGAACGACATAGCTGAACAGAGCACATGCGCCAATCAGACCGCCCGCCAGACTCCAGGGGGGCTGCGACGGGATCGCTGCTAACGATGTCATCAGCCCACCTCTCAGCAGCGCGTAAATACCCAGACTGAACGCGCCCGCCGTAAAGGAAAAAAGCGCAGCGGTGACCGGGTCGCCGCCCAGTCCCTTTGCCAGATGGCTGTTCAGAGTTGTCTGCAGGGTGATCCCCAGACCTGCGGCAAAGGCGATTACGTAATAGATCATGCTTTTCATTCCGGTCAGTCTGACTGCTCCAGCGGCAGGAAGGTGTCAGCAAACATGTCAGGCTGGTAGCCAGAGGCGGTAAACAGGTGCTCACGTGACTCATCAATTGCCGCACGCAGTCGCGAGCTGTCCACGCCCAGCACCTTGCCGTTCTGTTTAACGATGCGCCCGCCGATCATGACGGTGTCGATGTTGCTGCGCTCGGCGGCATGAACCACCGTGCCAAAGGCATTGCCGGACGGGTAAAGGTTGAGATCACTGGCGTTAATCAGCACCAGATCGGCTTGTTTGCCTGGCGTCAGGCTGCCCACTTTGTCCCGTAACCCTGCACAGGCTGCGCCATCGAGAGTCGCGGCTTTAAGGAGTTGCGCCGCCGGAAGTGTTTTCAGCGCATGTTCAGAATCGCAGCATTGCTCCTGATGCATCCCCATCACACGCTGAAGATAAAAGGCAACGCGCATCTCCATAAACATGTCGGTGCTGTACGACGTTTCATTGTCTACGCTCAGGCCAGGACTGATGCCATGACGCTGCGCGGCCTCAATGGCGAACATTCCGCTTTCGATGCCATAGTGCGAATCTGAGCGCGGACAGACGTTCACCCGGACACCCGCTTCCCGCAGGATTTCCCATCCACGGTCAGGCAGCGCCGTGCAGTGATTGAAAATATTGTCCGGACCCAGCAGTCCCTGCTGATGCAGCGACTCAAGTTCAGACCCCATCTCAGCCCCAAAGAACTCCGTGACAATCGGCAGTCCCAGCCTCCGTGCCTCGGCCCACAACGCTGGCTCCAGCTGCGCCATGACGGCGAGGGAGACCAGGCTTTCAGGGTCGCTGGTGAAATACTTCTCCTGCAGGCGCTGCCAGTTTCCCGGCCAGTGCGCTTTATCCCATTCGCCGGCTACCGGTGCGCCGGAAGCATGAATGGCACGAATGCCGGTATCAAGCAGGGCCTCGACGGCGGCATCGGAATGCGCTGAGGTCCGGCTGTTGTGCGAATTATCAATAATCGTGGTGATGCCCGCGTCAATAGCGCCCAGCGCCGTCAGCAGGTTGCCGACATAGATATCGGCAGGGCGATAATATTTAGCGAACGAGAAGTGCGTGGCGTTGCTGTAGTCATCCAGACAGGTGGCGTTCGGGTTAATGCGGCGAAGCTGTCCTTCCCATGCATGACGATGAGAATCGACCATTCCCGGCATGGCAATCATGTTGGTGGCATCAATCACCTGCGCACCAGGCGCGTTAAGGTCCTGGCCTACAGCGGTGATCGTTGAGCCGCTGATGAGAATATCACCGCGTTCAATGTTACCGACGTTCTCGTCCATGCTCAGTATCGTCGCGCCACGAATCAACGTAGCCTGTGAAGTGACATTCTGATTATTAACAATATTTCTGATGTAACCGTTCATTGACTTGTCTCTTTCCTGATTGATTGGGAAACGATACGCCACGCCATTAACCTGAAAAAGATGCTTAAAACGTTTTCATAATTCATAATTTTCGAACAATCAGACTCACATTTATTGCGGAACATAACCATGGACAGGATTCAGGCTATGCAGGTTTTCATGCGGGTTGCTGAAGCCGGAAGTTTTGTGCGCGCGGCCGAAACGCTGTCACTGCCCTCATCCACCGTCACCAGCACGATTAAAAATCTGGAAAAATATCTGCAGGTGCGCCTGCTTAACCGGACGACAAGGCGGGTCAGCCTCACGCCTGAAGGCCTTCAGTATCTGGCGCAGTGCCGGGAGATCCTGTCGCTGATTGAACACACTGAATCCAGCCTGACCGACTCCGTACGGCGCCCCCGGGGACGGCTGCGTGTTGATATGCCCGGGGGTATCGCCCATTTTATCGTTATGCCCCACCTGAAAGATTTTTACCGGCTCTATCCGGAAATTTATCTGATGATTGGGGTCAGCGACCGGCAGGTTGATCTTGTTCAGGAAGGCGTGGATTGCGTTATCAGAACCGGTGAATTAACTGACTCCACGCTGGTTGCGCGTCCGCTTGGCCGGTTTCGCTGGGTGACCTGCGCCTCGCCGGAATATCTCAGGGAATACGGTATGCCTGAGACGCCGGAAGCGTTATCGCAGCACAGAGCGATCCATTATTTTTCCGGTTCGGGAAGACGCACCAATGAACTGCGCTTTACACAAGGCACGGAGGCATTCTCCGTTCAGGTCGGGGGAAATGCAGCCGTTAACGAAACGGGACTCTATATCAGGCTGTGTCTGGAGGGCTTTGGGCTGGCGCAGCTTGCTGAAAATGTGATTTCGGCGGACCTGCAGCAAGGCAAACTGATTGAGGTACTGGCGGACTGGCAGCCTCCTTCAGTGCCGGTAACGATGCTCTATCCGCATCAGCGTTTTCTCTCTCCTGCCGTGCGTGCTTTTGCTGACTGGGTCGCCGGGCTTTTTAATGATAGCGCGGCGGAGAATCGGTATTCCCGGTAAAAGATGGCTCCGATAGCAGGAAGATGCTTCAGCACGATATTTAACAGCACCCACAGCAGAGGTACCTACTGTCCCCCTGCTATGTCAGCAATTTCAGCCCGACTGCTGCGCAGGCTCCAGGTGCGCATTTCGTCCGGCAGCCATTCCGGTGCAGGCACCTGCGACCGCGATTGCTGCGGTCATCAGTAACGGTACCGTCCAGCCTCCGGACAGCTCCTGTACTTTACCCAGCAACAGTGGCCCCATTGCCGCCATCAGATAACCGACACTCTGTGCCATGCCTGACAGCGCGGCAGCATCACCGGCGTTTTTGGTACGCAGCCCGATGAAGGTCAGACCCAGCATCATGCTGGCGCCAGAGCCGAAGCCGAGAAGCGCCGCCCACAGCATCGCCAGATTCGGCAAATACAGGATGCCGATATAGGACACCGCGGTTACCAGGCTGACGCCAGCAGCGGCTAATTTCTGATCGTTAAGACGGCGCAGCGTGGCGGCCAGAATCAGGCCGGGAATGGCGGTGGTCAGTTGAAGGATCCCGTGTACCTCACCAGCCTGAGCTGAGGAAACTCCACTGTCCGTAAGAATGGCTGGCAGCCAGCCGACCGCAACATAAAACGGCATCGCATTCAGGCCCATAAACAGGGTGACCTGCCAGGCCAGAGGCGAGCGCCAGACCGCGAAGGTCGCCGCTTTTTTCTCCCCCACAGCTGGAAGCTGATGCTTTTCCTTCAACTGGGGCAACCATAAAAGCAGCGCCAGCAGAGGCGCAATCACCAGCATGGCTAACGCGATGTTCCAGCCCCAGCTCTGCGTCAGAGGAATGACAATGGCTGAACCAACAGCACCAGCCGCGCCCATGGTGATGGAATATGCCCCCGTCACGGAAGCCACGTTGCCGGAAAAGTCACGCTTTATAAGGCCAGGCAAAAGGACATTGCCCAGGGCAATCCCGATACCTATCAATATGGTTCCGCCATAAAGCGCCCAGACACTGCCTGTGGAGCGAAGCAGAATGCCGGCTGAAATTACGGCGAGTGCACCAAAAAGGGTGCGTTCCAGACCGTACTTCCCTGAGATGGAGGCGCTCAGGGGTGAAAAGGCGGCAAAGGCCAGTAAAGGCAGTGAGTTAAGCAACCCAACGGCAGTAATACTTAGCCCAAAATCTTGGCGGATGGACTCTAAAACGGGTGCAACAGCGGTAAAAGGAACACGCAGGTTAATAGCGATAAAGAGGATACCGGTCACAAGTATGACTGAAGACCACTTGTTCGTAGTGTGGGACATAAACTGTGCTTTCTCTGAAAAAAGAAAGACTTTAAAGTACGCATGAGTTACAGAATACAGATAACCTGACAACATATAACTAAATCATGCCAGCTCATAAGAAACCGGTGACCTCGCCGGAAGAATTTACAGCCGATGCATTCAGTCAGGCTGCTATCGCCCTGCATGTATCTTCGTCTGGCGAGTATGCCGGGCAGAGTCCGCACGCCCATCGTAAAGGCCAGCTTATTCTCTCTTTGCGCGGTGCAGTAAGCTGTGAGGTTGAAGACGCGCTGTGGCTTGTTCCACCGGGACATGCTGTCTGGGTACCGGGTGAAATCCCTCACAGCTGCCGGGTCACAAAGAATGCAGAGACCTGCTTTCTGTTTATCGAACCCGGCGCGGCAGCGATGCCGGAAACCTGCTGTACCCTGGCGATTAGTCCTCTTGTCCGCGAGATTGTTCTGTATCTGGCAGAGCAGGAACATGCTTATTCGCCTGACAGTAAAACCGCGAGGCTGGCAGCGGTGCTGCTGGAACATATAACGGATGTGCCGGTTAAAGCGCTCCACCTGCCTGTATCCGGCCATCCTAAAATCAGGGCTATGGCTGAGAGACTTTTTAAGGATCCTGATGACCGGAGGACGTTAAAAGAGTGGGCTGTACACCTGGCAACCAGCGAGCGAACGCTGGCCAGGCTGATAAAAAATGCTACAGGACTGAGCTTTGGTCGCTGGCGTCAGCAACTGCATTTAATGATTGCCCTGAGCCATCTGGCTGAAGGGCTGTCTGTGCAGCGCGTAGCCGGTATGCTGGGTTATGATTCGGTCAGTGCGTTTATCACCATGTTCAGAAAAGCGTTGGGGAAGTCACCGACGCAATATTTTTCTTCCCTGGACTAGTGCAATAAACGCAAACCGGATTTTTACAAAGACTGTCAGCGTCCGCTTTTCGCTCATAACGGACATCCGTTTGTTTAGAGTTTAGCCCGCTTTGTGCCAAAAGCGGACATTGCTAACATCAGAATGTACTGATATGCGGGGTACTGGTCACCTGGTCTGAGCTCCTGCCCCCCTCCGTCGAACCGGAGAGGGTTCCGTTCTTATTCAGAATCTGCTGAATGAGGCGCGGTGCTGTAATCAGAAATGTGTCCAGCCGTCGTCTTTAGTCTCCACGCGGGCTTTAACTGCCGCACTCGCAGATGGAGTGGGCGCATGAACAGCAGCAGGTATGGACTGGCTGCCCAGACTGAACACAGACACCGCCTGCAGAAGTAACTCCGCCTGCTCCCTGAGGCTCGCAGCCGCGGAAGCCGACTCTTCTACCAGCGAGGCGTTCTGCTGGGTGGTCGCGTCCATTTCCGTGACGGCAATGCCCACCTGCTCAATGCCGCGTGCCTGTTCGGCACTGGCAGCATTGATTTCTTCCACCGTATCCGACAGCTTCCCGACCGCCGTAAGAATACCTGACATGGTTTCAGAAGCGTGAACCACCCGCTCATTACCCTGTCCCACCGTATCGGCATTGGCTGCAATCAGCTGACGTATTTCACCCGCAGCAGAGGCGCTGCGCTGCGCCAGTGACCTGACTTCGCTTGCCACCACCGCAAAACCCCGGCCGTGTTCACCGGCACGGGCCGCTTCCACGGCGGCATTCAGCGCAAGGATGTTGGTCTGGAAGGCGATGCCGTCAATAACGGCGGTAATTTCTGCGATGCGCCCGGAACTTTCGCTGATGGATTTCATGGTGCCACTGATAGCTGCCGTAGCCTCGCCGCCTTTATTTGCCACGTCACGCACGCTGACCGCCAGCTGGCCTGCCTGACGGGCATTCTCTGCGTTGTTTTTTACCGTCATGCCGAGCTGTGTCATGGTTGCAGCCGTTTGCTCAAGCGCGCTGGCCTGCTCCTCGGTGCGCTGCGAGAGGTCAGTATTGCCCTGGGCAATCTGGGTGCTGGCTGATGCCACGCTTTCTGCATTGCTTCTTACAAGGCTGACGGTGTTAATCAGTGAATCCTGCATGTCACTGATGGCCGACAGCAGCGTGCCGGTCTCATCTTTCCGGTCTGTCCGGACGATACCGCTCAGGTCTCCGCGGGACACCCGCCGGGCAGCCTCAACGGCCACATTGAGCGGACGCGTGATGCTCCGGGTGATAGCCCAGGCGGATACTGCGGCCAGAAGCAGAGCCACCACGCCGGCAGTCATTAACATCATCAGCGCAGCGGTGCGCTCCTCACGCGCAATAGCCGCGGCAGAACTCATACGCGCTTCCTGAAAGATCTGCATTTCCTTGAGGGAAGCCATGAAGTCGCCCTGCGTCTGATAACGTGGACCAAAAAGCAGCCGGGTGGCCTCATCACTTTTGCCCTGCTGCGCAAGTGCCACCACTTCATCAATGAAGGGCAGGAAGAGTTCGCCATGGGCTTTGAGGCGGGTAAAGATTCCGGTTCCCTGAGGTGTGTTAACCTGCTTACCAATAACTCCGATAAGACTGTCCACCTCGTGCCTTTCAACGCGGTAATCGCTGATGGCTTTTTCTCTTTTGGTGACGTCGCTGAGAAGAATCGCATTCCTCGCAAGGCGGCTCATGTCGGACGTGTAGTAGCGCAGCATAAGTGAGGAGGATGCCTTACTGTAAAGACTGCCGGATATCTCGTCGTTGGTGTTTCCGAGGGCGTTTATTTTAACGATGCCGATGAGCACCATAAACATGACAAGGAGTGCCATAAAGCCGAAGGCGGCACCGAGTCTGATTCCTATTCTGATATTGTTCATACGGGTTCCATGGTGTAAGGCGTCAGCGTTAATGCATGGTGCTGACGAAAAAAATCACTCCCGTTAACGGGAGGATACTGCTATGAAATGCCGCAGCATCTTGCTGCAGCACTGTTATTATCGGCAGTGGTCAGCAAAGGTTCACCCAGCCAGTTTCTTTGCTTGAGACTCCGGTCACCATGATGCAGATGAGGCGAAGGGTCAGAGTATTAGTCCAGGTCCTGGTATTAATGACAGGGACTGGCTGAATCTGCTTCAGCGGGAGTAGCTAATCAGCACGCATGTTTAGTTATGCGGGTTTCCGGCAGCATAAATGCTGCATACGAGGCATTTATTTATCTGTTTCATCGCCGTACTTTTTTTCAGCCTGAACGTCCGCTTTGTGCTGTGAGTTCAACCGATGGATGCAACACACTGGCTAAACCGCTCTGCGGGTGATTCATAGTCTAGCGTTTTTCTCGGCCTTTCGTTGAGCTGTCTGGCAACACTGTTTAGTCTTTGCTGGCTGTGA
>Ga0308156_1004287_pt1 | contig 10014 bp, 14 predicted proteins | sample PhyAR2_FD_201041 | JGI IMG/M metagenome (GOLD analysis project Ga0308156, IMG submission 201041) | Phyllosphere microbial communities from UC Gill Tract Community Farm, Albany, California, United States - DLSL A.R2 | ecosystem: Host-associated > Plants > Phyllosphere > Unclassified | place: USA... | reverse complement strand
CGAGTCGAACGCTACCTATCACTATTTGAATACGCATAACTACACCTAGGATGAAATGGGAAGATTTGTGCCCATATCATGTTATTGATATTAGGTTTTAACACCGACAAAGTTTCAGATAAGTTGCCACATCATGGTTGGAGGAGAGCCATTACCAGAATATTTAACTGTTACACTTTTTTGAAACGTTCTGAACACGTAAATTCGTAAAAAACTAACTATAGATAAGCTAGGAAGGCCATTAAGATGAGTCTCAATGAGCGACTTATTATTGGTATTGATGAAGAGGAACTCTTCGATAAAATCACAACGAGCTTTCGAGCTATTTTTCAACCAGCAGAACTTTGGTTAAAAGAGACAACACCAATACGTAAATCGTGGGAACCTATACTTCCCCCCCGACGCCATGTTGTCACTAATTCTGATCGCACTCTACTGGAAATTATGCCGGACGGAAGTCTACGGCCTACGAGTGAGTTTTCATTTCGGCGATTCTCTGGCGACAAATATGAGGCTAAGGTCAGGTACCCCGAAGGACCCGGAACGGTACGGGCTCAACCACTTCCTGAAGCTCGAGTGCAAACACAAAAGGCCGCGCTACAAGCTTCCGTTACGATGTTTAGTAAAACTACGCGCCCAAGGCGACTCTAGCGTCATATCCTATGAATAGACATACAGGTGATGTGTGATGCTTTCATTGTTTCATTATTTCATTAAATCATGATTTAATTACATCATTACATCATTACATCATTACATCATTACATCATTACATCATTACATCATTACATCATTACATCATTACATCATCGACAGTTGGTGGATAAAGCAAGGGGGTTATTTTTGCTTATACTTAATAACCCCCTCTCCAGCTCTGCCGCCGGCATTGTGGTCAGGTCAATTTCCTTTCCAAAACACTCCAGTATCGTTACTGATTTTCGACCACCAACAGTTTTCTGACATACTCCCTTGTGTGATCAATGTGAATGTAGGTTCAGCCCAGGCGTGCGGATAATTCCCCCTCGAGCCTGTCCGCTCTATTGGACGCTCTAGAAATGCGTAGCCAGTTTGATTTAATGTGTAGCCATTTCGTAATTGAAACCATTCACCATCGACCCATCCACCGTCCATCGCGTACATTTCTAGTGCTGCTTGGAGACTGTCAAGCCCTTCGTTTTTCCTCTTCCGATTAATATCGGCTGATGCATCCAGCATATAGCTCGCTTTGGGCGGGATGCCGTTGGAAATCACAGAAACTTCCACATTAAACAAACGACCTCCAGAAATCCTGTGAGTATTCATAAGGATATCTTTCAACTCTGCCGAGTCTGCCTTAGTTTTTAAAAGCAATACTATCTCGCAGTTCGCTACAATCTCTTCTGTGGAATATCCAGGCCCAGGGGTAACCTTACAGGCCCCTTTCACACGTCCAGTTGGAGATGAAGATCTATCGCTAGCTTTATAAAGAGTCAGTTTGGGTACACCAGAAACCCAATCAGCAGACTTAAAACCAAAAGCGAATTCAATGTCTTGACCGATTTTTCGCTCAAGAGAGTGAACAAAACCACCAATTGCTGTTATTGCTGGGAAGCCTGCAGCTACCATTCCGGAAGATATGTTCATGCCTTCGCAACGAGCTGTAAGCTGCACGAAATCCCCTCGCCAATTTCCCTGTGCGATTTTTGCAGGTCCTCTACATAACATCCGAACAGCACCGCTTTGCATGAGTAAAGCTTCACCGTGATTAGCCATCGCCGCAGGTGTCGGCTGAATAACCCATTTTTTAAATAGGAGGTTCTGCTCGTAAAGCCGCTTATATAGCTCGTGTATGACCCCCATGCTCGCAACGGGTGAAACGCTAATATATTGATCATTGCGCCAATCAGTTGGAATCAAAAGTTGTTTCAGTTGAGGATCTTTAATGTCAGGCAACTGTGGCTCAAGCGAAAAATCATTAGGGAGTTTTGCCACCGCTTCTCGCCATATTTTCATTTCTGCAGCGCTGACCGGGGCGGCCCACATTTCCCTGCGCATTTCAATTGTCTGTGAACAAATCATCGAAGGCGGAACTTTGCCCACAATCTTTGCGGCAATAGCTGAGGACTTAATGCGTGCGTTGAACATCTTAGGTGCGTGCGTAGCTATCATGTGTCTAACTCCAATAAAACGACGAATTGGGCTTATTAACTACCCTAACCTTTGAATCCTGATACCCAGCCTTGGCTGAGCATCAAGCCTGCCAAACGTCGCAGTTCTTTTTCATTTTGGAGATTAAACAAGGAGTTAACCGTTATATTATCAGTGTCTTCGTAATACATTACGGTCATTGTCGAGTCTTCCGAGAAAGAGCATTGAGCATTAAATTCGCCGTGTTCGTATTGGGCATCAACAGAGAAGCTATTTTTGTTATAACCGGCGTTTTCTTTGTACTCTTTAATTGCTTCACGAATTGCGAATGCGAGCTTTGCAGCTTGCTCGCTTTCTTCATTAGCAATTTGACCAATGATGAAATCTTGAATGGTATCTTTCATGGCTCAATTTCCTTTTATGCTGCCGCCTGCCTATCAGGTGGACAGTGTGGATGTTAATAAGAGGACATCCATTTTTTACTATATTACGACTTCTATCACTTCACTCATCTATCATCGATTCCAACATGTAAAATGTTTGTCCGTTATGTTCATGTTTGGATAAAAAGAACGGAGTCTCAGAAGCAGATTTTTCATTTTTTTTACTACGACAAACTTTGAAGCTTCGTAAGTTTACTGGTGCACCTTCAGTAGTAATATCACCTGCGACGTCTACAGATGGGCTATCAGTCGTAATAGAAATATGGCCTTCAGTTGTTTCGATAGTGCCTTTCATGACTTTCTCCATATGATGATGTTTTACTTATTATGGTTAGTATATCACCGATTATTACACAAGTCATTAAATCATGATTTAATGAAAGCATGATTTAATTAATGTTTTTATATATATAATTCATTGTGTTATGTTTTTCATGTTTTATTGAAATCATTAAATCATGATTTAATGTTGTGGCTAAATGTAAGCTATGTCATAGTGAATGAATTACGTGATTACTATAATGAAATCATGATTTAATGAAGGGGTGATGTGATGGGAAAGGTTATATCGATTGTTGGCCAGAAGGGTGGTGGTTCAAAAAGTACTGATGCTAGAACGTTAGCCGTTGGATTTACTGATGCTGGATGGAAAACGCATTTAGCTGATATAGATACGAAGCAACAAACTTCCTTGAAGTGGGCGGAACGACGTGAAAAAAGTGGTCTGAGCCAAATTGATTGCGCTCTTTATCGTCGTGTAGAAACCGCTATTAGAATGAAAGATAGCTGCCATCTGCTCATTATTGATGGACGTCCTGCCGCTGAAACTACATCTCTCGATGTTGCTGATGAATCTGATCTTGTCATTATCGCTACTGGTACCACTATTGATGATCTCGAGCCATCGCTCGAATTGGCGCGTGAGTTGATTAAAAAAGGCATTGATAAGGAGAAAATTGTATTTGCAGTCGCGAAATCTCCTTCACCATCTCAAGGCGAAAAAGCTCAGGACACTATAAGAGCGTGGGGCTATAAAGTTCTTAATACAGTCATACCATTTAAAACCAGCTATGGAGAAGCTCTTGACGCAGGAAAGGCGTTGCATGAAACACCATTCAAATCGCTAAACGAAACAGCAAAGCAAATGATAGAAGAAGTTCATGATATAATTAATTCATGATAGCATGATTTAATTATTTCATTTTAGGTTGAGAGGTTATCTATGAAGGGCCCAAAAAATACAATCAAAATCGAACCTCCAAAAGAGGATGAGCCAACTCTGGATGTAACTGGGAAAGGTGCTGCACCGGATTCATCTGTAAAACCAATCCAGATAAAAGTTCCAGTGTCTAAGCATAAAGAAATGAAGGCTTATGCAGCAGAGCAGGGGATATCGATGACGGATATGCTTCTAGCAGGCTATGATATGTATAGGAATAAAATGAAATAATGAAAGTATTATTTCATGATTTCATTATTACAAAAATGATTAATTTTCAGTTGTTTACGGCTCCCAATCTCGCAGGCTGGGAGCCGTAGTGCTCTGATGCTAGTCGTCGTCAGGAAACATACTATTACTGTTAGACCGAGTCTTAATGACGTTGATATCTTCTTCAGATTTAGTGGGTTCGCTCTTAAAACCTTTACTTTGCTCTGCAGTCACCGACTGACCAAGGCGATTAAGTATTGTTTCTACCATCGCATCATCGGGTGAAAATGCATCTGGAATTACGCTACTTATAATTCGTTGAATATCCCTGATGGTTATGTCTTTAGTTGCTAGTTCGGCTATCAGATTAGGAATGCGGCGGTCTATTGCTGCTAAAGCAGCGCCAGTTAACAGAAATGCCCGCATAGTTCGACCTCGCTCTTTTAGACGAGTTTCGTCTAGTAAATCGCTGGCTAACTTATCTCCTATCTCTTCTGTCGGATATAAATTAAACGCTATCTTACGGGCACCATCTGTATTAGCCATTGCTGCTTCCTTCCTTCATTTCTAGCATGCCAAGAACCAGATCAAACTGTGGATTATCACTTGTATAAAAACGAGCGGCTGGGATGTTTGTATTCTTCTGGATATCTTCAGCAATCAATTTCGCGCCCCCTCCTACACACATGATATGTGTATAACCGTTAAACCGATCTATAACATTAAGCACACGATTTACAAGGAGTTTCTTTTTAGCTTCAATTGCGTTAATGACTTGAGTTCTCATCTCGGCATCTGGTAAACGGTGTTCTAACCAACCGTTCTCATCGCGATTTATGATCATCTTATCAGCCTGAAGTGAGCTGATACGAGTATATGATGCCAGTACATTTTTTATGTCATTGGTGATGATAGAAACGCCGATTTTAGGATCGCACCACGTATTGGTTATACCAGACATTTTGCTGCGTACATGGGATACATCCAGTGTCGTACCCCCTAAATCAACAATAAGCAGTGAATCATCATCCTCAAGCCCTGTGAGCACGTTAAATCCTGCAGGTATACTCTCCGGCAGTACTGATACCTTACCTATTGAAAATCCTGATTTATTACCCTGTAGAGAGACAGTTCGTTTCACGCTGTTTTTCTTACGCGTGATGTTTTCAGTTTTAGGCTGGAAATCTGAATCAAGATACTCGGATAGTGGGAGAGTTACGACAACGTCGATGTCCTGCGGCTTAATTCCTGATTGGAGTAAGGCGTGATGGATAGCCACTGTATTGACAAGACTGTATTGATAGCGTGTTTCGGTTGTAACAACAGCGTCAACGCTGCCTGGATCAAAGCTAAATTTCTCACCCTCGATTTCATAGTTGGCAGAGATTTGATCGCTGAATAAATTTAGCGACCATTCCGGTTTAAAACTGTTAGGACTGATAAAGGTTTTAACTTCACCATTATCTTTCCAAGCGAGCTTAATGTTCGTAGAACCGTCATCAACATATATACGCATCATAAACCTCAAAAAGTCACTAATCATGGTTAAAATACACATATATATTATCATGTATACATATATGTGTTCTTGTTGGGATTTTACAGGCTTAGTGAGTGGTTGTAAATCTCATATCAATACATATATATGTTTTTAAGTATTATCATATGAGTATTTTATGGATGATGTTTTTTAGTTGCGCACACCTACATGTCATATATATGACATGTAGGTATCTTTGTTAACGAGCTATCTAGCGTGTGACCTGAAGCGTTCTCTGGGGGGTTATGACAAGGCTGCGATAGGGAGATCTTTCCATTGCGTCGTATATGCTGGCGACAGCATTTCTCTTTTCATCCTCCAGCCTTTCTCAATCCCCTGTCCGCCAAACCATACTTTTCCGACACCTGTGCTGTTAATGCGATCGACAACTTTCATCAGTTGTTCACTGTTCGCGCGCGGCGGCGTCTCATCAAACATGTCTATCTGTCCCGGACGACTGCAGAAATCATTGAGCATGATCCCCGCTTTTTGATAGCGATATCCATCCCGCCAGATTTGAGACAGCGCTTTCATCGCAGCTGCGACAATATCGCGCGTATCCTGTGTCGCCAACATCATGATCTGATTAGCACTGTTGCCGTACTGCGGCTCGTTGGCATAGGGGCTGGTACGCAGAAAAACGCTAACGTGGCGGCAATACTGCTTTTCCTCACGCAGCTTTTCAGCAGCACGTTCGGCGTACTGACATATCGCTTGTTTCATGTCCTGCAGCTGCGTGATGCGTTCTCCAAAACTACGGCTGCAGATGATTTGCTGTTTTGCCGGCAGCGCTTCAATCGATATACAGGGTATGCCGTTTAGCTCTCTGATGGTTCTCTCAACAACGACGCCGAATGTTTTCTTCATCAACTGCAAGTTCGCGTCAGCCAGCTGCAGGACCGTTTCGATACCCATTAAGCGAAGTTTTGCTGACAGCTTGCGGCCAATTCCCCATACCTCGTCGACCGGAAGCAGTGCCATCAGTTTGCGCTGACGTATGCGGTCGCTTAAATCGACGACGCCGCCCGTGGCGGGCCAGGTCTTTGCTGCGTGGTTGGCTAACTTGGCCAACGTCCGTGTTTGTGCGATACCAATGCCACAGGTTAGGCCCGTTCGTTGGGCTACGGTCGCCCGAACTCGTCGTCCATAATCAAGATACGGCTCGCTGGCATCAATGCCGGCTATCTGTAGAAATGCCTCATCGATACTATAAATTTCCAGCGACGGTGCCAGTGACTCTAATATCGACATTATCCTGTGGCTGATGTCGCCATATAACGCATAATTCGAACTGAAACAGGCTATCTGATGCTGTTGAATCAATGCCTTAGCTTGAAAGAATGGGGCGCCACGTTTGATGCCGAGTGCTTTCGCTTCTCTGTTCGCTGCGACAATCGCTCCGTCGTTGTTGCTAAGCACGATCACCGGTTTTCCCTTCAAGTCGGGCCTAAACAGTTGTTCGCAGCTGGCGTACATCGCATTTACATCGCAGAGCAGGAACATATTAACCTTTGTCCAGCGTATGAATTGCGTGCGTGACTACCCCAAAGATATCCAACTCGTCAGGATCGACAAATATTGGGCTGTAAGCACTGTTCATCGGCTGCAAGCAGAGCTGCGGATGTGTACAAAGCCGCTTAACCGTGAATTCTCCGTCTACTGCAGCGATGACCGTATCTCCGTGAGACGGTGTCAGGGCGCGGTCTACGACCAATAAATCGCCTGACAAAATTCCCGCTTCAACCATTGATTCACCCTGCGCACGAACGAAGTAAGTCGCTGAAGGGTGACGGATACAGAAATCATTTAAATCGAGCTGCGCTTCAATGTAGTCCTGAGCCGGGGAAGGAAAACCGGCCGCGCAGGTATCGCTAAAAAGTGGCAGTTGAAGGCGTGACGTTGTAATGGCCGTGATGATTTCTGCTTTCATTGTTAAAACTCATAATACTGTATGGATTACCAGTATTATGAGCGGGAATGTTCCTATATGGCAAGTTAGGAAAATTCCTTTTTCCTAATGACGTGTTTTAACTGAAAAAGAATTCGCCATTTTATCTTTCAGTAGCTCAAAAAATAAACAGTTGCGGATTTCTCTTGTCACATCCCTCTCTCGATCGGTTACGGGCAGGTTATCCACAATGTTCTGCAGTCATTATGTGGATAGTCCGTCCTGTGCCGTGCCCGCACTTTAGCCGGGCGGCTGCGTCGTCAAGGGAAGCTATCGCCGGTGCTCGCCCGTTCCTGACGTTAACGGCGCATTCAGCCCGTTAACGTCACGCTGCGGCCTGCGCGCCGCCCCTGACGTCTTCGCCAAAAGCCCGTCTGTTGTGGGGGCACGGCACAGAAGGGTGCCGGATGCTGAGGATATTTCTATGTTAAAACCTGATGTAACCGCGCGGTCAATGACAATCGCTGCCTTTAAAAGCCGACTTTCACGCTACCCCGACGATGCTTTGTGTTGCGGGACGTTCTGGCTGGCCGACGACTTTTTATCCCTCGACGACACGCTCGATAAGGCCACGATTGAAGCGGCTATGGAGCGTGCACAGGACTGCCATGATGCCAATATCGGATTAAATTGGGACGCTCTGCAGTGTGCGATTGATGAGGTCAAATCCGTATGAATACGTGGCTTGTTGGATTCGCCGTTGAAATCAGCGGCGTGGAAATGATGGTTTTCCATATGGTTTCTGCGCAGACCCCGGAACTTGCCGAGGCGGGAGCAATGATGATGGGACGCACCTGGTGGGAGGACGGAAAAACTGTTCACGAAGGGTACAGCTGGCGCTGGCCATGCGGGAGTGTTTGGTTTAACAGCATCATTTTGCTCGACGATGTTGAGAACAGTATTGTGCGTGGGCTGAAGTTCCTTGATGCATGGCCTGTGACCGGAACACTGGACGACCCCGTCATCTGTGACGAATACGGTAATGACTGGCGGGAAATAACCCGCTAATTCAGACAGGGCATAGTGACTGCCCTGTTCTTCGGCGTCTGTATACAAGGATGTCGCAACGCTCCTCATCCACGCCGCTGCGCGGGGGATTCCACTGCACGGTGCCAGTGTGCCGCAACCGGTGGCCACGGGGCGGGCGTTTTCTCCGCGCCTGTCCGGCGTCGTTGTGATTTTACGCCATCCAGACGCTTTTTAAGGATCGCCCTTCAAGCCGCTTTCGCGGCATATCCTCGCCGTCAAAAAGCCGACGACTCCGGTATTCCACGGTCAGCTTGACCCGTTACCGGTCACGGCCTACAGGCCCCGTGCAGTAGGGAACGGGAGCCGTGGCGGCTCCCTCCTGCGGGCACCCTAACCCGAGGAGACTTTCTTATGTCACGATTTGTGCAAGGCAATTGCGTCGAAATTATGGCGGGCTTTCCCGACAACGCCGTCGATTTTATTCTCACCGATCCTCCGTACCTTGTCGGCTTTCGCGACCGTCAGGGGCGCACGATTGCGGGTGACGTCACGGACGAATGGTTACAGCCAGCTTGTCATGAGATGTACCGCGTACTGAAAAAAGACGCGCTGATGGTCAGCTTTTACGGCTGGAACCGTGCCGACCGCTTTATTGCTGCGTGGAAAGCCGCAGGGTTTAGCATTGTGGGGCATTTCGTTTTCACCAAAACATACACGTCAAAATCGGCCTACGTCGGCTACACACATGAATGCGCTTACATACTGGCGAAAGGCCGCCCACGCTTGCCACAACACCCGTTGCCTGATGTGCAAGGTTGGAAATACAGCGGCAATCGGCATCATCCGACCGAGAAGCCCGTCACGAGCTTACAGCCGATTATCGAGTCTTTTACCGCCCCTGGTGCGATCGTCTTAGACCCCTTTGCGGGCAGCGGTTCGACCTGCGTCGCGGCCCTTCAAGCTGGACGTCGTTACATCGGCATCGAGCTACTTGAGCAGTATCACAAAGCAGGGCGTGCCCGTCTTATGACGGTCCAGCGTGCCATGCAACAACCCGCCGCCAATGATGAATGGCTACCGGAGGCTGCGTAATGAACTACGACGGATTCGAAGGACTACGTGCCGACGTGGCGGCACTGGCCAACGCCATGTGCGATTTGCGCCAGACGCTCAACGGGCTTGAGCAGCAATACAACTACCAAGCTGAATCGCTGCCGGTACTTTTGGCATCGCAAACCCTGCGCCGTATCAATGCGTTATATCTCAAGGCGTATTGCGAAGTGTTAACCCTCGATGAATCTTTTAAAGATTAGGAGATAGCCATGTACGGAACACGACAACACATTTGCGCGCAACTTGAAGAAGGCTTTTCTGCCGATACGCCGCTGGCACTCCTGATTTGGACCGCCGACGACATGGCGGCGTTTGCCGAAGGTTGGGATCTCTCACTCAACGACGAGGAAGTGAAAGCGGTGTTAGCCAAAATAGGTGCGATAGACGATCACCATTTAAACGGTGTGGGGGCCGACCTTGCGGGAAACTTGCTCAATGACGTGAA
>Ga0308156_1004285_pt1 | contig 10014 bp, 8 predicted proteins | sample PhyAR2_FD_201041 | JGI IMG/M metagenome (GOLD analysis project Ga0308156, IMG submission 201041) | Phyllosphere microbial communities from UC Gill Tract Community Farm, Albany, California, United States - DLSL A.R2 | ecosystem: Host-associated > Plants > Phyllosphere > Unclassified | place: USA... | reverse complement strand
TCCTGTCGGACAAGCAAACCTCGATCGACAACCTGGCCACTGACGTCTGCACCGCCCTGGGCGGCGGCGCCTGCCAGGAAGAGCGCGTCTTCGTCCGCGCCCAGCCGGAAGTGAAGTACTCGCAGTTCATGGAAGTCATGAACAAGATGCAGGAGAACGGCTTCTTCAAGGTCGGCCTGCTGAACGAAGACATCGAATAGGACCTTCGTCCTTTCCAGGATTGGGGCCGCGTTCCGAAAGGGACGCGGCCTTTTTCTTTGCCGAAAGACTTGCCGGATCGATCGACTGCACCCTTGATGCCGCATCGATTGTTCGAGGAGTCCGCCCATGCGTCGTCGCACCTTCCTGTCCGCCCTGCCCGCCGGTGCGCTGGCGGCGACCGCAGCCCAGGCCCGGCAGGCTGCTCCCGCCGCCAGGCCGATCGAAGCGGCCCCTGCCCCCACACCTTTATCGGCTCGCCCGGCCGACCCCTATGCCGGCGTCGGCATCGGCGACCGGATTTCGGGACCGAAGTTCATGGGGCGCTCGACCGTCTGGGGCGCGAACGGGGCGGCGGCGACGGCGCATCCGGCAGCCAGTCTGATCGGCATCGACACCCTAAGACGCGGCGGATCGGCCATCGATGCGGCCATCGCCATCAATGCGGCCCTGGGCTTTCTGGAGCCGGTCGCCAACGGCATCGGCGGCGACGCCTATTGCATGCTCTGGGACCCCAAACAGAAGAAGGTCGTCGGGTTGAACGGCTCGGGCGCCAGTCCCCGGGGACTCAGCCTGGAGATCGCGCGATCCAAGGCCATCGACGGCTATCTGCCTCGCTATGGCGCGGTGACGGTCAATGTGCCGGGCACGGTGGACGCTTGGTGGAGCGCGCACCAGCGGTACGGCAAGCTGCCGTGGAAAGAGGTGCTGCTGCCCGTCGCCGAACTGTGCGAACAGGGCGTGCCCGTGCCCCAGGTCATCGCCTACTATCTGGAACGCAACATGGCTTCGTTTGATCGGGGCCAGATCCCGATCCAGGAAAACGAGAACCGAAAGCGCATCTGGGCAGCCGGCGGCTCAACGCCCAAGGTGGGCGAGATTTTCGCCAACCCCTATCTGGGCAAGACCCTGCGGACGATCGCAGAGGGCGGGCGCGACGCCTTCTACAACGGCCCCATCGCCGATCAGATCGAGGCCTATTTCAAGCGGATCGGCGGCTGGATGACCCGCGCCGATCTGGCCGCCCACCACACCGAATGGGTCGAGCCGATCCGGACCAACTATCGCGGGGTCGATGTCTTCGGCTTGGGTCCGAACACCCAGGGGCTGAGCACCAACCAGATCCTGAACATCTGCGAACAGTTCGACCTGAAGGCCATGGGCTTCCAGTCCGCCGCCTCGCTGCACGTCCAGGCCGAGGCCAAGCGGCTGGCGTTCGAGGACCGGGCGCGCTGGTTCGCCGACGACCGATTCTCCAGGACGCCGGTCGAATGGCTGAACTCCAAGGCCTATGCGGCCGAGCGCGCCAAGCTGATCCGGCCCGATCGGGTCATGGACCGCGTCATGCCGGGCGACGCCCCGCACCACGGCGACACCACCTATTTCAGCGTCGCAGACGCCGACGGGATGATGGTCAGCTGGATTCAGTCCAACTATCGCGGCATGGGTTCGGGCCTGGCGCCCGACAACGGCTCCGAACCGCTGGGCTTCATGTTCCAGGACCGTGGCGAGCTGTTCGCCCTGACCGACGGCCATCCAAATATCTATGCGCCCGGCAAGCGCCCGTTCCAGACCATCATCCCCGGCTTTGCGGTCAAGGACGGCGAGCCGTGGATGGCGTTCGGCGTCATGGGCGGCGCCATGCAGCCCCAGGGCCAGGCCCAGATCATCATCAACATGGTCGATTACGGGCTGGAGCCCCAGGCGGCGGGCGACGCCCCGCGCTGGCAACACTATGGCTCGTCCGAACCGACCGGCCAGCCGCAGGAAGGGACAGGCGTGCTGCATCTGGAAAGCGGCGTGCCCGAGGCGACCAAGGCCCAGTTGCGCGCGATGGGCTGGACGCTGGGCGAACCCGACGGCGGCTTCGGCGGCTATCAGAACGTCATGAAACAGATGAACCCCGGCGGGCGCTGGACCTATGGCGCGGCGACCGAGATGCGCAAGGACGGGATCGCCCTGGCCTACTGAGATTGACCAACTGAGGTTGACCGACCGATGACCCACGACGAGGTCCGGGCCCTTCTGCTGTCGTTTCCCGGCGTGGAGGACGGCGTGTCCTATGGCGAGCCGTCGTTCAAGGTGGCGGGCAAGTTCTTCACCTGGATGCGCCCGGCGCTGGACGACAGCATCGTGGTGCATCTGGACAATCGGGATGAGCGCGAACTGCTGATCGAAATGGACCCGGCGACCTTTCATTTCACCGACCACTATCGCGACCATCCTATTGTCCTGGCCCGCATCGCCAGCGTCGATCCCGTCTGGCTGAGGGCCGCGCTTGAGAAGCGATGGCGGCGGATCGCGCCGAAAAAGCTGTCCAAGGCGTATCCAGACCTTATCGGAGCGCGGTCGGGTGCCTAACTACGCCCCTCAAGCGGACCCAGCCCAAGGAGCGCCCCATGGCCTATGGCGACCAACCCACGATCAGCGTAGACGGTATCGAGATTCCCCTGCTCGGCTTCGGCACCTGGCAGCTGGAGCCGGACGATGCGCGGCGCATGGTCGTTGAGGCCCTGCGGATCGGATACCGCCACATCGATACGGCCTGGATCTACAAGAACGAGAAGGCGGTCGGCGAAGGCATTCGCGACTCCGGCGTGGCGCGCGAGGACATCTTCCTGACCACCAAGATCTGGGTCGAACATTTCACCCACGACGCCCTGCTGAAACAGGCCAGGGAATCGGCCGACAGCCTGGGCACGACGCCCGACCTGCTGCTGCTGCACTGGCCCAAGACGACGCCGACGTTCGAAGAGACGCTGGGCGCCCTGAACGAGGCCAAAGACCAGGGCCTGACGAAGTCGATCGGCCTGTCCAACTTCCCTTCCAAGGAATTCCGTCAGGCGCAGAGCCTGTCGAAGGCGCGGCTGCTGACCGATCAAGTGGAGCATCACCCCTATCTGGGCGTCGATCAGCTGGTGGCGACGGCGGCCGAGTTGGGATCGTCGATCACCGCATGGTCGCCGCTGGCGCAAGGCAAGATCGCCGACGACGCCACGATCAGCGAGATCGCCGGCCCGCACGGCAAGACCAACGGCCAGATCACGCTGCGCTGGCTGATCCAGCACGGGATCATCGCCATCCCGCGCACGACCAAGGAAAGCCGCGCGCGCGAGAACTTCGACATCTTCGACTTCGCCCTGACGGACGAGGAGATGCAGCGGATGGACGCGCTGGATCGCGGCGAACGCCTGGGCGACTGGCTGGACCCGGCGTTCGAATGGGACAAGACTGCCGCCTGACCGACAAGGGAGGCGCCGGTGTTTCGCAAGCGGGACCAGCCCAGGCTGTGGCGTGCGGCGTTCGCCGTCGTGGGCTGGACCGCGCTGGCGCTTCAATATCTGCTGATGATCGCGCCGGCCCAGGGCTGGACCGTGCTGGAACGGACGATCAACTACTTCAGCTTCTTCACCATCCTGAGCAACATCCTGGTCGCCCTGGCCTTTACCGGGCCGCTGCTGGGTGAAGGATCCCGGCTGGCCCGCTGGTCCGCCAGCGAAGGCGTCAGGGCGGCCGTCGCCATGTACATCGTGGTGGTCGGGGTGGTGTACCACTTCCTGCTGCATCCCTATTGGAACCCGACCGGCTGGTCATTGGTGGTCAATCTGGTGCTGCACTACGTCATGCCCGCCGCCTTCGTGCTGGACTGGGTGTGGTTCACGCCAAAGGGCCGTTTGCGCTGGATCGACCCGGCGAAATGGCTGGCCTTTCCCTTGATCTATGGCGGGTGGACGCTGATCCACGGCCTGGCGACGCGCTGGTGGCCCTATGGGTTCGTCAATGTGGATCAGCTGGGACTGGTCCGGGTCGTGGTGATCTTCGGCGTGCTGCTGATGTTTTTCCTGATCGTCGGGCTCGGCCTCGTCGGGCTGGACCGGCTGTTCGGTCGCGCGACGCGTGACACAGGGGCCACTCCCGCCTAAGCGTCGCGGCATGGCCTACAAATCCCTGCGTGACTTCATCGACCAGCTGGAAGCCAAGGGCGAACTGGTGCGGGTGTCCGAACCCGTCTCCACCGTGCTGGAGATGACCGAGATTCAGACCCGGCTGCTGAGGAACGGCGGTCCGGCGGTGCTGTTCGAAAAACCGGTGATGCCGGACGGCACGATCAGTCCCATCCCCTGTCTGGCCAATCTGTTCGGCACGGTGAAACGGGTCGCGATGGGGGTGACGCTGGAAGGCAAAGACCGGACCACGGCGGGCGAACTGCGCGAGGTCGGCGAACTGCTGGCCTTCCTGCGCAATCCGACGCCGCCGCGCGGTCTGGGCGACGCGATGGAGATGCTGCCGCTGATGCAGACCGTCCTGTCGATGCGGCCCAAGACGGTGAAGAAGGCGCCGGTGCAGGAGGTGGTGCTGAAGGGCGATCAGATCGACCTGACCGCCCTGCCCGTCCAGTCGTGCTGGCCCGGCGAACCGGCGCCCCTGATCACCTGGGGCCTGGTCGTGACCAAGGGGCCGTCGGACGACCGCGAAGACGACTTCAACCTGGGCATCTACCGGATGCAGGTGCTCGGCAAGGACAGGGCCATCATGCGTTGGCTCGCCCACCGCGGCGGGGCGCAACACTATGCCCGGCACAAGAAGGCGCGGCCCAAGGAGCCGCTGCCCTGCGCGGTCGTGTTGGGCGCCGATCCCGGCACGATCCTGGCGGCGGTGACGCCAGTGCCGGACACCCTGTCGGAATATCAGTTCGCGGGCCTGATGCGGGGCGCCAAGGCCGAGCTGGTCCCATGCAAGACCGTGCCGCTGATGGTGCCGGCCCAGGCCGAGATCGTGCTGGAGGGCCACGTCCTGCTGGACGAGTTCGAAGACGAGGGTCCATATGGCGACCACACCGGCTATTACAACTCGGTCGAGAAGTTCCCGGTCTTTAAGGTCAGCGCCATCACCATGCGCCGCGACCCCATCTATCTGACCACCTTCACCGGCCGGCCGCCGGACGAGCCGAGCGTGCTGGGCGAGGCGCTGAACGAGGTGTTCATTCCCCTGCTGCGCCAGCAGTTTCCCGAGATCACGGACTTCTGGCTGCCGCCCGAGGGCTGCAGCTACCGGATCGCGGTGGTGTCGATGAAGAAGGCCTATCCGGGCCATGCCAAGCGGGTGATGCTGGGCGTCTGGAGCTATCTGCGCCAGTTCATGTACACCAAATGGGTCATCGTCGTGGACGACGACATCGACGCCCGCGACTGGAAGGACGTCATGTGGGCCATCTCGACCAAGATGGACCCGGCGCGCGACATCACCGTGATCGAGTCGACGCCCATCGACTATCTGGACTTCGCCAGCCCCGAGAGCGGCCTGGGCTCCAAGATCGGGCTGGACGCCACCGACAAATGGCCGCCCGAGACCAAGCGCGAATGGGGCGAGGAAATTCGCATGGACGAGGCGGTCGTCGAGCGGGTCAACGACCTTTGGGGCCGTCTCGGCCTGCCGGGTGACGGAACGCCGATCTGGAAGTAGGACCGCTGCTGCGGTCTTGCGCCGGCTGGATGCATAGTTGAGGAACAGGGCATGCAAAGCGTCCTTCTGACTACTGCCGCTGTTTTTCTGTTGTCCGCGAGTTCCGTGATGTCTCAGACCCCGTCCGCCTCCGTTCCGAATGCAGCACCTTGGGATCAAGCCTTCTTGCCGCCCGCCCCCGCTTGGGACGGCGCGTCCAAGGCCTTGCTGCGCGATGCGTCTGATCCTTGGGTCACGGCGTTCGAGGCCGATCCGGGCCACGACTTCAGCCCCAACTATGTCGGCACCCGCGCCTGGTTCGATCGTCTGGACGCCGCCAGCGACCTGATCCGCATCGAACAGTTCGGCGTCTCGCCCGAGGGCCGACCCATCAATGCGGTGATCGCCTCCAAGGACGGCGCTGCCTTCGATCCGGCAAAGCCGGTGCTGATGATCCAGGCCGGCATCCATCCCGGCGAGATCGACGGCAAGGACGCGGGCATGATGCTGCTGCGCGACATCGCCTTCTATGGAAAGGACGCCCTGCTGGACCGGGTCAACCTGATCCTGATCCCGATCCTGAGCGTGGATGGCCATGAGCGTTCCGGCCCCTATTCCCGCCCGAACCAGCGCGGACCGCGCATCCAGGGCTGGCGCAATACGGCGACCAACCAGAACCTGAACCGCGATTATCTGAAGCTGGACCAGCCCGAGATGCGGGCCGTGCGCGGCCTGATCCTGAAATACCGGCCGGACCTGTACGTGGACGTCCACGTCACCGACGGCATGGATTACCAGTACGACGTCACCTACGGCTTCAACGGCGAGGACGGGACCTTCAGCCGGTCGCCGAACGGCTCGGCCTGGCTGGATTCGGTCTTCAAGCCGGCGATGAACGCCGCGCTGGAACGCGAGGGCCACATCCCCGGCGAACTGGTGTTCGGCATCGACGACGATGAACCCAAGAAGGGCCTGTCGGACGGCGGCCTGGGCGAGCGGTTTTCCAACGGCTGGGGCGCGGCCGCCCATGTGCCGACGATCCTGATCGAGAACCACAGCCTGAAACCGCACGAACAGCGGGTGCTGGGCACCTATGTCTTCATCGAGGAGGCGATGCGTCTGCTGGCCGATCAGGGCGCCGGTCTTCGCGCCGCGACCGATAAGGACAAGGCCCTGCGTCCGGCGCAGATCCCCGCCAACTTCGAGGCCGACGAGACGCCGTCGTCCACCCGGCCCTTCAAGGGCATGCTGTACGAGATGTACGACAGCGCCGCCTCGGGTCGAAAGGAGATCCGCTGGCTGGGCCGCCCCGATCCCGATCTGTGGCAGATGCCCTTCTATGGCTCCAAACCGACGCTGACCCTGACGCGGCCGACGGCCTATTGGGTGCCCGGCTATCGCACCGACATCATCGAGCGGCTGAAGACGCACGGGATCGAAATGGAGACGGTCGAGGCTGCGCGCACTGTGAACCTGTCAATGCTGCGCCTGGTCGAACCCAAGCTGGCGACACGCGCCAATGAAGGTCACGTGCAGGCTTCGGTGAAGACGGTGGAGGTCGAAAAGCGCGACTGGACGTATCCGACCGGCTCGGTGCGCGTGCCGACGGATCAGCCGCTGGGCGACATCGTCGTGCTGCTGCTTGAGCCGCAATCCAGCGAGAGCTTCTTCGCCTGGGGCATGTTCCCCGAGGTGATGAGCCGCGTCGAATATATCGAGGCCTACGCCATCGCGCCGCTGGCGGACAAGATGATGGCGGCGGACCCGGCATTGAAGGCCGAGTTCGAGGCCAAGGTGGCGGCCGACGCCACGCTCGCCGCCGATCCGCAGGCGCGTCTGGCCTGGTTCTATGAACGCACGCCCTTCTATGACGACCATTATCTGCTCTACCCCGTCGGGCGTGAGGACTGATCGATGACCACGCCGCTGATGTACGCCGTCCAGGCCGCCGCCCTGTGGAGCGGCCTGCTGATCCTGATGATGCTGGTCTTGTCGGGCATCGTGGTCAGCGGGCGGCGCAAACACATGGTGTCGTTCGGCGACGGCGGAAACGCGGACCTGATGGCCGCCAGCCGCGCCTTCGGAAATCTGGTGGAATATGCGACGCCGGGCATGATCGCCATGCTGCTGCTGGCCGCCGTCGGCGCGCCGGCCTGGATGATCCACGGGGTCGGCGCGACGCTGTTCGTCGGCCGGGTCGCCCATGCCCTGGGCCTTTTGCTGCAGACCGGGCCGTCGCTGGGTCGCGTCGTCGGCATGCTGCTGACCTGGGTGGCGCTGTTGACGGCCGCTGTGGGCCTGATCGCCTTCGCCGTCGTCTGACGCGGTTGCGGTGCAGCGGGGCGTCCGCCATATCGGGGCATGACTGAAACCCTGGCTGCGCCCGTTTCCACCGATCTTCTCAACGACATCGTCAAGGCCGCGCTGAAGGCCGGCGCCGACGCCGCAGAGGCGGTCAGCGCCGATCGCCGATCCCTGTCGGTCGGGGTGCGCAACGGCAAGCTGGAAGATGTCGAACGCGAGGAATCGCGCGACCTGGGCCTGCGCGTGTTCGTAGGCCAACGGCAGGCGTCCGTTTCGGCCTCGGACCTTTCGCCGGCGACCCAGGCGCGGCTGGTCGAGCGGGCGGTGGCCATGGCGCGCTTGGCGCCGGAAGACCCCCACGCCGGTTTCGCGCCCGAGGAGCGGCTGGCGCGCGGCCCGTTCATCGATCTGGATCTGTTCGATCCCAGCGAACGCAGCGCCCAAACTCTGGAACAGGTCTCGGCCGAGGCCGAGGCGTCGGCCCTGGCCGTCCCCGGTGTTGCGCGATCCGAAGGCGGCCATGCCGGCTGGTCGTCCACCCGCTGGCGGCTTGTGACCTCTCACGGTTTCGACGGCGCCTATGAAGGGTCGGCCTTCTCGCTGGGCGTCGGCGTCATCGCCGAAAAGGACGGCGCGATGGAGCGCGGCGGCGAGAGCCGTTCGACCCGCCATCTGTCCGACCTGCCGGGCGCCGACCTAATCGGCCGCACCGCCGGCGAGCGCGCCGTGGCCCGCGTGGGGCCGCGCAAGATCGCCTCCACCACTGCCCCGGTGATCTTCGACAATCGGATGGCGGGCCAGATCGTCTCTCCGGCCATCGGGGCCATTTCCGGCCCGTCCATCGCGCGCGGCACCTCCTTCCTGAAGGACCGCATGGGTCAGCGCGTGTTCGCCGAGGGCGTCACCCTGATCGACGATCCGTTCCGCCCGCGCGGCATGGGATCGACCCCGTTCGACGACGAAGGCGTAGCGGTCCAGAAGCGCGCCCTGTTCGACGACGGCGTCCTGACCACCTGGTTGCTGAACAGCGCATCGGCCCGACAACTGGGCCTGGAAACCACCGGCCATGCGTCGCGGGGTCTGGCAGGGCCATCCGGCGTCTCGACCCACAATCTGCATATGGAGCCGGGCGAGCGGGATCTGGCCGGCCTGATGGCGGACGCCGGGACCGGCCTTCTGGTGACGTCGATGTTTGGCCCGTCGCTGAACGGCAACACCGGCGACTGGTCCGCCGGGGTGTCGGGCTTCTGGTTCGAGAACGGCGTGATCGCCTATCCGGTCAGCGAGGTCACAGTCGCGGGCAAGCTGACTGACCTGTATCTACGCATCCAGCGCGGTTCGGATCTGGAGTTCCGGGGCGGGTTCAACGTGCCCAGCCTGATGTTCGATGCGGTGGCCATCGCGGGCAAATGATCGACTTGCACGCCGACCTCGACCTGATCCGCCAGGCGGCCATCGACGCCGGGGCGCTGGCCATCGCCGAGCGTAAAGCGGGACTGAAGATCGAATCCAAGGTCGGCGGTTCGCCCGTCACCAGCGGCGACCTGAAGGTCGACGCCATGCTGAAGGACAGGCTGCTGTCGGCGCGGCCTGACTATGGCTGGCTGTCGGAAGAGACGGCGGATACGGCCGAGCGTCTGTCGAAAAGACGCATCTTCGTGGTCGATCCCATCGACGGCACCGTCGCCTACATGAAGCGGACGCCGTGGTGGTGCGTGCCCATCGCCGTGGTCGAGGACGGCGAGGTCGTCGCCGCCGTCATCCATGCGCCTGAGGTGGACGAGACCTATGTGGCGACGCGCGGCGGCGGGGCGCGACGTAACGGCAAACCCATCCACGCCTCGGATATCGATACGCTGGAGGACGCCTCGATCCTGGGCGATGCGCGACTGATCGAAGCGCCCTATTTCGCCGACGAACCCTGGCCGTCGATGCGGTTCGAGAAGCGCAACGCCCTGGCCTATCGGATGGCGCTGGTCGCCGCCGGCGCCTTTGACGCCGCCCTGGCCCTGACGCCGAAATGGGACTGGGACGTCGCTGCGGGCTGGCTGATCGCGACCGAAGCCGGCG
>Ga0308156_1004284_pt1 | contig 10017 bp, 11 predicted proteins | sample PhyAR2_FD_201041 | JGI IMG/M metagenome (GOLD analysis project Ga0308156, IMG submission 201041) | Phyllosphere microbial communities from UC Gill Tract Community Farm, Albany, California, United States - DLSL A.R2 | ecosystem: Host-associated > Plants > Phyllosphere > Unclassified | place: USA... | reverse complement strand
CGTGGTCGTGGGCGAGACCCGCAACTACTCCTTCGAGGCGATCACCAAGGCGATCCGGCTCATCATCCGGGGCGCGCGCTTCATCGTCACCAACCCGGATGCCACGGGTCCGTCCGCCGACGGCGTGATGCCGGCGACGGGCGCGATCGCCGCTCTCATCACCAAGGCCACCGGCAAGGAGCCGTACGTGGTCGGCAAGCCGAACCCGATGATGTTCCGCTCGGCACTCAACAAGATCGGCGCGCATTCCAAGAAGACCGGCATGATTGGCGACCGCATGGACACTGACATCATCGCCGGCATCGAGGCGGGCCTGCACACCGTGCTCGTGATGACGGGAATCAGCGACGAGGCCGAGGTACAGAAGTACCCGTTCCGTCCCGACGAGATCGTCGACTCGGTCGCCGATCTCCTGCCGACCGTCACGGCCTCGATCCCGACGCTCGACGAGGACTGACGTGGGCGCACTCGACGAGGGCGAGCGGGTCGTCGCAGCGGATGCGGCGACCTGGCGCGCCTGGCTCGAGGATCACCACGAGCGCACTGCCGGAGTCTGGCTGCTGATCGTGCGCGGCAAGGACTCCGGCGGCGTCGGCTACGACGATGCCGTGCGACAGGCGCTGTGCTTCGGCTGGATCGACGGCCCGGTGCGCACGTTCGACGATCGGACCGTGGGCCAGTGGTTCTCGCCACGACGGCGCGGCAGCGGCTGGGCGGCGACCAACAAGGCGCGCCTCGTCGACCTCGAGGCTGCCGGCCTGCTCGCGCCGGCCGGCATCCGTGTGCTGGAGGCCGCCAAGGCCGACGGGTCGTGGACCATGCTCGACGGCCCGGAGGCGGGCATCGAACCGCCCGAACTGACCGTGGCACTCGATGCGGTTCCCGCCGCGCGCGCACACTGGGACGCGTTCCCGAAGTCGGTCAGGAAGTTCGGCCTGACGCACATCGCGACGGCGAAGCGCGCGGAGACGCGTGCGGCGCGGGTCGCCAAGATCGTGGCGGACGCCGCGGAGGGGAAGCGCCCATGAACCAGTCGGACCTGCTGTTCCTGGTGGTGTTCCTGATCCTGCTGAGCACGCTGACGGTGTTCGTCGTGCAGTTCGTGCGCTCGCGCCGTCGCGGCGGAGGAGAGGGCGGCGGCCGCGCGGGCTGGTGGGAAGGCCCCTGGGACGACGACGACCGCAAGCGCTGAGCGCCGCCGACCGGGGGCATCCCCCGCCGACCTCAGCCCAGGGTCAGACTGCGGACGCGTGCGACCGGCTCCGGCATCCGCAGCGGACCCGCTCCCGGCGTGATCGTGCCGAGTATGCGCGGCTCACGCGCCCCGGTACCGCCGGGCGTCACGGCCGCGACGCCGTGCATCGTGCACCAGCCGATCAGGGCGAACAGGATCGCCTCCTTGCTGTCGACCGGCGCCCCGAGCTCGTCGGCCAGAACGACCTCGACGTCGGGGAGCGCCTCGCGCAGCCCCTGCATGATCAACGGGTTGTGGCATCCGCCGCCTGACACCGCGAGGAAGCGGATGCCGGCGACCCGGACGTCCTGCGCGACCGTGCGCACCGTGAGTTCGGTCAGGGTGCGCACGAGATCAGCCGGCGCGATGCCGGGCCGCACCCGGTCGACATGCGCGCGCACGTAGTCGAGGTGGAAGTGCTCTTTGCCGGTGCTCTTCGGAGCGGCCAGCGCGTAGTACGGGTCGGCCAGCAGAGCCGCGAGGAGCTCCTCGTCGACGCGGCCGGAGCGAGCGACCGCGGCATCCACGTCGTACCCGCGCTCGTTCAGCCCTTCGGCGACCACGACCGCATCGACGAGCGCGTTCGCCGGTCCGATGTCGTACGCCGAGAGCCCCTCGGGGCCGACGACGGTCATGTTGGCGATGCCGCCGAGGTTCGCTGCGGCGGAGATTCCCGCACGACCGCGCAGAAGCAGTTCGTCGAGGAACGATACGAGCGGAGCACCGTGGCCACCCGCGGTGATGTCGCGGATGCGCACGTCGGAGACGACCGGTGCACCCACGCGCTCGGCGATCCACGCGGGCTGCCCGATCTGCAGCGTGCCGAGCGCATGGCCCGCATCGACCCAGTGGAACACGGTCTGACCGTGGGAGCTCACGGCGTCCACGCCCCCGACGGCGTCGGATGCGGAGGCCGCGACATCGGCGAAGGCCTGGCCGATCAGAGTGTCCAGCTCGCAGACCTCGGCGAGCGTCGTCGGCGCAGGGGGCAGCGCGGCGATCAGTCGCGCGCGCAGTGCGGGGTCGTACGGGACGCTGTCTTCGTGCAGCACGGTGCCGCGCAGCTCGCCGTCGGTCTCGTCGAAGTCCACGACCGTGACGTCGATGCCGTCGTGTGAGGTGCCCGAGAGCAGTCCGAGTACGCGCATGCGTGATCCTTCCGTCGCCTGGTACGAGCGTAGAGCGCTTTTGTTAGGGAGGCGAACTGAAACTGATCATCGTGATCGTGAGTGCCTGCATGATCGCCGGCATCTCGTGGGGCGTCCACCGGTCCCACGCGGACCGCGCCGGCGTCAGCGCAGGACGAGCGCCGCAGCGCCGATGAGCGGCCCCTCGTCGCCGAGGCCCGAGCGCACGACGCGGGTGCGACGCGAGTACTCGTGCGCGGCGCTCGCAGTGAGGGCCTGCTGCACGAGGTCGATGTAGTCGGCCGAGACCCGAGAGAACCCGCCACCGATCGCCACCATGTCGAGGTCGACGAGCGTCGCCGCATCGGCCAGAGCCTCGCCGACAGCCTTCGCCGACCGCTCGATGGCCGCACGGGCGACCGAGTCACCGGCAGCGGCGTCCCGGGCGAGGTCCTCACCCGTCGCCCCGCTCCAACCCTGCTGCTGCGCCCAGGCGGCACTCGCGGGTCCTGAGGCGATCTCCTCGAGCGTGAGACCGCCCTCGCGGCGCACCTGCCCGAGGTGTCCGGCGTTTCCGGTGGCGCCCGGGATGTACGCGCCGTTGACGACGAATCCTCCCCCGACACCCGTCGAGACGACGATAGAGAGAGAGGAACGGGCCTTCTTGGTCGCACCGAACCAGGACTCGGCGAGCGCGAGCGCCCCGCCGTCGTGTCCGAAGACGGTGGGCAGCGCACGACCGAGGAGCCCGGAGGCCGTGGTGCGCACCGCATCCGCGAGACCGTACCCGCGGGCTGCGGGCATGTTCACGGGGAGTATCTGACCGACGTTGCGATCGATCGGGCCGGCACTGCCGATGCCTGCCCCGACGAGCTCGGCATCGTCGGGAAGACGCGACAGCGCATGGGAGATCAGTGTCGCGATCGCGTCGTCGAGTGACGCGGGTGTGGCATCCCGGCCCGTCGCCCTGCGGCTGCGGCTTCCCCGCACGAGCACACCGTGCTCGTCGACGAGCGCGGCCTCCATCTTGGTGCCGCCGACGTCGACGGCCAGCGCGTAGCGGGTCACTGGGGGTCGAGTCCGAGGTCGTCGAGGTCGAAGGCGGCGCGCCACTCGAGACCCTCGGCTTCGATCGCGGCCTGAGCCCCGGTCTTGCGGTCGACGATCACGGCGACGGCGACGATCTCGGCGCCCTCCTTGCGCAGGGCCTCGACGGCCTTGAGTGCGGACTGGCCGGTGGTCGAGGTGTCTTCGAGCACGACGACGCGCTTGCCCTTGACGTCGGCCCCCTCGATCTGACGACCGCGGCCGTGGTCCTTCGGCTCCTTGCGGACGACGAAGGCGTCGAGCGGCTTGTCGGCGGCGACCGAGGCGTGCAGCACCGAGTTGGCGATCGGGTCGGCGCCGAGCGTCAGGCCTCCGACTGCGACGACGTCGAGGTCGCCGATCAGGTCGAGCATGATGCGGCCGATCGCGGGGGCGGCGCGGTGGTCGAGGGTGAGCTTGCGCATGTCGACGTAGTACGTCGCCTTCTTGCCGCTCGAAAGGGTGAAGTCTCCGTGGAACACCGCCTCGTCCTTGATCAGGTCGAGGAGGGTCTGGCGGTCTGCGTCGAGTGCGGTCACGGCATCCAGTGTAGGAGGCAAGCCCTAGGCTTGACGCGTGCTCTTGGCCACCTGGAACGTCAACTCCATCCGCACCCGCGTCACCCGCACCGTCGAGTTCGCCGTCCGAGAGGACATCGACGTGCTGGCGATGCAGGAGATCAAGTGCAAGCCCGAGCAGTTCCCGTACGGGCCGTTCGAAGAGGCCGGATACCACGTCGAGGTGCACGGCCTGAATCAGTGGAACGGCGTCGCGATCGCGAGCCGCCTGCCGATCACCGACGTGCGCACCGCGTTCGACGGCATGCCAGGCTTCGCCAAGGGCCATGAGGGTCCGGATGCTCCGCTCGAGGCGCGTGCCCTGGGCGTGGTGGTCGACGGCGTGCGCGTGTGGAGCCTGTATGTGCCGAACGGCCGCTCGCTCGACGACCCGCACTACACCTACAAGCTCCACTGGCTCGAGGCGCTGAAGACGTCCACGGCTGCCGAGCTCGCAGCGAACCCCGACCTGCCGCTCGCTCTGGTCGGCGACTTCAACATCATCCCGTTCGACAGGGACAACGGAGACCCCGACATCGTCGAGGGCGTCTCCACGCACGTCTCCCCGCAGGAGCGTGAGGCGTTCTTCGCGTTCGCCGACGCCGGCGTCACCGACGTCGTGCGCCCGCTGATCCCCGAGGGCTTCACCTACTGGGACTACCAGCGGCTGAAGTTCCCGCGCAACGAGGGGGTGCGCATCGACTTCGTCCTCGGCTCCCGCACGCTGGCCGACGCGGTCACCGGTGCATCCATCCACCGCGATGAGCGCAAGGGCGAGCAGCCCAGCGATCACGTGCCGGTCGTCGTGGAGTTCGATCTCGGCGGCGGCGCTGAAGACGACGACGACCTGCCGATGATCTTCTCCTGAGCACCGTGCCCTTCCGTCTGATCGCGACCGACCTCGACGGCACTCTGCTCACCTCGGCATCCGAGGTCAGCACGCGCACGCGGGCGGCTCTCGACGCGGCGCGGGCTCGCGGCATCCACGTCGTGCCCGTCACCGCCCGCCAGCCGATCGGCCTGCGGGCGATCGCCGCCGGTGCAGGCTTCGACGGGTGGGCGCTGTGCAGCAACGGCGCCTACGCGACGCATCTCACCGAGGGGCGGATGCTGTTCGCGGAGGAGCTTCCGGCAGAGACGATCCGCTCGCTGGCCGAGGCGCTGCGCGCGAGCATCCCGGACCTGCTGTTCGCGAGTGTGCGCGAGGGGGGCGAGACCTTCGTCGCCCAGCACGGATATGCCGAGATCGCCGACCTGTCCGACCATAAGCGCGACCCGAAGACCATGGGCGGCGTGGCACTCGACGAGGTGGTCGCGGCTCCGAGCCTGAAGTTCGTGATCCGGCATCCCGAGCTCGCACCGGCGGCGCTCTTCGACGTGCTCCGCGACCTCGACCTGACCGGATTCGAGGCGACCCTCTCGGGCGCCCCGTTCGTCGAGGTCATGGCCGAGGGCGTCACCAAGGCCTCGGGCCTGGCGCGTCTGTGCGCCCATCTGGGTATCGATCGCCGTGAGGTGATCGCCTTCGGCGACGCGCTCAATGACGTCGAGATGCTGCGCTGGGCAGGGCACGGCGTCGCGATGGCCGGCGCGGATGACGTCGTGCAGGATGCCGCAGACGAGACCGCCGCCTCGAACGACGACGACGGCGTCGCGCGGGTCATCGAACGGATGCTCGGCGGCCTCCGAACCGACTAGTCCTCGAACGTGCCCACGGCCGGCACCCGGTCCGTGCGGCCGTAGCGCACCAGCATCACTCCCCCGTCATCCGCCACCGGCGGCTCGAGCAGCGTGAGAACCGAGGGCAGCGCCCCGTCGTCGAACACCTTCTTGCCCGCGCCGAGAAGGATCGGATAGATCCACAGGTTGAGTTGGTCGAAGAGCCCCTCGGCGAGCAGCGAGTGCACCAGGTCGATGCTGCCGATGACGTGCACCTCGTCGTGCCTCATGCGCAGATCGGCGATCTCGAACTCGAGATCGGCGCCGACCCGCACGCTGCCCTCCCAGTCGAGGGCGGGAGTCGCATCCCGCGTCGCGACGTACTTCGGCACCCGGTTGAAGAGACGCCCGATCTCACCCGACGGACCGTCGGCGTGATGGGGCCAGTATCCGGCGAAGATGTCGTACGTGCGGCGGCCGAGCAGCAGCGCGTCGAGGTTCTGCATCCCCTTCATGACCTCGGGGCCTACGCCCGATGACGGGTACCCGGCCTGCCAGCCGCTGAAGCGGAAGCCCCCGGAGGTGTCCTCGTCGGTGCCGCCAGGCCCCTGGGCGACGCCGTCGAGGGTGGTGAAGAGGTCGATCAGGATACGACCGGTCATCGGATTCCCCGGTCAGGCCGGGTCGCCCTGCTCGGCGAGGAAGGCGTCGGGACCCTGCTCGGCGGCCGCCGGGTCCATGTACATGAACTCGAGCACGTTGCCGTCGGGGTCCTCCAGATCGCGGGAGTACATGAAGCCGTAGTCCTGCGGGTCCTTCGGCTCGGTTCCGCCCGCGGCGAGACCCGCGTCGAGCACGGCATCCACCTCGTCGCGCGAGTCGCGGCTGATCGCGACGAGCACCTGCGCGGCAGTCTTCGGGTCGACGACCGACTTGTCGGTGAACGTGGCGAAGTACTCGCGGGTGAGCACCATGAAGAAGACGTCCTCGCTCCACACGACGCACGCCGCGTTCTCGTCGGTGAACAGCGGATTGATGTCGCAGCCGAGCGCCGTGTAGAACGCCTTCGAGCGCTCGAGATCGGCGGTGGGCAGATTGACGAAGACCTTGGTCACGGTGACTCCTCTGTCGATGCTGTCGCAAGCATGCTCGCCAAAGTTCGCCGCCCCGTCAAGGCCCTTCGAGGGTGTCGGACGTCGGGCGCGTGCGCATCGGCATGAGCACTCCGGCGCCGGCGGTGAACTCACCGATGGGCGGATGCTCGACCGCGAGATCTCCGCCCAACACAGAGATCGCCGCCCACCGCGGCGGACGCAGCACGAACCACGGCGCACGAAGCTCGACGCTCACGGTCTGACGCCCGCACGATCCGTCGTGCGGGGGATGCCGCGGCGACCCCCGCGCCCCTACGGTGGAGGGATGCCCGCCGCGCCGTTCCTCCGCACACCCACCGCCCGCGAGCAGCGCGGCGATCTGGTGCTGGCCGCGGTCATGTTCGTGGGCGCGATCCTCAGCGCCGCGCTCTCGACCGTCGCCGAGATCTACGGCGACACGAGGGCCCCGGAGTGGACAGCGCTCGTCTACGCACTCGCGGTCACCGCGCCCCTCGGATGGCGGCGCCGCTGGCCCGCCGCGGTCGCGATCGCCGTCTGCGCGGCGTACTTCCTCGCCATCACGTTCCAGGTGCCGGAGATCTACGTCGGCAACATCGCTATGTTCGTGTCGCTGTACACCGTGGGCGCCTGGATGAACAACCGTCGGGCCGCGATGATCGTGCGCGTCGCGATCATCGTGGGCATGTTCATCTGGCTGCTGATCACGATGTACCACACGGCGATCGATGAGGCCGAGAAGGCCGAGGTCGCCGCAGGCCTCCTCTCGCCCTACCTGGCGTTCATGCTGATCCAGCTGCTGCTGAACGTGCTCTACTTCGCCGGCGCCTACTACTTCGGCGAGCGCTCGTGGAACGCGGCGCAGGAGCGCGCGGTGCTCGAGCAGCGCACCGCCGAGCTCGAGCAGCAGCGTGAGGTCACCGCGGCACAGGCGGTGGCTCTCGACCGCGTGCGCATCGCCCGCGAGCTGCACGACGTCGTCGCCCATCACGTGTCGGTCATGGGCGTGCAGGCGGGTGCCGCGCGGCTCGTGATCGATCAGGACCCGGCGAAGACGACGAGCATCCTGACCGGCATCGAGGGCTCGGCGCGCGACGCGATCCATGAGCTGCGGCAGCTGCTCGAGACCCTGCGGTCCCCCGGCGGTGAGACGACCGACGCCTCGTCCACCGTGAGCCTCGATGACATCGCCGACCTCGCGGCGGCCTCGACCGAAGCGGGTCTGCCCACCGACTACGCCGTGATCGGCGACCCGCTGCCGGTGCCCTCGCTCGTCGCCGTCAACCTCTACCGCATCGCCCAGGAGTCGCTCACCAACGCACGCCGCCACGCAGGCGCCGGAGCGACTGCGGATGTGCGGGTGCGGTACGACGAGCACGGCGTCGAGGTGGAGATCGTGAACACCGGTCGCACGATCGCGGCCCTCCGTCCCGGGCTCGGCCAGCTCGGCATGCGCGAGCGGGCCGCGGCATCCGGAGGCACGCTCGAGGTCACACCCCGCCCCACGGGCGGTCTGCGCGTGCGCGCGAGGGTGCCGCTCGACGGCTCGACCCCGCGGACGACCCACGACTCCCCGATGACCGAGAGCAGCGCCACGCGATGACCGACTCCTCCACGCCGATCCGCGTCCTGCTCGTGGACGACCACGCGATGCTCCGCGCGGGCTTCCGCACGATCCTCGACACCCAGCCCGACATCGCCGTCGTGGGCGAGGCCGCCACGGGGGCCGAGGCCGTCGCACAGGCCGCGGCACTGCATCCCGACGTGATCACGATGGATGTGCAGATGCCCGACATGGACGGCATCGAGGCGACCAGACGCATCGTCGCCGACCCCGAGATCTCCGCGGCGATCGCGATCATCACGACGTTCGACCGCGACGACTACCTGTACCAGGCGCTGGATGCCGGAGCCAGCGGATTCCTGCTCAAGAACGCCGGTCCCGAAGACCTCCTCGCGGCCGTCCGGGCTCTCGCCGCGGGCGACGGGATGCTCGCGCCCGAGGTGACCCGTCGGGTGCTCGCACGGTTCGCGACGGCATCTGCTCCGGCATCCGACGCGGAGCCGTCGCGGGTCCCCGCATCCGCATCCGCGTCCGCACCGGTGGTCACGCTGGCCGAACCGCTGACCGAGCGCGAGGCCGAGGTGCTCGCGCTGCTCGCGGATGCCCGGAGCAACGCGGAGATCGCGAGTGCGCTGTTCATCGGCGAGGCGACCGTGAAGACGCATGTCTCACGCATCCTGCAGAAGCTCGGCGCCCGCGACCGGGTGCAGGCCGTCGTGCTCGCGCACCGCATGGGACTCGCGTAACCCGGGTCATGGATACCCTCGGAGGGTGTCCGCTCCCGCGTCCTCCACTCCCGTGCCCGCCGCTCCGCTGTCCCGCCCGATCGTGGCGGGCATCGTCACGGCTCTCGTGGGATTCACCAGCTCATTCGCGGTCGTGCTCACGGGCCTCACCGCCGTCGGGGCGTCCTCGGCGCAGGCGGCCAGCGGTCTGCTCGCGGTCAGCCTCACGATGGGCCTGGCGTGCATCGTGCTGGCATGGCGGTATCGGATGCCGATCACATCCGCCTGGTCCACGCCCGGCGCCGCGCTGCTCGCCGCGACCGGCGTCGTCGACGGGGGCTGGTCGGCGGCCATCGGAGCGTTCCTCGTCACCGCGGCGCTGATCCTGCTCACCGCGATCTGGCCGGCTCTCGGCGCGCTGATCGCGCGCATCCCTCCCTCCATCGCGCAGGCCATGCTCGCCGGCGTGCTGCTGCCGCTGTGCCTCGCGCCCATCACCGGTCTCGTGACGAACCCCTGGGGCGTCGTCCCCGTCGTGCTCACCTGGCTGGTCTTCGCCCGTCTCGCGCCGCGCTGGGCCGTGCCGCTGGCGTTCGTCGCCGCCGCGATCGTCGTCGCGGTCTCCCTGCTGCAGGCGGGAGCGCCGGTGGATGCCGGTCTGCTGCTCCCCCGGGCCGAGTTCACCGCCCCGACGTTCACCGTCGGCGCGCTCGTCGGCATCGCGCTGCCGCTCTTCATCGTCACCATGGCCTCGCAGAACGTGCCGGGAATCGCCATCATGCGCAGTTTCGGCTACGAGGTGCCGTGGCGTCCCGCGATGCTCGTCACGGGGATCGGCACCGCCGCGGGCGCGACCGCCGGCGGCCACGCGATCAATCTCGCCGCGATCAGCGCTGCGCTCGCGGCATCTCCCGACGCCGACCCCGATCCGGCGCGCCGCTGGGTCGCCGGCG
>Ga0308156_1004281_pt1 | contig 10026 bp, 6 predicted proteins | sample PhyAR2_FD_201041 | JGI IMG/M metagenome (GOLD analysis project Ga0308156, IMG submission 201041) | Phyllosphere microbial communities from UC Gill Tract Community Farm, Albany, California, United States - DLSL A.R2 | ecosystem: Host-associated > Plants > Phyllosphere > Unclassified | place: USA... | reverse complement strand
TTGATGCGCAGCAGATGAACATGGACGTCATTGCCAACAACCTGGCAAACGTCAGCACCAACGGCTTTAAGCGTTCACGTGCCGTGTTCGAAGATCTGATGTACCAGACCATGCGCCAGCCGGGCACCCAGTCATCAGAGCAGACGACGCTGCCATCCGGTTTGCAGATCGGTACCGGTGTGCGTCCGGTGACGACTGAGCGTCTGCATACTCAGGGCAACCTGTCGCAGACCAGCAACTCAAAAGATATCGCCATTAACGGCCAGGGTTATTTCCAGATTCAGATGCCGGATGGCACCTCTGGCTATACCCGTGACGGCGCGTTTCAGGTTGATCAGAACGGCCAGCTGGTTACCAACTCCGGTTTCCCGGTGCAGCCAGGCATCACCATTCCGGCCAACGCCACCAGCATTACGGTGTCGCGTGACGGTGTGGTCAGTGTGACCCAGCAGGGTCAGGCTCAGGCCGCGCAGGTCGGTCAGTTAACTCTGAGCACCTTTATGAATGACGCCGGTCTCGATAGCGTGGGTGAGAACCTTTATAAGGAAACGCAGGCATCGGGCGCACCGACGGACAGCACCCCAGGCCAGAACGGCGCGGGTCTGCTCTATCAGGGCTATACCGAGACCTCGAACGTTAACGTGGCGGAAGAGCTGGTCTCGATGATCCAGACCCAGCGCGCCTACGAAATCAACAGCAAGGCGATCAGTACCTCTGATCAGATGCTGGCGAAATTAACGCAGCTTTAATCCCGAACAGGGCCAGCCCTTGCTGGCCTGAATGACAGACATTAATAAGGTCGTGACGCCGTGGCGAAGCAACAGATTCTCAAGCCTGGACATTGGTTAGTTGCCTCGTTGCTGCTAACTCTCAACGGATGTGCCCTGGTCCCGCGTACCCCGCTGGTCGAAGGTGCAACCACAGCGCAACCTATGCCGTCCGCGCCACCGGTGGTCAACGGCTCGATATTCCAGGGCGTCGCGCCGCTGAACTACGGCTATCAGCCGCTGTTTGAAGATCGTCGTCCACGCAACATTGGCGACACCCTGACCATCACGCTGCAGGAAAACGTCAGCGCCAGCAAAAGCTCCTCAGCCAATGCCAGCCGCGATGGCAGCAACAGCTTTGGTGTGAGCGCGGTGCCGACCGGTCTGGCAGGCCTGGTGGGTGCAGGTGGCGAAAAAGCCAATATCGACGCAACAGGCAAAAATGATTTCGCAGGTAAAGGCGGCGCATCCGCCAATAACACCTTTACCGGCACCATTACCGTCACCGTGGATCAGGTGTTGTCAAACGGCAACCTGCACGTGGTCGGTGAAAAACAGATCGCCATTAATCAGGGCACGGAGTTCATTCGCTTCTCGGGCGTGGTCAACCCACGCACCATCAGCGCCAGTAACGCCGTGTTATCTACCGCTGTCGCCGATGCACGTATTGAGTACGTCGGAAATGGTTACATCAATGAGGCGCAGACCATGGGTTGGTTCCAGCGTTTCTTCCTGAACATCTCGCCGATGTAAGAGGTTTCAATGAAAAAGTTAACGCTGTTACGCGCCGGGCTGGCGCTGCTGCTGGGCGTCAGCCTGCTGGCAAAAGCCGATTTGATTCGTGATTTAACCACGGTACAGGGCGTACGTGATAACCAGCTGCTGGGCTACGGCCTGGTGGTGGGCCTGGATGGCACCGGTGACCAGACGACTCAGACGCCATTTACTACGCAGACCGTGAGCAACATGCTGTCACAGCTTGGCATTACCGTTCCGACCGGAACTAACATGCAGCTGAAAAACGTGGCGGCCGTTATGGTCACCGCGAAACTGCCATCGTTTGCCCGTCAGGGACAGACGCTGGATGTGGTGGTCTCATCGCTGGGTAACGCCAAAAGCCTGCGCGGCGGCACACTGTTAATGACGCCGATGAAAGGGGTAGATAACCAGGTCTATGCGCTGGCACAGGGTAACATCCTGGTCGGTGGTGCGGGTGCCTCAGCGGGCGGCAGCAGTGTTCAGGTTAACCAGCTGAACGGTGGCCGTATTACCAGTGGCGCCACCGTTGAGCGTGAACTGCAGAGCAACTTTGGTTCGCAGAACACCATTAACCTGCAGCTTAACAGCGAAGATTTTTCGATGGCGCAGCGTATTGCTGATGCAATCAACGCCCGTGGCGGTTACGGCGCGGCGCAGCCGCTGGATGCCCGTACCGTGCAGATCCGCGTGTCGCCTAATAATGGTGCGCAGGTGCGTCTGCTGGCTGAGATCCAGAATATTGATGTCTCGATTCCGGTTGAAGATGCGAAGGTGATCATCAACTCCCGTACCGGCTCAGTCGTCATGAACCGTGAAGTGACGCTGAATCAGTGTGCTGTGGCGCAGGGCAACCTGTCGGTGACGGTTAATCAGCAGCAGAACGTCAGTCAGCCTGATACCCCCTTGGCCGGTGGTCAGACGGTGGCGACGACGCAGACTCAGATCGATCTGCGCCAGACCGGCGGTGCGCTGCAACGCGTCAACGCCAGCGCCAACCTGAACAACGTGGTGCGTGCGCTGAATGCGCTGGGTGCGTCACCTATCGAACTGATGTCAATTCTGCAGTCGATGCAGAGTGCCGGCTGTCTGCGTGCCAAACTGGAAATTATCTGATGGCTGATATGCAATCTCTGACGAGTTCGGCTTTCGACAGCCGTTCCCTGAATGAACTGAAACGCCAGGCCAGCAACGATCCGAAAGGACAAGCGTTGCAGGTGGCGCGTCAGGTCGAAGGGATGTTTGTACAGATGATGCTGAAGAGTATGCGCGAGGCGTTGCCGCAGGACGGCATTATGGGCAACGAGCAGACCAAACTCTTTACCTCTATGTATGACCAGCAGATTGCACAGGAGATGGGGAAGCGCGGCCTCGGCCTGGCGGAAACCATCGTCAAACAGATGCAGCCCGCCACCGCGCCGGATGAAAAAGCCGGTACGGTGCCGATGAAGCTGGATAACAGCTTTATTCTCAGCACCAGCGGGGCAACACCACTGCCCGCGCAGCAGCTGGAGCAGATTGTGCGTAAGGCAATGCCGCGTCTGCCGCCGGTCGCTTCACCGACGGGTCTGCCCAGTGACAGCCGCGAGTTTATCGCCCAGCTGACGCAACCGGCGCAGGCTGCCAGCCAGCAGAGTGGCATTCCTCATCACCTGATTCTGGCGCAGGCTGCGCTGGAGTCGGGCTGGGGCCAGCGTCAGATCCTGACCCGCGACGGCAAACCGAGCTACAACGTGTTCGGGATTAAAGCCAGCGGCGACTGGAAAGGTGACACCACCGATATCATGACCACCGAATATGAGCAGGGCGAAGCGAAGAAAGTGCGTGCCAGCTTCCGCGTCTATAACTCCTATTTCGAGGCGCTGACCGACTACGTCAAACTCCTGACCAAAAACCCACGCTATGCGGCGGTGACGAACGCCTCAAGCGCAGAGCAGGGTGCGCAGGCCTTACAGGCGGCCGGTTATGCCACCGATCCAAAATATGCGCAAAAGCTGGTGGGAATGATTCAGCAATTCAAAAGTATGGGCGACAAAGTCGTCAAAGCTTACAGTCAGGATATGGGCGACCTGTTCTGATCATTGCGCCTCAAGTTTCACTTTAGCAAGCCGATAACATCCCTATAGCCAGAAGCGTTTTCGCCTGCTGGCGCCCACTTTGATGTCTGCCAGCCCGGTTGACGGGGAACGTAAGGAACCGAGATGTCCAGCATAATTAACTCCGCGATGAGCGGATTGAGTGCCGCGCAGGCCGCTCTGAGCACCACGAGTAACAACATTTCCAATTACACCGTGGCGGGCTATTCACGTCAGACCACGGTACTGGCGCAGGCGAACAGTACCCTGCAGGGCAATAGCTATTATGGTAACGGCGTGAATATCACCGGTGTACAACGTGAATATGATGCGTTTATTGCTACGCAGCTGCGCGGTTCCAGCGCGAACTACAGCGCGGTAAGCACCCAGCACAGCCAGATTTCTAACATTGACGATCTGCTGTCGACCTCGACTACCAGCCTGTCGACCTCGCTGCAGGGCTTCTTTACCAACCTGCAGAACGTGGTCAGCAACGCCAACGATCCGTCGGCGCGTCAGTCGATGCTCAGCAATGCGCAGGGGCTGGTCAGCCAGTTCCAGACGTCAGCGCAATACCTGAACAATATGCAGAACAGCGTCAATGCCGATGTCGATTCCAGCATCAAGCAGGTCAATACCCTCACCAGCCAGATTGCCGATCTGAACAAACAGATTGGCAAACTGAGCACGGCAAACGGTGCCGCACCTAACGATCTGCTCGATAAGCGCGATCAGCTGGTGAATACCCTGAATAACGTGGTTGGTGTGACGGTATCGCAGCAGGATGGCGGTTACACGGTCGCGATGGCCAATGGCCTGACGCTGGTGAACGGCGACAAATCTCACGATCTGGTGGCGATGCCTTCCAGCAGCGATCCGACACGCACCACCATCGGCTATGTCGATAAGCAGGCGGGCAACGTCGAGATCCCGGAGAAGCTGATCACCACCGGTTCGCTGGGCGGTCTGCTGGCGTTCCGTACTCAGGATCTGGATCTGGCACAGAACCAGCTGGGTCAGTTAGCGGCGGCGTTTACCACCAGCTTCAACGATGTCCACAAGCAGGGCTTTGATAGCAAAGGCAATCAGGGCGTCGATTTCTTTAATATCGGCAGCCCGATCGTGGTGGGCAACAGTAAAAACAGCACCGCTGCGTCCGTCACCGCTGAGTGGACCGATACCAGTGCACTGAAAGCATCCAATTACACCGTGAGTTATGACGGCAATAACTGGACCGCAACCCGCGCCTCAGACAGTGCGGCTGTTACCATCACGCCAGGTACCGATGCCAGTGGCAACACCACGCTGAGCTTTGACGGTCTGAAACTGACCGTCGCCGGCACGCCTGCACCTGCTGCCAAAGACAGTTTCCTGGTGAAGCCGGTCCAGAACGCCATCAACGATATGTCAGTCGCGATCACCAGTGAATCGCAGGTGGCCGCCGCGGGTGCAGTAGGCGGTGAAAGTGATAACCGTAATGCGCAAAAACTGCTGAATCTGCAGGATGTGAAACTGGTCGGCGGCAATGCCACGCTGTCTCAGGCCTACGCCACCATCGTCAGCAGTGTGGGAAACAAAACCAGTTCACTGGAAACCACCAGCACCACTCAGAAAAGCGTGGTCAGCCAGCTGACCCAGCGCCAGCAATCGGTCTCTGGGGTAAACCTCGATGAGGAGTACGCCAACCTGACCAAATATCAGCAATATTACATGGCCAATGCGCAGGTGCTGCAGACTGCCAGCACCGTGTTTAATGCATTGATCAATATTCGCTAAGGGCAGGAGATAACATGCGAATCAGTACAAATATGATTTTTGAGCAGCAGGTGCGCGGCATCACTGACTCACAGGCCTCCTGGCTGAAATCAGGCGAGGAGCTCTCCAGCGGCCGCCGTGTCAACAATCCTTCGGACGATCCGATTGCTGCGTCCCGTGCTGTGGTGTTGTCACAAACCCAGCAGCAGGGCAAACAGTATGAGCTGGCGCGTACCTTTGCCGAGCAGGGCCTGTCACTGGAAGAGAATACGCTGAAAGGCGTCACCGATGGGATCATTACTGCGCAGGGACTGATCGTCAACGGTTCAACCGGTACGCTGAGCGATAACGACCGCGGCTCGATTGCCACCCAGCTGGAGGGTATTCGCGCCCAGTTGCTGAACCAGGCAAACAGCCAGGATGCCAATGGCCGCTATATTTTTGCCGGTTACAAAACCGACAGTGCGCCGTTTGTTGATACGGCAGGCACCGGCGTCAGTTACGCAGGCGGCACTGATGCGATCACCCAGAAGGTCGACACCAGCCGTACCATGACCGTGGGTCATACCGGTGACAATATCTTTATGGCCATCTCCGGCAATGCCACCAAAGAGCCGGATGGCAGCGCCAGTGAAACTAACGTGTTTAAGATGCTGGATAGCGCCATTGCTGCACTGAAAGTGCCGCAGGATGGTGCTGACGCCGCAACTAAACAGACCTTCCAGGATGCGATGGATAAAACCAACCGTGGTCTGGGTAACTCACTGAATAATGTTTTAACAGTGCGTTCTGAGATTGGTACTCAGCTTTCAGAGATCGATACGCTGAATGCGCAGGGCGATGACCGCAGTGTGATCTATAGCTCGCAGATGAGTGACCTGGTTAACGTGGATTTAACTGAAGCGGCTTCCAGCTACACCATGAAGCAGACGGCACTTCAGGCGTCTTACAAGACATTTACTGATATGTCCAAGATGTCCCTGTTCCAGATGAATACGTAGTCTGACAAGAAATTTTGAGCGTACTTTAACCGGATACGCTTACTTTTTCCCACCCTCCCGCTAAAGGAGGGTGGGATTTTTTTTGCCTGCGATTCAGCCGCGGCCGGGAACCAGCAGGCATGAAGAGCGGTGTGATGTAAAACGGCTGACAGGCAGACTCGCAGCCATAAAAAACCCCGGCTCAGAGGCCGGGGTTCGGTTTACAACAGCTTATGCGTTACGGCTTGGTTGCCGGTGCAGTGGCCTGATGGGTGGCGCTATGACCACCGGCAGAACCGCGACCGTCGAACTCATACGGTGCACGCACCCAGTCACTCTGCGGAGCCGGCGCTGACTGCCAGACTGGCGCAGGCGCTTTAGTCATTGGCGCAGAAGCAAAGTGCTTCCAGCGTGTACCGTCATTCGGCATAGCGGCTGCAGGTACTGATGCAACAGGTTCGGCGGCTGTCACCGGTGCTGCAGGTGCGATATCGCGTGCGGCAACCGGAGCATGCGGTTCAGTGACTGGCGCGGTTTCAGCTTCTGCTGCGACCGGCGCTTTCAGCACTTCTTCAACCTCGGCTGCGATCGCTTCGCTGACATCGGTGGCTGACTGCTCAGCAACCTCGGCAGGCTGAACAGTCTCAACGGCAGGCTGTGCAACGGCTGCAGGCTGAACAGTCTCAACGGCAGGGGTCACTACTGGCGCTTCAGCGACGGGCTCAGCAGGCACGGCTTCAGCCGCGACAGCGTCTGCTTTCGCTTCTTCGGCAGCCGGAACAACAGAAGGCTGCTCGTCAACCGGGGTCTCGATAGCACGGGTATCATCCGTGTTGACAACCGGCACTGGCGTTTCTGCCTGTGGCTCGGCGTGTTGCACGGGCGCTTCCTGAGCTACAGATTCAACGGCGTCTGCGACCGGCAGCGCACGGGTGGCGTCTGCTGTCTCTTCCGGGTTATACGCAGGTGTCTCATGCGTCACATTCTGCAGCTGCTCTTCGCTGGCCTGGCTTACCGGATAGCGAATCCAGACTTTACCGGATGCCATCTCAGGGGAGGCAGCGGCAGCGGCCAGAGGCATGGCTGACTGCGTCGGGTAACGCTCATCACGGTAACGACGACGACGCTGTCCACTCACGCGCAGATGGCGCGGCGAACGACGTGAACGACGCGGCATATTGGCGTTATCACGGTTGTCGTTATCATCCTGTTCGTCACTCTGCTGCGCCTGGAACTCAGGCTGCGGCTGTGCAACCTCAGCAGGCTGAGACTGAGTCACTTCAGCAGGCTGGGCAAAGTCGCTGGCTTCGGCTGGCATAGGCGGACGGTTATCATCAACACGCACCTTCTGGTTCAGCTGACGCGGCTTACGACGCGGCATAACCTGCACGCGCTCATCATCCTGCACTTCGGCCACGTCCAGGACTTCAGCGACCACTTCCGGCTGCTCAGCCACTTTGGCGGCTTCTTCACCGGCGCGTTTCTCTTCCTGACGACGACGCTGACGCTCAGCACGCTGTTCACGACGCTGTTGCTGCTGCTCATCACGCTGCTGGCGCGCTTCTTCGCTCAGTGCCGGACGCTCTTCGCGAACTTCACCTGGCTGAGACTCACGCTTGTTACGACGGTTGTTATTGCCATCGCGCGGTTCGCGATTTTCACGTGGCTCGCGGCTTTCACGCGGTTCACGGCTTTCACGCGGCTCACGACTTTCGCGTGGTTCACGGCCTTCGCGCGACTGGGCGTTATCACCGTTACGCGGCGTACGTTCACGACGATTGTTGTTACGACGGTTGTTATTGTTGCTGCGGCGCTCGCCACGGCCGTTGTTGCTTTCCTGCTCGCTTTCAGACGCTTTCTGCGGTTCAGCAACCTCAGCGGCCACTGGCGCGGCAGCAGGGGCTTCATCACCTGAAAACATTTTCTTCAGGCCGCCAAGCAGACGTCCGAAGAAACCGGTGCTGACGGTAGCAGGGGCAGCCACAGCGGGTGCAGCTTTTGCTGCTGGCTGAACGTCGGTGCGCTGCACTTCTGGCTCAACTTCGACCGGTGCCGGAGGCGCATCAGGCATCACAAACGCGGCCAGAGCAGGCTGCTCAGGACGACGACGTTCTGCATGTTCCTCTTCCGACGGCATCGCCATTTCGGCTTCATGCAGCTTCGGCAGATGATAGCTCAGGGTCTGCGTCTCTTCGCCTTTGCGCACACGGAGTACGGAGTAGTGTGGGGTCTGCATCTTGTCATCAGGAACGATGATCGCCCGCACGCCGCCCTGGCGTTTCTCAATCGCGTTAACCGCTTCACGTTTTTCGTTCAGCAGGTAAGACGCAACCTGAACCGGAACAATGGCGTGCACTTCTTTAGTGTTGTCTTTCAGCGCTTCTTCTTCAATCAGACGCAGAATGGACAACGCCAGTGACTCGTTATCACGGATGGTGCCGGTGCCGCTACAGCGTGGGCAGACGTGATGACTGGATTCACCTAATGACGGGCTCAGGCGCTGACGGGACATCTCCAGCAGGCCGAAACGTGAAATGTGGCTGATCTGAATGCGGGCGCGGTCCTGACGGACAGCTTCACGCAGACGGTTCTCAACTGCGCGCTGATGGCGTACCGGCGTCATATCGATGTAATCGATAACGATCAGGCCGCCCAGGTCACGCAGGCGCAGCTGACGGGCAATCTCATCGGCCGCTTCAAGGTTGGTGTTGAAGGCTGTTTCTTCGATGTCACCGCCGCGCGTTGCGCGTGCTGAGTTGATATCGATAGCGGTCAGCGCTTCGGTACTGTCGATCACAATCGAGCCACCGGAAGGCAGGCGGACTTCACGCTGGAAGGCGGATTCGATTTGCGATTCGATCTGATAGTGGCTGAACAGCGGGATTTCACCGGTGTAGAGCTTAATTTTGCTGCTGAAGTCCGGACGGCCCAGCGCAGCGATATGCTGACGCGCCAGTTCCAGCACTTTCGGGTTATCGATCAGGATTTCACCGATGTCCTGACGCAGGTAGTCGCGGAATGCACGCACGATCACGTTGCTTTCCTGATGGATCAGGAACGGAGCAGGGCGGTTTTCAGCGGCTTTCTTAATCGCTTCCCAGTGCTTAAGACGGAAGCTTAAATCCCACTGCAGCGATTCGGCAGATTTACCGACGCCCGCGGTGCGGACAATCAGGCCCATGCCTTCCGGCAGATCCAGCGCCGACAGTGCTTCTTTCAGTTCGGTACGGTCGTCACCTTCGATGCGGCGGGAGATACCCCCTGCACGTGGGTTATTCGGCATCAGTACCAGGTAGCTGCCCGCCAGAGAGATAAAGGTGGTGAGCGCAGCGCCTTTATTGCCGCGTTCTTCTTTATCAATCTGAACAATAACTTCCTGACCTTCACGCAGTACGTCTTTAATATTCGGACGACCGTGTGCGTTGTAGCTGGAAGGGAAGTATTCGCGGGAGATTTCTTTTAAAGGGAGGAAACCGTGACGCTCTGCGCCGTAATCGACAAACGCAGCTTCAAGGCTGGGTTCAATGCGAGTGATTTTACCTTTGTAGATGTTGGCTTTCTTCTGTTCGTGTCCAGGACTTTCAATATCCAGATCGTACAGACGCTGACCGTCAACCAGGGCAACGCGCAACTCCTCCTGCTGAGTTGCGTTTATTAACATTCTTTTCATCGTGACTTACTCGTTATTCTTTC
>Ga0308156_1004279_pt1 | contig 10039 bp, 11 predicted proteins | sample PhyAR2_FD_201041 | JGI IMG/M metagenome (GOLD analysis project Ga0308156, IMG submission 201041) | Phyllosphere microbial communities from UC Gill Tract Community Farm, Albany, California, United States - DLSL A.R2 | ecosystem: Host-associated > Plants > Phyllosphere > Unclassified | place: USA... | reverse complement strand
TCGCCTTAAAAGCCTACTCAAGCCCTAGAAGTTGGCTTTTTTTATATCAATTCTCTTACATATTTACATTTTTTTATGTCTAGTCCGAACGAATTTCTACCACCCATGATTGATGGTGTGAGCGCAAGCCAAGTCTATCTTCCTGCACAAACAAATACTCAAACTATTTATGAGTATCTATGCCAATATTTTCAACATATTAAAGTACAAGAGTGGCAACAACGATTTCAAGATGGACTTATTTATGGGGCAAATGGACAAAAGTTAACATTAGATAGTCCATATCAAAGCAATACGCATATTTTTTATTATCGATTTCTTGCCTATGAGCCACATGTTCCTTTCGAACATCAGATTTTATTTGAAAATGATGACTTACTGGTGGTCGATAAACCTCATTTTTTAACAATTAGTCCAACCGGACAATATGTGCAAGAAACATTATTAGTTCGACTAAAAAAACAGACAGGTAATGAGTTTTTAACGCCTATACACAGACTAGACCGTGAAACTGCTGGAGTAGTTCTATTTTGCAAACGGGTTGAATCTCGTGGTGTTTATCAACAATTATTTGCAGAGCGTCAAGTCAATAAAATTTATCACGCAGTCGCACCTTATAAAAAAGAATTAAAACTTCCCCAAACACTATGTTTGCATTTAGATAAAGGTACTCCTTTTTACACCATGCAAGTTGTGGCTAATGCTAAAGCAAATAGTCAAACATATATTGAGCTTATTGAGCACAACCAGACTTGGGCTAAATACCGTTTAACACCAACTACGGGCAAGCAACACCAGCTTCGTGTACATCTTAATTATTTAGAAATTCCGATTAAAAATGATCCATTTTACCCCACGGTTCAGCACAAGACTGAAGAGGATTTCTCAGAGCCATTGCAGCTTCTAGCTAAGCATATTTCATTTCTAGATCCGCTAACAAAAGAGGAAATGTCTTTTAATTCCAAGTTTGAATTGACATTGTAATGTAAGCGTAATGACAAAAAGATTGTATTTTATGCCGAAAAACATTGAAATTACATTGCAATGGTTTAAAATAAATTTCTAAAAATTAAAAATCATTTGGTTTTGTTATTCATGCGAAAAACAGAAGTTTATCAGGTTCGACTGGACTCCCAAGAGAAAAAACAGGCGTTTGCTGTTTTTAAACAATTGGGAATTACCCCTGCCCAAGCGGTACGACTTTTTTTTAAACAGGTCGTATTAACTAAATCCATTCCATTTGCAATCGAAAATCAGACGATTAACATGGAACAGTTATTAAAGCTGAGAAAAGCGAAAGTATCATCATTAAACCAAAATCCATCAACTTCAGTTGAAGATGATGATCATGAAGATTTATTTGAAGAACTAAATGCTCTTCTGGGTGAAAGCGACAAAATTTAACACTGTTGCATTTATAAACAAGTTTTAACGTCAAAAAGCTCTTTTTTTCGTTATGCTCTCTTTGTAAAAACATAATGATAAAATACAAGGAGTGCCAAATGATCGTTAGACGAGCGACTTTTGAAGATTTAGAGCAACTCGCCGTTTTATTTGATGAATACCGCCAATTTTATGGGGCCTCTTCTAATTTTAAAGAATCACTTCACTTTCTCAAGCAGCGTTTTGAGAATAGAGAAAGTGTGTTTTTTATTCATATTAAAGACGATAAAATCACAGGTTTTATTTTACTCTATTTAGGTTTTTCTTCAGTTGCTTGCTCAACTTACTATATTTTAGATGATGTATATGTTACACCCGTTTTCCGTCGTCAAGGTTCGGCTAAACAGCTAATCGATACAGCAATCTTATTTGCAAAACAAGAAAATGCTTTGCGGATTAGTTTAGAAACTCAAAGTAATAACCATGAGTCTCATCGCCTATATGAACAAATGGGCTTTATTCGAGATAGTGAATTCCAAACATTTCATTGCTTTCTTAAGTAATATTTTGGGCAAGCTGCTTTTGCTCTTCAGATAAATAAATCCATTCTCCCTCTGCAATTTCAGGTAAAGCCAATTGCCCTATTTGATGGCGATGCAACGCTTCTACTTTGTTTCCTACAGCGGCAATCATTCTTTTGACTTGGTGATAAACACCTTGATGAATGGTCATCGTTAATCGATGAGTTCCCAATATTTCTACATCAGTTGCAGCAAAAATACCTTTTTCCTGATGTAAGCTCACCCCTTGAGCTAACATTTCAATTTGCTCAGGCGTGACCGGGTCTATAGTCGTAACATGATAAACCTTTGGAACATGTTTACGAGGATGAGTTAAAGCTTGAAGATATTTACCATCATCGGTAATTAAGAGTAAACCGGTTGTATCTTGGTCTAAACGACCAATCGCCTGCACACCTCGATGAATCATGATTTCAGGTAAAAGACTAAAAACACTTTGATGATGCTGAGGCTGATGTGAACATTCAAAACCTTTTGGTTTTTTTAAAGCAATATAAACTTTTTCTCGATATTGATAGATTTGCCCAAAAAGAGAAAACTCTAAATTTTCAGGAGAGAATTGCTTTTTAAGATTATCTACAATCTCTCCATCAACACTTACAGACCCGTTTTTTATTAACTGCTGACAATATTTACGTGAACCAAACCCTTGAGATTGTAAAATTTTTTCCAGCAGCATGAAGTTTTCTCATTAGAACTAAGCTGTCATTTTAACGTAGTTTCCACTTTTTACTAAACGCTAAGAGCAGCTCTTTGCATTTACTTCATTCAACTCACACCCTACTCTTCAACGACCCGATAAATATTTTCATTCTGCTCACTTTCAAATAACAATTCTGTAGTAGGTAAAATAATTTCATTATCAACAATAATATGCTCAATACGCTGACTTAATTTTAAAGATTCATTTTCATGTTCAACTAAATTTTTCTTTAGTTGGGCTTTTGCATCATGAATCTGATCAAACTGATCTTTAATTTTGATATCTATAATATCCATAAAAATGTCCTGCACTCATGAGTAATGATTATTTTTATATCACATTTTTTTAAAGCCATAACTTTTAACTTGTTAATTTACATAACATTGTTTCCAAGCGTAACCAAGAACTAAAACTCTTTATCATTGAGAGATATACAATGAATTTTTATTAAAAATAAGATCGGAAATCGGCTGTATTTTTTTAAGCTTACACATTACGGCCCTTAAATATTATACAATTCCATTTTATTTACTTTCATTTCTGCTTCTCATGCTTGCCCAATTTGATGTTAATTTAGTTGTTTTACTAGTTCTGCTCGTCTGCGGTTTATTAAGTCAAAATGCGGCTGTAACCATTGCAGCGGGTGTACTGATTGTCGTTAAAATCACGCCTTTAAGTGAATTCTTCCCTTACATTCAAGCCCATGGTCTTAATTTAGGAATTCTTATTTTAACGATTGGCGTACTCACTCCCATTGCGAGTGGAAAGCTCAGTGGGGAGACTATTTTAAAATCATTTATTAGTATTAAATCGCTGGTTGCTATCGCAATTGGTTTGTTAGTCGCTTGGCTAGGTGGCCGTGGAGTAAAACTGATGTCAAGCCAACCTGATGTTGTTGCAGGTTTACTCATTGGTACAGTTGCGGGTGTGGCCTTACTCCGTGGTGTACCAGTCGGGCCTCTTATTGCAGCAGGTCTACTCTCCTTATTTATTGGTAAATAAATTGTCGATATTAAAAAAGGTGCAATTAAGCACCTTTTTATACTTAGGCTAAATTATTTACTTTAACCAGAATAATAGGAGTTTCGTTTTAAAGAGAACTTTTCCAATTGCTTCAAGAAACCTTCAAAATAACTTTTCTCTTTTTCTTCAGTTCGATAGCCCGCATATAAAGTTCGTCTTAAGCCTGTAGATGAAACACAATCTAAACGACGGCTTGTAACCCATCCCTTTTGTTCATATTCATTTACTACCCAATCAGGTAAAGCAGCAATGCCTCGACCACTTGCTACAAGCTGAATAAGCATTTGAGTTAAATCTGTTGTTCTTATTTGTTTAGGCTGAATATTCGCAGGAATGAAAAGTTTGGACATAATATCTAAACGATGCTTATCCACTGGATAAGTAATTAAAACTTCTTCCGCTAACTCTTGAACTGTAATATTTTCAGCACGTACCAATGGATGCGTGTTTGATAAGACCAAACGTGATTCATATTCAAAAATTGGGAAATATTCAATTCCTTTTAATGCAATTGGATCTGCTGTAATGAGCAAATCAAATTCTGCATTTTGTAAAAGTTCATGCGGATTTGCTTCAAAACCTGAAGCAAAATCTAAGTCAACGTCTGGATATTGCTGTCGATATTGATTTAATAACGGCATTAACCAGTCAAAACAACTGTGGCATTCCGATGAAAAAATAATTCTGCCAGTCTGCCCATGGACAATACGCGTGATATCACTGTGAGTAATCTGAATTTGTGGCAAAACGTCATCGGCTAACTTGAGTAAGCGCTGCCCTACATTAGAAAAACTAACAGGTCTGCTGCGACGATTAACAACCTCTACCCCATACCAATGGTCTAATTCTTTTAATTGATGAGAAATAGCAGAAGGCGTTAAGCAAAGGTCATTTGCTGCCGAGACTAATGAACCGTGTTCACGCAAGGCAACTAAGGTTTTAAGATGACGAATTTCTAACATGGTTCCACGCTTGAAAAATAGATTTATCTATAAATGTTCTAATCTCATCTTTATTTCTCAAAAAATCGATCAACTTTAGATAAATCCTTACTAATGAATACTATTCATCTTATCATAAAATTAATTAGTCAGCTTCAACATGAATTTTATTTTACTGTTTTTTATTAGTTGAATTCTTATAATGTTAAAATTGAGATAGCTCCCTTTCCTATGTTATTGAACATATTTCTACTCCCTAATTAAAATTAGACCCGAATTAGATCTAATTTTAATTAATATTAAAAGTTATTGTTCCAACACATTTAAGCTAACAATTGTATAGTTTTGATTTTTAGGCTTTAGCTTTAAATCTACTGGTGCTGTTACTTCCAATAAATACTCACCAGCTTTTGGAAATTTGAGCTCAACTTGCCCTTTATTATCTGCCTTAAATGGCAGTGCTTGTTTATCAGTTGTACCTTTTTCTCTTAAATTAACTTCAGCATAAGCTAAAGGCTGTCCTTTTTCAGTTACAGATAACTTAATCGATTGAGCAGCTTTTATCAGGTTTGGGTGTACAGAAAAATTAACTTTTATTGGTGTATTGGAAAGCTGAATGTCTGAAACTTTTCCTTTAGAAAGATAACTTTGCAGTGTCCAATCTCGTGTTACTTGCTCTGTTTTAATTGTTTTTATTTTAAGGTCAGCTGGAATCAAATATTCGCGTTCTGCTTTTGGTGGGGCTTTATCAGCTGGCATATCAAAAAATAAATGCCATGTTTTTTGGTCATATACATAGCTTAAAGGATAACTTGCTTGAGTTTGAAGAATATACGTTCCCTCGTCTGGCAAATCGACATCAAAAACAGTTACAGACTTGTGTAAAGCTTCTGGCTTAACGGTCTTAAGCTCATTTTTAGGAGTAATTACGGTAAGTTTGGCATCCTTTAAAGCATACTCACTATTTAATGCTTCTTCGGCATAACCTGCAATTACGGGTACTTGAGTCTGTTCAGTTTTATAAGCTAAAGGTGCTACATAAGGTTCATGAGCAAAGCTATAGCTACATGCTAATGCAAGAGAAAGCATTAAAAATTTATTCATTATTACAAAATCCTGTTGTACACAACGGTGAAGGTTTTCAGACAAAAGATAGCAGTTACAGTATACATAAATAAAAATCATTATTATTATCATTTAATATTCAAGTTTAAAATTCTCTGATCTTTTATTCAAAAAGAAAGTGGTTGAGTTCTTAACCAAATGGTTTGGATCGCCCTTATCTGGTTGTTTTTGTACTTAGCCTCGGCGATCTTAATTTTTGTTTTTATTATTCTGCACTCTTTTCCCTTATACTTCCTTTTTTGAGTCTCTTCTTAATTTATTATGGCGTCCCCGCAATCCCCTCTTTCTTCTGCACATCAACACTATTCACTCTTTTTAGCAATTTTCTCACTGGCTGTAGGTGGTTTTTGTATTGGAACCACCGAATTCGTCGCAATGGGACTGATTCAGGAAATTGCAAATAATTTAAATATTACAGTACCAGAAGCTGGCCACTTTATTAGTGCCTACGCTTTAGGTGTAGTGATTGGCGCTCCTATCATCGCTATTCTTGGAGCCAAAGTTCCTAGAAAAACTTTATTGCTCGGCTTAATGCTTTTTTATGGCATTGCAAATGCCTGTACCGCTTTAGCTCATACCCCCGAAACTGTTTTAATCTCACGTTTCATTGCTGGTTTACCACACGGAGCTTATTTTGGAGTCGGAGCATTAGTTGCAGCTGAACTAGCGGGTCCATCGCGAAGAGCATCTGCTGTTGCCCAAATGATGATGGGTCTTACAGTTGCAACTGTGATTGGTGTACCTCTAGCAACGTGGTTAGGTCAAAATTTTGGCTGGAGAGCTGGTTTTGAGTTCTCAGCAACCATTGCTTTTGTCACTTTAATTGCTGTTGGCTTCTTTGTACCTAATATCCCAGTCCAAGCAAAAGCAAGTATAAAAACAGAATTAGCTGGCCTTAAAAATATCAACATGTGGTTAACACTAGCGGTAGGCGCCATCGGTTTTGGAGGCATGTTTTCTGTTTACAGTTATGTCTCACCTATTTTGACTGAATATACACAAGTGAATATCCAAATTGTCCCTATCGCTTTAGCTATTTGGGGTACTGGTATGGTTATTGGCGGCTTAGCAGCTGGATGGCTTGCAGATAAAAATCTGAACAAAACGATTGTAGGCGTACTCATTAGCTCCGCTATCGCTTTTGTTGTTGCTAGTTTCTTAATGAGTAATATCTATACTGCTATTGCTTCATTATTTTTGATTGGTCTCACTGTAATGGGGTTAGGCGGAGCTTTGCAAACTCGTCTAATGGATGTAGCAGGAGATGCTCAAACATTAGCAGCATCTCTCAATCACTCTGCCTTTAATATGGCCAATGCATTAGGTGCATTTCTAGGTGGATGGGTACTCAGTCATCAAATGGGTTGGATCGCGCCAATCTGGGTTGGTTTTGTTTTGAGTCTCGGTGGTCTTATCATTTTACTTATTGCCTTTGCAGTAGAGAAAGCAAGTAAGAAAATTTAATCAAAGAAGATGCTAACTTATTATTTCTAATCAGTTAGCTTTCCGCCACAGTGAGGGCAATAACATTTTGTCTCTCTAACCGACTCTTCTTCCTCTAATACTTTTTCACGCATAATTTGAATAATCAGATTATGCGCCTGTTCTTTTGGCAGGCCTACTTTTTGGCGAATCCGTTCTATTTCAATTTCATCATGTAAAATATCAATACCTCGTACCTGAAGTAACTCACGGAATTCTTGCTCTAGTCTTTGATTACGCTGATTAAGTTCATTTGCAAGCCCAGATGCTAAAATACCGGCTGGTAACGCTGCAATACCAACACCCAAAATGGTAATGAGTGCGCCTAGTAACTTTCCTAAACTGGTGACTGGAGTCACATCGCCATAACCTACTGTAGTTAAAGTAACCACTGCCCACCACATAGATTTAGGTATTGAACTAAAAGCTTCTGGTTGAGCTTTATTTTCAACCACATAAATGCCAGAAGCAGTCATAATAATCATAATAATTAAAATAAAGATAACTGCCTGAAAAGACCCTTTCTCACGTTTAATCACGCATAACAATATCTGTAGGGAGATAAAATACCGTGTCAATTTTAATAAACGAAGTAACCTTAGGATTCTGAGCATACGAAGATCAATTCGTACAAAGAAATTGAGATAAGCAGGTAAAATTGCCATCAAATCAATAATTGCTTCCCCGCTTTTCATCCAGTTCAAGCGGATTTTCCATGCAGGTTGTGTCGTATCTCGATCTGCAACACTCCACAATCTTAATAAATATTCAATACTAAAAACTGCAATTGAAATAACTTCAAAATAATCAAACCAAGCATGATAACTTGTGTACAAATCATTTACTGTTTCTAATAAAACAGCTGCGACGTTACCAACAATTAAAACAACTAAAAAATAATTAATACATCTACTTATCGTAGTTTCATAGTCATGATTATGAAGATTATTATAGAAGAACTTACGCAATTCCTTCCAAGCTGAATTTTGCATATTGATCTGACCACTTGATATTGAAGATATAGTAAGCTCTCGCCCTCTATTCACCAATATAGTCTTTGATAAATTTTCCTTCGTTCACCTCAATATTTAAAGTTTTTCACTTTTCCCACTTCAACTCGCTGCTACACATCGAAATTCACTTTCTTGCCACCACAACATATCATAGATCCCTGGGTGTGATTTTAAGATAATATTTATATAATTTTGCAGCACCATAATATGATGGGTAATATCAAGTTTTCTAAATAAAAACTTTCTTAAAATAGGTGTATTCGGAGAGATAAAAACTGCAAATCCATTGCTATATTCTTTATAGACACTGATTCCAAGATGCATGGTTATTTCAGGCAAAGGAATCTCAATTTGCCACCCCCAGTTTTCACTATATAGCTCGACATTTAAATGATATCTATTTTTCAATATACTAAAAATATATTGTGCAATATCTTCAGTTTTTTGAACTAAAACACCTCCTTCATTGGAATGCATCTTTTGCTCAGATGATTGATAATCATCAAATTTAAATTCAACTACTGTCTTTAACATTCTCAAATTCCCTATATAAAATACTTATATTTTTTTAATTATTTTTAAGTTCGTTTAATTATTTTAAAACAAAACACCAGTTAACTTCTAGTACTATATTTAATTTTATATGGATCAAATTAAAAAATGATATATGTAGTATTTTTAAATAAACTCATGAACCAATTCACACTTTTAATAAAAACTAAAACTCAGAAAGACGATTTTTTCACCCAACAATATATTTAAATTATTTTATTTAATAATTTCTATACCCTTTATAGCTTAATCTAGATATATAATTTATTTTTTAATCTTTAAAATTTTCTAAAAAATAATATGAGGATATATTAATTTAAATAAATATCTTTATGGCATTTTTAAGATTAACAATACTAATTACTATTTATTAGACTGATATTCATATAGAGAATTTATAATTCTGATATCATTTTCAAAGCTACAATTTTAAAATAAAACTTAACAATTTTCATTTGAATTAAGAGATACTTAACTTTAAAAGAATTGTCTTTTCCTTGAAAATGAAAACTCGTACTAACTACTCGTTATTTTTAAGGTTTTTGAATTTTTTTATCATTATATTTGCTAGCAGCACGGCACATATTACCACAATGTTTGCAGTCTTTGATACGGCGGCATTTGCCCTTAGTTCACCGCCAATATTGTTTGCCTTAATGATGCTAGCAGCCTCATGACATTAACCCATTATGCGACTGGAATTTCCCCTGTTATGTTTGGCTCAGGCTACACCCCACTTGGTTAATGGTGGACAGCTGGCTTTGTCATGGGCATTTTCTTCATGCAAATTTTGTTTATATTCTTCTTGATAAGCCTGATCTTTTTAAAAAAACTTCCATAACTAAAAATCTAAAAAAATAAGGGCTGATTACTCAGCCCTTATTTTATCTTTTTGCTCAAGCAAAGCATAACTTTGCTCTTGCGCTAGTGAAAAGCCTATCGGCTTTTCTTGAACCTAGCTCATTAAGTCAATTGAGCAGCAGAAATTTTCTTAGTATCAACTTGATCAGCTTCTTTAGTATATTCGCTCATCTTGTCGAAGTTTAAGTATTTGTAGATGTCAGCAGATGCACTGTCGATTTGCGACGCATACTGTTGATATTCTTCTGGGCTTGGTAATTTACCAAGAACCGCAGCTACAGATGCAAGCTCAGCAGAAGCTAAGTAAACATTTGCACCTTGACCTAAACGGTTCGGGAAGTTACGAGTAGAAGTCGATACACAAGTTGTGTTCGG
>Ga0308156_1004278_pt1 | contig 10039 bp, 8 predicted proteins | sample PhyAR2_FD_201041 | JGI IMG/M metagenome (GOLD analysis project Ga0308156, IMG submission 201041) | Phyllosphere microbial communities from UC Gill Tract Community Farm, Albany, California, United States - DLSL A.R2 | ecosystem: Host-associated > Plants > Phyllosphere > Unclassified | place: USA... | reverse complement strand
GCGCCGCACCCACCTCCTGATCACCGCTCCCCTGCTCGCCGCCACCCTGCTCGCCGGGTGCTCGACCGTCACCGACGGCGCCGACGCGACCGGCAGCACAGCCTCCGGCGAGGCGACCTCGGCCGCCCCGACGACGCAGACCATCGAGCACGCCCGCGGCACGACCGAGGTCCCCGCCGAGCCGCTGCGGGTGGTCGTCCTCGAACCCGTGCAGCTCGACACCGCCGTCGCCCTGGGTGTCGTCCCGGTCGGTGCCGCTGTACTCAGCGACGAGGCCGGCATCCCCGCGTACCTCGGCGAGGAGGCCGCGGGCATCGAGTCCGTCGGCACGGTCACCGAGCCGAGCATCGAGAAGATCGCCGCCCTCGAGCCCGACCTCATCCTCGGGACGGAGTCACGCCACTCTGCGCTCTACGACCGCCTCGACGAGATCGCGCCCACGGTGTTCATGGCGACGCAGACCGACCCGTGGACCGAGAACGTCGCGCTCGTCGCCCGCGCCCTCGGTGACGAGGCCGGGGCGCAGACCCTGCTCGACGACTTCGACGCGCGCTGCACCGAGGTCGCGGACGAGCACGACACGGCCGGCAAGACCGCCCAGCTCATCCGTCCGCGCGACGGACAGCTGAGCCTCTACGGGCCGACCTCCTTCGCCGGGAGCGCCCTGGAGTGCGCTGGCTTCACCACCCCCGAGCGCGACTGGGAAGACTCGATCTCCGTCGACCTGTCCTACGAGCGGGTCTTCGAGGCTCAGGCCGACCTCGTCCTCGTCACCACCTCGGACACCAGCGACCCGGCGACCATGCCCGAGGTCATCACCACGAACACCGACGCCTTCCCGGACGCACACCTGGTCGACCAGTCCTTCTGGATCACCGGCGTCGGCCCGCTCGGCGGGATGACGGTGCTGGACGACCTCGACCGGATCCTCTCGGAGCAGTAGCCCACCGGCACGGGACGGGGGCCTCGCCCTCGTCCCGCCCCTCGGGTGCCTCCGGTGCCTGCGGTGCCCGCCCCGCCGCGCCCGGCCCCGGACGCAGAAGAACCCGGCTCCTGAGGAGCCGGGTTCTTCTGTCGTGCTGTGGTGGAGCTAAGGAGATTCGAACTCCTGACCTCTTCGATGCGAACGAAGCGCGCTACCAACTGCGCCATAGCCCCAGGTCTGACGACCGGACGAACCGGTGTGCCGAACCGCTGTCTAGCCTAGCACCCGGGTGGAGGTGCTCCGCACAGGAGCGGTCACTCCCCCGCGGCGCGGCGGCGGGCCAGGACGGAGTTGAGGTTCACGCCGAGGCTGTCCTCGGACGGCTCCTCAGCGGTCACCGTGGCCGGGGCGGGCTGTGCGGGGCTGGCCTCGGCGAGCTCGGCGCGACGCTCTTCGGTGAGCTTGCGGAGCTCGGCCGTGAGGGGCGCGGGCTCCCAGCGGGGCGCGGTCGACTTGAGGGTGTAGACCGGGCGCGGGACAGCGACGGGCTCCCAGTCGGTGCTCTCGCCCTCCTGGGCTGGAGCGGGCTGGCGGGCAGCAGGGGCGGCCGAGGACGCACGGTCAGCCCCGCCGGTCGGACGAGAGGCCGAGGACGCCTCCGGTTCGGCAGTCTCAGCCGTTCGGGCGGCAGCCGTCGGAGTGACGGTCCGCTCTACCTCGGCGCCGCTCTTCGCGGTGGTGGTCTTGTCGGCAGTGGTCTTGGCTGTCGTCGAGCTCTCCGCACCCTGGCCCGCCACGCCTGCAGCACCCGCAGCCCGCACGCGGGAGATCATCTCGGTCTGGGTCTGCGAGGAGTGCACGGCACGACCGGTCACGGTGGTTCGCACAGCAGGTGCGGGGCGTCCGGCACGGCGCAGCGCTGCGGGGCGGGCGGCCTCGCGGGCCGCCTCACGCTCCCTGGCAGCAGCGTCGGCGCGGGCGTTCGCGAGGACGGCGCGACGTCCGAGGACGAGCACCGAGACGAGGAGGACGGCGGGGACAGCCACGGTCCAGACGGGCAGGGACGTCACGGCGACGATCACGCCGACGAGGGCTGTGAGCACTACGAGGCCGAGCGTGAGGGTCGCGCGGCGGCGCGCAGCAGCGGCGCGGCGCGCGAGCAGCGCGTCGCGCGAGGCCGACCCGTACGAGTCGTTCCGCTCCATGTCCTGCACTCCATCCGTGATCTGACGCCGAGCCCGCACCGTCGTGCCGATCGGCGGTGTCAGCAACGACACGTCCACACTGCTCGACGTCGTGCAGTCACCATGCTTCTGAGAGACGGCCTGCGCGGACCGTCCCGTGGTGCTCTTGCTGGGTGACGAGTCACCGCTCGCGACCGCGAGGACACGCAGACGACCGGAGAACCTGTCGTCCACCCGCGACTCGAGCAGCTGCTGACGGTGACGCAACCTCTGAGGGACCAGGTAGGCCAACCACAGCACGACCACAGCCACGACGACGATACCGGCTGGTGATCCCACACGCTGACGTTAGGCGAGGTGGCAGCACCGACCGTGGACGCACCCCGGCGTGTCGGCCCCGGGCCGCTGTCGCGGTCGATGCAGGGCTCCCCGTCGCCGTCAGGCGCCCTGCGTAGACCGCCACCGGGCGAGCAGCCCGTCCGGCACCTCGGGGGCTGTCAGCGCGAAGGTCCTGTGGTCGCACCACCGACCCTGGATGTGCAGGTACGCCTCGCGCAGACCTTCGTCGCGCAGACCGAGCTTCTCGACCACCCGCAGGCTCGGCGCGTTCTCGGGCCTGATGTTGATCTCGACCCTGTGCAGCCCGAGCTCGAAGAAGCAGTGGTCGGCGGCCATCGCGACGGCCGTCGGGATCACGCCCCGGCCTGCGACGTGCTGGCCGACCCAGTAGCCGATGCTCGCAGAGCAGAGTGAGCCGTAGGTGATCGAGGAGACCGTCAGCTGGCCGACGAGCTCGCCGTCCAGCTCGACCGCGAAGGGCAGCGTCGAGCCGTCGCGGGCAGCCTTGTCGAGGGCCCTGACGTAGCCCGTGAAGGACGGCGGGCGCGTGGGCTGCGTCCGTCCCGGCCACCCGCGGTGACGGCCCTGGCGGTCGAGGCCCGTCGGTGCCGGGGTGGTGGCCTCCCACCGTTCGAGCCAGTCCTGGTTGTCCGCCCGCAGGTCCATCCACGCGTCGCGGTCCGCCCGGCGCAGGCGCCGGAGCAGCAGCGTCCCGCCGGGGGCGCGCAGCGAGTCGTCCCGCAGGATCACCGGCCAGCGCGGCGCCCAGACCACACCCACCGTCAGCCCTCGAGGACCAGGCAGTGCACGCGGTCGCCGAAGCGCACCTCGGACTCGCCCTCGGGCACGACGGCCAGCGCGTTGGCCTCGGCGAGCCCGGCGACCGAGAGGTCTTCGAGACGGGTCGGGTCGCCGACGGGCGTCACGTGGTACCCACCGTCAGGCGACCCGACGAGGATCGCTGGGACGAACTGGCGCACACCCGCGGGGCTGCGCCAGCCGACAGCCGCGTGGGCCGCGACGGACGGCCTGTAGATGTCTGTGTAGCCAGCCATCGCGCGCAGCGCCGGCCGCACGAAGACCTCATAGGAGATCTGCGCGGCGACGGGGTGCCCGGGCAGGGAGAAGACCGGGATCGTGTCTCCAGGGTTGTCGGTGCTGTCGCCGATGCCGGCGTGGAGCGTCCCGAGACCCTGGTTGCGCCCTGGGACCATCGCGACGTGGTCGAAGCGGACCGTGCCGAGCGGGGCCAGCACGTCCTTGAGGGTGTCGTGCGACCCTTCCGACAACCCGCCGGTGGTGATGAGCAGGTCGGCGCGGACCAGCTGGTCTTCGATCATCTCGCGCAGGCGGGTCTGGTCGTCGCTCACCGGCGCCACCTGGATCGCGATGGCTCCGGCGTCCTGGACGGCGGTCCGCAGGGAGGGACCGTTCGCGTCGAACACACCGGGACGTGTCGAGCCTGGCTGGACCAGCTCGTCGCCGACGGGGAGGATCACGACGCGCGGTGCGGGGTGCACCCGGATCCGGGCGTAGCCGAGGCTCGCCGCGAAGGCCAGCTGCCGGGCGTCGAGGCGGGTGCCGTGGCGCAGCGCGACGGTCCCGGCACGCACGTCGGAGCCGACGGCGCGGACGTTGGCGCCGGGGGCGAGCTCGGTCATGACGCGGACCTTGGCGGCCCCGCGGTCGGTCGCCCAGACGGGGACGAGCGCGTCGGCCCCCACAGGCATGGGCACCCCCGAGCTCACCAGGACGCTCTGACGCGGCGCGAGCCTGAAGGGCTCGTCGGCAGCAGACCAGACGTCGTGGGTGACGGGCAGGACGACGGGTGACTCGTGGCTCGCTCCGGCGAGGTCCTGGGAGCGCACCGCGTAGCCGTCGCAGGTCGCCAGCGGTCGCGAGGGGATGTCCTCGGTGACGACGATGTCGGCCGCGAGGATGCAGCCGGCGGCGTCGGTCAGGACGACGTCGAGCGCGGGGACGGGCAGGGCGACGGCGAGGACTGCCGCGAGCTGGTCCTGGACGCTCTTCACCGCTGAGCCACCGCCGTCGTCAAGACGCTCGAGCAGCACGGGGCGGTGGGGGTGGTCGCGCTCATCCGGCCAGGGTAGTGCAGATACGACTCTGCGCAGGTCCTGACCGGGTCACACCCCGGACGGGGCGTTTCTTTGAGATACTTTGACCATGAGTGGTCCAGCACAGCCGTACCCTGTCCACGCGGCGCTCGAGGCGGAGGACGCCAAGAGCGCCCTGCGCACAGCGATCCGCTCGGCCCGCGACGCGCGCACTGAGCGCCGACGCGACGAGGCCGCGCACGCGCTGGCCGAGGTCGTGCTGACCATCCCCGAGGTGCGCGACGCCCGACGCGTGGGCCTCTACGCCGCCCGACCGGCCGAGCCCGGGACGGCTCCGCTGCTCGACGCCCTCGACGAGCTCGGCAAGACCATCTTGCTGCCGGTGCTCGGCGCAGGTCTCCAGCGCGACTGGGCACCGTACGCCGGCGCCCACGACCTCTTGCAGCGCGCCCCGGGGCGCCCGCCCGAGCCCTCCGGCGACCCTGTCGGTCCGTCAGCCCTCGAAGACGTCGACGTGGTGATCGCCCCCGCTCTCGCCGTGGACACCTCCGGCACGCGGCTGGGCCAGGGCGGCGGCTGGTACGACCGCGCCCTCACCTTCGTGAGGCCCGACGTGAAGATCGTCGCCGTGGTGTTCCCCGAGGAGATCTACGACGCGCAGGAGCGCCCGCTCCCCCGCGAGGAGCACGACCGCCCCGTGCACGGGTACGCGACCCCGCACGACTGGGAGTGGATCACGGCGTCAGCGTGAGCTCGTCCTTCGACTCTGCCTCGACGGCCTCGCGGCTCGACCGCCACGTGTAGGAGTCGCCGGCCGCCCAGGTCGACAGCTGGTCTTCGTAGTGGCTGCTGGCCGGGTGGCCCGACGTTCCGGTCACCACGACCCAGGTCGAGGCGTCGAGGTCGGCCAGGTCGACGACCGCCCGCATCGACGGACCTGCGGTCACCTCGAAGGAGCCTGTCGAGGCGTCCCACGACGTGGCGTCGACGATCGCCGCGCCACCGCTCATCTCGAGGGTCGGCGGGTTGACGAAGCCACGGACGATACCCGGGACAGACTCCCCGCCGAGCACAGGGTGCTCGAGGTCGAGCGTGTGCAGGGAGCCCCAGCGCCAGTCCGACGGGTCGCTGCCGAGACGGACCGTGAGCTCGGACCGGGCGTTGACCAGAGCCTGCTGGAGGATCGAGTCGCGCGTCTCGACGATGTTGGCCGTGCGCCTGTCGTCCCACCACGAGCTCATCGGGTCGTCGAGCCGGGTGCGGACCACCTCGAGCCACCGGTCGCTGCCGTCGGCCGCGGCCTCCTCGGAGAGCTCGTCGTCGAAGGTCAGCGCGAGCATCTCGGCCCAGACCGCTGAGAAGTAGGCGGCCGCCGGTGAGTCGGCGTCCTGGCTGTAGTCCCAGTCGCGCAGCAGGTCCTGCCCGCCGCGCTCGAAGCCTGTCGCGAGCCGCTGCTCGAGGAGGACGGGGACGAGCAGCCGCGCGAAGGGGTTGTCGGTGTCGCCCTGGATCCGCTCCATGTCGTCGACGGTGAAGGGCGTGCCGGCCGCGATCTGCTCTTCGAGCAGCGTGCGGATGCGCTGCGACCTGAAGCCGTAGTCCCAGTCCGAGGTGAGGTACGGTCCGGCCCCGGCCGGTGCGACGGCCTGGTTCGCCGCGACGATGAACCCCTCGGCCGGGTCGAGGACCGAGGGCATCGTGGCGGGGTCGACGGTGCCCTGCCAGTCGTAGGCGCTGTCCCAGCCGGGCCGCGGCCACGTGCCGTCGGAGGGCATCGGGCCCTCGACAGCGCCGCGGACCGGGATCGTGCCTGGAGCCTGGTAGCCGATGTGACCGTCGGTCGTCGCGAAGACGATGTTCTGCGACGGGACCTCGAACAGCCGCGCCGCTGCGGCGATGTCCTCGGCGTCGGCCGCGGTGTTCATGGCGAAGATCGCGTCGGCGGTCCGCCCGGGTGTCAGCGCCGTCCAGCCGAGGGCCACCTCGTAGCCGCCTCCCCCGGCACGGAGCACGCCGTCGACGACCTCGGTCGGCGTCCCGGTGACGGGGGCGACGTCGAGCACGTCGGAGATGATCGGGCCGTGGCCGGTCGACCGCACCTCGAGGGTGACGTCGTCCGCCCCGGCGACCTTGATGACCTCGGTCCGCGTGGTCATCTCGTTCCAGGTCCCGTCGACCTGGTACGTGTCGTCCTGCGTGCGCTCGACGAAGAAGTCTGTGACGTCGGCCCCGAGGTTCGTGATCCCCCAGGCGAGCCCGGGATTGTGGCCGATGATCACACCGGGGAAGCCTGCGAAGGAGAAGCCGGTGACGTCGAAGGGGCAGGCGTCGCCCACGGCGTCGCAGTGCAGACCGACCTGCGCCCAGATGCTCGGGGCGGCGAGGCCGAGGTGCGGGTCGTTGGCCAGCAGCGGGCTGCCCGTGGCCGTGTGCTCGCCCGAGACCACCCACGAGTTCGAGCCGATACCCGCTCCGCGTCCGACGAGGACCGGCACCGCAGAGACAGCCTGCGCCGCAGAGTCGACAGCTCCGGCGACCGCTGGGGACGTGAGGTCGAGGGGGTCCGAGGACGCCCCGGCTCCGGCCCCGCTCGGTGCGGGCACGCTGTTCGCGGCGGCCGCCTCGGCGGAGAGGATCGGCGCGTTGACGGTGTCCGGGTAGTCGGGGAAGAGCTCGTCGACACGTCCCACGTCACGCACTGTGGCGAGGGACTGCGCCCGGGCCAGCTCGTCGTCGTAGTTGCCGCGCAGGTCCCAGGCCATCGCCTTGAGCCAGGCGAGGGAGTCGACGGGGTCCCAGCGCTCCGGGTCCTCGACGGAGACCTGCAGACCGAGCACGGAGTACTCGACGGCGATCTGCGAGGTCGAGCGCTCGGCGAGATACGCGTTGACGCCGTCGGCGTAGGCCTGGAGGTAGTTCTTGGTGTCGGAGTCGAGGATCTCCCACTCCTGCTCGGCGACCTCGCGCCACCCGAAGGTGCGGATCACCTTGTCCGCCTCGAGGGCGTCGGCGTTCTCGCCCACCAGCTCCGACAGCCGACCCGCGGTGACGTGACGTCGGTAGTCCATCTCGAAGAACCTGTCCTGAGCCTGCACGTAGCCCTGGGCCATGAAGAGGTCCGCTGCCGTCGAGGCGTAGATGTCCGGGACACCCTGCGCGTCACGGTGCACGGTGACGGGCGCGGAGAGACCGGCGACGCTCAGCTCGCCCGAGGTGGTCGGCAGGGGTCGCCGGACCAGCACAGCGGTGGTGACGACCGTCGCCACGAGGGCGACGACGAGCAGGAGGGCGAGGGCGACGAGGGAACGGCGGAGAGCGACATGACGAGAGGGCACGGTGCGAGGTTACGTGCTCGGCCCGACACCCGCCCCCGGCGGGCGAGATCGTTACCTGGCGGGTGTGCCGGAGCCCACTTCCCGGTGCGGCGGCGGAGACGTATGATTAGCACTCGGTCGACCCGAGTGCTAGAACGGGCAACGCGTCGCAGCCTGCACGTCGGGTCGCGTCCCTCCTGCCCGGCCCGCACGGGAGACCGATCCCTACCCGGGTGCGCCGGTGCGCCCGACCCCCTACAGGTTCTCGAGGAGATCTCCGTGCCCCTCTACGCGTACACGTGCACCGCGTGCGGCCACAGCTTCGACATCCACCAGTCCTTCGCCGAGGACGCGCTGACAGTCTGCCCCGAGTGCGAGGGCCGCCTGCGCAAGGTGTTCTCCCCCGTCGGCGTGGTCTTCAAGGGCTCCGGCTTCTACCGCACGGACAACAGCTCGAAGAAGTCGTCGGGCTCGTCCTCAGGCTCGTCGAAGCCCGCCTCGGCCTCGAGCAGCACGAGCTCGTCGAGCGACAGCTCGAGCACGTCAGCCTCGTCCTCGAGCACCTCGGGCTCGTCCAGCTCGTCTGGCTCGTCCAGCGCCTCGGGGTCGTCCAGCTCGTCGAAGGCCTCGACGTCGTCAGGCTCCTCCGGCTCCTGACTCAGCACAGTCTCCGCGCACGGCCGTCGTCCCCAGGGGCGGCGGCCGTCGTCGTGTCCACAGACGGCTCGAACTTGGCACCGGCACGGTCTGACGATCCCTAGCGTGCAGGCATGCGCACACAGTCCCGCACGCCAGACCGGGTCAGTCCTCGGGGCAGGCCGGTACCTGACCTGCCCGACCGTGCCACCGCGCGCTCTCGCCCCCTGACCCATCGCACCGACCGCTCCGACAGCTCCGGCCGCTCCGGTCCCGGCGGACGACGCACCGAACGCGCCGGTGCCAGCTCGTCGCTCGTGGCCCGTCCCGGGGCGCTGGTCCCTCCGCGGGTGCGGCGTCGAGCGCGGGCTCTGCTGTGGCGGCACAGGTTCGTCGTCGCCGCACTGCTCGTCGGGCTCGCCGCAGCCGTGGTCGTCCACAGGCTCGCTCCTCCCCCCGAGCCGCGGCAGGCCGTGGTCGTCGCGGCCTCCACGCTGCCCGCCGGCACGACGCTCGGCGCCGCGGACCTGCGGACGGTCGACCTCCCCCTCGACGTGGTCGCCGAGGGATGGCACTCGGACCGCTCCGCCGTCGTGGGTCGCACCCTCGCGCTCGACGTCCCCGAAGGCACGATCCTCGGGGCTCCGCTGCTGGTCGACGAGGCTGCGACGGGACCACCGGGCACCGTCGTGGCAGGGGTGCGCCTGGCCGAGCCGGCACTGGTCGCGGTGCTGTCGCCAGGGATGCACGTCGACCTGCTCGCGGCAGCCCCGACACTGGACGGTGCCGAGGGCGCGTCCGCCGCCCCGGCGACGACCCTCGCCGTGAGGGCGCTCGTCCTGCCTCAGCCAGCCAGCGCTGCAGACGACGGAGACGGGATCCTCGGTTCGGCAGGGAGCGCCGGTGACGCGGCCGAGCTGGTGCTCGTCGCGGTCACACCCGACGAGGCCTCGCTGCTCGCGAACATCGCCGGACGCCAGGCCGTGTCCGCAGTGGTCGTGCGATGATCTTGTCGTTAATCGTCACCTCTGGAAGTGGGGATCCATGAAGAACGTCGTGAACGGCTTCAAAGAATTCATCATGCGCGGCAACGCCATCGACCTGGCCGTCGGTGTCATCATCGGTGCGGCCTTCGGCGCCGTCGTGAAAGCGATCGTCGACAACCTGCTCACGCCACTGATCGCAGCGATCTTCGGCAAGAAGAACCTCGACTCGGTCATGACCTTCAAGATCAACGATGCCGTCTTCAGCATCGGCTCGGTCCTCACGGCACTGATCAACTTCTTCTTCGTCGCTCTTGCGCTCTACTTCTTCGTGGTCCTGCCGCTCAACCATCTGCAGAAGCTCCGCAAGAAGGGCGTCATCGAGGAGCCTGAGGGCCCGTCGGAAGACGTCCTCATCCTCACGCAGATCCGCGACCTGCTGCTCGCCCAGAACGGTGGCCCGGCGCTCGGCACCTCGTCAGCGCCGTCCACCCCGGACGTACCGACCACGAAGCCACCGGTCCCACCCGTCGCCTGAGGCACCCAACCCGAGCGACACCCGGTCCCCACAACGCGAGAGGCC
>Ga0308156_1004276_pt1 | contig 10040 bp, 10 predicted proteins | sample PhyAR2_FD_201041 | JGI IMG/M metagenome (GOLD analysis project Ga0308156, IMG submission 201041) | Phyllosphere microbial communities from UC Gill Tract Community Farm, Albany, California, United States - DLSL A.R2 | ecosystem: Host-associated > Plants > Phyllosphere > Unclassified | place: USA... | reverse complement strand
TGCACTTAATCCAACGGCACCTGCACCCCATGTCACAAAGCTGCTGGCAGCCCTAACACCTAATGCATTTATGACTGCACCTGCACCTGTCTGTATTCCACAGCCCAATGGACCCAATAATTCTAAAGGCACATCTTGAGTGACTTTTACTGCATTATTTTCACGGCTGATCGCATAGGTTGCAAATGAAGATTGTCCAAAAAAATGGTCATGTACTTTATGATGATCGTGTGTACAAATTGCAGAATTCCCTTCGGGATCAGTGCCACCAAAGTTACGACCAAAAAAGTCCTGACAATATGCAGGATTCCCACTGCCACATTGCTCACAAATCCCACAATATCCATAACTAAGAACTACATGATCACCGATTGCTAAATCTTTCACATTTGGACCAATCGCTTCTACAATTCCCGACCCTTCATGTCCTAATACCGCTGGCAAAGGAACAGGATAATATTGATCTCTAACAATTAAATCGGTATGACACATACCTGTTGCTACGATTTTTACCAAAACCTCATCATCTTGGGGTTCACGAATTTGAAGTTGCCTGAGTTCAAAATCTGCACCTTTGCTTTGGGTCACAGCTGCAGTAATCTCAGTAAAGTTTGTCATATCTCAACATCCTGTATCAGTTTATATTTTTATAAAAACAAGCGTCTTATTCACATTTCCTTTCGTCTGAACCAACAGCACCCTAAAAATAGGATGCTATAGATTCCAAGTGAAATAACATCTAAAACAAAATGTATCTAAGCTTAATCAGATACCAAGTTTTATTTTTGCGCCGTAACCCAATGGGTGGTCGTATATTCTTCAACGATCCATTGATCATTGAAACGGCCTAGACCTGAGTTCTTTTCACCGCCGAATGGGGCGTTAGGATGATCGGCAACCGAAATCTCATTAATATGGGACATACCTGCTTCAATCCCCAATGCAAATTTCACTCCACGATCATGATTTGAAGTACACACCGCACTCGATAAACCAAATTCAGTGTCATTGGCAAGTTCAAGTGCATGAGCTTCATCACGTGCTTTTAAAATTGGCAGAACTGGACCAAAACTTTCTTCTTTCGCCACAGCAAAATCTGGTTCGACATTAACGAACACATGAGGTCCAACCAAATTGCCCTCAATTCCACCGTCAAAGAATAACGATGCGCCTTCATTTTGTGCTTGCTGAATAATACGGCGAAGATTGTCAGTTTGCTGATTGTTAATAATTGGCCCAACTAGAGTCTCTTCATTGGCTGGATCACCAACTTTAATGTTTGCCAAAGCAGGACGTAATTTTTCTAGGTATTGATCATAAATCTTTTCATCAATGATGACGCGATTGGTACTCATACAAATTTGCCCTTGATGCAAAAAGCGTCCCATTACCGTTAAATTCACTGCAAGGTCTAAATCAGCATCGTCCAAAATTACTAATGGCGCATTGCCTCCAAGTTCTAAGCCAACCCGTTTAATCCGTCTGGCAGACATAGCTTTTTCAGCTACTCGCTTGCCGATCTGTGTTGAACCAGTAAATGAAATAAACTTGCTTGTATCATGCTCAACCACATAGTCGCCAATTTCACTGCCTGCCCCGACAATTACATTCAACACACCCGCAGGGGCATTTGCCAATTCAAAAATTTTGGCAATAATCAACCCACCTGTCACAGGCGTATCACTTGCTGGTTTAAGAACAATAGTATTACCCAGAGCAATTGCAGGAATCACCGATCGCATGCTCAAATGGAAAGGGAAATTCCAAGGACTTATGACTGTAATTACACCTAAAGCCTTATGGAATACTTGACTAACTTGTCCCTCATGAGCAGGTTTTAAATCAATTACCTCATTTACAGCATTCGCATATTTTAAAGATGCTTGAGAAATTTTAAGTGCCGCATCTACTTCAATATTCGCTTTGAGTCTTGAACTTCCAGCTTCATTTATTAACCAATCTACAAGAGATTCACGATGTTGTGTAATCGCCGCAATAATACGTTCAATCAGAGCTTGACGTTCACTCACAGTGGTTTTTTGCCACGATTTAAACGCTGATTGCGCAGCTTGATATGCTGCATCAACATCTTGTTGGCTTGCTCCTTGAATATCATCAATATGCTGATGAGTATAGGGGTTGGTATTCGTTACAATTTTATTCGATGAACCTTTAATCCATTGTCCATTGATAAATTGTTGGTTAAAACTCTGCGCTAAACTCATGGTATATCCCTTTTTAAAGAAGCAATCCATCTGCTTCATTGTTTAATATCGTCTAATCTTATTCTTTAGCAAGAAATGAGATCGACTATGCTCTTGTATTGCACTGATTTCTTCATCTTTAGGTATAGCTTTATCCTAATAAGGTAAACCTACATAATTTTCGGCCAATGTCGTAAGCCCGGCATTAGAATCTAAAATATAGTTCAGTTCAGCCTGCTTAATTTTATGATCGAATTCAGTTTCAGTTTCAAAACGATGCAGTAAATGTGTCATCCACCATGAAAAGCGCTCTGCTTTCCAAACACGTTTCAAACATTTTTCAGAATACTCATCGATGCCTTGTGTCGAATTTCTTTGATAGAACTCAATTAAAGCACTCGATAAATAGGCAATATCAGATGCAGCTAGATTTAAACCTTTTGCGCCTGTAGGCGGTACGATATGTGCCGCATCTCCTGCCAGAAATAGTTTTCCAAATCTCATCGGTTCAGTAACAAAACTACGTAAAGGTGCGATGCTTTTTTCAATAGAAGCACCTGTCACTAAATTATTGCAACTTTCTTCATCAAGGCGACTTTTTAATTCATTCCAAAACCTTTCATCAGACCATTCTTCTACATGGTCTGTCACAGGAACTTGTAAATAATAACGACTACGTGTTTTTGAACGCATACTACATAAAGCAAATCCGCGTTCTGACTGAACATAAATCAACTCATCTGAAACAGGTGGTACATCTGCTAGTACTCCTAACCAGCCAAATGGATAAACCTTTTCAAATGTTTTAATTTTATCTTGTGGTACGCTTGCTCTACACACACCATGATAACCATCACATCCTGCAATAAAATCACAAGTCAAACGAAAAGACTGGCTATTCTTCTGAAAAGTTACATACGGTTGCTGTTTCTCGAAATCATGAATTTGAACATTTTGAGCCTCATAATAAGTACATAAATCTGCTGCTTCTCTGGCATGCATTAAGTCTTTTGTGACTTCTGTTTGACCATATACTGTAACTTGTTTACCTTGAGTTAAAGCAGATAAATCTACTCGATGTTTCAAGCCATTAGTTAGAATTTCAATTCCTTCATGAGGTATTCCAAATTTTTTTAGATTTTCGTCAACCCCAGCCTGTTGTAACAAATCAACCGAGACTTGCTCTAATATTCCTGCTCGAATACGTGCTGCAACATAATCTGCGCTACGTTGCTCAATAATAATGTGTGAAATACCAGCTTTATATAAAAGTTGCCCAAGCAATAGTCCTGCTGGGCCTGATCCAATAATTGCAACTTGTGTAGTTAAGTTTTCCATCACATTTTCTCCATATCCTGATCCATAAATTATTTTTTTTAGAGCACTTTTGATATAGATAAATTTCAGTAAAAACCGATTAATGATTTCAATGTCCGCATATCGGACAAAATGATTATTAAAAAACCAGATATGGAAGGCTTTTAATTCCATTAATTTTGCTTTGCTATAAAGCACATAATTTAAAAAAAATAGTTTTAGAAGAATAAAAAAGCCTATATATAGGCTTTTTTATTCTAGTTTTCATAAAATTAATAAATTAAGGGCAATTTTCAAGGTATGGTTCAACATCCTTCTTCTTTAAAAATTTTGTATTGTTTTTAATATGATCAACAATATATTTCGCATCTTTCCCTACATCCATAAAACGACCAGACCCCCAAGTATTCAACCATGGTAAACCAATAAAGCACACATCAGAGTCAACGGTAATACCACGATCATGCATTGGATAACCATTACTTTGGAAAATGTCTAAGTCTATCCAGGAATAATCTGGTCTAAAGCCAATACACCAAATAATAGAGGTAATATTTTCAGCAGCTAAATCAATATGGGTAATTTCTTGCTCAGGTATCCAAAGGGGTTGATAAACCGATGCTGGCTCATCAGTTGTTACATTGTTCTTTGCTATATAATCATCTATAGAGGCATTAATGCGGTTATAAGTTGCGTCTGCCATATCCAAATTTTGGTTTAAATCAGGACGGAAAACCAACTGCCCGTTTTGAAAGTCGTCAAAACGTCCAAGCAATTGCATCCCTTCTAAAGCAAATTTGCGTAAATCAATGTCACGCCCGCCATCACGCCCAGTCACATAATGATTAGTACTATTACGTACTTCTTCGCTATAACGATGGTCTTTTACCGTAGTTTCGTAGTAACCCATTTCAAATAACCATGTCACTACATCTTTACCACGATAGAAACGCGCACATCGCGGTGCATCTCCTGTTGAAAGATAAACCTTTTTACCAGCCAAATGAATGTCCTCAGCAATTTGGGCACCGGACTGACCCGAACCAACAACCAATACATTGCCTTCAGGAAGTTGATCAACATAAAAATATTGCTCCGAATGTATTACCAACACATTTTCAGGCAAAGTCTCACTGAGTTTTGGATAAATCGGCGTGTGATAACCACCAGCTGCTACTACCAATTGCTTAGCCGTAGTTTTTCCTAAATTAGTTTCAATTTCAAATTGTTGCGGTGCAACTTTGGCAACATGTGTCACCTGTACATTTAACAGTGCTGGAGGATTCAGCTTTTCAATAAAACTATCTAAGTATTCAACGATTTCATTTTTCTTCATAAAACCATCGGGATCATTACCATTATAAGGATGATCAGGAAGTAAACACTGCCAATTTGGAGTTACAAGAGTAAAATTATCCCATCGCTTTTGGCGCCACGCATGTGTCAATTCTGATTCTTTTTCCAGAACCACATGATCAATACCCGCTTTTTGTAGTGACTAATACATAATCCTGCCTGTCCCCCACCAACAATCACAACATCATAATTCGACTGTAATTCCTGTGCTTGAATATTTAACGTTAACATTTTGTTCCCCTTATTCTTTGCTCATTTCAGTAATTTCGATTTGTTCATCTGCTTGTACGGCAAAAATTTGAGCTTGCCGTTTAATGGTGGCTAAACTATCCATTGCTGAGCTACAAGCAAAACCGTAACGTGCTCTGACTCTCTCCGAAGCAGCATTCAAACCATTCTCAGCCTGCTTTAAAAAATGTGCTGCGGGATAACTTTCTCCCGCCACCAGATAGTCATAAATCACGGTGGAGGGTGAGTAATATTGCACATGCTCACCATTGGGCCATTTCACGGTAAAATTGACACTAGGCATACTTGGCCTCCTGATTCATCGGCTCAATCGCACTCGACTGAGCCATTAACTTTTTTAAAATGTCGGCATAATCAAAGCCAGTAAATCGTTGTTGCTGAAAATCCCAAAAGCAGGCACTGTGTGCTTGATGGTAAATCTGAATTTTTCCAGTGGCATTGCTTTCGCCAATCACGGCGCAGCAAATGTCCTGACTTTCAAAGAGTTCAATCATGTCTTGGCATTCATCTTCATCGGCAGTCAGTAAAAAGCCGTAGCTGGGGAAAATTTGCAGCCATGTTTGCCAATCCACCCCATGTGGTTTTGGAATGCTGTCAAGATCAATGTTTGCACCACTTCCAGTGGCTTCGAGTAACATCAACAAACTGCCCAAAATACCTGCATTGCTAATATCACGTGCAGCGTGGGCCAAACCTTGTTCCGCCAGTTGTGGTAGCACCGCCAATTGCGCCTGCAAAATACGTCCTGAGACACGTTCAAAGCATTTCCAATACACCGTGTTAGGGTGAAATTGCCCATGTAAATTGAGAGCAATCAAAATTTTCTGTTGCGGTTTGACATGCAAAATCGACAATAATTTTTGTGCCGTACCCTGAATTGCCACCGACAATGTCGGTTGATACTGCATGCCGATATTGCTATGCCCACCTACCAACGCCACACCATACGCAGCACAGGCATCTTGCATACCTTGCATTAACAGTTGCGCTTGTTCCGTGTCACGATGCCAAATGCTGTTCACTACCGACAATGCCTGTCCGCCCATTGCAGCAATATCACTGACATTCGCCATAACTGCCGACCAGCCTGCAAAATAAGGATAATTGGCAACAAAACTCGGCAACATTCCTTCACAGGCATGCAACAAATATTGATCTTGTAAGGCAACGGCTGCTGTGTCATCTCCGGGATAGGCATACAGCGCTTGCAAGGTGTTTACACCCTCGACATTGGGCATAGACACGCTTTCGGCAATTGCCTGTTTAGAGAGCATTGCGGGGGTATGCCGTAAAAATTCAAGCAGTTGATTAAGTGACATCATCCCACCTCTTTTTGCATATAGGCCTGCATAGACACGTGTTGTAGCGGATAGCGTTTAATTTGTGCCTGCATTAAGACATGTGGAATATCAGCCACCTGTAACTCACGCATACTGTCCCAGCACAGTTTTTGGAAATAGCGTTCATTCTGCTGCTGTACGGTGGCTAAAAAAGTCTGACAGCCTAAATTTTTCGCGGTGGTTACGGCGGCATTAATCAAAGCTTTACCAATAGCATGATGGTGGCGATACAAAGGCTCGACACATAAGCGCCCACCCCACCATGTATTTTTGCCATCGGGGAAAATACGTACTGCGCCCACCACACGATCATGTTCTCCAAACATATTTCCAATAGCGACAATGCCTAAAGCATTGAAGTCGTATTCATCACGATCTTCTTTTAAAATCTTTTGTTCATCACGAAAGGTGGCTTCACGGAGTCGGTAATATTGACGACGTTCCCAATCTTCCGAGACCACTTTGATGATGATGTCATCGCTCACAAACTGTTTCAGTTCTTCATTCAGTTCAAGCAACCATGGATAATGTGAAAGTTCCATCATCACCTCCTACTCGTAGGCTTTCAGTGAGGAACATGCCCCACACTTGGCACATCCGGCTTGGGTATCTTCCGAGTTCAAGCCCTGTTGGCGTAGTTGCTGCCCAATTTTTGGATAAAGCGATTGCATAAAGGCTTGATCAGGTTTGGCATGATGCTCCAACGCTGTTCCCGCAATTGGCACGAAAGGCACTACAAAGGGATACACACCCATTTCAGTCAGTTTGCCAGTCATCTCGATGATTTCTTGTTCGGTGTCGCCCAAGCCTGCCAAAATGTAGGTGCTGACCTGACCACGCCCAAACACTGCAACTGCTGCTTTAAAGGCTGAAAAATAGGTGTCTAAGGACACTTCAGCTTTACCCGGCATAATTTGATGACGTACCCGATCACTCACCGCTTCAAGGTGCATACCAATAGATACTGCACCCACATCTTTAAGTTTTTGAAACCATCCAAAATCATCAGGTGGTTCACATTGCACCTGTATCGGCAAATCCACTTCAGTACGAATAGCTTTCACACTGTCATATAGAATTTCTGCGCCACGATCAGGGGTATTGGGTGTACCTGTGGTAATCACCATTTGTTTCACACCATCAAGTTCTACCGCAGCTTTAGCTACTTCTGCCAACTGCTCAGGGCGTTTTCGAATCAGTGTTCGCCCGCCTTTGAGCGATTGATCAATCGAGCAAAACTGACATGCGGTGCTTTTATCGTTCATACGGATGCAATGTTGTAAAACCGTGGTGGCTAACACATCATGGCTGTGCAAGGTGGCAATTTGCTCGTATGAAATACCCTCAGCCGTCTGTAAATCGTAAAACCGTGGGCGAGATGGCGCAGTTAAAGTCGCCACAGGAATACGGTTCTTAAAAATAATGACCTTATCCGAATCAGGTTCTACTTGGGCACTATAAGGCGACTCTTGCGCAGCCAAATTTAGTATAGGAATCATCATGGTCTGCCCATCAAGACTCAAAGCCTTATGATCGCTTGGCCCTGCACCGCCCTTACGAGATAGACCAAACTCACCTTCCCATTTCAGACCGTTACATTGCAAATCGGTCAACAGTTGTATTGCAGACATACTCGCCCCCTATCTTCGCTATTGGCTTGCTACGGTTTAAACCTGTTCTTCGTTAAATCTGGAAAGTTTTTCTAGATGTGCCTGATCTGAGGTTTCAACTTTCAGTTCGTGCAACACCTGTGTTGGACGACGGTCAATCAACACACTTAACAACTCTGGGCGGCTGTAATGCCCAACTGAATCCATCATGCGTTTACGTTTATCAATCAAGCTAAAATCAAGATCGGCAATGCAATAGCCTTCGCCTTGTGTAATTGGCGGTGCTAAAAATTTACCTTCGGGTGAAACAATGGCAGTAAAGCAACCACCAGAGATTGGAGCTAACTCACAACCTGTATCTTGCATAATTTGCTGCTGTTGCTCAGGGTGTAACCACGCGGTGGCATTGACCACAAAACAACCCGACTCTAAGGCATGATGTTGAATAGTGGCACTAATCTGATCGGCAAACACCTGACCGACCAATGAACCGGGGAACATGGCAACATGAATTTGCTCGCCATCTGCCATCAAGGCAAAACGCGCCAATGGGTTGTAATGCTCCCAACACGCCAATGAACCAATGCGTCCAACAGCTGAATCAATAGCACGTAAACCACTACCATCGCCTTGTCCCCATACCATGCGTTCATGATAAGTCGGCGTGATTTTGCGACGGTGCTGAATAATCGAACCATCCACATCAAACAACAACTGTGCGTTATAAATTGTGCCGCCTGCACGTTCGTTAATCCCAATTGACACCACCATATTGGCGTCTCGACAAGCCTGTCCAATGGCAAAAGTCGCTTCTGATGGCACGACGACCGATTCATTGAGCAATTTAAGATGTTCTTTGCCCATCGCAAATGGCGGTTGCACAAAAGAAAAATAAGGGTAATAAGGCACTACTGTTTCAGGAAAAACTGCAAACTGCACACCTTGTTTGCCCAACTCCAAAATAATGTCACAGACTTTTTGCACCGTGGCTTTTTGGCTGTATAACACCGGACTACATTGCACTGCGGCAGCTTTAACGATTCGACTCATGACTTATTCCCCTTTCTTCTCAAGCTTTTAAACAGTCCAAGTGTCAATGATCAACGCATTGTCACGGTGCATTAACAATTTCAAATCCATCACATCCAAAGGATTGATTGGGCGAATACCAGCAATCAATGCTTTTTCAGTTTGGCCATATAAAGCTTGCAATGCGAAACGGCAGGCATACACTTCACCACCTTCTTCCATAAAAGCTTTTAACTGATTATTCACAGCCAAATGTCCCGGAAAAGCTTCCGCACCGAGAGTTGGGAAACCACGTTGCACCCCCAATTGCACACCTGGTCCATAAAGCAAAATTTTGGTTTCAAAACCTTTGCGTAATAAACGTTTAGCTTGCAGCACATTGACCAAACCAATTGACCCTTCAAAAGCCATGGTATGAAAAGTCACTAAAGCTTTTTCGCCCGGCTGCGCTTTTACATCCTCAAAGACCTTTTCTTCATAATCGACAAGAAAATCACCATCTTTGTATTGTTCAATATCAACTTTTGGCATAGCAGCTCCTCGTATAATGCTATTTGCAATCAACCAGTGTTTGGTTTGATAGAGTTATTGCGAGAGCTGTGCCAAGTTTAGTTTTTATTTGAAATTTATTTTTAAAATATTGAAATATAAAAATTAATTTTTATAAAAAGTTTTTTATTGCTTAAAAATAAAACACTAGATGATTATGATTTTTCGTAGTAATATGAAATTTCATAGTCAAAAATATGAAATTTCATAGCATGAACAATAGCGATTTTATTTCAGACTGGGTGACTTCTGAGAATTCGATACGACCATTGGCCTTCGAACATACCTCACAGGCTTTACTGATACTGGACCCACATCAAAACCAGTTTGTCGATGTCAATATCAGTGCAACACGGTTGCTGCGCTATGAACGTCATGAATTGATC
>Ga0308156_1004266_pt1 | contig 10057 bp, 8 predicted proteins | sample PhyAR2_FD_201041 | JGI IMG/M metagenome (GOLD analysis project Ga0308156, IMG submission 201041) | Phyllosphere microbial communities from UC Gill Tract Community Farm, Albany, California, United States - DLSL A.R2 | ecosystem: Host-associated > Plants > Phyllosphere > Unclassified | place: USA... | reverse complement strand
GCGAGACGATGTCGTGCTCGCGGAGCCACCATCCGAGGGTGAAGAACGGGAGGAGCCCCAGCGTGCGCGACAGGGAGAACGTGCTGTCGACGTTCGGCAGGTAGCCGACTCCGATCGAGATGATGACGGTCCAGAGCAGGGGCCAGCGCAACAGCGCGAGGTAGGGCAGTACGAGACGGAAGATGCCGAGCGCGAGCAGGAACCACAGCGTCCACGACGGCTTCGTGAAGTTGGGGTCGGTCTGACCCTCGACGAGCCACTTCGTGACGGTCCACAGCGTCTCGAAGATGACGTACGGCAGCAGGATGTCCGTGATGACGCGTGCCATCTGCACCCGCGTCGGGGATCCTGACTTCGAGAAGTATCCGGAGATGATCGCGAACGCGGGCATGTGGAACGCGTAGAGCGCCAGGTAGGCGGCGAGCGCGATGTCCGAGTCGTACGTGAGGCGCTGGATGGCGTGGCCGAGCACCACGAGGACGATGCAGGCGAACCGGGCGTTGTCCCAGAACGGGACCCGCCGACGAGGCTTCGGGATGGAGCCGGAAGGAGGGCTCGTCGGTGCGGCGCCGGCGCTGTTCATGTTCCGAGGCTACCGCCGGGAATAAAGTTGGTCTGACCGCGTTGACTCAGATACATTCAAATGAATAGAACCGGATGGATGACACCCGATTCGGAGAAGACGGAGCAATCATCATGAGCGAGCAGTCAGGCGTCCCGGTGCAGTTCGGCATCATGTCGGTCAGCGACATCACGCGCGATCCGACCACGGGAGTGACTCCGAGCGAGCAGGAACGCATCAAGGCGACGGTGGCGATCGCCACGCACAGTGAAGAGGTCGGTCTCGACGTCTTCGCGATCGGCGAGCACCACAACCCGCCGTTCTGGTCCTCGAGCCCGACGACCTTCCTGGCTGCGCTCGCCGCTCAGACCGACCGTCTGATCCTCTCCACGTCGACGACGCTCATCACGACCAACGACCCGGTGCGCATCGCCGAGGACTACGCGATGCTGCAGCACATCTCCGACGGTCGCATGGACCTCATGCTCGGCCGCGGCAACACGGGGCCCGTGTATCCGTGGTTCGGCAAGGACATCCGTCAGGGTCTGCCGCTCGCGATCGAGAACTATGCTCTGCTGCACAAGCTGTGGCGGGAGGACGTGGTCGACTGGGAGGGCAAGTTCCGCACGCCGCTCCAGGGCTTCACCTCGACTCCGCGCCCGCTCGACGGCATCGCGCCGTTCGTCTGGCACGGCTCCATCCGCACGCCGGAGATCGCCGAGCAGGCGGCCTACTACGGTGACGGGTTCTTCGCCAACAACATCTTCTGGCCCAAGGAGCACTACCAGCGGCTGATCGAGCTGTACCGTCAGCGCTACGCGCACTACGGTCACGGCACGCCCGAGCAGGCGATCGTCGGCCTCGGCGGACAGGTGTTCATGGCGGCGAAGTCGCAGGACGCCGTGAACCAGTTCCGGCCGTACTTCGACAACGCCCCGGTCTACGGGCACGGTCCGAGCATGGAGGACTTCACCGAGATGACCCCGCTCACGGTCGGCTCGCCTCAGCAGGTCATCGACCGGTACGCCGCGATGCGCGAGCACTACGGGGACTACCAGCGTCAGCTGTTCCTGATCGATCATGCCGGGCTGCCGCTGAAGACGGTGCTCGAGCAGCTCGACATCCTGGGCTCCGAGGTCGTGCCGGTGCTCCGCAAGGAGCTGGCCAAGGACCGCCCGGCATCGGTCCCCGACGCGCCGACGCACGCCGCGCGTGTGCGGGCCGAGTTCGGCGACGGCCCCACGCGTCAGGCTCGTCCCGGCGCGAACCGCGGCGACAACCTGACGGGAGACTCTCCGTATCAGGACACCCCCGCTCCTGCCGGGGCCGCCTTTGGACTCAGCCGCAAGGAGGCCTGAGATGGCCACTCGTCGGATCGCCGTGGTCTCCGCGGGGCTCTCGAACCCCTCGTCGACACGGATGCTCGCGGATCGTCTCGCGGCCGAGACCGTGAAAGCGCTCGCCGTGCACGACATCGACGCCACCGTCGACGTGATCGAGCTGCGCGACTACGCGCATGACATCACGAACAATCTGCTGACGGGGTTCGCCCCGCCCGCTCTGGAGACTGCCATCAACACCGTGGTGTCGGCGGACGCCCTGATCGCCGTCACGCCGATCTTCTCCACGAGCTACAACGGTCTGTTCAAGTCGTTCATCGACGTGCTCGATCCCGACGCGCTCACCGGCAAGCCGGTGCTCATCGGCGCCAACGCCGGCACGGCGCGGCACTCGCTCGCGATCGACTACGCGATCCGTCCGCTGTTCGCCTACCTGCATGCCGAGGCGGTCTCGACCGGTGTGTTCGCGGCATCCAGCGATTGGGGTGGGGCCGGAGACGACGTCGCGCCGCTCGCGAAGCGGGTCGAGAGGGGCGCCCGCGAACTGGCCGAGGCCATCGCGCGGCGCGAGACGACCGCGATCGCCGACCCGTACGATCCGGCCACCTACCTGGGCGAGGGGCGGTCGTTCGGTCACATGCTCGGCGGCCTCGCCGGGGAATGACCGTTCCGCGCCCCTGACCGGGACGCATGCAGGGCCATGAGGCCGTAGACGATGTCCGACGGGCGTCGTACGGTGACCTCATGGCCCTTCGCTCTGCGCTCGAATCCGCGCGGGATGCCCTGAGCGGCACCCTCATCCTCCCCGGTGACGACACCTTCGACACGGCGCGCCGCCCGTGGAACCTGGCGATCGACCAGCATCCGGCGGCCGTGGCCGCTCCGGCCGATCTGCGTGACCTGCGCACTCTTCGCGAGGCGGCGCGCGACGCGGGTGCGACGCTCGCCGTGCAGCCCACCGGTCATGGCGCCGACGGGGACCTGGCCGACGCCGTCATCGTCCGCATGGCGGCGTTCGACGAGATGTCCGTCGACCTCGGTTCCGGTGTGGTGCGCGTCGGCAGCGGAGTCCGCTGGGGCGCCGTCGTCGAGGCACTCGAGGGCACCGGCTGGGTCGCTCCGGCCGGCACGAGCCCGGCCGTCGCCGTCGCGGGCTACACCCTGAGCGGCGGTCATTCCTGGTTCAGTCGCACGGCGGGGCTCGGGTCCGACAACCTCAGGGCCGCGTGGGTGCTGCGGAGCGACGGGACCCACGAGCGGGTCGACGACGAGAGCGACCCGGATCTGATGTGGGCGCTGCGCGGCGCAGGCGGCATCGTCGGAATCGTGACGGACCTCGAGATCGACCTGGTTCCCGCGCCCACTCTGTGGGGCACCGAGCTCACCTTCGACGCCGCGGACGCCGGTTCGGTGATGCGGGCGGTCCGAGACATTTCCGCAGCGGCCCCGGCCTCGTTCAACCTGTTCGTGAATTCGATGCGCATGCCCGACTCTCCTCAGCTTCCCGACGAGATCCGTGGACGCAGCTTCGTCACCGTGCAGGCACTGTCCACGGTCGGAGCCGCCGACGAACTGATCGAGCGCGTCAGGCGAGCGGGCACTGTCCATCGTGAGGTATCGGGCGCCACCTCGCCGAAGACCGTCGCGGCGTCGAGCGGTGAACCCACCGAACCGACGCCGGGCAAGGGCGTGTCTGCCGCGCTCTCATCGCTCGACGATGCGACGATCGACGATCTGTTCCGCTTCCGCGAGCTGCCGGAGCAGTGGCCGATCATGGGCATCGACATCCGGATGCTCGGGGGCGCGCTGAACGAACCTCGACGTGCGGGGTTCGCGACGCTTCAGAACGTCGACTGGCTGCTCCACGCGCTGGTGCCCGTCTTCCCCGGGGTGCCGAGCGAACCGGGCGAGGCGAGTATGGCGGGCTTCCGCGGGGTCCTGGCTCACGCGATCGCCCCGCACACGGTCCCGACCTTCCTGGGGCCCGGCGAGACTCTCGAGCGCTGCGGCGATCCGGCGGCGCGCGATCGATTGCGCTCCATCAGGACTGCCGCCGACCCGGAATCGCTGATCTACGAGGGGCGGCTGCCGCGCTGACGTCAGTCGTCTGCGCCTGCGCGTCGCGTCCAGCGGTACTCCGTCTCGGGGCGTCCTCGTGCGCCGTAGCGGGCGCTGCGGGTGATGATGCCCGACTCGGTGAGATGCTCCAGATACCTCCGCACGGACACCCGTGACATCCCGAGCCGCGCGGCCGCTTCGGTCGCCGACACGGCGGTGCCGGATGAACGCAGCTCGGCGGTCACCTTCTGCAGCGTCGCGGCCGACAGCCCCTTCGGAATCGGGATCGTCCCTGTCGTGCGTCCGAGAAGCGCGTCGATCTCGTACTGGGTCGCCTCGCCTGCCGTCGACCGTGCCTGGTCACGGTACGTGCGATACGCGGTGAGTCGCTCGTGGAACACCGCGAAGGGGAACGGCTTGACGAGGTACTGGTACACGCCCAGGGCAGCCATCTGCCTGACGGCGTCCGCATCGCGCACACCGGTGATCGCGATCACGTCCACAGCCGCGGCGCGGGAGCGGAGCCCGCGGAGCACGTCGATGCCCGAGCCGTCGGGCATCGTGATGTCGAGGAGGACGAGATCGAACGCCTCGTCGTGCGGCTGCTCGAGCACGGCGTTGAGCGCGGCCCGGGCACCGGTGCACACCCCGCCGACGACGAAGCCGTCGATCCTCTCGAGATACGAGCGGTGGAGCTCGAGCGTCAGTGCGTCGTCGTCGACGATCAGGGTGCGGATCATGGGGTCCTTCGTCCTCTCGTCGGCGGGAGGACGACGGTGAACGTGGTGGGGTGAGCGGAGAGGTCCACGGTACCGCCCGCGCCGACCACCACCGCTCTGACGAGCGCGAGGCCGACACCTCGGCCCTGTGCCCCTGCCGGCTTCGTCGAGAATCCTCGGGTGAAGACACGCTCGTGCAACTCGGAGGGGATGCCGTCGCCGCCATCCGACACTTCGAGGACGATTCCGCCATCGTCCGAGGGGCGCAGAGAGACCTCGACCCAGCGCTCGGTGCCGGTGGCCGCGGCATCCATGGCGTTGTCGATCAGGTTGCCGAGCACGGCGACGCTGTCGACGGGGGAGAGGGGGGAGGCAGGCGTGTCAGGGTCGATGCGGACCCGCCAGTCGATCCCGCGCTCCCTGGCCTGCGACGCCTTGCCGAGAAGCAGCGCGCCGACGGCGGGGTCGCCCGCCTGCCGTGCGGTGACCTGATCGACGAGTGACTGGCTCTGGCGCGAGGTCTCGGTCAGGATCTCGATCGCCTCGTCGTTGCGTCCCAGCTCGAGAAGGGCGACCGCCGTGTGCATGCGGTTCCCGTGCTCGTGCGTCTGAGCGCGCAGCGCATCGCCCAGGGTGCGCAGGGATTCGTAGGAGGACACGGCATCTCTCACCTGGCCGGGTGGGAGATCTCCCGCGATGCCGCGGGTGAACCGCCGAGCGATCCACGCGCCGAGAGCGCCGAGGGCCACGAGTCCGACGGTGATGCCGATCGAGAGCGGCAGTCGGCGCACGAGGGTCTCGGAGATGGATTCGATCGTCACACCGGACGACACCCAGCCGAGCAGTTCGCCGTCTGAGGCGACCACCGGCACGATGGTTCGGACCGACGGGCCCAGGGTGCCGGTGAAGACCTCGGTGAGCGTGCGCGGCGCATCGGGGATGGTGCCGAGGTACGCTCCGCCGATCTGATCGACGTCGGGGTGCGTGAGGCGCGTGCCGTCGGGAGTCATGATCGTCACGAAGTCGAGATCGGCGTCCGCGATCACATCGAGCGCGTAGGGCTCGAGTGCGCGGGTCGCGTCGGCCTGCTCCTCGGTCGCGAGCGCGTCGATGACGAGAGGGGACGACGCGAGTGTCACCGCGGTGGCCGCCGTCACCCGCTCCGCCTCGGCATGGGTGGCGCGCTGTGCATCCACGACGAGGAAGACGGCGACCATGGCGCCGACCACCACTGCGGCGGCCAGGAGCACAAGGAAGACGCGAGACGCCGTGCTCCTCGTGTCGCGCGCGTGTCTCATCGCGTCCTTTCGATCGTCGGTGATCGCGGAGTCCGGATATCGGTGGCGACCAATACGACCACAAATGGTGCTGCCGGAGGAAGTCCGCGACGGTGAGCTTACCGAAGGCGAGGGAGCCTGCGGGCATGAGACGACGACGTTCATGATCAAGGAGGAAAACATGGCCATCACGACAGGGTTCTCGCTTCCCGGTTTCCACTGGCGGCGAGGCAAGCAGGCCTGGGACCGGCACACCTGGCTGTACGTGTCGGTGATCATCGCCGTCGTGCTCGGCGCGGCGGTCGGTCTGATCTGGCCCGAGGTCGGTCAGAGCCTCGAGCCGATCGGCAAAGGTTTCGTCTCGCTCATCAAGATGATGATCGCGCCGATCATCTTCTGCACGATCGTCGTCGGCGTGGGGTCGATCGCGAAGGCGGCGACGGTCGGCAAGATCGGCGGCCTCGCGCTGCTCTACTTCATGGTCATGTCGACGTTCGCGCTCGCGATCGGCCTGGTCGTCGGCAACATCATCCACCCGGGTGCGGGTCTCGACATGGCGAATGCCAACTACGACACCACCGACACCGAGGCGAAGACGACGACCGAGTTCATCCTCGGGATCATCCCGACGACCTTCTTCTCGGCCTTCACCGGTGAGAGCGTCCTCCAGGTGCTCTTCATCGCGCTTCTCGTGGGCTTCGCCCTGCAGGGACTCGGTGACAAGGGCGCCCCGATCATGGATGCGGTCAAGAACCTCCAGAAGCTGGTGTTCCGCATCCTCGGCATGATCCTGTGGCTCGCCCCGCTCGGCGCATTCGGAGCGATCGCGGCAGTCGTGGGCAAGACGGGTGTCGCGGCGATCTGGAGCCTGGGCGTGCTCATGATCGCGTTCTACATCACCTGCTTCCTGTTCATCGTCGTGGTGCTCGGAACGCTGCTGTTCGCCGTCACCCGGGTGAACATCTTCAGCCTCGTCAAGTACCTGGCCCGCGAGTACCTGCTGATCGTCGGCACCTCCTCGTCGGAATCCGCGCTGCCGCGCCTCATCGCGAAGATGGAGCACATCGGCGTCTCGAAGCCGGTCGTCGGGATCACGGTCCCGACCGGGTACTCGTTCAACCTCGACGGGACGGCGATCTACCTGACGATGGCCTCGCTGTTCATCGCCACAGGGATGGGGCAGCCGATGTCGATCGGCGAGCAGATCGGCCTCCTGGCGTTCATGATCATCGCCAGCAAGGGAGCGGCCGGCGTGACCGGCGCAGGCCTCGCGACGCTCGCGGGCGGCCTCCAGGCCTACCGTCCCGACCTCGTCGACGGCGTGGGGGTGATCGTCGGGATCGATCGCTTCATGTCCGAGGGACGCGCGCTGACGAACTTCACCGGCAACGCGGTCGCCACGCTGCTCATCGGCACCTGGACCCGTCAGATCGATCGCGATCGGGTGCAGCAGGTGCTGAGCGGTGCGCTCCCCTTCGAAGAATCGCAGCTCGACGGGGTCGACGAGCACGGGATGGCCGACGAGCAGAAGGCCGTCGATGTGCAGGGACTCAAGGAGTCCGCACTGGACGAGATGGCGGCGAAGGAGGAGCGGGCGCGCGCACGCGCCGCACAGAACTGAGCATCAGGGCCGGAAGAGGGATGCGGGAGCCGACGGGCGTCGGCTCCCGCATCCGTGCGGTCAACCGCTCTTGCGTCGGAACTCGCGCCGCGTCTGCGGGGCAGGCGCGCCGTGGACGGCGGAGTCGCCGTCCAGGTGGGCCTCACCCTGCCGGTGGTGCGCGTTCTTCTTCTCGAGCGCTTCCTTGAACTTGCGCTTCATCTCCTCGCTGGAGGAGGCGCCTTCTTCGGTGCTCATGTTCGCCAGCCTAGGGCACGCTTCGGACACGCGGGAGATCACCTCCGCGCCCTGCGGGAGACGAGATCGATCACGGCACCCAGGCCGACGGCGATCAGCACCGACACCATGACCGCGACGACCGGGCCACCCGGGACGAGCACCGCGACGACGGCGCCCACCGAGGCCTGGTACGCCGCCCACCCGAATGCCGCCACCGTGACCAGGCACAGGTACCGCCCGGCAGGGATGCGGGAGGCGCCGGCGACCAGGTTGACCGCCAGGCGGGCGAACGGCACGAAACGGGCCGTGAACAGAACCGCGGCCGTGCCCCCGTCGAGGCGACGTCCTGCCCACTCGAGAGCCCGGCGCACACGGGGTGCTCGCATCCATCGCCAGCGCTCGGTGCCCACGGTGCGGCCGATCAGGTAACACGCCGCGTCGCCGGCAGCCGCCGCGACACCGGCGCAGGCGACCACCGCCCACAGCGGTGGGGCTCCGGTGTCCGATGCGATCGCTCCGAGAGCGGTGACCGCGATCTCGCCGGGCACGATCACGAAGAAGGCGTCGCCGAGCACCAGGACGCTCATGACGGTGAGGGCCCAGGGGCCGGTGAGCAGATCGATGGGAACGGGTCCAGACGGGTCGGCGCGGGTCAACGGCAACCACCATAGGGATAGCCGGTGACGCGTCATCCAGCATCGGGTGAACTTCTGGTGCTCCCGGGGCTTTTCGCGCATCCGGCCGTGCTGTCGACGGCATCCTGGGCGTGTGAGAGTCGCGATCGTGACAGAGTCCTTCCTTCCGCACATGAACGGTGTCACCGGATCCGTCCTGCAGATCCTGAAGCACCTCGAACGCACGGGGCACGAGGCGCACGTGATCGCGCCGCATGCCGACGGGATCCCCGCACACATGCACGGAGCCACGGTGGAAGCGATCCCCAGTCTTCCTCTCCCGGGGTACCGCAACGTCCGCGTGGGGACCTCACCCGCCTTCCGCGTCGCTGCCTCACTGCATCGCTTCGGTCCCGATGTCGTGCACCTCGCGTCGCCCTTCGCGCTCGGCTGGCGGGGAGCGCTCGCCGCAGAGCGTCTCGACGTCGCCGCGGTCGCCGCGTATCAGACCGATGTCGCCGCGTACACGGAGAGGTACCGCATCGCCGCGACCACCGGCATCGCGCAGACGCACATCGCCCGCCTGCATCGACGGTCCACTCTCACGCTCGCACCATCCGCGGAGTCCGCGCGGCAGCTCGCGTCACTCGGCGTCGACCGCGTGCGCCGGTGGGGGCGTGGAGTGGACGCCGATCGATTCCGGCCCTCGCGGCGGAGCGAGCAGCTTCGGGCAGCCTGGGGTGGAGGCGTCATCGTCGGCTACGTCGGCCGCCTCGCCCCCGAGAAGCAGGTGGAGGACCTCGCCGTGCTGCGGTCGATCCCCGGTGTGCGTCTGGTGATCGTCGGCGACGGTCCCAGCCGTCCGAGGCTCCAGGCGATGATGCCGGACGCGGTCTTCCTCGGCCACCTCGACGGAGACGCGCTCGCTGCGGCCACGGCATCCTTCGACGTCTTCGTGCACCCGGGGGAGAGCGAGACGTTCGGCCAGACCCTGCAGGAGGCGCACGCGAGCGGAGTCCCCGTCGTCGCCACCGGGCGTGGCGGTCCGCTGGACCTCGTGCGGATGGGCATCGACGGATGGCTGTACCGTCCGGGCGACCTGGCCGACCTGCGCATGCGCGTCGCCGACCTCGCCGGAGACGGGCGCAAGCGCCGGGCGTTCGGCGACGCGGGACACCGGGCCGTCCAGGGGCGCAGCTGGTCGAGCGTCTGCGACCAGCTGCTCGGCCACTTCGACGAGGCGCGGACTCTCCGCGCCGTGGACGCAGGACTCCGCGCGCGGCGCCTGACCCGCCCCGAGATCGCGGCCCCGGTCGACACCCGTCGCTGGCGCCGCTACATCGCGCTGGGCGACTCTCTCACCGAGGGTCTGTGCGACCCGGCGCCGGACGGAGCCCTGCGCGGATGGGCGGACCGCCTCGCACTTCTGCTCGCCGCCCAAGGCGGTCTGCACTACGCGAACCTCGCGATCCGATCGAAGAGGGTCAGGGACGTCTGCGAGGTCCAGCTCCCACGCGCCCTTGCGCTGGAGCCCGATCTCGTGTCCATCCTCATCGGCGCGAACGACCTCGTGAAGCCGACTGTCGACGTGCCCGCGCTCGCCGCAGAGCTCGAGGAAGCGGTACGGCGACTCCGTGGCATCGGAGC
>Ga0308156_1004264_pt1 | contig 10059 bp, 7 predicted proteins | sample PhyAR2_FD_201041 | JGI IMG/M metagenome (GOLD analysis project Ga0308156, IMG submission 201041) | Phyllosphere microbial communities from UC Gill Tract Community Farm, Albany, California, United States - DLSL A.R2 | ecosystem: Host-associated > Plants > Phyllosphere > Unclassified | place: USA... | reverse complement strand
GCGAATCTCCTGCGCAACCAGGGTAATCGCTTCACCGCTGGACATGCCACCAGCCATTAATTGCTGAATACGTTCAACAGCGCGCTGTTGCTGGTCGTGTGAAAGTGCGGGTAATCCTGTAATCATGTTTTACTCCTGCTATGAGGCTGCCATTATTTCATGGGGAACAAACAGGTGCCAGTCAGGAAAAAATATGTCAGTCTAACGGCCTTACTGATGTCAGATTTCGTGCTCAATGATCGTTCAAACTCATAACCTAAGTTATTCGCCTGACGCCATCACCCACTATTTTTCCCGTATTGCGCATCTGCCGTGGGCGATGCTGTTGTCTTCAGGGCAAGCTGACCACAGCGATAATCGTTTTGATATCCTGACCGCCGATCCGCTGACGACGCTGACGACTCGGGGCAGGATAACAGAAATTCAGCAGGGCGATCGCTCCCAACGTAGCCAGGACGATCCCCTGTCCCTGGTACAACAGCAGTGCGACGCGTTGGGCATTGCCCCGCAACGCCATCCGGACTTGCCGTTTTTAGGCGGCGCGCTGGGTCTGTTTGGCTATGATCTGGGCCGGCGTTTTGAGCAGTTGCCGCAGACCGCCCTCGCCGATCTTCACACACCGGATATGGCCATCGGCATTTATAGCTGGGCGCTGATTGCCGACCATCACCGTCATACATTAACGCTGGTTGCCATTGATGATGTTGCGCGACGTCTTCGCTGGCTTGAAGGCTGGCCCGAACGTGAAACCGCGCCTTTCTCTCTGACCAGCAAATGGCAGTCCAACCTTAGCCGGGATGAATACGCGCAACGCTTCCACAAAGTGCAGGCTTATATTCAGGCGGGCGACTGCTATCAGGTTAATCTGGCACAGCGCTTTAAAGCAGGCTATCAGGGCGATGAATGGCGTGCTTTTTGCCTACTGAACCAGACCAACCGCGCGCCGTTCAGCGCCTTCTTACGTCTGCCGGAAAGTGCCATCCTCAGCCTGTCCCCCGAGCGCTTTATGGCGCTGGATCAACACGTCATTACGACCCGGCCGATTAAAGGCACCCGCCCGCGTAACCGCGATCCTGTTGCTGACGCGGCTCAGGCCGAAAGCCTGCGTACCTCGACCAAAGACCGCGCCGAGAACCTGATGATTGTCGATCTGCTGCGTAATGATATTGGCCGGGTCGCCGTTGCGGGTTCCGTCAGCGTCCCGGAACTGTTTGTGGTGGAGCCCTTCCCTGCGGTTCATCATCTGGTCAGCACTATTCGCGCCACGCTGCCTGATCACCTGCAGGCCTGCGATCTGCTGCGCGCCTGCTTTCCCGGCGGCTCGATCACCGGCGCACCTAAAATTCGTGCCATGGAGATTATTGATGAGCTGGAGCCGCAACGCCGCAACGCCTGGTGTGGCAGCATCGGTTACCTGAGTTTATGTGGCCGTATGGATACCAGTATCACTATCCGCACGCTGGTGGCCGAAAATCATCATCTTTACTGCTCTGCCGGCGGCGGGTTAGTGGCAGACAGCGAACTCGAATCTGAATATCAGGAAACCCTGGATAAAGTCAGTCGTATTTTACCTGCGCTGGAAAAAGGGGCCTGAATGGCATTGACGCTCGCGGATTTCCGCACCCGTTTTTTACTGCAACAGCCCCTGGAGCCTGCACAAGCGCTCTCTGGTCGTCATGCTGCGGTGTTAATTCCTATAGTGGCACGTCAGCAGCCGGGTTTGCTGCTCACCCAGCGTTCGCACGGATTACGGAAGCACGCCGGACAGGTGGCCTTTCCCGGCGGCATGCAGGACCCTGAAGATGCCTCTCTGGTTGCCACCGCATTACGCGAAGCGCACGAAGAAGTGGGTATTTCGCCTCTGCAGGTCGATGTCCTGGGCTGTCTGCCGGCTGTCACCAGCAGCACGGGGTTTCAGGTCACGCCGGTGGTAGGCATCATTCCAGACCAGATTGCGCTGCGCATCAATCCGGATGAAGTGTTAAGTGTGTTTGAAATGCCGCTCACGGAAGCTTTACGTCTGAGCCGTTATGCCGAGCTTGATTACTATCGCGCCGGGATTCGTCATCCTGTCTGGTTGTCGCGCTATCAGGATTACCTGGTCTGGGGAATGACAGCAGGGATTATTCGTTCGCTGAGTCAGCAGATTGCATTTTAATTGACGCAGCCTCCATTTTTGCGCCTGTTTACAGGCTTCCGCGCAATATCACACTATAATTTTTTCTCGTGGTGTTAATTAGTTTATTTCATGCGAAAAGCAGCGCGTTTACCCTGCTTAGCCGTTTACTATTAGCGCCATAAACTGCTGCGGCAGTCTGAACGTTTTTTGTGAGGAGTGTCACCCATGATTTCGGTTTTTGACATGTTTAAAGTGGGCATTGGCCCATCCAGTTCTCATACGGTCGGTCCGATGAAAGCGGGTAAACAGTTTGTGGATCTGTTGTCTGAACAGGGCAAACTGCATGAGGTGACACGCATCGCCGTCGATGTCTATGGTTCCCTGTCGCTGACCGGCAAAGGTCACCATACGGATATCGCCATTATTATGGGATTAGCGGGTGAGTCGCCTGACAGCGTCGATATCGATGCTATCCCCGCCTTCATTAAAGATGTGCAACAGCGGGAACGTCTGCTGATCGCGAAAGGTGTCCATGAAGTCGATTTCCCTCGCGAAGGCGGCATGGTGTTTCGCAGCGAGAATCTCTCGCTGCATGAAAACGGCCTGCGTCTGCTGGCGTTTTCCGGCGATCTGCTGGTGCTGTCAAAAACCTATTACTCCGTTGGCGGTGGGTTTATTGTCGATGAGGAGCATTTCGGTCAGTCTGCGCTGGATGAAGTGTCCGTGCCCTGGCCGTTTCATTCTGCCAAAGAATTATTATCCCACTGCCGTGAGACCGGGCTTTCCCTGTCCGGCCTGGTGATGAAAAACGAACTGGCGCTGCATTCGCGTGAAGAGATTAACCAGTATTTCACGACAATTTGGCAAACCATGCAGGCCTGTATCGATCGCGGTCTCAACACCGAAGGCGTCCTGCCTGGCCCGTTGCGCGTTCCACGCCGCGCTGCCTCGCTGCGTCGTTTACTGATCTCCTCCGCCAAGCACTCTAACGATCCCATGGTCGTTATCGACTGGATCAACATGTATGCGCTGGCAGTAAACGAAGAGAATGCCGCCGGTGGGCGCGTCGTTACCGCACCCACTAATGGTGCCTGCGGCATTGTACCGGCGGTGCTGGCTTACTATGACCACTTCATTGAAACGGTTACACCCGATATCTTTATTCGCTATTTCCTTGCCTCCGGTGCCATTGGTATTCTTTACAAAATGAATGCCTCTATTTCCGGTGCTGAGGTCGGTTGTCAGGGTGAAGTTGGCGTGGCCTGTTCGATGGCGGCGGCAGGTCTGGCAGAACTGTTAGGCGCAAGCCCGGAGCAGGTTTGCGTCGCCGCAGAAATCGGCATGGAGCACAACCTTGGCCTGACTTGCGATCCCGTAGCCGGCCAGGTTCAGGTGCCCTGTATTGAACGTAATGCTATCGCATCAGTGAAAGCCATCAATGCCGCACGCATGGCCCTGCGTCGTACCAGCGAACCGCGTGTTTCACTGGATAAGGTGATAGAAACCATGTACGAGACCGGCAAAGACATGAATGCGAAATATCGCGAGACGTCACGGGGCGGTCTGGCAATAAAAGTTCAGTGTGACTAATCATTTTTGAGATTTAATTCTAATTTTTTGCTTTTTAACCAGTGCATTAGTCAGTCCTGCCTGCTATAAATATTAACGATATTAAAGCGACCTGCGGGTCGCTCTGCTTTTCTTGTAGCCTTTCATTTTACGCTCGGGTCCTAAATTTGCGTTGGGCCGTGCCGATAACAACCCAGCTATATCTATTTTCTGGTTTTGGGAAGGTGATTCTTGATGTTCATGGCCCAGCAATATGTTGGACAATACAGACGTAAGCGATTGCTTATTGCTGTGGTGATTGCTTCGATTGTTCTCTCGTTAACGCTGGCTTTTCGCTACTTTGAAGAAAGATCATATGTTCAACAGCGAGCAATCAGTTTTGCCGATAATGCAATTACGCGTTTTGATCGCATGTTTTCACCGCTTGATGTCTCCGCCAACAACATGCAGGGATTGGTCGGAATGTCCTGTCCGGATGCCCGTTTTCCCTTAATCGAAAAAATTTCTTCGCTACAAACCGTGCGCGCTATTTTGCTGGTCGATGAGGACAGGCTTTACTGTTCCAGTATTTTTGGCTCACGCGATATCGCGTTCAGCCAGACCTACCCTGAACTTGCCCTTAACGAGAAGCGCATGCTGCTCTCCACGGATGACTATTTGCTCAAAGGTTCGCCCGTCTTGTTATTGTGGACGCCCACGATGCTGGATAACCGTTCCGGAATACTTCAGGCCATCAATATTGAATTAATGAGCAGCTACCTGCTGGAGCCGCAGGCACCCTGGGTTGAACGGGCAATTTTTAACGTGAACGGCAAAAGCCTTGAATATGGCAATCCTCTCATTGAGTCCACGCTGCCTTCTGAGGATGAAGTTACCTATACCGAAGCCTCGCTGCGTTATCCCTATACCGTTACCCTTTATGGCCCCTCACCTTCGCGCCTGGCCCTGGCCTCTCTGCCTTCGCAGTTGCCCCTGGCGCTCATGCTGAGTTTGCTGATTGGCTATGTGGTCTGGCTGGCAACCGCCAATCGCATGAGCCTGAGCTGGCAGATTAGCTACGGCATCACAGCAAATGAATTTATGGTTTACTGCCAGCCCCTGATCAATGCCCGAAACGGTAAATGTGATGGCATTGAACTTCTGTTGCGCTGGCATAATCCGCGTCAGGGCTGGATTCCACCCGACGTTTTTATTCCCCTGGTTGAACGCCAGAACCTGATTGAGCCGTTAACCCGCTTTGTGCTGAACCGCGTCGTCGACGCCTTGCCGGATCTTCCCCACAGTCCACACTTTCATATTGCCGTTAATGTCGCGGCCAGCCATTTTCGCGAACGTGCCATTCTGGAAGACCTGCAAAATATTTGGTGGCCCGCCAATCCTGTCCCCCAGTTGGTGGTCGAGTTAACCGAGCGTGATGCCCTGCCCGTGGTCGATCAGACGGTCATTGCTCAACTGCACGACATCGGCGTGCGTTTGGCGATAGATGATTTCGGTACCGGGCACAGTTCGCTGTCCTACCTGAAAGATTTGCAGCCAGACGTGCTTAAACTGGACAAAATTTTTACTGCCTCTATCGGAACGGATGCGATTAACGCCACCGTCACCGATATGGTGATCTCGCTGGCGCAGCGTCTGAATATCAGCCTGGTCGCAGAGGGCGTAGAAACCCAGGAGCAGGCAGACTATCTGCGCGATCGCGGCGTAGATCATCTGCAGGGTTATTACTTTGCCCGTCCGATGCCGCTGGAGGACTTTCCGGCGTGGTTGCGTCATCATCAACTAACCTGTGATCTGTAGTGCCCTCAACGCCATCCACACGTCGGCAGGTCATGTCTTCGCGCAAAAAAAACGCATCACCATGTGATGCGTTTTACGCTAAGAAGGTAGGTTAACCTTCTTCTTCCTCATCATGTTGTTGATCTTTGGTCACGCGCACCAGATCGATACGGTACTCCGTGGCTTCGATGATCTGGAAATGAAGCGGCTCAATATCGATGACGTCGCCAGGCTTAGGCAACTGCCCTTTCTGCGCAATCAGCAACCCTGCCAGAGAAGCGTGATCTTCTTCCGGCTTTACCAGCTCGTGGAAGTCGAGGAGCTGCTGCAGTGAATGCAGGTCGGTGCCGCCTTTCACTAACCAGCCATCACCGTCCATGATGATATCCGGCGTTTCATCTTCATCCGGGAACTCACCGGCGATCGCTTCCAGCACATCCAGCGGCGTGATTAAGCCCTGTACCACGCCAAACTCGTTAGTCACGATAACAAAGCTGCCTTTGGCACGGCGCAAGACGCCCAGCAGGTTAATCGGGTCAAGCGTTTCCGGCACGATGATGATCGGTGTATTGGCAGCAAAGGTCGCGACGTCAACGCCGTGATCCAGCGCCACCAACAGCTCTTTGGCTCTGACCACGCCAATGATTTCATCCAGCTCACCCCGGCATACCGGGAACAGGCTGTGCGGCGTATCCAGCAGCTGAATACGAATTTCGTCAACCGGACGGTTGGCATCCACCCAGGAGATATCACCACGCGGCGTCATAATGCTGCGAATCGAACGGGACGCCAGCGTCAGCACGCCATTAATCATATAGCGTTCTTCGTCTTTAAAGGCTTCCTGTGGCATGGCAATGGCAATCGCCTGCTCTTCCGTGCTCGCGGGAGCGGACTGCACCCGATTACGTCCGCCCATCAACCGCAAAATCGCCTCGGCGGTGCGTTCACGCATAGGTCGATGCGACTGATGACGGATAAAGTTGTGGCGGGCAATCTGATTGAACAACTCGATAAGAATCGAGAAACCAATCGCCGCGTACAGATAACCTTTCGGAATGTGAAAACCAAAGCCTTCGGCCACCAGCGACAGGCCGATCATCAACAGGAAGCTGAGACACAGCACCACCACAGTGGGATGCGCGTTGACGAATTTTGTCAGGGGCTTAGACGCCGCCAGCATCACGATCATCGCAATAACAACCGCTGTCATCATCACCGGCAGGTTATTGACCATACCGACGGCAGTAATCACCGCATCCAGTGAGAAGACCGCATCCAGGATGACAATCTGCGTCACAACCGCCCAGAAACTGGCGTAGCTGCGGTTGCCGTTGTTTTCCAACTCACGGTTCTCCAGCCGCTCATGCAGTTCCATGGTGGCCTTGAATAACAGGAATATCCCTCCCGCCAGCAAAATGAGATCGCGTCCGGCGAAGCTGAAACTTCCCACGCTAAACAGTGGACGCGTCAGAGTCACCATCCAGGAGATAAGCGATAACAGGCCCAGACGCATGACCAACGCCAGCGACAAACCAATCAAACGCGCTTTATCACGCTGCTTAGGCGGCAGCTTATCCGCAAGAATGGCAATAAAGACCAGGTTATCAATGCCGAGGACGATTTCCAGCACAATGAGCGTGAGCAATCCCGCCCAGATCGAGGGGTCGAACAGAAATTCCATTAGTGACTCCTGAACAAGGATGTGATTACGTTAAAGCGTGCCAGCGTCAGATGACGTGACTGAAATAAGCGCGGAAAAGCAGAGAAAACGCGGTCTGGCGTGAATTGACGCGCTGAAGAGCGCAAAGACAAGGTTAAGCAACGTCGGTGACGATCCATAAGGGTGGGCTGCTGCCCGCTACTCCTGAATAATAAACAGATTGCTAATGTATCAGTTCGTACCACGAGGTCAAAAAATTTTCTTATTTTTACACTCTCTCACGGCCGGGTTCAGGCGTCATAAAAACTCAATTTCCCTCTTTTATGCTGCAAATAGCCAACCAATATCACAAACTTTATTTTTTCGGACACTAAAATAAATCCGGCATTCACGTAGTGAGTTGGTTATCCCAACAATGTTGAAATTAGGTTAATTCACATTAACAAGATTTAGATGTTGTTAACGCGATAATTCTTAACGGTTCCTCACATTATGATGAACCAACAAGCGAACGGAGGTAGCACGTGACCATTGCTCTTGTAATTGGTACACACGGCTGGGCAGCGGAGCAGCTGCTTAAAACGGCAGAGATGCTTTTAGGCGAACAGAACAATGTCGCATGGATAGATTTTGTACCGGGGGAGAATGCTGACACCCTGATAGAAAAATATCAGGCACGACTGGCAGAGCTGGACACATCACAGGGGGTGCTTTTCCTGGTGGATACCTGGGGCGGCAGTCCATTCAATGCAGCCAGTCGGCTGGTCGTTGATAAAACGCATCACGAGGTGGTCGCCGGGGTAAACATTCCTATGTTAGTCGAAACCCTGATGGCCCGAGACGATAACCCCTCTTTTGACGAACTGGTGGCGATTGCGGTTGAAACCGGCCGTGAAGGCGTCAGAGCGTTAAAAGCACAACCTGAAGAAAAACCGGCTGCTGTTGCCGCCCCGCCGTCTGCGCCTCGCGCAGCGGCCCCCGTCAACCGGCCGCTGACGCCTGACGAACACATGAATATTTGCCTGGCACGCATCGACGATCGTCTTATTCATGGGCAGGTCGCTACGCGCTGGACCAAAGAAACTAACGTCAGCCGCATTATCGTGGTCAGTGATGAGGTGGCTAACGACAAAGTGCGTAAAACGCTGTTAACCCAGGTGGCACCGCCGGGCGTCACCGCGCATGTGGTGGACATCGATAAAATGGTGCGCGTCTGGAATAACCCCAAATATGCCCGCGATCGTGTCATGCTGCTGTTTACCAACCCAACGGATGTCCTGCGGATTGTTGAACAAGGCGTGGATATCAAGAGCGTCAACATTGGCGGTATGGCATTTCGCCAGGGGAAAACCCAGGTGAATAATGCCGTCTCGGTCGATGAAAAAGATATCGCCGCCTTCCGCCAGCTTCACGCGCGCAATATAGAACTTGAAGTGCGCAAAGTCTCGGGCGATCAAAAACTAAAAATGATGGATCTGGTGGCTAAGGTGAGCGCATAACACGCCAGCTATATTTTTCTATCCTGTAGAGGACAAGAAGTATGATGGAAATAACCACACTTCAAATTATTTTAATCTTTATTGTCGCCTGTATTGCCGGTATGGGTTCGATTCTGGATGAGTTCCAGTTTCATCGCCCGTTGGTGGCCTGTACGCTGATCGGGATTGTGCTTGGTGATATGAAAACCGGCATCATCATCGGTGGTACGCTGGAGATGATTGCACTTGGCTGGATGAATATCGGTGCTGCTGTTGCGCCTGATGCCGCGCTGGCCTCCATTATCTCCACCATTCTGGTGATTGCCGGTGGACAGAGCGTGGGTGCTGGTATTGCGTTGGCCATCCCACTGGCGGCGGCCGGTCAGGTTCTGACCATCATCGTGCGTACGCTGACCGTGGCGTTCCAGCATGCGGCGGACAAAGCCGCGGAAAAAGGCAACCTTACGGCCATCTCATGGATTCACGTTTCAGCCTTGCTGCTTCAGGCAATGCGCATCGCGATACCGGCGCTGATTGTTGCCATCTCGGTGGGAACGGATGCGGTTCACTCTCTGCTCAGCTCCATCCCTGAGGTCGTCACCAACGGTCTGAACATCGCAGGTGGCATGATCGTGGTCGTCGGTTACGCCATGGTCATCAATATGATGCGTGCAGGCTATTTGATGCCGTTCTTCTATCTGGGTTTCGTCACTGCCGCGTTTACCAACTTTAACCTGGTGGCTTTAGGCGTGATTGGCGTCGTGATGGCGGTGCTTTATATCCAGCTCAGCCCGAAATATAACCGCGTAGCCGTTGGGCCCGCGGCATCGCCGTCAGCTAACGACCTCGACAACGAACTCGATTAAGGAACAGGTGACAACATGGTTGATATAACAAAAGTCGAAAAGAAACTGACGCCGGGTGACGTTCGCGCTGTATTTTTACGCTCAAACCTGTTTCAGGGTTCCTGGAACTTTGAACGTATGCAGGCGCTGGGGTTCTGTTTCTCAATGGTGCCAGTGATCCGCCGTCTTTATCCTGAAAACAATGACGACCGCAAGCAGGCCATCAAACGCCACCTTGAGTTCTTTAATACGCATCCTTACGTGGCCGCGCCTGTGTTAGGTGTGACGATGGCGATGGAAGAGCAGCGTGCTAATGGTGCAGCGATAGATGACGGTGCAATAAACGGTATCAAAGTGGGCCTGATGGGCCCCCTGGCCGGCGTAGGCGATCCGATTTTCTGGGGAACCGTTCGTCCGGTGTTTGCGGCCTTAGGCGCAGGCATCGCGATGAGCGGCAGTTTGCTCGGTCCGCTGCTGTTTTTTATCCTGTTTAACCTGGCGCGCCTGTTAACCCGTTACTACGGCGTCGCTTATGGTTACCGTAAAGGGATCGATATTGTCAGCGACATGGGCGGTGGCTTCCTGCAAAAACTGACCGAGGGAGCATCGATT
>Ga0308156_1004260_pt1 | contig 10065 bp, 5 predicted proteins | sample PhyAR2_FD_201041 | JGI IMG/M metagenome (GOLD analysis project Ga0308156, IMG submission 201041) | Phyllosphere microbial communities from UC Gill Tract Community Farm, Albany, California, United States - DLSL A.R2 | ecosystem: Host-associated > Plants > Phyllosphere > Unclassified | place: USA... | reverse complement strand
CGTAGATATAGCCCGTAAAGAAAAAATTCCGCAACTAATGTCCCGCTGGCCATTATTGGCTGAGTTGGCGCAATTCGCTGAACACGGCGCGGAGAAAAAATAATATGGCTGTCATCGCGTTACAGGGTTTTCGTGGCGGTACCGGGACCACTTCGGTGACCGCAGCGCTGGCCTGGGGGCTCGCACAACTGAATGAAAAAGTGCTGGTGATCGACTTTTCACCGGAAAACGTGCTGCGGTTGCATTTTGGTATGCCTTTCGCTCAGTCGCGTGGCTGGTGTTCCGCGCACCAAGCCGGAGAAGCCTGGCAACAATCAGCGATGCGTTACCACGCCCGTCTCGACTTTCTGCCTTACGGTCATGTTTCAGGTGAAGATGTTAGTGAGGCCGATTTCGACTGGCAAAAAGCGCTCACGCAGCTCAAAAATACCGGCGTCTATGACTGGATCCTGATTGATTCTCCGGCGGCTGATCCTCTGCCTGCGCGGTCGCTGGCCGACAGCACGGTGGTACTTCTGCACGCCGATACCCAGTCGCATCTTCGTTTACACCAGCACGCCTTAGCGCCAAACGGGCGCTATCTGCTCAATCAGTTCGTTCCCTCCAGCCAGTTACAGCAAGATATTTTGCTGTTATGGCAAGAAACCTTGCCAGCATTGATCCCGGTGATTTTACATCGTGATGAAGCCATGGCGGAATCGCTGGCGGTGAAACAACCGGTCGGGGAATGGAAAGATAACAGCAAGATCGCCCGTGAAATGAATACGCTGGCGAACTGGTTTCTGCTCAATCTTCGTCAGCCGCAAGCGGTGCGGAGTCCGGCAAAATGAACGGCCTGTTGACCCTGTTTTTTGTGCCGCCCGTTATGCAGGAATTGCAGCACCGTTACCGCCGTTACCGGCAGGCAAAATCTTCACGCATTGCTTCCGGCATGATGATTTTTTGTGTGGCGCTGTGCTGGCTGTTTCTGCGTTTTGAATCACCTGCCTGGCAGCGTGTGGGCGCGCAGAGAACCCGCTGGTATCCGCAAATTTCGCCTTCGCGGGTGCGTATTGCCGATCCGCTGCGTTATCTCGTTCAGAGCCTGTGGTTGCTGATCATCATCCCGGCAGGAAAAACCCGTGGCGGCATCGTTTATAGCCGGTGGCCGCAACGGCTGCGGGAAAGGATCCATTTCTGGCTGGAATCGTTGCCAAAACGGGTGACACAAAGCCCGCTGGAAACCCGTATCACACGTCGTATCGGAAAAATGCACCGCGCCGGCAGGCGCGTTCTGATGATGATGGCCGGGCTGGTGGCCTTTACGCTGGCCATGTTCTGCATTTCCCAGCCATTTGGTTATCTCGCCCAGTTTATTTTCGTGGTGCTGCTGTGGAGCATTGCGATGATTATCCGTCGCATTCCGGGGCGTTTCCCGGCGCTTATGATGATTGTTCTGTCGCTGACCATTTCCTGCCGCTATTTATGGTGGCGCTACACCTCAACCCTGAACTGGGAAGATCCGCTGAGCCTGATTTGCGGTTTACTGCTGCTGGGCGCGGAAACCTACTCCTGGACCGTGCTGGTGCTCGGTTATATCCAGACCATCTGGCCGCTTAACCGTAAACCGGTGCCGATGCCTGAGGATGTCTCGACCTGGCCGACGGTTGATCTGATGATCCCCACCTATAACGAAGACCTCAGCGTAGTAAAACCGACGTTGTATGCGGCGCTCGGGCTGGACTGGCCCCGTGAAAAACTGACTATTTACCTGCTTGATGACGGCAACCGGCAGGAGTTCGCCGATTTTGCCCACGAAATTGGCATCAAGTATATTGCGCGTGAAACGCATGAACATGCCAAAGCCGGTAACATCAATAACGCGCTGAAACAGGCAAAAAGTGAACTTGTGGCGATTTTTGACTGCGACCACGTGCCGACCCGTTCTTTCCTGCAACTGACCGTCGGCTGGTTCTTCAAAGATAAAAAACTCAGCATGATGCAGACGCCGCATCATTTTTTCTCACCGGATCCGTTTGAAAGAAATCTGGGACGTATGCGCCGCACACCGAACGAAGGCGAGTTGTTTTACGGGCTGGTGCAGGACGGCAACGACCTGTGGGATGCCAGCTTTTTCTGCGGTTCCTGCGCGGTGTTACGCCGTGATGTGCTCGATGAAATCGGTGGTATCGCGGTGGAAACCGTCACCGAAGATGCCCATACCTCACTGCGTATGCACCGACACGGCTACAGTTCAGCCTATATCCGTATTCCGCAGGCGGCGGGGCTGGCGACTGAAAGCCTTTCCGCCCACGTCAGTCAGCGTATCCGCTGGGCGCGCGGGATGGTGCAGATTTTCCGCCTTGATAATCCGCTGTTCGGCAAAGGGCTGAAACTGGCACAACGGCTGTGTTATGCCAACGCCATGATGCACTTCCTGGCGGGGATCCCGCGGCTTATCTTCCTGACCGCGCCGCTGGCGTTTCTGTTATTACACGCCTACATCATTTATGCCCCGGCGATTGCGATTGCGCTGTATGTTCTGCCGCACATGATCCACGCCAGCCTGACTAACTCCCGCGTGCAGGGGAAATACCGCCATTCTTTCTGGAATGAAATCTACGAAACCGTGCTGGCGTGGTATATCGCACGACCCACTACCGTGGCGCTGTTTAATCCGCACGCCGGTAAATTTAACGTCACCGCCAAAGGTGGCCTGAACAAACACGCCTACGTTGACTGGAAAATCAGCCGCCCGTATCAGATTCTGATGCTGCTTAACCTGGCCGGATTATTCTTCGGCATTTACCGCATTATTTATGGTCGCCCCGATGAAATCCTGACCGTGCTGGTGAGTATGGCGTGGGTGATTTACAACATGATTATTCTCGGCGGGGCGATTGCGGTGGCGTTTGAATCGAAACAGGTGCGTCAGGCGCATCGTGTCGAAGCCAGAATGCCAGCCTCGCTGATAAAACCGGACGGCCACATTTATGTGTGTACCGTGCAGGATTATTCGGACAACGGCGTCGGGCTGGAAACTGAAAGTGCCAGCCAGTTTAAAGCTGGTGACAACGTCACGTTACTGTTGCACCGCGGTCAGCAGGAATACACTTTCCCGATGCAAATCAGTCGTGTGTTTGGTACCAGCATGGGAATGCAGCTTCTGCCGCTCACCACGCAACAACATATCGATTTCATTCAATGTACTTTTGCCCGTGCTGACAGCTGGGTATTGCGCGAAGACAGTTTCCCTGAAGACAAACCGATGGAAAGCCTGCGTGAAGTGCTGGGGCTCGGTATCCGCGGCTACCTGCGGATGCTGGATATTGCACCGCAACGCTTCCGTCCGCTGGCCTCGCGCACCCGGTCGTTTGGCGGCTGGCTGCTGTCTTTCGCGCCGCGAAATCCGCCGCTGTCCGTTCAGCCTGATGAACCCAACCTGATGATGACCAAATAATGAAAAGACTTCCTCTAACAATTTTGATGGCATCCGCCCTGATGTCATTGGCGGTGGGTTCAGTGGCTCCGGCCTTCGGTGCGCCAGCACCAGCCAGTGCAGGCAATCAGCCCGTTACCGCAGTTTCTGCGAACATTATGACGTCGTCGGCTCCGACGCAGGTGACGTTACCGGTGGTCGCACCGGCGGTGGATCCGATGATCATTCCGGGCGCGCCAGTGCGCAGTGTCACGCTGCCGTTTGCGGATGTGGCGCCGACGCCGGGTGCGATTACCCTGCGCGGCATTCAGCCTAACGGTCAGATTGAATTCGGTGTGCGCAGTGATGAAGTGGTAACACAGGCGATGCTGAATCTGGAATTCACACCGTCACCGTCGCTGATCCCCGTACAGTCACATCTTAAGGTGTATCTCAATGACCAGCTGATGGGCGTTGAAGTGATCAACAAAGACCAGCTCGGCAAGAAAAACCACTTACAGATGGCGATTGATCCGCGCTATGTCACAGACTTCAACCGCATCCGTCTGGAATTTATCGGCCATTACCAGAATGTGTGTGAAAACCCGGCCAATACCACGCTGTGGCTGGAGATCGGTAAGGGCAGTTCGCTGAGTCTGCAATACCAAAAACTGCCGCTGAGCAACGATCTGGCGCATTTCCCGGTGCCGTTTTTTGATGCGCGTGACAGTCGTCCGCTGGATTTGCCGATGGTCTTTGCCGCGTCGCCGGACGCCACCCAGCAACAGGCGGCGGCAATTCTTGCCTCCTGGTTCGGGACCAAAGCGCAGTGGCGCGGCCAGTCGTTCCCGACGCTGTATAACCAGATGCCGGACAGTCATGCCATTGTGTTTGCCACCAATGACAAGCGCCCGGATTTCCTCAAAGCGTTGCCGCCGGTGAAAGGGCCGGTGGTGCAGATGGTCAGCCGCCCGGATAATCCTTACGTGAAAATGCTGCTGATTTTAGGGCGTGACGATAAAGATTTGCTGACGGCGGTAAAAGGCATCGCGCAGGGCAACATCCTGTTCCGTGGTGAAGCCATCGGCGTGGATAATGTTGACCAGGCTCAGCCACGTCAGCCGTACGATGCGCCAAACTGGGTGCGCACCGACCGCCCGATGAACTTCGGTGAACTGAAACAGTACGCTGAACAGTTGCAGTCAGACGGTATTCAGCCGAACCCGATTACACTCAATATCAACCTGCCGCCGGACTTGTTCCTCATCAACAGCACCGGTATCGATATGCGGCTGAAATATCGTTATACGTCGCCGCAGCTGAAAAATACCTCACGCCTGAGCATCAGCCTGAACAACCAGTTTGTGCAGGATCTGACCCTGAAAACCGGTCACGATCAGGATTCACAACTGCTGCGTCTTTCCTTGTTACAAGGGCTGCTCGATGGCAGCAAAGACCTGAACATTCCGGCGCTAAAACTCGGTGCTGTGAACCAGATGCGCTTTGATTTCGACTACACCTCGCTGCTGGCCAGCGGCACGGAAGGTCGCTGCGAAACCTACACCACGGTGCCAAATCATGTGGTGATTGACGACAGTTCAACCATCGACTTCTCCGGTTACCGTCACTTTATGGCGATGCCGGATTTACGTGCGTTCGCCAATGCCGGTTTCCCGTTCAGCCGCATGGCCGATTTGTCCCAGACGCTGGTGCTGGTTCAGCCGCAACCGCAGCCGGTGCAGCTGACTACGCTGCTTGATGCGATGGGCAATATTGGCGCGCTCACCGGGTATCCGGCGCTGGGTGTGGGGCTGACGGAAGATACTGCTAAAGCCAAATCGACCGATGCGGATTTACTGGTGATCGGCAGTCTGCCGGAAAGTCTGCGTGACGACAGTATGCGCGATGACAAAAAAGCCAATTTGCTGATCACTGCCGCACGCGACGCCGTGAATACGCCCATCCGCCAGACTCCGCTGCCGGACAATACGGCACCGGCGAGTGACGCTCAGGTGGATACCCGTGCGCAAATCACGGCGCAGGGCCCGATAGCCGCAGTCGTCGGTATGCAGTCACCGTATTTTGACCAGCGCAGCGTCGTGGCGCTGATGGCGAACAGTCCGCAAGGCTTTGAATTGCTCAACACCTCGATGCAGGACACTAAACAACGCGCGCAGGTCTTCGGATCGGTCAGCGTGGTGCGTGATTCCGGCGTCAGCAGTCTGAGAGTGGGCGACACTTACTACGTCGGTCATCTGCCATGGTGGGAACGTGTGTGGAATGCGCTGGCGACCCATCCGGTTCTGCTGGCGGTGATGGCGGTTATCGTGGTGTTGCTGGCAGCGATTCTGTTGTGGACCGGCCTGCGTTCTCTGGCGCGTCGTCGTCTGTCTGATGATGACCAGGAATAAGCACGTGAACACCTGTCACAAAATGCGTTTTCCTCTCAACCGGCTGGCCCTGACGTTAGGGCTGGCTCTGCTGGCTGCGCCGGCGATTTCAGCGCCGGTGGTTTCTCCCGAGCAGTGGCTGCTGGAGCAGGTGCGGGTCGGGGAAGCCAGCCATCAGGATGATTTAGTGCGCCAGTCGCTGTTCCGCCTCGAACTGATGGATCCGCAAAATCCTAAGGTGCTTTCAGCCCGTTTGCGTTTGCTTCTGCGTGAAGGCGATCAGGCCAAAGCGCAGCAGCAACTGGAAAAAATCAAACAGGTGGCGCCCGGCTCCGACGATTACCGGCAGGCAGAACTCAGCCTGAAAATCGCATCGCCAGAGATGCAGCAAAAATTGCAACAGACGCGTCTGCTGGCGACGGCAGGGCGACTGGATGAAGCCAAAGCGCAGTACGACGAACTTTTTGGCGGCCAGCCGCCGACGCTGGATCTGGCCGTTGAATACTGGCAACTGATCACCCGCCTCCCGGGGCAAAAAGCCCGCGCTCAGGCGCAGCTTCAGGCGCTGAATAACCAGTATCCGGGCGATGTTCAGCTGCGTCTGCAACTGGCGCAGATGGCCTTTGAGCAGGGTGATGACGCCAGAGCAGTGGGGCTGATCAAACAGGTTGCTGCCACCAACGAAGGGCGTTCACCCGCCGCCGATTTATGGCTGGCGCGCATTAAAGACCAGCCGGTAGGTGATGCCAGCGTCGACGCCCTGCAGCAGTTTATTGCTACCTTTGATACCGGTCCGCAGGTGATTGCGGCACAGCAGGAACTCCAGCGCCAGCAGGGGTTACTGGCCGATCCGCGTTATCAGGCGCGTATCCGTGGTCTGGCGCAAATCGACAAAGGCGGTTCAACCGGCGCGATCGCACCGCTGAAACAGGCTTTACAGGCCACGCCAAATGATGCCGAAGTGCTGGGCGCGATGGGGCTGGCCTATTCCCGCGCCGGTAACCGCCAGCAGGCACTGACGATGTTCCAGCGCGCTAAAGCCGCAGAAACCGATGGCTATAACGCCGGAAAATGGAACAGCCTGATCCAGACCAACAGCTACTGGCTGAAAGTCGATCAGGGCGATAAGGCACTGAAGGCCGGTCAGCTCGAACAGGCCGAAGCGGCTTATCAGCAGGCGCAGCGCCTTGATCCGCGCGACCCGTGGGCACCCGTCGGGCTGGGTGATGTGGCGGTGGCGCGTAAAAACGATCCACAGGCCGAACAGGCTTATCGCCGTGCGCTGATGCTGGAGCGTGACAACAGCAGCGCCCAGCGCGGACTGGCAAACATTTATCAGCGACAGTCGCCGCAAAAAGCCCTCGATTACATCAATTCATTACCGGCGGCGTCACGGGCAAAACTCAGTGACAAACAGCGCGGTTTGCAAAGTGACATTGTCACTGAGCAGGCAGAAAAATACGCCGCCGAACGCAACTGGAATCAGGCAGCGAACCGTTACGCCGAAGCGCTGAAATTCAATCCGGATGATGTCTGGGCAACATATCACTACGCCGGCACGCTGAGGGAAGCAGGCGAACCGGCCAAAGCCGATGCTGTTTTCACACAGTTTGTGGCGAAGCATCCTTCCGATCCGCAACAGGTTTACGCCTATTCGCTGTATCTCTCTGGTTCAGACCGCGATGATGCGGCATTGCGTCATCTGCACACCTTGCCGGAAGCCAGATGGGACGAGAATATGCGCGAAATGGCACAGCGCATCCGGCTGGACAAAACGCTCACTGCAATTGATGCCTCGCTGGCTGCGGGAAATACCGCGCAGGCGAAACAGGAATTACAGCAGGCCAGTCTTCAGGGGCTGAGCCTCAATCAGCAGCGCCGTGTGGCGATGGCGTGGCTGGATGTCGGTGAAACCAGCAGAGCGGCATCCTTGTTACAACCGCTGAAAGCTGCCGCCGCATCACAACCCGCAGGACAGGATAAGGCGCTGATTTATCGTAACGCTGCCAATGTTGAACAACAGCTCGGTCAGCCGCAGCTGGCGCGACAGGATTATTAACAGGCGATGGTCGCCAGCGGCATCACCGATAAATTGCCGCAGGACGACGACGGTTATACGCGGCTGACGCGAAACAATGCGGGGGATGACTGGCTTAAACGCGGCATCCGTTCTGACGCACATGATTTGTACCGCCAGCAGGACGTGAATTTTACCGTGGATACGGATTCCTGGACCTCAAGCGGGACGCCGGGTAAATCCGATCTCACTGCCAACACCACCATGTTCCAGGCCGATATGCCGGTTTATCAGGGGCGCGGATTCCTGCGTGCCGACTGGGTGCGTATGAATGCCGGAACGTTCGACAATGAAAACGGCAACTATGAGGCGAGCTTTGGTACCTGTAGCGTTCAGAACTGCCGACGCTACCGCAGCCAGACAGCCAATGGTCTCAGCCTGGGCGCGGGCTGGGAAAATGACAAATGGAAAGGGGATCTGGGCACCACGCCGCTCGGCTTCCCGGTGGTCAACTGGGTCGGCGGACTGGCTTACAGCGGAGACTGGGACCAGATTGGCTGGACGACCACCGTTTCGCGGCGTCCGGTCTCCAGCTCATTACTCTCGTTTGCCGGCGCAAAAGATCCGGGCACAGGCACCACCTGGGGCGGCGTTATCGCCACCGGTGGCAGTCTTGGTTTGAGTTACGATCAGGGGCTGGCAAACGGCGTCTGGGCTGACCTGAGTGCGCATCAGCTGACCGGTAAAAATGTCGAAGACAACACCCGTGAGCGCCTGATGGGCGGGTATTACTACAAAGTCATCAATGAGGATAACCGCCGCGCGACCGTTGGGCTGAGTTCAATGGTCTGGCATTACCAGAAAGATCTCAGCGGTTATACGCTGGGACAGGGCGGCTATTACAGTCCGCAGCAATATTTCTCGGTTTCCGTGCCGGTCAATTATCGCCAGCGTACTGAGAACTGGTCATGGCAGCTGGGCGGGTCGGTATCCTGGTCGCGCTCTTCGACCAGTGACCAAAAGCGTTACCCGATACAAAATCTGATCCCGGATTCGTTACCGGATAAAAGCGCCATCGAAACCGGCAGCAGCGGTTCTGGCTTCGGATATACCGTGCAGGCACTGCTTGAGCGCCGTGTCAGCTCCCACTGGACAGTCGGTGGCGGTATCGATATTCAGCAGGCAAAAGATTACACGCCAAGCCATTTCCTGCTGTACGCGAGATATTCGATGAGCGGCTGGCAGGGGGATCTGGATATGCCGCCGGAGCCGTTAGTGCCGTATGCGGACTTTAAGTAATGCCAGACCGGGCATTAGGGCGGTTTTTCGCTTACAGCGAAAGCTGGATCGAGATGATTTCGGTTTCTTAACAGCGGTGATCACTTGACGTGCTGCGCCGAAACCGCCCAAAAGGGGCCATGACGGGCCCCTCTTGGATCTCCCTCGTCTTAAACTGCGCGCTATCGCTGGAACGACGAACATGTTCTGGTGCATCAGTGAGTGGCGCAAAATGTCATGGCTGCGCGATTCCCGAATTTCAGGTGTCGAGCCTCTGGTCTCGAACCATTCATTCGGTGCCATTTTTGAGCACGCCAATCAACTTTTCTAAAAGATGAATAACAGTCTGCCGTTGATTTTAGGATCGTGCGGGCGATTCAGAAATCTTGCTGAACGGAGCGGCCTGGAGACCAAAGGCTCCAGGACCGAGTGAAGGCACCGCGCAGCGGCAAGATTTCCAGCCTGTCACTGCGGTAACTGAAACATAGCCAGCGAGCGGAGCGCGCAGTTAAAAAAACGCAGGATTCCAAAGGGTTTCGTTTAAAACCCTTTGGGCCCGTGTGGGCGGCGAGCCCACGGTCTTGACCTTAGGCCAGTTTGAGCGGCGAGCCCACGACCTTGACCTTAAGGCCAGTTTGGGAGCCGACCCAAGGTCCTCCCCTTAGTGGTCAGCGAAACGCGAGATTAAACAGCGCCCTGTTTATAAGCATCTTCCCCCCATCTCACCATCCCCTCCAGCAACCGCTTCAACAACACCTGTAATTCAGCTGCCTTATCAGGCGCAAAAGCGAATGGCTCGATCTCCTCCATGTAATTCACCTGCGCCAGTTCCAGCTGAACGGCGTGAATATCCAGGTCCGGCTGGCCGTAGGCACGGGTGATGTAGCCACCTTTAAACCGGCCATTCAGGACATGACTGAACCGCGATTGCTGGTTACAGGTGCGTTCGAGGATTTCACTCAGCGCCGGTGAACAGCTGGCGC
>Ga0308156_1004259_pt1 | contig 10068 bp, 7 predicted proteins | sample PhyAR2_FD_201041 | JGI IMG/M metagenome (GOLD analysis project Ga0308156, IMG submission 201041) | Phyllosphere microbial communities from UC Gill Tract Community Farm, Albany, California, United States - DLSL A.R2 | ecosystem: Host-associated > Plants > Phyllosphere > Unclassified | place: USA... | reverse complement strand
CGCGACCGTCACGGCGCCCGCCGTGGCGAGGACGATCAGCGGGCCCGCGGGCCGGATGACCGCCTCGGCACCGCCCGCGCTCACGCGGGCGCGCAGGAGCGCGAAGTCCGGCACGTCGGCCGGGAACGCATCCACGCCGCGGTCCTCGCCGACGCAGACCGGCAGGACCACCGGCACGGGGCCCGGCGTCGGATCGAGGATGCGCAGCAGCTCGTCGACGTCGATCCGCTTCGGGGTGAGGCCGCCGCGCAGCACGTTGTCGCTCGCGGCCATCAGCTCGACGCCGAGGCCCGACACGTAGGCGTGCAGCATGCCGGCGCGCAGGAACACGCTCTCACCGCGACGGAGCACCACGTAGTTCATCAGCAGCGCGACGACCACGCCGGGGTCCCCCGGGTACCAGTGCGCGAGGCGGCGCGCGTTGGCGAGCTCGGCCGCGAACTCGGTCGACTGCGCGTCCGCCAGCGCGGCCTCGATCGCCGCCACGACATCGCGCGCCTCGCCCGACAGCAGCCAGCCGATCGCGTTCGCGAGGCCCTCGTCATCCGCCAGTCGCGCCCGCAGCGGCGCGGCCGCCTCCCCGAGCGCCTCCAGCAGCCGCCGCGTCGCGCCGAGCTCGCGGAGGCCGCTCAACGCCTCGAAGCGATCGGACAGCGCCACGATCATCTCGGGCTTGTGGTTGTCGTCCGCGTAGTTGCGCGGCGCGCCCTCGGGCAGGCTCGCCTCGCGGGCGAACGCCTCCTCGGCCTGCGCCTTCGACGGGTGCACCTGGATCGAGAGCACCTGCGAGGCCGCCAGCAGCTTCAGGAGGTAGGGCAGGCGGGCGGTGATCCCGTGCGCCGCGCCCTCCGCGGCGATCCAGCGGTCGAGCGTGAGCCCCGATCCGTCGGCGACCTCGGAGGGGTCGGACGGGTGGTCGCCGTACCAGATCTCGGCCTCGGGCCCTGCGGCGTCGGGGCGCCCTTCGAGGGCGGCGATCAGGGTCGTGGACCCCCAGGCGTAGTCGCGCGGGGCATTGGTCAGCGGAAGCAACACGTCACCAGGGTATTGGTCTCGTGCCGGTAGCCTGAGTTCACGATGGCCCAGATCACGCGGTACACGGCTCACAACCCTCCGACGGCACCGGAGAGGGAGGCCACCTCGCACCAGCTTCTGCGCGCGTATGCGGCCTTCGTGCTGTTCGCCGGGTTCGCCCATTCGCTCTGGTGGAACCTGCTCGGCGAGGCCGGCGCGGTCGCGGTGCTCGCCTTCACCACGGGCGCCTCCGTCGCGCTCTGGGTCCCCCTCATCCGCAGGGCGGGCCTGCGCTGGCGGCGCCTGCCGTGGATGGCGCTCGCGTACGTCGCCTTGGCGCTGGTGTCGGTGCTGTGGTCGCAGTGGCCCGGCGCGACGCTGCTGACCTGGGCGCTGCTGGCCGGCTGCACGGTGCAGGCCCTCGTCATCGCCCACACCCTGAGCTGGGCGGAGATCCTCCGCGCGCTCGACGTCGCGCTGAAGTGGGTCATGGGCCTCTCCCTGGCCATCGAGCTGTGGGTGGCGCTGGTGCGCCGCGAGGCCCTCCTGCCGAACTTCGTCGACGCACCGGCCGACGTCGACCCCCAGCTGTACTGGGTGCGCGGCAACCTGTTCGAGGCGATCATCGGCGAGCGCATCCAGGGCATCGTCGGCAACGCCAACTACCTCGGCATCCTCTGCGTGCTGGCCCTGGTCGTGTTCTCGATCCGCCTCGCCACGCACCCCCCGTACGCCGCCATGCAGATCGTGTGGCTCACGGTGACGGCCCTGCTGTTCGTCCGCTCCGGGTCGGCGACGGCGCTCGCCTCGTTCGTCGGGGCTCTTGTGGTGCTCCTCATGGTGCTCACGATGCGGCGTGCCCGGACCTCCGGCGAGCGCAGCCGCCGCTACCTGCTCTTCTCCGGGATCGGGGTCGGCGCCGTGATCATCGTCTGGCAGCTGTGGGATCGCGCGCTGGGCATGCTCGGCCGCGACGACTCGCTCACCGGTCGCAACGAGATCTGGGCCGCGGTCTGGGAGCGCGCGCAGGAGCACCCCGTGCTCGGCAGCGGGTTCTCGTCCCCCTGGGTGCCCTGGGATCCGGCGTTCGACGGCTGGATCGTCGACCACGGGCTCTCGGTCTTCCACGCGCACAACATGTGGCTCGACGTGTTCATGCAGCTCGGCGCGGTGGGCATCGTGCTGGTGTTCGGCGTGTACGCGGCGCTGACGTGGCGGGGCTGGTTCTTCGCCGTCGACCGGCCGCGCTGGGACCTCGACGCGAACCGGCCCTATTCGCCCATCTCGATGCTCGTCCCGCTGGTCGCCGCCCTGCTGCTGGTGCAGGGGCTGACCGAGTCCGGCCCGATCATGCTGTGGGGCTGGTCGCTGGCCGTCATGCTCTCGTTCAAGATGAAGCTCGCGCCGATCGTCGGCGTGGGCGCCGACCTGCCCGCGCGCGAGGTGCTCGCGCGATGAGCACGGGCGGCGGCGCGCACGCGGCCGGACTCATCCGGCTGCTGCAGTCCGCCGACTTCGCCCGCGCCTTCACCCTCGCCGCGCTCGGCACCGGCTTCGCATCTCTGCTGATCGGCCGCACGGCCGGATCGGTCACGCTCGTCACCATCGTGATCGCCCTCGACGTGGTGGGCGCGGCGATCCTGTTCGCCCGGCGCGACGAGCTCACGCTGCTGCGCTTCGCCCCCACGAGCCTCCTCGCCTTCCTCGCCTGGACCCTCGCCAGCACCTTCTGGTCGTTCGATCGGGCCTCGACCCTGCGCGGGTGGTTCGAGCTGCTCGCCTGGGGCCTGCTCGCGATCGTGATCGCGCACGTGCGCGACACCTTGCAGACGGTCCGCGCGCTCGGCGACGTGATGCGCTGGATGCTCGCGATCTCGCTCGGTGTCGAGATCCTCTCGGGGATCCTGCTCGACATCCCGTTCCCGTTCCTCGGCGTCGCGGGCGACATCGCGTTCGGCGGCCCGATCCAGGGGATCTTCGGCACCCGCAACATGCTCGGGTTCGTCGCCGTGATGGCGCTCATCACGTTCACGATCGAGTGGCTCAGCCAGTCGATCTCGCTGCGTCTGTCGATCTTCTCCCTCACGCTCGCCGCGCTGCTGGCGGTGCTGTCCGCCTCCCCCACGGTGCTCGTGATCGCCGTCGCCGTGGGCGCCGCTACCCTGGCGCTGGCGCTGGTGCGCCGTTCCGCACCCGAGCACCGGCGCACCACGCACACCGCGATCGGCGCGGTCGTGGCGACGGTGCTGATCGTGTGCTGGTTCCTGCGGCACCTGATCATCCGGCTGCTGGACGCGGCCAGCGACTTCTCGATCCGGGCGGACCTGTGGAACGAGATCCTCGACTGGGTGCGCCCGCGCCCCGTGCAGGGCTGGGGCTGGCACGGGCCGTGGCTGCGGGGCGACGACGCCTCGGCGCCCTACCCGCTCAACGTCATCAACTTCACCCTCGATGACCGTCATGCCTCCGCCCTGAACTCGTTCTTCGACGTGCTGATCCAGGTCGGCTGGGGTGGGCTGCTGCTGTTCGGCGGGATGAGCGTTGTGGCGGTCGTGCGGTCGTGGCTGGTCGCCGGCGAGAGACGCTCGATCGTGCATGCGTGGACCCCGCTGATGCTGGTGGCGCTCCTGGTCGACTCGATGTTCGAGAGCTTCACGCTCACCGGCCTCGGCTGGATGATGCTCGTGGTCTGCGCGGTGCGCGCCGGCCAGTCGCGCTCGTGGCGCGAGCGCATCCGCGATCTGGCCGAGGGCGCGCCCGGCGGTCACGGCTCCGGGTCGTCCCAGGATCCGCTCTCGGGCGCACGGTAGGCTCGGGGGCGGTCCGCGCCGCCTAGATCCGGTGCACACACACGCTGAAACCGTTCGGAGCCCGCCTTGGTTCACGTCCTCCAGAACGTGGTCTTCCCCCTCGACCGCGACCCCGACCTGCTGCCGCTCTACGCCGATCCCGATGCGTGGACGACCGTGAAGCTCGCCCCGACCGACGACCACAAGAAGGTCCAGGAGGAGACGCCGCTGCGCGTGTCCGACAACGCCCGCCTGAGCAACATCCTCGGCCGGCACCGCGCGCGCATCGTCGCGGGGCGACGGGTGTCCTTCGGGGCGTACTTCAACGCGTTCCCCGCGGCCTACTGGCAGCACTGGACGCCGATCCGCGACGTGCGCCTGACGGTCCGCACCACGGGCGACGCCACGATCCTCGTGTTCCGCTCGAACGGCGCGGGCGTGCGCCAGCGTCTCGAGACGCGCGACGTCAGCGGCACGAGCGAGACCAGCTTCGACATCTCGCTGACGCAGTTCAGCGACGGCGGCTGGATCTGGTTCGACATCGCCACCGACACGCAGGAGGCGATCTTCGAGGGCGCCGAGTGGACCACCGAGCAGGATCCGGTGCGCACCGGCAAGGCATCGCTCGGCATCACGACCTACAACAAGCCCGACTACTGCGTGGGTACCCTCCGCGCGCTGACCGAGAGCCCCGAGGTCCTCGAGCTCGTCGACCGCGTGTTCCTCGTCGACCAGGGCACCGACCGGGTCGACGCGCAGCCGGACTTCTCCGAGGTCTCCGACGCGCTCGGCGAGCAGCTGCAGATGATCATCCAGCCCAACCTCGGCGGATCCGGCGGCTTCGCCCGCGCGATGTCCGAGACGCTGAAGCGCCCGCAGAGCGACTTCGTCCAGCTGCTCGACGACGACGTGCGGATCGAGCCCGAGTCGCTGCGCCGCTCGATCGTCTTCGGTCGCTACACGACCAAGCCGACCCTCGTGGGCGGTCACATGTTCGATCTCCTCGACCGCCCCAAGCTGCACGCCTGGGCCGAGGTCGTCGACGAGCGGACGTTCATGTGGCGCAACCTCTTCTCCGAAGAGGGCCTGATGCCGCACGACTTCGGTGTGACGAACCTGCGTCAGACCAAGAAGCTCCACATGCGCATGGACGCCGACTACAACGGCTGGTGGATGTGCCTGATCCCGACCGCGGCGATCCGCAAGGTCGGTCTGTCGCTTCCCGCGTTCATCAAGTGGGACGACGCCGAGTTCTGCCTGCGCGCCGGCCGCTCGGGCTTCCCGACCGTGTCGATGCCCGGCGTCGCCCTGTGGCACGTGTCGTGGATCGGCAAGGACGACGCCATCGACTGGCAGGCCTACTTCCATGCCCGCAACCGGACGGCGGCCGCGCTGCTGCACTCGAAGAAGCCGCGCGGCGGCACCTTCCTGTTCTCGAGCCTCAAGACCGCGCTGAAGCACCTGCTGATGATGCAGTACTACCCCGCCGAGCTGCGCCTGCAGGCGCTCCGCGACATCCTGTCCGGCCCCCAGCACATGGTCGAGAACCTCGCCACGGCGATGCCGGCGGCACGCGCCACCGCGCAGCGCTTCCCCGAGACCGTTGTGCACAAGGAGACCGAGCGGGTGCTGCGCTCCCGCAAGGGTCGTCCCGTCCAGCGCCGGGGCAACCGCCTGGCGCTCGACCAGGCCCCGACCGGCGCCGCCATGGCCGCGTTCACCGCCATCCACGTGGTGCTGCACTGGTTCCACTCCCCCAAGCCGAAGAACGTGCGCATGCCCGAGGTCGAGTTCGCCAAGGGCGACGCCGACTGGTGGCGCATCCCGTACTACGACAGCGCGCTCGTGAGCTCGGCCGACGGATCCGGCAAGCAGATCTACACGCGCGACCGGGCCCGCTTCCGCTCGATGCTCGTCGAGACGCTGAGCCTGCACCTGAAGGTGTGGCGCCGCTGGCCGCGACTGGCGATGCAGTACCGCCGCCAGGTCAAGCACATCACCTCGGTGGCCACGTGGGACGGCATCTTCACGGGGGACGGCAAGTGACCAAGACCCTCGCCCCCGCCCCGGACGCGACGCTTCCCGCCTCGTTCGATCCCGCGACGGCGACGATCGTGATCGTCACCTACAACCGCTCGCATCTGCTGCGCGGCCTGCTCGAGTCGATCGTGCGCATGGACCCGAAGCCGGGCCACGTCGTCGTCGTCGACAACGCCTCGGCCGACGACACCACCGAGGTCGTCGAGTCGTTCCGCGCGCGCCTGCGGTCCGAGCTCGTCTACCGCCGTCTCGAGGAGAACACGGGCGGATCCGGCGGGTTCAGCGAGGGCATGCGCGTCGCCTACGAGCTCGGATCCGAATGGATCTGGCTGATGGACGACGACGTCGAGGTGATGCCGGACGGCCTCACCCGCATGGGCGTCTGGACGCCGCGCTTCAAGAGCATCCAGGGGCGCCGCTACGACTACGACGGCAGTGAGTTCTACTGGCAGTACCGGGTCTCACCGTCGCTGGGCATCCCGATCCCCTTCGCGCCCGCCGACTTCGACGCCTCGGGCTACCGCGAGATGAACTCGGGTTGCTTCGAGGGCATGTTCATCCACCGCGACATCGTGCGCCAGGTGGGTCTGCCCGATCCGCGGTTCTTCATCTACTGGGACGACCAGACCTACGGCTGGCTCGCCTCGCGGCTCACGACGTCGGTCATCGTGAACGAGTTCGTCCTGCGCCGCACGCGCGAGCTGAAGCAGTGGGACATGGGCATCCGGCACCTGAACGCCTCGAGCAACGCGTACCGGTACTACATCATGCGCAACCGCGGCATCATGAAGCACTACTTCCAGGCGCACGGCGCCTACCGCCCCGTGCGGTACACGCTCGGCACGGCGCTGACCTTCGTCAAGGAGCTGATCCGCCTGGTCGCCGTCGAGCGCACGGTGCGCGGGACGAGCAACCTGTTCCGCGGCATCCGCGACGGTCGCCGGATCGCCGCCGACCCGACGTGGAAGACGATGCCCGCCCTCGACGCGAGCTGAGTTCCGCCGTCTCGCGAAAGGCCCGGCCGCTCGGCCGGGCCTTTCGCGTGCGGGTCAGATCGGGTAGAGCCGGTCGGCGAGCGCGCGCTTGCGCGCCCCGAACTGCTTCGCCTTGTCGGGGAACGAGGTGTCCATCGAGGCGTCCTCCGAGCGGATCACGTCGCCCGGCGCGACGGGCACCCAGCCGGTGCCCTGCTCCAGCAGGCGGCGGTTGGCGACGTCGTCCTCGCCGCCGTCGCCGATGACCACGAAGCCCATGGCGCCGGCCGCGGCAGCGAGCAGGTGGACGTGGGCGCGTGATGCCACCCAGCGCTGGCCCGCGCGGGCCGGGAGCCCGTCGGCCCAGAGCTCGCCGAACGGGTGGAAGCGCGCGTCCGGACGCGCGACGCCGCGAAAGCGATGATCCTCGGGGGCAAGCGCCTCGACGAAGGCGACGCTCGCGGGCGAGATGCCGGCGGCGAACCCGTCGATGGTGGCGGTGATCGTCGCGTCGTCCCACTCGGCGCGGTCGCCCTCGATGAGCACAACGCGGTCGCAGGTGGGCCGGCGGTCGAACAGGGGGCGCTTGAGCGCGAGGGCGAGGTAGGCGTCATCCAGCGCCGTCTCGGCGGGCTCGACCTCGGCGAAGGCGTCGAGGTCAGCGGGGAGGTCGATGCCGGTTGCGATCACCCGCACCCCGAACGCCTCGTGCACGGCCCGTGCGGCCGAGACCAGGCCGGGCTGGTCGGCCAGATGCGGACCGCCCACGAGATGGATCGAGCCCACCTTGCGCAGCTGCAGCAGCCCGTTGTCGAACCAGGGCGAGCCGAGGTCGCGGACAAGGCGCCCGATCCGGTCCGCGGCGGCCTCCGCGTCGAGGCCGTCCCCGCCGCGCACGAGCTCCCAGAGGGTGTCGGTGGTGCGCAGCCGCGGATGCGTCGAGCGGAACAGGTGCGCCGCGCGGCCGGGGTGCGGGCAGTCGAGCCACACCTCGCGCTCGGGATGGCGCAGCGCGAGGTAGTCGAGCCACGCCCGGGTGATCAGCTCCTCGCCGTAGTTCGGGGCGCCGGCGGCGGAGACGAGGTACAGGGGCTGGGACGCCGTGGTGAGGGGACCGGCGGCGGGCGTCGGCGACGCCGGCCTTGTCGCGGGCATCTTCGCGCGCGACGGACCGAATAGCTTCATTGCGTAGAGGGCTCCAGGGAAGGACGGACGCGCCAGGGTCGGGATGAGGAGCGGGAACTCCTCCCCCTGCGCGCTCCCAGACAACGTACAGGAAGACCGCCCCGAAGGCGGACATCTCTGTCCGATCAGGTCGGATTGTCGGCGTTGTACCTGTCGATGACCTCGCCGATCGGCCCGTCCAGCACCAGCGCATGATCCCGGATGTAGAGGCCGCGCGTGCAGAAACGACGCAGGTCCCTCTCGTTGTGACTGACGAAGAACAGCGTCCGTCCCTCGGCCAGCAGCTCGTCGATCCTGCGATAGCACTTCGCGCGGAATGCGCGGTCGCCCACGGCGAGCACCTCGTCCACGAGGAGGATCGGCTCGTCCAGCTGCGAGACCACGGAGAACGCCAGGCGCACCTTCATGCCGTTGGACAGGTGCTTGTAGGGCGTCTCCTGGAATTCCTCGAGTTCGGCGAAGGCGATGATGCCGTCGTAGCGACGTGCCACCTCGGCCTTCGACATGCCATGCAGCCCGGCGGTGAGGCGGACGTTCTCACGCACGGTGAGGTCGCCGACGAAGCCTCCCGTGAGCTCGATCAGCGGCGCCACCCCCGCGTTGACCTGCACGCTGCCCTCGTCGGGCAGCAGCACCCCGGCGACCAGTTTCAGAAGCGTCGACTTGCCCTGTCCGTTGCGTCCGACCACGCCGATCGACTCGCCCGGGCGAACACGGAAGGAGACATCGCGCAGCGCCCAGAACTCCCCCGGGCGCGTGCGCCGCGAGGCGTCCGCGAAGAGATCCTTGATGCTGCGACGGCCGCGGCGATTGCGGCGGAAGCGCACACCGAGTCCCGCCACCTCGATAGCGGTCTCGTCGGTCAGCGCCTCCATCACAGCTCCTTCAGCAGCGGACGCTCGAGCCTGCGGAACATCAGGGCCCCGAGCGCCAGGAACACCAGGCACATGGCCGCCGAGAGGAGCACGGCGGACGGATCCCATGTCTCGGGGAAGAACCCGACGCGATACAGCGTGAAGATCCCCGCCAGCGGGTTGAAGGCCATCACGGAGGTCAGCCCGCCCGGCAGGTCGGCAAGGCCGTAGATCACGGGCGACCCGTAGAAGAGTGCGCGCAGGATCAGACGCGTGGTGCGCTCGAGGTCGGTGAACAGCACGCACAGCGGCGCGACCAGGAGCCCGAGGCCCACCAGAAGCACGGCCTGCAGCAGCACACCGAGCGGGAAGAGCAGGATGGCCCAGTTCACCTCGGCGCCGGCGAACACCGCGAACAGCACAAGGACCGGCAACGCGAACAGGAACTCGAGTCCCTTGCTCAGCACGATCCGGTTCACCCAGATCGAGCGCGGGATCGCGGTGGAGCGCACGAGCTTCGCGTCCTTGTTGAACGCGCGGGTGAAATCGGTCACGGCGGCGTTGAACCAGACCCAGGCGAGCAGTCCGGAGATGAGGAAGACGATGTACGGCTCCTCGCCCACGGAGTCGCGATGGAAGACGACCGTGAAGACGAACCAGTAGATGCCGCTCATGACGAGCGGATCCAGCACCGACCACAGGTACCCCAGCCAGCTGGTGGCATAGCGGACCTTCAGATCGCGCGCAGAGAGCAGCCACAGCGAGTGGAGGTACCGCCGGGATGTCCCCGGGGCTCCGATCGTGTGACTGCCCGTGTCGGCGTGGCCCGTCATGGCAGGTTCGCCCCGCTCAGCCGTTGAGGTGGTTGTTCCACAGCGACAGCGCCGACCCGATGGCCATGTGCATATCGAGGTACTGGTACGTGCCGAGACGTCCGCCGAAGTGCACGTCCTTCTCGCCCTTCTGCAGTTCGCGGTAGGCGAGCAGACCCGAGCGGTCATCGGTCGAGTTGACGGGGTAGTACGGCTCGTCGTCGCGGGTGGCGAAGCGCGAGAACTCGCGCATGATGACCGTCTTGTCGGTCGGGTAGAGATCCTTGCGCTCCGGGTGGAAGTGCTTGAACTCGTGGATGCGCGTGTACGGCACGTCGGCGTCGGGGTAGTTCATGACGGAGGTGCCCTGGAAGTCGCCGACGCTCAGGACCTCCTCCTC
>Ga0308156_1004253_pt1 | contig 10077 bp, 10 predicted proteins | sample PhyAR2_FD_201041 | JGI IMG/M metagenome (GOLD analysis project Ga0308156, IMG submission 201041) | Phyllosphere microbial communities from UC Gill Tract Community Farm, Albany, California, United States - DLSL A.R2 | ecosystem: Host-associated > Plants > Phyllosphere > Unclassified | place: USA... | reverse complement strand
GCCTCCGTCAGCCTGCCGCCCGGCTCCAAGGTCGGTCTGGTCGGCCGCAACGGCATCGGCAAATCGACCCTGTTCAAGCTGATCTTGGGCGAGCTTCACGCCGCCGGCGACGAGATCAGCCTGCCCAAGACCGCCCGTATCGGCTCGGTCGATCAGGAGCATCCGGCGACCCCCGTCAGCGTCATCGACACCATCCTTGAGGCCGACGTCGAACGCCACACCCTGCTGGGCCGGCTCGAAACCGCCGAACCGGAAGAGATGGGCGAGATCTGGTCGCGCCTGATCGAGATCGACGCCGACGCCGCGCCCGCGCGCGCCGCCGAAATCCTGGTCGGCCTGGGCTTCGATCAGGAGAACCAGGCCCGGCCGATGTCGGAGTTCTCGGGCGGCTGGCGGATGCGCGTCGCCCTGGCCGCCGCCCTGTTCGCCGAGCCGGACATGTTGTTGCTGGACGAACCGACCAACTACCTCGACCTGGAAGGCGCTCTGTGGCTGGAGGCGCGGCTGAAAAAATACCCGCACACTGCCCTGATCATTTCCCACGACCGCGAGATGTTGAACGAGGTCTGCACCCATATCCTGCACCTCGCGAACCACACCCTGACGCTCTACACCGGCAACTACGACGCCTTCGAAAAGGCCCGCGCTGAGAAGGCGCGCCTCCAGCTGTCCGCCAAGGCCAAGCAGGACGCCGAGCGCGCCCACCTTCAGGCCTTCGTCGATCGCTTCAAGGCCAAGGCCTCCAAGGCCGCCCAGGCCCAGTCGCGCATGAAGCGGCTGGAGAAGATGCAGCCGGTCGCCACCACGATCGAGGAGCGGGTCGCCCCCTTCACCCTGCCCTCGCCGCCGCGGCCGCTGGCGCCGCCGTTGATCCGGCTGGAGCGGGCCAATGTCGGCTATGAGCCGGGCAAGCCGATCCTGCGCAATCTGAACCTGCGCATGGACCTGGACGACCGCATTGGCCTGCTGGGCGTCAACGGCGCGGGCAAGTCGACCTTCGCCAAGATGATCGCCGGCGCTCTGGACGTGTCCGAGGGCGAGCTTCACCGCGACAGGAAGATGCGCGTGGGCTGGTTCCACCAGCATCAGATCGAGGCCATGGACCCGACCGACACGCCGCTGGAGATCATCCGCCGCGCCATGCCGGACGCACCCGAAAGCGCCCGCCGCTCCAAACTGGCCCAGTTCGGCCTGGGTTACGAGAAGCAGGAAACAACGGTCGACAGCCTGTCGGGCGGGGAACGCGCGCGTCTGCTGCTGAACATGGTGGCGATGGACGCGCCCCACGTGCTGATCCTGGACGAACCGACCAACCACCTGGACATCGACAGCCGTAGAGCCCTGCTGGACGCCCTGAACGACTACAACGGCGCCGTCATCCTGATAACCCACGACCGCTCGCTGATGGAGATGGTGGCGGATCGCCTGTGGCTGGCCGCCGACGGCACGGTCAAGCCGTTCGACGGCGACATGGACGACTACGCCAAATTCGTCCTCGACCGCGCGAAACAGGCCATCGCCAAGCCTAGCCAGGTCAAGAAGGAGGAGGCCAAGGCGAACTCAGGCGCCCCTCAAGCAGAGAGCGCCCGCGGCGCGAACGATAGGGGCAACAAGAAGCGATCCGGCCCCTCGCCCTCGACCCTGCGCCATGCGGTCAAGAAGGCCGAGGAGACCATGACCCGCCTGACGGCCGAGATCGCCCGCATCGACGACGACATGGCCACCGCCTCGGTCAGCAATCCCAAAGCCCTCGAAGGCCTGACCCGCGCCCGCGCCAAGACCGAGGCCGATCTGGCCGCCGCCGAAGCCGCCTGGGTCGCCGCCGAAGAAGCCTTGGCGGAGGTCGCATGAAACCGATCGAATTCTCCAAGGAAGAACGCGCGGCGATCACCGCCAAACTGCGCGACTACTTCGCCCGCGAACTGGACCAGGAATTGGGCCAGCTTCCGGCCGAGATGCTGCTGGACTTCATCGGGAAGGAAATCGGCGGCGCCTTCTACAATCGCGGCGTCCACGACGCCCAGCAACTGGTCCAGCAGAAGGCCGAGGACATCGTCGAGGCGCTATATGGCCTCGAACGCGCGGCCCCGACGCGCTGACCGGCCCGCATCGTTGAACGGGTCGGCGCAAACGAAAACCGCCCGGCGCATTCACGCCGAGCGGTCGGATCGGTCGGCGTTCTAGGCCGGAAGGTCTTCGGCCAAGATCGCCATTTCGAACATGAACGAGCCTTCCTCGTCCTCATCCTCGAAGACGATGCCGATGAACTCGTCGCCGACATAGACTTCGGCCGAGTCATTCTGCTTGGGGCGGGCCTTCACGATGATGCCGCCGGTGTTGAAGGTGCGCTTGAGGTGCGCCTCGATGCGCTTCAGGTCGGTGTCTTTCACGGGGGGCCTCATGGTCTGGACGTTGGCGGCGGACCCTAGAGACATCGGCGGTTCAGGGAAACTGGCGCCGCGCATTTTCCCGCCTCAGAGATACTTCATCCACCATTGCGAACTGCGCCGCTTGACCCCGCCGAACCACCGGCAGGCGAACCAGCAAGGTACGGCGACCAGGCCCGCCAGCAACCACACCCAGCCGACGCCGGGCACGCCGAAGCCCTCGCCCTGATTGGCGCCGAACAGCATCAGCGCCGCCAGGTTCAGCAGATGCAGCCCGTAGAGGTGGATCAGATAGAAAAACAGCGGCGCTCCGCCGAAGACCGCCAGCACGCCGACCAACCGATCCGGCGCCTTTTCCAGCCCCGCCAGGATCAGCGCGCCTATCCCCAGCGTCAGAAGCAGAAAGTCGGCCGACGGCGGATATTTGGTCAGGTTCAGCACGCTCATCACCGTCTGGATCGGCGTCGCCTGCACGGCCCACGGCGCATCGCCATAGACATTGATCGCCCGCAGCACGACGAACAGGGCCAGCGCGCCCACTCCCGTCAGCACCAGCCGTCTCAGCCGCGTCCTCTGCTCGCCTGCGAACCACGGCCCTATGGCATAGCCCAGCGCCGCTACGCCGATCCACGGCAGCAGCGGATAGGAGGTCCTCGCCTGACCGCTCCACGGCAAATCGATGAAACCGCGATCATGCAGCACAGCCCAGATCGCATGGCCTGGCTGCCCTGCCGCGACGCTGATCGGGTCCAGCAGATTGTGACCCAGCACGATGACCAACCCCACGCCGATCAGCACCGCGCGCGGCAGATGCACCAGGGCCGCCAGCGCGATCATCGACAGGCCGATGGCCCAGATCACCTGCAAATAGATCAACTCGGGCGTGATCGAGAAGGTCCACGCGAAGTTGACCACCGTCAGCTCCAGCACGACCAGAAACAGACCGCGTTTCAGCAGGAAGGCCGATGCCGCGCCGGCTCCGTTAACGCCGCCCGCCTGCTTGTTTCCGTACAGCCAGGCCCCCAATCCCGTCAGGGCCACGAACACCGGCGCGCACAGATGGGCCGACAGCCGGGTGAAGAACAACGACGGCGAGGTCGTCTCCACATTCATCGGATCCGAGACCTGGGCGTGGATGAAGAAGAACTCCCGCGCGTGATCGACCAGCATCAGCAGGATGACCAGCCCGCGCAGGGCGTCGATGGATCGGATCCGACCGACCGCACGGCTTGGCGCGGCAGTCGAAGAAGCGGAGGCGGGAACAAGCGTTGCAGCGGTTGACATCATCAGGCGGAAGCGGATAGCCGATACAGTATAACATTTCAAACGGAGCCTGCCTTGTCCCTCCTTCTGAGCTGCGCCAGCGCGTGCCTGCTGGTCGCCGCCAACGCCCCCGCCCCCCTCGCTGTCGAGGCGGTCGAGCCTGAGACGGTGGGGGAGATCGTCGTTCTGGGACGCCGCTTGGCGCCGCGTGATCTGACCCTGGGCGCAGGATCGGTCACCGAGGCCATGTCGCCGTCCAGCCGCGCCATCGAGAACGATCTGATCAAGGCCGTGGGCGCGACGCGCCTTGCCGATGCGCTGGAACTGGTCAGCGGCGTCAGCCAGCAGAACAATCGCGGCGGCGTCATGGACAACTTCGCCATCCGCGGCTTCCTGGGCACGCCCGACGGCGGGGCGGAATATTACGTCGACGGCTTTCTGGCCAATCGCGGCATGGCCCCGCCTCGCGACCCAGCGACGTCCGAGCGGATCGAGGTGCTGAAGGGGCCGTCCGGCGCCCTGTTCGGCGACATCGACCCGGCCGGACGCATCAATATCGTTTCCAAGACCCCGCGCTTCGCCGCCGCCGCCGCTTTCACCGCCACGGTGGGATCATTTGGCCTGCGCCGCGGCGAACTGGACCTGACCGGCCCGATCAACGACTCCCTGGCCGGACGGCTTGTGGTGGCGGGCGAGACCTCGAACGGCTGGCGCGACTATGTCGGCCTGGACCGCACCGTGGTGGCGCCGTCCCTGACCTGGCGTCCCAACGATGATCTGCGGCTGACCTATGTGGGCGAGTTCACCACCTTCACGACCCTGTTCGACCGGGGGATGCCGGCGATCAACGGCGACGCCCTGTTCCTGCCGCCCTCGAACTACTACGGCGAGCCCGGCGACGGCGTGACCCGCTTCCGCAACGAACGGCATCAGATCACCGGCGAATACCGGATCAATGACGACTGGAGCCTGAACGGCGGCATCGCCTGGCGCGGCGGCTCGCTGAAGGGCCTGTCCAGCGATCAGTCGCGCCTGGTCGGCGACCAGCTGTGGCGTCAGCGTCGCGGACGCGACTTTTCGGTCGAGGACCTGTCGGCCCGGTTCGAGCTGAACGGCGTGGTCGAGACGGGGCTGGGCGTTCACAACCTCGGTTTCGGGGTGAAGGCCTATCATCTGACCTATGGCGAGAAGTGGCTGCGCATCAATCCGACTGCCGCCAATCCCTATCCGATCAATGTCCTCAATCCCGTCTATGGCGCGGTCACGCCGCCGACGCCCCTGCCCTTCACCGACAATCTGGAAACGCGCGACGTCGTCACCTTGTACGCCCAGGATTTGTGGGAGGTGAACGACCGCCTCAGCCTGCTGGCCGGGCTGCGGTTCGACGACTACGACCAGACCATCCGAAACAACCGCACCGGCGCCGTCGGCGAGGCCCGCGATACGCCCCTGAAATACCGCTTCGCCGCACGTTATCGCCTGACCGACAACCTGACCGCCCACGCCAGCTATGGTCAGTCCTTCGTGCTGAACTCCGGCACGGGTCGCGACGGCTCCGGCTTCGCGCCCGAGGATGGCAAGGGCTATGAGATCGGCCTGGCCGGGGCCTGGGACGGACTGGATCTCGCCGCCACCGTCTTCGACATCGAGAAGTCGGACATTCTGACGACCGATCCCGTCGATCCCAACTTCCTGGCCCCGGTCGGCAAGCTGACGACGCGCGGGATCGAGCTGGACGGCGCCTTGAAGATCGACGACGCCTGGCAGGTGGTCGCCAACTACAGCTGGACCGACGCGAAGGCCGACGACAGCGCCTTCGCCACCGACGCCGTGCTGAACGTGCCCGAACATTCCGGCTCGCTGTTCGTGATCGGTCGCTTCCCCACCATCCACGGCACGACCTGGTCCTTCATGACCGGCGCGGCCTACGTCGGCGACCGGGCCGGCGGCCTGGCGCTCGGCGCGCCAGAACTGCCGGCCTATTGGAAGGCCAAGGCGGCGCTGGACTATGGCCTGACGCCCCAGGTTACGGCCCGCGTCGAGGTCGATAACCTGTTTGACGAGCGTTACGCCGCCAGCTCCTACAGCGCCCTGTGGATCTACCCCGGCGCCCCGCGCAGCGTCCGCGCCTCGCTCAGGATCGCCCTGTGAGGCGTCGGCTCAGATGACGAAGTCGTAGACCACATCGGCCAGGGTGTGATCCATGGTGCGGGCCGGTTCGGCGTTGGTCGGGCAGTTGACCAGCCGGGCCGGCACCCCCGCCACGGTGCAGCCGGACGGCACGGCCTTCAGCACCACCGAGCCGGACGCCACCTTGGCGTAGTCGCCGACATGGATATTGCCCAGCACCTTTGCCCCGGCGCCCAGCAGGACGCCCTTGCCGATCTTGGGATGGCGGTCGCCGCGCTCGGCGCCCGTCCCGCCCAGGGTCACGCCGTGCAGCATCGACACGTCGTCGCCGACCACCGCCGTCTCGCCGATCACGATGCCCGTGCCGTGATCCAGAAACAGCCCCTTGCCCATCTGCGCGGCCGGATGGATGTCCAGCTGGAACAGTTCGGAGATCCGGCTCTGGAAATGGAAGGCCAGCGTCTCACGCCCTTGTCCCCACAGCCAGTGCGCCACGCGCCAGCCCTGCAAGGCCTGGAAGCCTTTGAAATACAGAAAGGGCTGCAACAGGTTTCGGATCGCCGGGTCGCGTTCGGCCACAGCCTGCAAATCGGCCTCCGCCGCCTCGACCATCGACGGATCGGCCTTGAACGCCGACAGACACACCTCGCGCACCGACATGGCGCTCATCTCGCCGTCCGCCAGCTTGCGCGCGATCTGAAAGCTCAGCGCGCCCGCCAGGTCGTCGTGCGACAGGATGACCGCATTCATCTGCGAGCCCAGTTGCGGCTCCTCGCGCGACGCCGCCTCGGCCGAGGCGCGCAGCTGACGCCACACGCTGTCCATTTCGAGTTCTGCGACGACTTCCAGCTTGGCCATGACCGGCTCCTTCGGCGACATCATACGCGCCCCAGCAAGGCGCGCGCCAGCGCCTCGGGCAGTTCGCCGTTCATCGCCATATGATAGGCTTTATAGGCCGTCGCCACCGTCAGGCTGTCGCGCACCGTTCCCCGCCCGATCTCGTCCAGCAGATCCACGAACGGCACGCGCACCACGGCGATGATCTCGGTGGGATCGGGATCGGTCGGCGCGGGCGACAGGCCCCAGGCGATCCAGGTCATGCCGATCTCGTCGGTGATGGAATTCGACATCTCGACCTTCAGCGCCGGCAGCCAGTGTTCGGCCTGCAATCCCGCCTCCTCGGCCAGTTCGCGCCGGATGCCGTCGAACGGAACCTCGTCCAGCGGCGCGCCGCCCTCGGGCATTTCCCAGCTGTAGTTGGCGTGGGCGAACCGCTGCTGTCCCACCAGGGTCACCGTCCCATCGTCGTGGACGGGCAGGACGCCGGTCCCGACGTTCTTGAACCGCACGACGGCATAGTCGGCCTTCATCCCGGTCGGCGCCGTCGCCGGGTGCCGGGTCAGGGCCATCCAAGGGCTGTCGAACACCGTCTCGGTTCCGTCGCTGCGCCAGGCCGGCGGCTTCGACAGCCCTTCGGCCCATTTCGGTTCGTCGGATTTGCGCATGGGCCACCTATGGCGAAGACGCGGATGAAAGCCTAGCTAGACGGCATGGTCGCGCTCAACGAACCCCTGCCCCCGCCCGTTCCGTCGAAAGATTTCCGCGACCGCCTGGCCCAGCGGCGCTCCGCCCCGGCCCAGGCCCTGGTCGCGCCCGGCCCGTCGGAGGCCGAACTGGACGAGATCCTGACCCTGGGCGCCCGCACGCCCGACCATGGCAAGCTGTTCCCGTGGCGTTTCGTCGTCCTGGGTCCGCAATCGCGCGCCGACATCGCCGCCCGCCTCGCCGTGCTGGTCGAATTGCGCAACGGCCCGGTCAAAGATCAGGCCGTGCTCGCCAAACTGACCGCCGCGCCCGTCACCATCCTGGTCGTCTCGACGCCGGTCGAAGGATCCAAGCCGATCTGGGAGCAGCACCTGTCGGCCGGCGCCGTCTGCATGAACCTGGAACACGCCGCCTCCGGCTTCGGCTATTCGTCCAGCTGGATCACCGACTGGTATAGCTACGACCCCCAGGCCACGGCCCTGTTCGGCCTGACCGAGGGCGAGAGCGTCGCCGGCTTCATCCACATCGGCACGCTGAACGAACCCGCGCTGGAACGCCCGCGTCCCGACCTGGCCGCCAAGGTCACACGCCTGCCGTAAGCGGGTGACATAAGGTCGCCCTACGTCGGTTTGACCTCGACCGACCCCGCCTTCCTCCCCCAAGGCCTTCGTATGGATTCCCTGTTGCAAGCCGTGGGCGATTTCATCGCCCGCAACCATATGTGGGCCGGCGTCATGTTGGGCCTGGTCGTATTCGTCGAGTCGCTGGCCGTCGTCGGCGCCTTCGTGCCCGCCACCGGCCTGCTGGTCGCGGCGGGCGGCCTGATCGCGGCCGGCGTGCTGGACCCTGTCAACGTCATCGTCGGTTGCGTCCTCGGCGCGGTTATCGGCGACGCCATCTCCTATTGGGCCGGACGTCGGCTGGGCGTACGCTTCCTCCAGCGCCCGATGTTCAAGGCGCACCGCCGCCGCATCGCCTGGACGCGCCTGTACTGCCGTCGCTACGGCGTCATGTCGATCTTCGTCGGCCGCTTCTTCGGTCCGTTGCGCGCCTTCGTGCCGCTGACCCTTGGCATGCTCAGGATGCGTCAGCGGGCCTTCCAGTTCGGCAATGTCACATCCGGCATCGTCTGGGTGCTGGCCATGCTGGCGCCGGGCTATCTCGCCGCCCAGGGCCTGGCGAAGATGGAAGTCCTCAGCGAGGCCCACGGCCCCACCCTTCTGATCGGCGCCCTCGCGGTGACCATCCTGATTGTCGCCGTGGCCTATCGCCTGGTGAAGGCCCGCATGAGCCGCAAGTCCGCCATCATGCGCGGGGCGTTACAGGGGCGCTAGGTTCCTCTTCCGGTCGGTGCACCAACGAGACCAGCACGACCGAGATGATCATCAGCAAAAACCAGCTGCCCAGCTTGGCCAGGGACACCATCTCCCACCCGTCGGCCTGCGCCGGATAGACCCAGGCCCGCCCCAGCGTGCCCAGGTTCTCGGCGAACCAGATGAACAGGGCCACCAGGAAATACCCCAGCAGCAGCGGCATCTTCAATCGCATCCGATCGACGGTGAAGAAGAACCAGCCTCGGCAGAACAAAAGGATCGTCGCCACAAATAGGACTTTTCGAAAATCCGACAGCCAGTGATGAGCGAAGAAGTTGACGTAGATCGCCGCCGCCAGCACCCAGGTCGTCCACAGCGGCGGATACCTCCGCACCCGAATATGGAAGATGCGCTGCACCCGCGCGATATAGCTGCCGACCGCCGCATACATGAAGCCCGAGAACAGCGGCACTGCCCCGATCCGCAGCAGACTATCCTCTGGATAAACCCACGACCCGTGCGCGGTCTTGAACAGCTCCATGATCGTCCCCGCCACATGGAACAGGAAGATCACCCGCGCCTCTTCCCAGCTCTCCAGCCGGAAGATCAGCATCGCCGCCTGGATCACCACCGCCCCGACCGCCAGGAAATCGTAACGGGACACCGGCGCCCTCTCCGGCCAAAGCAGAAACGTCCCCAGGATCAAGGCCAGCATCAGCCCCCCGAACAGACACGCCCACCCCTGCTTCAGTCCGAACCACAGGAACTCATAGGCCTTGCGCCCCGCCCACGACCGATCCGCCCACGCCTCCGCCCGCGTCATCAGACGGCGCCCCCAGGCTTCGAGCGGAAGTGCGTGGTTCATCGCATTATCCGTGACGGCGCAGCGAAAAACTTCAAGAGCGGACCGCTCTACCGCTAAGGCGCATCAACCGCACAAGGGAACCCGACAGCGAATTTCCTGTTCGACATCAGTCTTTAACGCCTGCCACCTTAGACTTGCCGGCCAGTAGGAGAAGCTTATGTCTTGCGCAGGCTGTAAGGATGGGGCGGGCTTCGACCTGCCGATCACCATGGCGTTCCAACCGATCGTCGATGTGACGAACCAGACGGTCTTCGCCTACGAGGCCCTGGTGCGGGGCAAGGACGGCCGGGGCGCAGGCTAGGTTCTGTCGCATATCTCCCACGACAACCGCTATGCCTTCGATCAGCTGTGCCGCACGACCGCCATCGATCTCGCCGCCGGTCTGGATATGACGGCGGGCGGCGCCAGCCTGTCGATCAACTTCCTGCCCAACGCCGTCTATGAGCCGCGCGCTTGCATCCGCGCCACCCTGGCGGCGGCGATGCGCACCAACTTCCCGGTGGATCGGATCATCTTCGAGTTCACCGAGAGCGAGGTGATGGACACCGACCACATCCTCAACATCCTGCGATCC
>Ga0308156_1004251_pt1 | contig 10081 bp, 7 predicted proteins | sample PhyAR2_FD_201041 | JGI IMG/M metagenome (GOLD analysis project Ga0308156, IMG submission 201041) | Phyllosphere microbial communities from UC Gill Tract Community Farm, Albany, California, United States - DLSL A.R2 | ecosystem: Host-associated > Plants > Phyllosphere > Unclassified | place: USA... | reverse complement strand
CTGGTATGTAGTCGAGACTTCGGCTCCGATTGGATTTGTTAAAGTTATATGGCGATGCAATATTCCGGACACACCTATACACGGTACTCTTCTGAAAAAACTCTATCTTTTAGAAGGCACGACCGGGAAAAACTACGGCCAACTTATATTGAATAACGTTGCTGAGATGGCAAAAGAAAGAGGGAGTAATTTTCTGTGGCTCGAAGTACTTAAAGAAAACACCAGAGCGCGTGGTTTTTATGAAAAACAGGGGATGACCTTTATCAGAAATAATTTCTATAACACTGCTACGCAACATGTCACTGTGCATGTGCTCGGCAAAAACCTTTAAATCCCTCTGAACGCCTAAAAAAGGCCTGCAGCAGCGCAGACTCTCCGGGCACATTTCCGTAAGTACACATCTACGTTTAGAGGGACTTCTTAAAGGACGCCGTCACGACAGCCAGCACGCCACCAACCAACAGCGCAGAAGGCAGCAAAAACAGATTTGACCAGACTGCTCAGATACAGCATGCAGGGTCCGTACTGCGCCGGTTTGATAAAGCGTTTGGCGTGGTGACAGACAATACTCGATTCGTAACCCGCCCCGTAGCGACGCAGATCGCGCCTGACCAGCCCCTCAACCATGCCGGTGATAATCACCAGGCCGAATAGCGGGATACTGAGAAACTGGATCATCACGCGGATAAAGAAAATCAGCGTTACCCAGAGCATGTGGCCTGCAGATACTCTCCCAAAGGTTAATAGGTTTGCGCCAAAACCGTTTACAGCAGGAATGAGGCCGCTTCCTTTTCGACTCCTTTCACTGAAAGAGGCCAGCCAGTGACTGAATCCGCTGTCTACAAACAGCCAGTGCCACGCGGCCTGTACCCAGCGGGTGAGGGTTTCCACCGGCGTGACCATCATCAGGCTTCGTGTATATCCCGATGCAAGGACATCTCAAGACCGGAGACGACAAACATGAAAAATCACAGGAATAAAACGGGAAATAGCCATCTGAACATCACGTAGACAGGGGAGATAAAACAACCATATAGATTTAAAAATTATCTGTCGCCAAACAGGATTGAATATCACTCTTCTTTCATATCGTTGAAAACAATAACCACCACAGAATTAATATTTACGAAGTCACCATGATGTATTGATTATGCAAATAAAAAGCATCAGGTGGTGCAAATATATATGCACCACCTCATTTAAAAATTACAAATACCAGGATGTTACTACTTTGTTTTTATTAAAGTTAATCTCAAGATTCGAACCATGATGGCTGGTATCGCCAGTCATTTTGCCGGATGCTCTTGTCATCGTATCGGAGGCGTTACTGGCAGAGGTGGCCATTCCAAGTGCGCCTGAAATCGCACTTGCGCCTGGAACATATCCCATGACACTGGATGCCGTACTCAGATTACCACCTTTATTGAAGCTCCAACTATAACCGCCACTCGATGAAGAAAATTGATTATCTGGCGTTCCATACAGAGCCTGCACCTCAGCCTCAGTAGTTTTATTAGGAATGATATGTGAGCTTACATAACTTCGGCTAAATTTATCTTCGCCCCCCATAGAACTACATCCTGCAAGCAACAACATCATTGTTACAGCAACTAAAATAGCTTTCATTCTGCTTCTCCATGAAGTTTATCCAAACTCGACTCTATTTATTAACATGGAGTTAAAAATATGTAAACAACATTTATTTACATAAAACTGACATAAACTTATCATCTTAGAAATTAATTTTAAGCATTAAAATAAATAAAACACATCGCAGTAAAGCCAGACAATCTCCATTTCTTGGTTTTTTATTTCTGAACTCATCGCAAAATCGATATTTAATTTCATTTAAATATCAGGCACTGTCGGCCGTCTTTTATTCTGTGATGACCACACGAACAGGCATGGCTACAGCGTTAGCTACGGGTATTTTCGCCCTGTAAACTGTGACTACGAATTCAGAAGTCCCACGCTTTCACTATGTAGAAGCTTTGTGTCGATAACAAAAGAGCGGTACGGTAATTAACGTGCGGCGATACAATGCAATTTACTATCATAAAATACAAATAGTTAAGATCATCAAAATGATATCGACTTCTGTTCTTTCCCTACAGATCACCTTTACGTTTGAGCCTAAATGGATGGCAACTAAGATGTCGCGGTTCTAAAATTTTCCACAATTTCGAAAAAGCGTCGGTAAGCAGGGAATTACGAGCAGGACTCAGCAGATCACCCTTTATATACCGGGTATGGAATATTTGACGTTTAACCCGCTAAAAAGGGGCCAGACTGGTGAGTAATGGTCACTTTGACATGACGAACGCTTTGTGTAACGAGCATAATCAGCACGGGCTAACCGTAAGAGTGAAGCGCCCCTGTTTGGCGCAATGCGGGCCGCGACGTGGGGCGTGGCTTTCAGGCATACCGGCATAACAACGACTGAAACTGCAGCGGGCAGCACGGGGACATAACGTGTTCGGGATTAAGGCTGCGGGGTTAAACGACATCAGGTATCCCTGCCCTCATCAGATACCTGTGGTTCCCGTCAAAACGTTAAGCGGAAATGTGAGTCAACGCTGCCAGGCTCAGTCTGTGAAAACCTCAGAAGAAGCGTAATCTGAAAAGCATATACAGCACCAGATAGGCCGCTCTGGCATTCACGTTCATCACATGATATTTCACTTTCTCGCTCCTGTTTAACAGCCCCAGGACATTCTCTGGATAACGCTTCTCTTTGATACGCTTGATGCTATTACGAACCTCATTAATATTCAGCGTGGTGTAGTACATTGCGGTCACGATTTGCATATCCAGCGTCAGCTTGCGTTTGGTTACTCCTGTAGAAAAACGGGTCATATCGCCGTTTTTATACTTCACCAGCAGCCTTTCATAGAGGTCGGTAAGGTAGCGTTTACGATCCAGCAGCTCTTCATAAAGTACGCGTTTCTTTGAAAGCGAGTTCTCTACATCATCATAGTGATAGGAGGCACTGTCAAAAACAAACAGGTTATCGATATAGTAGAAATAGTTAAGATTAAACAGGAGATCTTCACTCATCGAAATGCCTTTCGTGAAGCGAATACCACAATCATCGATAATTTTTCTTCTGTAACACTTGTTATGAAGATAACCAATATTATCACTCAACTCGATTTCACCCAGAACGTCGGGAATACCCTGCTGATCAAAATAGCCGTAGGTCGACAGATCGCCCACGCGATCGCACTTGAGGTTCCCTACCATCAAATCAAGAGGTTGTGGAATGCCGGAGGAAAGATGCTGATGAAATATGGCAAGAAAATCATCGTCAACCCAGTCATCGGCATCAATAAAAATGACATAGTCGCCCGATGCCGCTTCCAGTCCGCTATTACGCGCGACGCTAACGCCTGCATTACTCTGCGTGATTACTTTAAAATTATTGTACTGTTTGAACTCATCAAGGATCGCAGCGCAGTTATCTTTACTGCCATCATTAACTGCAATAATTTCATAATTTTTAAATGTCTGAAGGAAAAGGCTCTGCAGGGTACGCATAATCGTCTTCTCGGCATTATAAACCGGTATTATTATACTGAATAAATATTTATCATTCATTTCAAAACCTCGTAACCAGCATACATCATGGCATTATCAGGCAGAGGAAAATCGGCGTTATAAAGTCGCCTTCATTCCTTTTCACCCCGGAGAAAATGAGCTTTTTAATTATTTATAAATCCACGATCACAGTATAAAAGCGCTAAATTAAACTGACTGTAAACAGGTATAATTCCGGCAACGAAGATCAGTCATTATCCTTAATTAAATACTGTAGATAAAATAATGAATGAAATAATAAAGGCATGCGTCCGCCTCCCGCATGTTTGCAGGATTATAAAAAATAATATTTATCTGAAGCCTACAGATAATCGACGGGGAAAGTAAATCTCAATGAATATATTTCAATATGATGAAAGGTATTATTTCTCAAAAAATAATAATACCTTTCATAAAAACTTAAATTACCGGCCAGAAAACAGGGTACGGTTAATCAGAAACCATAATTTCCCCGGCTGGATGAAGATTTTATGAATCTTCATCATTGGCTGACCGCGGAAAAAGTAATTAAGGACGGTAAAAGCCATAAACTCCGTGACCACCACGCTTATTGCCCCGCCAGTGATGCCGAACATGGGCACCAACGTCACCGTCGTCACCAGGCAAACCGCCAATACGCAGAACGTTTTTTTGATCAGATAACGGTAGCCGTTGTATTTGATGATAAAGCGATCCATCACGCTGCTTAACACACCAAACATGGCACCGATACTCAACAACACCATCGGGGCTATCGCTTCGGTGTAAGCGGCACCGTAGAAATGCTCAATAAACCAGGGTCCCACCAGTGCGATGCCAAGGATAACCCCTACGGATACGGCAATGACCAGTAACTGCAGTTTCTGAGCGCGTATCACAGCCACCTCAGGATCGCGCTCGGCAAACAGGGCCGGATAGAAAGACGCCAACAGCGCATTGGGTAAAAATACCCAGGCAACCGACAGCGTCATCGCCACCGAAAAAATGCCCGCCTCTTTGAGGCCTAAAAACCATGACACGCTGAGCTGGTTGAGTCGGGTATAGATGGTAATCGCAATCACCGACAGCACCAGTGACCGTCCGGCCTGAAGAATATAGCGGCTGTAACGCCGGATATGGCTCAGCTTAGGAAGCGGCGGCCGCACCTGAGATCGTCGGTGATACCAGCCAAACACGCAGATCTTAATCAGGAAAGGAATAAAGGTGGCCAGCACAATGGGAATCGCCAGCAACTCTGGGGCTAGCTGGTAATAAGAAATCCCATAGCGAATGCCTAAACTGATGAGCAGCCCGGTCAGGTTAGCGATCACGTTCAGCTTCGCATTTAAAACTGCCTCGTTATAAATGTTAATCAGGTCGATAGCTGAAAACAGGCAGGCTAAGGCAGCAGCACAGATAAAGATAAAGGCCTGGGCATTCATCTCCTCGCGCATCACGATGATGCCTATCGCCGACAGCACACAGTAAATGGCAAACACTAATATGACAGCGGGCACCATAAGCCGGATGCCCGAGCGGTGATTCTGGGCGATACGCTTCAGCAAAATCACATCGCAGCCCATCATGGCAACCGACTGGATAAACTGAAAGATCAGCATTGAAATCGCGATGACGCCAAAGGTGACAGGCCCCACGTATTTCGCCACGAAGGACGTGACGAACATCAGCCCAAAGACGGCAACCAGTTTCTCAATGATCATCCACAACGAGTTTTGCAGCTTCTGTTTCACGACCGGCCCCTCAACACATTCTGTGCGACGTGGCGCAACCCGGATACCAGCCGCGGCGACAGAAAGAAGAAGGTGAAATACAGGCTCCATGCATTTGGAATGATGCCGGCAGCGCAATAAGCACGATAGTTCTGACGATAGAGATCGATGTACTGCTTAACAAACGCAGCGCTGAACTCCTCACTGTGCAACGCCTTGTAGATATGCGAAGCGGTCACTTTGAGGAATAAAAAGTAGTAAAAGCGTTCCTGTGGGGGCAGCAGCAACATTTTTATCCCGGCAAAAGCACGTACATAGGTAAAGTGTTTTTCTTTAAGCTCGGAACGTGTGGCGGAATTTCTGGACTCGACATAGTGGTAAACCACACGGCGACTAAACACCACCTGCCCGGGGTTCGCGGCGGACAGATAGCCGATCACAAACAGCAGGTCTTCAAAGTTAAAGATATCTTCACGAAAGTGCAATTGCTGCTGTTGCACGATTTCCCGGCGGAAAAATTTGTCACAGATACCGTGCTTCGGCGTGTGATACAACAGTTCACTTATCGCCTTATCGGCAGACATACTGCGCTGAGAATCGGCTTCTGTTACCTCAGAAAGCGGCTTTCCGTCATGAGAAAAGGTACGTGATTCGCCTACGGCCAGAACCACATCATCCTTCATAAGCGTAAGCCAGGTATCAAGAACCGCAGGAGGCAGGAAGTCGTCAGCGTCAACGAAAGAAATGAATGTACCGCGTGCGGCGTCCAGTCCGCAGTTACGCGCCGAAGAAACACCGCCATTGGGCTTATTGATAATCAATACCCCAGGATAATTCTGGTATTTATTCATCAGCTCAAGTGAATTATCGCTGGACCCATCATTCACCAGAATCACCTGGCAGCGCTCAGCCTGAGGCTGCTTAAGAATACTCTCAACACAACGTTCAATAAATGCCGCACCGTTATAAACAGGCACAATAAATGACACTAAAGGGACTTGTTGATCGTTATTCATATAACCTCTGGTGTGACATATTTATTAAAGTGAAATACAAAAGAGAGTGCCAGTTAGTCCCAAAAATTTTTATTTGTACAAATTTTTCGCTACTCTAAATCAGTCGTATGTATGCACATCGTCAATTTTTGTATCAAAATGTTTACCCTGTTTTATCGCGAGTAAAAATTAAATAAAAACAATGAACTAATCGATAAACTAAGAGTATTCTGTAATTTGCATTGCCGCTAAAATGGCCTTTAAAAATAAACAGAAAACAGGGGGAATACTCTACTCAGATGCGGATCGCTTTCGCAATAAGCAGGCTCTGCAAACAGCGTGGAAACGCGAACGCCAGGCAGTATTTATCATCATCACAAGGCGGGAATGCCGCAGTGCAGGCCCATTAATAAGAATATCCTTATAATAAGGATTTCATGGCTACAAAATACCTTTACCTAAAAACACGCAAAGTCTACTAAAAAGAAATATATAAACCAGAAGAAGCCATTGTGTTTAATTTACGTTTAAGTTTATTGCGTCGAAGTTTATGGATATCTTTCCGTATTAACGATTCCTGATATTGATATAAGGAATACGCTTTCCTGCATAAGCCGCGCAATGATGAAAGCATTTTTCTTGCCACGCGCATCTGGCTCAGTGCCCTGTGTGCCCAAAACCACGCCAGGGAACAATGCGGATTTTACCTCTGTGGTGAATACGGGCAGATTGCCGACCCAACCTGGCTTTGCTGGCCGGTAAGCGCGCTCGGCGTGTTTTTAGTTCACACCGATATTCGCCCGGCGTTTGCCCGCGCGCATCGCCTCGCGTCATCCTGTCAATAAGGTCAACCGCCAGCGATGCGGGTTCAAGGCATCCGGCGGTATCAAATATAAAGAATCTAGCGGCGATGCCGTTGCCCGGTGCATGTGTGGCAGCCGCCACATCCCCGCGCCGTTGTCGTGCCAGTAAAAGGCACCGTCTTTACGCGCCCGCTAAACCGTCGCAGCAGAACAAACACCACGCTGTTCACCATCACCACGCTGATAAGACAGAGCGAACTCAACCCCGGATGATGGTGGAAACTGACGCTCTGATAAAACAACGTGGCAACGGAATACGCCACGTTTAAGCCCCAGAAAAACGAAAAGAGCATCCAGTTTCTTCCTGCCTCGCGAGCAATCGCACCCATAACCGACACGCAAGGGACATAGAGCAGCACAAAGATGAGGTAGCTGTAAGCGGCAAAGCCATTGCCAAACTTCGCACTCATCACGCCCATCTGGCTGGCGCTGATCTCGCTGTCTCCTTTGCTGGCTTCAATGGGGTTTGCCAGCGCGGTGAGGCTAAATGCCGCTTTCAGGCTGTCGCCGGTTGCGGTCAGCGCATCACCCAGTTCGCCCAGCAGATCAAAGTGCTGCGGGTCGAAGTCACCGCTTTGCACATCTTCACCGACATAGAGACTGTTCAGGGTTCCGACCACCACTTCCTTTGCCATAATGCCAGTGACCAGCCCCACGGTAGCCTGCCAGTTGTCTGGGGTGACACCGATTGGCCGCAGCGCAGGCGTCACGATCTTGCTGGCAGAAGCCAACGCAGACGCGTTGATATTGTCCACCGTCGAGCCGTTAAACGAAAAGCTGCTCAGCAGCCCGATAACCATGCTGACCAGAATAATGACCCGCCCGGCCCGTATGATAAACATTTTCAGCCGCTGCCAGGTCTGGATCAGCAGGCTTTTCAGATGAGGCCGGTGGTAGACGGGCAGCTCCATAATAAACGGAGAAGCCTCGCCGCGTAGCAGCGTGTTTTTCAGGATGAGCCCGGTGACAATGGCGACAACAATGCCTAGTACATACAGGGAAAAGACCAGGCTGGCGCTGTAAGCCCCAAAGAACGTCGCCGCGAACACGGCGAAAATCGCCAGGCGAGCGCCGCAGGACATAAAGGGCGCAATCAGCACGGTGAGTAAGCGCTCACGGGGTGTATCCAGGGTACGGGCGCCCATCACAGAGGGGACATTGCAGCCAAAGCCGACGATTAAGGGAACAAAGGATTTACCGGGTAAGCCCAGCGACTGCATCAGGCGATCGATAACAAACGCCGCACGCGCCATATAACCGGAGTCCTCCAGAAACGACAGGAACAGATACATCAGCCCTATCTGAGGCAGAATCGGCAGCACCGTATTGATGCCAGCACCGATTCCCTGCGCCAGAAACACGGTCAGCCAGTCGGGAAAATGAAAGGTATAGCCGAGCCATTGCGTTCCATGGATAAACAGCGCCACCGAGCCGCCGTCAAATATCGGTTGTAGTGCGGCACCGATATTAATCGACAGTACGAACATCAGGTACATCACGCCCAGGAAAACCGGCACACCTGACCATCGGTTGAGCACGATGTTGTCCAGCCTTTCGGTCAGTGCGCCTGGCATTGACTGCTGAATATTACTGACGGCGGCACAGAGGGCGCTGATAGCCTGATAACGGCAATCGGCGATGACCATTGCCGGATCACCACCGGCTTCCTGGGCAATCTCGGCCAAATGTGGCACGACTGCGGGACAAACCTGGCGGCTGTTGATATCGCCTTCCAGCAGCTGTAACGCCAGCCAGCGCTGTTTTTGCACATGGATATCATCAGGCATCATGGCGCGCAGACGTAAAATCGCTGCCTCAATAGCGGGCGGATAAACCACCGGCAGTGGCGCTATCGCTTTGTGCCAGCCATCAATGGCGGCTTTGAGATGAGCGAGTCCTTCGGCACGCGTGGACGTCAGCGTAACGACCGGGCAGCCCAGCCGGGCTGAGAGCGCGGCGACATCGATGTGGATGTGCCGGCTGGCCGCAATATCCTGCATATTCAGCGCCACAATGCAGGGAACACCCAGCTCCAGCAGTTGAAACGTCAGGAAAAGATGGCTCTCCAGGTTCGAGCTGTCGACCACATTCACAATCAGGTCGGCACGATCGTCAAACAGGTAGCGACAGGCAATGCTCTCATCAATAGAGCCATCCGCCGACAGCGTGGTGAGCGAACGGGTGCCGGGCAGATCAACCAGCCGCACATCCGCCGTTGCCGTAAAAAACTGCCCTTCTTTACGTTCGACAGTGACGCCAGCCCAGTTCCCTACTCGCTGCCGCGCGCCGGTAAGCTGGTTAAACAAGGTGGTTTTGCCCGTATTGGGATTACCAATCAGGCCAAGGGTCAAGGTTTTCATCAGTCTATTTCTTCAAGCATCACGGCAGCCAGATCCCGCTGCCTTACCGCAAGGTTGACGCGGCGCGTACGGATTTGCACCGGATCGCCCAACGGCGCTACGCGAACCACCTCAATCAACGTGCCGGGCAGCATTCCCATGGTTAGCAGCTTTTGCCGCCAGGCGGGATGAATGGAATGTTGGTATCCCCCAATACGATAGGTCGTGCGTGGTTTTATTTGCATAGCCTTATTCGATCCAGTAACAACAGAACGCAAATTATACAAATGATAACTATTCTTGTTTCTTGATCTGGATGGGGAGAAACGCAAGGAAACGGAGAAAGGGTTGTGACGACTTACCGCAAGGCAAAAACCCCTGACCGGCCGCCGCCGGGATAAACAGCTGTCCGGGGTTTCGAACCGGCTGTCTGGCCTTTATGACTTAAATAAAATTAAACCTTGCTTAATAAGTTCAACCTCTATAGTGTAGCGACATCGGTTTGGAACACAGACCTTATGAAAGCAGTTTTAGTAAAGCAGTCCTCAGTTCAAGCGTCATTCCCAGATGCCCTTCTTCATGAGCCTCCTCCTAAGTGC
>Ga0308156_1004245_pt1 | contig 10113 bp, 8 predicted proteins | sample PhyAR2_FD_201041 | JGI IMG/M metagenome (GOLD analysis project Ga0308156, IMG submission 201041) | Phyllosphere microbial communities from UC Gill Tract Community Farm, Albany, California, United States - DLSL A.R2 | ecosystem: Host-associated > Plants > Phyllosphere > Unclassified | place: USA... | reverse complement strand
GCATCTTTCTGCTGTCGCTGTCGGTGCTGGCGGTCCGCGTCGCCTCGAACAAATTCCCTTCCAGCAAGGCGCTGGATGCGACGGGCGATGCGGTGGGTGAAGGCGTGGGCGACAAGTAGCGCCGCGCGGGCCTTCCCGGTCTGCTCCTGACGCCGCCGGTTGCCCCGCGGCGTCAGGCTAGGCCCCCTGCCTGGTTCACTAGCGGTCCAGCGGTGCCAGCAGCTGGGCCAGGTCGCTTTCGGTCAGGCGCCAGTCGCCGCTGTTCTCGCTGAGGATACCGGCGCTGAGACGGGCCTTTTCCTGCTGCAGCTGCTGGATGCGTTCTTCCAGCGTACCGCGGGCGATCAGCTTGTAGACGAACACCGGACGATCCTGGCCGATGCGATAGGCGCGGTCGCTGGCCTGCTGCTCGGCGGCCGGATTCCACCAGGGATCGAAGTGGATCACCGTGTCCGCCGCCGTCAGGTTGAGACCGCTGCCGCCGGCCTTGAGACTGAGCAGGAACACCGGCACCTCGCCATTCTGGAAGCGCTGCACCGGGGTGCGTCGATCCCGGGTTTCGCCGGTCAGGCTGACGTACTCGATGCCGCGCTGGTCGAGGTCGGCGGCGATGAGATCGAGCATGCTGGTGAACTGGGAGAACACCAGGACCCGACTGCCGCCGGGGAGCAGGGCGTCGAGGCGCTCGTTCAGGGCCGCCAGTTTCGCCGAAGGCTTGGCCACGCTGGCGTCTTCGTTGGGCACCAGGCGCAGATCGCAGCAGACCTGGCGCAGCCGCAGCAGGGCATCGAGGATCAGCAACTGGCTGCGACCGATGCCCTGACGGGCGATCTCGGCGCGAACCCGTTCGTCCAGCAGCAGCCGCAGGTCTTCGTAGCGCTCACGCTGCGCGGTGCTCAGCTCGACCAGCTGGACGATCTCGGTCTTGGGTGGCAACTCGCTGGCGACCCGCTGCTTGGTGCGGCGCAGCATGAAGGGCCGCACCCGTGCCTTGAGCGCCGCCAGGCGCTGCACATCGCCTTCGCGCTCTACCGGAATGCGATAGGCCTGCTTGAAGCCCTTCTCGTCGCCCAGCCAGCCGGGCATCAGGAAGTGGAATTGCGACCAGAGTTCGCCCAGGTGGTTTTCCAGCGGCGTGCCGGTCAGGCAGAGACGATGGCGGGCACGCAGGTGGCGTGCGGCCTGGGCGGCCTTGGTGGCGGCATTCTTGATCGACTGGGCCTCGTCCAGCACCTGCAGGTGGAAATCGTAGTCGGCCAGGCGCTCGGCATCGCGCGGCAACAGGGCATAGGTGGTGAGCACCACGTCGTGCTCCGGAATCCGCTCGAAGCGACTGCTGCGGGCGCTGCCCTGCAGCGTCAGCACGCGCAATCCGGGAGCGAAGCGGGCGATCTCGTCCTGCCAGTTGGGGATCAGGCTGGTCGGCATGACGATCAATGCCGGTGCGGTCAGACGCCCGGCGGCCTGTTCGACGAGGATGTGCGCCAGGGTCTGCAGCGTCTTGCCCAGGCCCATGTCGTCGGCCAGGATGCCGCCCACTTCCAGTTCGCGCAGGGCCTGCAGCCAGGCTACGCCGTCGCGCTGATAGGGACGCAGTTCGGCGTGCAGGGTGTCCGGCAGGACGACGGGCTCGGCCGCATAGCTGCGCAGGCGCTCGGCGAAGCTGCGCAGGCGTTCACCGCCTTCCCATTCCAGCGGCAGGCGCTCGTCCAGCTCGGCCAGGCGTGCGGCGTCCAGGCGCGGCAGGCGCAGGGCTCGGTCCTGGGGGAGGCGGTCGGTGGCATAGAGCTCGCCAAGGATCTGCAGGATCGGCTTGAGCCGACCCAGGGGCACGGCGACCCGTTGCACGCGACCCTGCGGGCCGGCGAGGCGCGGAGGATCGATGCGCAGCAAGACGGGTTCGTCGTCGGCGCGTTTGGCCAGCATCGCCGGCTCGTACTGGGAGGGTTCGCGGCGCAGGGCGTCGATCAGCAGCGGAATCAGGCTGACGCGGCGCTGGCCCAGGCGGATGCCCAGCTCGACATCGAACTGGCCATTAGCGATGGTCGGGTCCTGCACCTCTTCGAGATGACCGTACCAGCCTTCGACCGGGGTCAGGTCGAAGGTGAATTCGGGATGGGCCTCGATCTGCCAGCCGGCTTCGCGCAGACCGGGGATGACCTGCTGCACGAATCTGAGCCAGGCCAGGTCGTCCGGCAATTCGAACATCTCGCCACTGTCGTCGGGCAGCGCGGCGCTGCGTCGGGTGGCCAGGCGCAGGCCGTGATCGAGCAGCGTCTGCCGCCAGCGTTGTTCGGTCGGCAACTGCCGCACGGGATAGTCGGCGTCCGGGATGCGCGGCGGGGCACCGAACAGGCGCCGCGGGCCATAGGCGAAGGCCAGGGCGGCGCGATGACGCACCGAAGGTCGCATCTTGCCGATGTGCCGGTCGTAATCGATCTGGGTATGGCTGCCGAGGGTCAGGACCGGTTGCGGCAACTCCGGATTGGCAACCGGCGTGGCCGGCAGGTCGGCCTCACTGCGTTGCAGCCGTTCGAGCTCGATGAGGGCGGCGGCGGCATGCTTGCAGTTGCGGCCGATTGGACAGGTGCAGCGGGCGTCAACCCGCCAGGCGGTCTCGCCCGCACGCAGGCTGATCGCCTGGCGATAAGCCGGTCCGGCGGGGCTGCTGCACTCGGCATAGAGCTGGCCCCTGGCCGCCGAGCGCAGCTGCACCAGGCCGTCGAGTGCCAGGCGCCGGCCGCGCTCGTAGTTGCGCTCCGTAAAGGCGCCTTTCCAGTCCTGCCACTTGAGCCGTTCGAAACGTAACGCCATCGTTCACCCAGGCTGTTCGCACCAAACCGGCTATTCTGCCACAGTCCGGCAGTCGCTCGTCGGACTCCCTTGATCTATGTGAGAATGAGAATATAGTGCATTAAGAGATCGAGGGAGCGAAACGATGCGTGAATCACCGTTGGCCAACGTTGCGCCGCTCAATGCCACGCGCCTGGCAGCTCGCCGTGAGGGGCGCTTGCGCTCGCTGCAGCGTGGCATCCTCATCGTCTGCAGCCTGGGCGTGCTGGGGACAGCGGCCCTGCATCTGGCCGGTCTCGCCTTCAAGGGTTTCTAGTGCGGTCCTGCCGCATGCCCACTCTCTGGCCGTCCAAGAAAAAGCCCCGAGCAGTCACCTGTTCGGGGCTTTTTCGTCAGCACCGGTCAAGGACCGGCGGCAGGGATCAGACCAGCAGATCGCCTACGCGGTACATCTTCATGGTGTTGGTGCCGTCACGCTTGGTGTAGCTGTCGCCCTTGGTGAGGATGACCCAGTCGCCGTGTTCGACGATGCCACGCTTGAGCAGCTCGTCCACCGCCGCCTGGCTCACCTTGTTCGCCGGCATGGTGGTCGGGTCGAAGGGGATGGTGTGCACGTTGCGGAACAGCGCAGTGCGGGCCTGGGTGGCGCGACTGGAGGCGAAGGAGAAGATCGGCACCGAGGAGCGCAGGCGCGACATGATCAGCGGGGTGTAACCGGTGTCGGTCAGGCTGATGATCGCCTTCACGCCGGGGAAGTGGTTGGCCACGTAGATGGAGGCCAGGGCGATACTCTCGTCCCAACGGGTGAAGGTATGGCCCAGGCGGTGGCTGGACAGCTTGCTGGTGGGCTGCTTCTCGGCACCGACGCAGACGCGCGCCATCGCCTTGACCGCTTCCACCGGGTACTGGCCGGCGGCGCTTTCCGCGGAGAGCATCACGGCGTCGGTGTTGTCCAGCACGGCGTTGGCCACGTCGGAGACTTCCGCACGAGTCGGCATCGGGCTGCTGATCATCGACTCCATCATCTGGGTCGCGGTGATCACCGCCTTGTTGAGGCGACGGGCGTGGGAAATGATGCGCTTCTGGATGCCCACCAACTCGGCGTCGCCGATTTCCACGCCCAGGTCGCCCCGGGCCACCATCACGGCGTCACTGGCATGGATCAGGCCGTCCAGGGCTTCGTCGTCGGCCACGGCTTCGGCGCGCTCGATCTTGGCCACCAGCCAGGATTTACCACCGGCGGCTTCCATCAGGCGGCGGGCTTCGTGCATGTCTTCGGCATCACGCGGGAAGGACACGGCCAGGTAGTCGACCTCCATGGAGGCGGCCAGCTTGATGTCGTCCCGGTCCTTGTCGGTCAGCGCGGGGGCGGTGAGGCCGCCGCCACGCCGGTTGATGCCCTTGTGATCGGACAGCGGGCCGCCGATCAGGGTGGTGCAATGCAATTCGGTGGCGGTCATGCCTTCCACGCGCAGAACCACGCGGCCATCGTCCAGCAGCAGTTCGTCACCCACGCGGCAGTCGGTGACCAGGCCCGGGTAGTCGATGCCGACCACTTCTTCGGTGCCTTCGGTGCGGGGATGGGCGATGGACAGGCGGAAGGGATCACCGACTTTGAGTTCGATGCGCTTGTTGACGAACTTGGCGATGCGGATCTTCGGACCCTGGAGGTCGCCGAGCAGGGCGACATGGCGACCGTGCTTGGCGGCGAGATCCCGTACCAGCTGACCACGGGCCCGGTGCTCGTCGGGCGTTCCATGCGAGAAGTTCAGGCGGGCGACGTCGATGCCGGCGATGATGAGCTGCTCGAGGACTTCCGGAGAATTGCTGGCCGGGCCGAGGGTGGCGACGATCTTGGTACGGCGATAAATCATGCAGTCTTTCCTTTAGCGGATTGCAACCATGAGTCGGCGCCTCAGCGCCGAGTCGACGTAGAACACGAAGCGCACCTCATTGTAGCGCTGTCGCGTGGCCAGCACATGACGGCTTTTCGCAGCTCCGTCACACCAATGGTCGTTTGCCCTCAAGAAGCGCGCCCCGGCGCCGATCTAGCGAACAGGAGGACTTTCCATGCGCCCTTATCTCTGCCTGTTCCTGCTGTTCGGCCTGACCGGCTGCACCAGCGTTTCGATGAATTCCTATCTCGACGCCGCCTACAAGTCCTATGGTGAAGGCGACTGCACCAATGCCCTGCTGCAGATCTCCCAGGCCGAGCGCAAGGGGCGCGCCCGCCCCTGGCTGCAGCCGGAATTCTCCATGCTGCGTGGCCAGTGTCTGGAGCAGCAGCAGCTGTACGCCGACGCCGCTCAGACCTATCGTTTCATCCAGGCCCGGTTCCCGGCCAGCGAATACGCCTTTCGGGCCCAGGCCCGACTGGACACCCTGCGCCAATTGGGGCTAGATGGCGGAACGGCCGTTGCGACGCCCCAGCCGGTGCGAAAACTACCGCAGCGCTGAGCTTTCCAGGACGTTGTCGGTAACGTGGCTTTACCGTGTGCAGGATGAATCGCACCATGACTCAGAATCGTCGTATCGAGCGCCACCAGCTGCCCTACTATCTGAAGGTGTTCAACCGCTTCACCGACAAGCCCATGGGCTACATCGGCAACATCTCCCGCGAGGGGTTGCTGATGATCAGCCAGCTGCCCATGCTGGTGAATGCGCGTTTCGAACTCCGGCTGAAGATTCCGGGGCAGGACGGTCAGCTGCACTTCGTCGACTTCGACGCCCGCTGCCAGTGGAGCCACGAAGACGTCACCCCGGGCAACTATGACTCGGGTTTCAGCGTTGCCGAACCGCCAGCGGAATTCGCCGAGCTGATCGACGTGTTGCAGCACTATTTCACCTTCGGCCGCCTGTCTCAGTCGGCGGCCTGATCCGGATCGCCGGCATTCCATAGCTGCAACAGGCGGGTCTGCAGATCCGCCGTCGCGCTGGCAGGCAGGCAGCGGATTTCCCTTCGCGCCAGACGCGCGGCCAGGCGCTCGCCCTGAAGCCTGGTCTGCCAGGCCTCGGCATAGCGGCGGGCATCGCGCCAGGTACGGATGTCGTCAGGCTCCGCCATCTCCTCCAGTGCGGTGTCGACCAGCCAGAGCTGCAGGCCACGTCGCCCCAGCTCCAGGCGGCCGAGCCAGGCTGCCCTGTCTTCATCCAGTGGCGCCACGACCACCAGGACGCTGCCGGGTTGCGCCTGGTTGCAGAGCCGCGCCAGCGCCGCCTTGAGATCAGCCGTCGCGCCTGGGGCCGCCGGTGGCAGGGCCGCAGGCCTCAGGGGGCGAGCGGGGGTGGCCGCCGCCAGCAGGCACAGCTCGGGATCGAGACCGTAGAGCCGCAGCTCATTGCCACTGGCCGCCAGCGCCTGCCAGAAGCCCAGCGCCTGTTCGCGGCTTCCGCGCTCGTCGGTCCTTGCCAGTCCCGGGCTGGCGATCAATAGATGCACCGGTGTGTTCGCCCGCAGGCGTGCCCTGACTGGCTGCGCGATGAGCGGCGGATGCGCTCGGGTCTCCCGCCATTGCCGGCGCTCCAGCAGGGCCAGCCCCAGTAGCAGCAGCGCCCCTGCGGCCGGCAGGGCCTGCCAGCGCGGCGGCGCCAGCCAGCCCAGGATCAGGCTGAGCAGGGCCAGGGCGCCCAGTGCCGGGGGCAGCCAGCGCTGGATCATGGGCGCGGTGCCGGACACTGTCCCAGCAGCTTGAGAATCTGGCCATCCAGGCTGTCACCCTCGAATTCGCGCTCTGGGGTCAGCCGCAGGCGTGGGCGCAGCACGGCGGGCAGCAGGGTGCGCACATCCTCGGGCGTCACGCTGTCGCCACCCCGCAGAAAGGCCTGTGCCTGAGCCAGACGCAGCAAGGCCTGCCCGGCACGTGGCCCGGCGCCCTGCTCGAAGGCCGGCCATTCCCGCGTGAGCCGAATCAGGCGCACCGCATGCTCAAGGACCGGCTCCGCGACCGGCAGACCGGCCACCAGTCGCTGCAGGGCTGGCAGATCCCGCGCCTGCAGCAGCGGGCGCAGGGTCGCGGTTTCCAGGGGATCGCCATGACCCTGCTGGACAGCCTGGCGCAGGGCGGCGAGCTCCTGGCCTTCTGCCGGCCACTCCAGTCGCAGGTGCGCCAGGAAGCGATCCCGTAGCGCCAGCGGCAGGTCGCTGCCCGAGGAGCGGGTAGCGATAACCATGAAGGGCGCTGGCAGGGGCACCGGGCGGCCGCCCAGACTCAGCTGGCGACCCTGCAGGGCGTCGTCCAGCAGGTTGAGGATCGCTGGCGGAGCCCGCTGCAGCTCTTCGAGCAGGACCAGGGAGTTGAACAGGGCCCCCCGACGCAGACGGGCACTGTCGCTGCCGGCGTCCGTGACGATTTCGCCGGCTACCTCGGCAGGGGTCAGGGCCGGATGGCAATGCAGCCGGGCGAAGCCGGCGTCCAGGCTGGCGGCCAGGGCGCGAACCAGCAGCGTCTTGCCGGAGCCGGTCGGGCCTTCCAATAGCAGGTGACCGCCGGCCAGCAGGGTGGCAAGCAGACCGTCCACGGCGGCCTCCTGCTGCGGCAGCACCTTGAGCAGCGCCTGTCGCAGGGCCTGCAGCCGGGCCAGGGCGCGGGCCTTGACGCCGCTTTCGCCGGGGTCCGCCGGGGTGGCGTCAGGAGCAGAGCTGTCGGTCATCGGAAGTCCTCGGAAGCGGGGGGCGCACGGCCAGGCGCAACAGGCGCAGCTGGGCGATACGGCGGGTGAAGTCGCGGGTGGAGAGGCGCGCCGGGCTGGGCCGCATCGCCTCGCCCACCACACGGGTACTCAGACCGCTCAGGCGCGCCAGATATTGCCAGCGCTCGGCCACAGTCTGGTCGGTGAGTTCGGGGCGGCGACGGTGCACCTCGCGCTGGATATCGCGCTGCAGGGTGGCGATCAGTTCGGGCCAACGTCTGGCGTCACGCCGGGGCGCCGGATGGTCCTGGCGGCGTCTCAGCCAGAGACCCGCCGCCAGCGTCAGGAGCAGCAGGGCCAGGCCATAGCGTTGCAAGGCGTCCAGCCACAGGGGGAGCGGCGCCGCCGGGGCGATCAGGGTCACCGGCGCGCCCTGGGTGAGGTACCACAGCAGCCAGGCATTGTCGTACTGGGCGAGGTGGGCGTTGCTCCAGAGATCGGTGTCCGACAGCAGCGTCACGCTGCCGTCGCCCCAGGGCAGCATCAGCATATGGGTGGCGCTGGCGCTGCTGGCCCAGGCCACCGCCTGATCACCGACATCGAACAGATGGCGGCTGTCGTCGAAGCCGAGGTAGGCGGGGGCGTCGTCCTCGGCGAGATAGAGCTGGGTCAGGTTGGGCCAGAGCGGCAGCGCCATGATGGGTGGGGCGGCACCCCCCAGCTCGCGGGTCGGCATGGGACGAACGCCCAGGGTCGCGCTGAGCGCCAGAGTGCTGTCATCGGCGACGGCCACCAGATGGCCGCCCGCCTCGACCCAGTCCAGCAGCGTCTGCGCCTGAGCCTCCGCCAGGGGCGGATTGCCGGCCAGCCAGAACCTGACGTCTCCGGCCGGCAGCTCGGCGAGTTGCTCGGGTTGGCCGTGCTGCACCCGGCTGCCGAAATGCTGCAGGTAGGCCGCGGCCAGCGCCTGGGGAGCGGCGCTGCGCGTGGCGGCGGCGAGTTGGGTGGCGGTCTGCCGCGCCGTCCGGCTGTCGAGCCCCTGATGGGTCAGGCGCAGGCTGCCCGGTCCGCTGTCGGACTGCGGCGGCAGGGGGCAGGACAGCGGCTCCTGCTGCGCGAGGCAGGCCAGGGACAGGGTCAACGCCCAGACGGCGGCACCCAGGCGTGCGCCGATACCTCGGCACCTGGAGCGAAGGGAGAGCCGATCGACTGAACGCATGGGTAGAGAGAATACGCGGTAGACAGGCACCAGAGCCTAGCGGGTGCGGGCGCTCGGGAGCAAGGCGCACGACGATGCTAGACTGCGCCGATTCTAGGGGAGGGCGGTGTGACGCAAAGTATCTTCTGGTACGACTTCGAGACCACGGGGATCGATCCACGGCGGGATCGACCGCTGCAGGTGGCCGGGGTGCGTACCGATCTGGAGCTCAATGAAATCGAGGCGCCGCTCAACCTGCACTGTCAGCTGAGCGAGGATGTCCTGCCCCATCCGGCCGCCTGCCTGGTCACCGGTATCCTGCCCGCTACCCTGCAGCGCCTGGGGCTGCGTGAGCGCGACTTCGTCCAGCGCCTCCACGCGGAGTTGCGGCGTCCCAACACCTGCGCGGTCGGCTACAACAACCTGAGATTCGACGACGAAATGGTGCGGCACAGCCTGTACCGCAACTTCCACGATCCCTATGCCCGCGAATGGCAGCAAGGCAACAGTCGCTGGGATGTGCTCGGCCTGATCAGGGCACTCTATGCCTTCCGCCCGGAAAGCCTGAACTGGCCGCAGGACGCTGAGCGCGTTTCCCTGCGCCTGGATCGCCTGACCGTCGCCAATGGCATCGAGCACGCCCAGGCCCACGACGCCCTGGCGGATGTTCGCGCAACCCTGGCCCTGGCGCGTCTGGTCAAGCAGCGGCAACCAAGGCTCTACGACTATCTCTGGACGCAGCGCCAGAAGAAGGCGGCGCTGGCGCGCATCCGTCTGCTCGAACCCCTGCTGCACGTCTCCGGACGCTTCAGCGCCGAGCGACATTTCCTCGCACCCGTGCTGCCGCTGGCCTGGCATCCGGTCAATCGCAACGCGCTGATCGTCTGCGATCTCGGCCTGGCGCCGGAGCCGCTGCTGGAACTGGATGTCGAGACCCTGCGCGAACGCCTCTATACCCGGCGGGAGGCGCTGGCCGAGGGTGACCTGCCGGTGCCGCTGAAGCTGGTACAGATCAACAAGTGTCCGATTCTGGCGCCCTTCAGCGTCTTGCGCCCTGCGGACACGGAGCGGCTGCAATTCGATCAGGCCGCCGTCTGGCGCCGCGTCCGCCAATTGCTCGACCAGCGTGCGACCTGGCAACCCAAGGTGCAGGCGCTCTATGCCGAGGCCTCCGGTTTTGCCACCCAGGAACAGGATGCCGAAGAGAGACTGTACGACGGTTTCATTACCGCCGAAGAGCGGCAACTCTGCGAACAAGTTCAGCAGTGTCCGGCAGAGCAACTTGGCAGCCGGTCCTGGCCCTTTCAGGATGAGCGACATCCAGAGCTGTTCTTTCGCTATCGTGCGCGCAACTTTCCCGAGTTGCTGACCGCGGAAGAGGGGGCGCGCTGGCGACAATTCTGTCGGCAGCGCCTGCTGGGTGAAGAGGGTCAAGGCCATATGACCTGTCCACAATTCATTACCCTGGCCGAACAACTGCAGCCTGAGGTGGC
>Ga0308156_1004244_pt1 | contig 10113 bp, 19 predicted proteins | sample PhyAR2_FD_201041 | JGI IMG/M metagenome (GOLD analysis project Ga0308156, IMG submission 201041) | Phyllosphere microbial communities from UC Gill Tract Community Farm, Albany, California, United States - DLSL A.R2 | ecosystem: Host-associated > Plants > Phyllosphere > Unclassified | place: USA... | reverse complement strand
ATATCATCGACCGAGCAATCGAAAAAGCAAAAGGTTCAGGGGATGAAACATACTCTGAATTGCGCTATGAAGGATTTGGACCAAATGGCTCAATGGTGATCGTAGACACATTGACCAACAACGTCAACCGAACAGCCGCTGATGTGCGTGCAGCATTCGGTAAAAACGGCGGAAATATGGGCGTCTCTGGGGCAGTATCTTATATGTTCGACAATACCGCGATTTTTGGTTTTGCCGGTGAAGATGCAGATGAGATCTTAGAATACTTGATGGAAAAGGACATTGATGTGCGTGATGTCATGGAAGAAGATGGCCAAATCATCGTTTACGGAGAAGTGCCAGATTTCCACAGTATCCAAGAAGCACTAAAAGAAAAAGGCATCACTGACTTTTCAATTGCGGAGATCCAAATGATCCCTCAAAATGAAGTGACGTTGACTGGCGAAGACTTGGAACAATTCGAAAAAATGATCGATGTATTAGAAGATCTAGAAGATGTCCAACATGTCTTCCATAATGTTGATGTTGAACGATAAAGTTGATTTATAAAGGTTTTTTGAAAACAAATCGTTTTGTTTTTTTCAATAAGGGGCATTGAAGGGGCAAGGATTAACCTTGCTCTTTTTCTTTTGCATTAAGTTTATCTATTAAATCTTGTTCTACCTTTTTGGTAACATGTGTGTATATCTTTAAAGTAGTTAAGGGATTAACTTGACCTACTCGTGACATAATTGCTTTTTGATTTATTCCCATTTCTGCTAGTAAGGAAATATGAGTGTGACGAAAAATATGTGTTGATAGTCTTTTGTTTAATTTACCTTGTTCTTTTAGCCTTGCAGACAGTCTTCGTAAGACTCTATTCATGCTAAAAGGTGGCACTGCATCTCCATTTGGAGCTGCCAAAATAAAGCCCATGTCATTATATTTTGAATTAATTGTTTTGTTTAATTTGTTTTGGTTAATCCATTTTTCAATAATTACTTTTGTTTCATTGCTTATTGGAATTTTTCTGTTTGAGAAGACATTCTTAGGACTCGTTGTCAATCCATCTTGCGCTCGTGCGTAGTTGTAGAAGAGTGTTTTGTTAACATCAAGTGCATTACCGTCATAATCTCCAATCTTGAGAGCAGCAAGCTCACCGTATCGCATACCTGTTTTAGACAAAACCTCAGCGATTTCAGCATATTGCGAAGCGCATGAACTATATTTTAAATTTCTTAATTCATCTATTACTAATTCGAGTTCATCAGGTTCTAAATATTTTTGAGTTACTCTTTCATGTTCTTCAATAGTGGCTTTTTTACGTTCTATCTTTACATCTTTAACTATATTATATTTTACAAAACCTACTTGTTTAGCATATTCATACATATTGCTAAATAGTGATCTAATAGCATCAGTATATGAATAAGAATAGTTTTCCTTATAATAGAAATCATTTAAAAAATTTTGTAGATAGCTTGAAGTAAGGTTGTTAACTAAAACAGATGTATCCATTCTTAGTTCAACTGCTTTGTATAAGCTAACATTTGTTAGGTAAGTTTGTTCTTTTACTTTTTGTCTATAAATTTGAATCCATTCATCATATAAATTTGCTAGGGTTACTTTCTGTTCATTTGGTTTGCTGATCTTAACATTAATTTTTTCTTGTAATTCCATCATAGCTTGTTTTTTTGCTTGATTGGATTTTGATGTTAGAGTGATAGATACACGTTTAAGTTTTTCCGTGTACGGATCTTTATACCTTTCAAAATACTTGTACTTTCCATTTGGTAATTCTTCCATCCACATGACTTTCACTCCTATTTCATGATAAAATAGGCATAATGAAAAAGCCTATTGTTTATTTTGTTTGAGCACGCTCTCGCTTTGGTCGGTAGGGCGTGTTTTTTTATTTTGTTTCAAACGTTGTATGACAATTAGTACAGAACCACTGATTTTTACCTTTTTTTCCAGCAAATCCTGCCAATGTACCTACCCCACCTGTAAGCGCGGCCCCACCAATTGCTTTTCCTACAGAAAAACCTTTTTTATTGTTCTGCATAAACTCTATCTCTCGTGATTGGCAAGTGGGGCACTTGATAATGTTTTTGTTTTGTTTGTTTGATGTTGCTTGCTTGTTCAATTCATCCAAATCTTTCTTAGCTTCTCCATGTAACTGCTCCCATTTATCGTAAAAGTTGTTACTTCTAGTTCCTAAAAATAAGGAGCCTAATGATAAAGTTAGTATAAAAAGTGACCCTAAATCTATCCAATCTCCAAAACAAAAACCAAAATAAAGATATATGACAAAAACTACTATAGATAGCCCACTGAAAATTTTTTTGTATTTTCTATAACCATTCATGTATTAACATCCTCCTAAAATATATTTTATTTAAGGTCAATCTCTTAGTTCAATTAAACCACCTCCTCAAATACACAAATATTATTTTTAAATAAAACATGTATTTATTTGTATGTTATATGAAATATAAGAATTAAAGCGCTTAAAATTATACGTATTATAAATACAAGCTTATGTTCTTTAATGAAGAACAATTGAATAACTAAATTGTTCTTCATTTATATGCTGAGTCATAAATTTTTTTACAATCGTTTCGTATCTGATATCCAAATCGTAGCTTTCTAAAAAATTAATGGTATTGAATGCTTCCGGTGAAAAATCGGGATCATGCAAATGGGTTTCGATCATTTGCTTTATCATAAATTCTTCCGCCTCTTGCTCCATTTTTGATCTTAAAGAAAAGGTTAAATTATATAATTCGTAATTCTTCATATGTTTAGCTGCGTGTCCTAGTTCATGCAAGAGAGTAACTTTTTCTTTTCTTTCCGACAACGATGAATCAAGGACTATGGTGTTGATGGCCGCAAGGTAATGACCATCAGCATCCATTTGCTCTGCTTTTTCCACATAAACTACAGAAACATTTAACTGTGAAATAATATCATTTATCTTCGCATCCATTTATCACACCTACTTAGCATCATTCTTATTTTCAATATATGCTTCGATAATTCCGGTTAAAATTCGCCTATCATTATCAGTAAGTGGTTTTCCATCGCTACTCATTACAGAAGCCAGCGCTTCTTCTACAGTTAGGCCTTTAGACTCCTCTGATAAGCCAAGAGGGGTATCGGTACCATCTAAAAGGTAATCTGTAGTAACATTAAAATATTTTGCTACTTTTTGTAAGGTGTCTGCCTTAGGACTACTAGTTCTCCATTGATAAATTGCGTTTCTACTTAATCCTAGATCTTCTGCAACTTCTTTTAAACTTTTTCCCCGTTTTTTAGCAAGTTCAGAAATCCTTTCAAATAAAGTCATTATAAACACTCCTTGATCACAAGGATGTTATATAAACAAAACTATGCACAAAACACTTTACATGCACAAAGTTTTGTAATATACTTCATCTTGTAAGTTAGTTTGATAGAAAAAAAGCAAATTAAAGACACTTCTTATCAAGCGTAAGTTTGGCGACCGACCGCAGATAAAAGGATATTTATGTGCTTATTTCTTTATGTTTATATAGTACGAAACTTTGTGCATGGTGTCAATAACTTTGCCAAAATCTTTTGAACTAGCTTACAAAAATTTCAGGGAAGGAGAGAGTCATAGTGCCAGATACAACAGTAAGTCGTCAAAAGATCCGTGATCATTTTAAAGAAAAAGGTATTTCACTAGCGAGCTTGGCTACATTGTTTAATGTTCCAAGACAAGATTTAATTGATTATCTTAATGGAAAGAATCAAAGCAAAAAAGCACATGAGATTCTTTTAGCTATTATTGATATTTATAAAATTAGATAGTTGGAGGGGAAGCAGGTGAGTAATATCCAAATTACAGTTGCAAAGACTATTGAAGTTCCTCAGGCATGGATGGCCAAAGATGAAGCGATTATCTACTTTGGCTATCAATTCCACAAACCTTTATTTCAAAAGCTCTTGAAAGAGTTTAAGGAACATGATGATTTCAAGGAGGGCTATCGGTTAGTTACGTATGGTTTGCCAATTATAAACATTAAAACGTTCGATAATTTTCTAGTTTGGCGAGACAAGAATAAGTTTAAGCGAAAAAGACAAGTTTAGGAGGCAACAGCATGAATCAAATGCAAATTATTGAATTTTACAATCAACGCTTATTAACTACGGAGCAACTAGCGGAATTCTATGAAGCGACACCGAAAAACATTCGTGATAATTTCCAAAACAATCGAAATAAATTTATTGAAGGTAAACATTATTTCAGGTTAGAAGGTGATGATTTAAGAGCGTTTAAGAACGACACCGAAAATATCGGTATCGTCGGAAGTCGAGTAAATCAACTTATTCTCTACACAAAACGAGGTGCGAGTCGTCATTCGAAAATGTTAGGCACGGATCGAGCGTGGGATATGTTTGATGAATTGGAAGAAAACTATTTCAATCCAAAGCAACAAATCAAAATCCCAACAACCCCTCGTGAATTAATTCAATTAGCTTTAGCAGGAAACGAAGCAACAAATCAACGTGTTGATGAAATTGAGGAACGTTTAGTAGACATTGAAGTAAATAAACTGATCAACACGGAAGATAAAGGGACAATCGATCGAGCGGTTCAAAAAAAAGTTTATCAAATCTGTAAGGATCAACATTTTGGGCAAGATGCCAAGAGCATGCTTTTTCAGAATCTGGGGTCAAGTATCAAACAATTATTTAATGTTCCGAATCGTGGACGAATTAAAGATAAGGATTTTCGAAAAGTATTGAACTTTATCAATAGCTGGGAGCCGTCTTCTGTGACAAAAGAACGTATCAATCAGATTCAAACAGAATTGGAAATGTAGGAGGAAGTTAAATGAAAATTAATAAAAAGTTAGAGCAAAAATGGCAAGAGTGGGAAACAACAATGGAAGGCGCAGAGATGTATCTAAATGCTACAAGAGATTTGGGTTCAACTGTCATAACCGAGGATGATGCTGTTTTTTGCCTAGCTAGTGAAAAAATCCAATAAACCATTGATCAGTTGGAAGAAGGCAAGAAATTAATTGAAAAGCTAGAATTTGCAGAAGAATTACTGGAATAGGCAAATACTTTTGAAAGTAGGTTGAGGTGAGACGTGAACATGCCTAGGAAAATGTGTCAAAAGAAAATGATAGCGACTGCTGGTCACTACACGTTTAAGCAGGAGGAATTGATTAAGAAGTCAATTGCAAAATCTATTCAAGACTTGCAGTACCTTGTCCATGATAAAAAAAGCGTGTTAAGCGCTAGGCAGCTTGATACTGCTAAACGTGAGTTGAAACAATATCAAGAACTGCAGTATCAAAATAGGCTTAATCGCCTTATAAATATGAAATGGAGATAAGACTATGAAAAAGACAGACACACTTTTTATTGGAGTCATCTTAGGTTTACTCGTACTAGTAGCACACTATAGCGTAGTGGGAGGAAGTATTTTCGCAAGTCTAATGGTTTTGATAAACCTATTAGATTCGAAAGAAAGGAGAACGTATGAATCGAAGAGAAGCTTTGAAGAAAGGAAAAATGATTGCTGATAGGTGGTGGAAATACAATAAACCGATCCTATTAAGCAAACAAAGAATTGAGCGACAAAAGGAATGGAATGCAATAAAAAAGTGACTTTCGCCGGCCAGCTGAAAAGTCACAAACAAAAATACATCTAGGGAGATTATAACATGAAACAAAGACAAATCAAAAAGAATGCTAGTAAGTTGACTGATGACGAAAAAACAGTTTTGAGATTATATCGAGAATGTCAGTCAGTTAATTTTTATCGACACGAAGACAACCTACGTAACGCCACTAATTTTGTTAGAAATGTAGGTATTCCAGAGTACGAACAGAGTGAAGGGACATGTTGGCTATCGGCTGAAAAAGGGAAGGTGCGGGTTGTTTCTTTTATGGAGGATAGTGATGAGTGAAAAATCATTTACCGAAAAAGTTGTAACGATCCAAACAACGCTTAAAGCTCCGAAAGGGCAAGTCAACAAGTTTGGTAATTACAAATACAGATCGCTCGAAGATATAAATGAAGCGCTAAAACCGCTATTAGCAGCAGAAAAATTACAACTAGCCATTAGTGATGAACTAGTTATGATTGGAAATCGATACTACATCAAGGCAACAGCGACTATATCCGACTCGCAAGGACATCGCTTATCTGTAGATGCCTATGCGAGGGAAGCAGAGAGCAAAAAAGGAATGGATGAATCACAAATCACAGGTACAGCATCATCATATGCTAGAAAATACGCAATGAATGGTTTGTTTTTGATCGATGACACAAAAGATGCTGATTCTAACGAGTTTACGGATCAAACAAAAGGAGCGCCGAATAAACAGCAAAAAAAAGATTCTAGCAAACCAAAAAATGAACTAACAAGCAGTCAGAAGCAAACTGCAGTATCTAAAATGTCAGATTTTGCGAAGTTGCAAAATGTGAGTTTAGACGAGGCTGTAAACAGACTATTGCCTTACTTGAAAATAGAACCAGACTTACAAAAGTTAACGCCTGAAAATTTCGGCGTATTGATGAATTATCTGAATAAAAAAACAGGAGGAAAATAAATGAGTAATGAAGTAAGTACAACAAACGAGTTGAATTTTTCAGTGGATTTTAAACAGTCGGAAATTACAGTAGCAAATAAAGAGCAGTTTGAGAGTGCGATAAAAGCTTATGCAAGTAAGTATGAGAATCTTGTGATTAGCGCTGAAAATGTATCAGATGCGAAAATCGTCAGAGCGGAAATTAACAAGGTGAAAAAAGGTTTAGATGATAAACGCAAAGAAATAAAAAACGAGTTCAACGAACCTCTAAAACAATTTGAAACATGGATTAAAGAACAAAAGAACGAAATTGAAAAGGTAGTCAATCCAATCGATCGTGGAATCAAAGAGCTAGAAGAGTTAGACAAACAAAATCGTAAAGAATTGGTTAATGATTTAGTCAGAGAAATGGCAGAAACCTATGAAGTTGATTTTGATGATGTGGAAATAAAATCAACATGGTGGGAGAACGCAGGAAGCTTCACAAAATCAAATAAACCTACGAAAAAGATCATAGAAGAAATTGCATTCGCATTAAATCAAATCTTAGAGCGACAAAAGCAATTAGAAAGCGATATTGCGGTAGTGACTAACTACGCAAAAGCGGTTGGTTTAGAACCGGAGTCATGGACTATTCAAGTGAAAAATGGGTTAACTGCAGCGCAACTAATGAAGATGATGGACGAAGCAGTACAAGAAAAGAAAGCAAAAAAAGAGTACGAAGAAGCTATAGCGAAACTAAAAAAAGAAAGTATTGAGAGTTCTGAAAGTGGCGTTTCTTTTGATTCTGAGACAGGTGAATTAGTTTCAGAAGGATTTTTCGAAGAGGAACAAATATCCATTGACGACGATCCATTTCCCGATATCCAGCAAGTAAATAAATCAATAGTAATCAAATTGACTGCGCCAGATCACCTATTAGTTCAAGCGCGACAATATATTTTAGGGTTAGGGATTATCTTAGACGACCTAAATGATTAAACCATTAATAGATTCATATTCCGCAGTATTGAAGCTTTTCAAAGGTAAGGAAATAGGCGCAGTGATTAACGAAGAAGTAAACATCGAACGTTTAAAAACGATGTACGAAGGCTATGAAGGTGATCGGATCATTGAAATTCGCTTTATTGATCCACGTCGCTTCACGGTCCAGCAAAGAAATTTCATCTATGCGCTCATAGGGGATATATTCATCGATACGGGCACACCAACGGACTTCTGGAAGGAATTCTTCTATTTCCGTTTTGAAGGTGTCACAGGGCGCAAAATAAGCCTGAAAGATGATTCTAGTACAACCGTGAGCGATGCGAATACCTTAGCGAACATCATTATAGATTTTATTTTTGAACATCATATTCCATTCAAAGAAGGGTATGAAATCTTACCAGCGAATCAAGAATACTATTTCTATAAGTGTATTACCAAAAGAGTCTGTTGTATCTGTGGAAGAACAGGCGCTGACATTGATCATTTCGATAAGGCGTTGGGTAGACGCAAACGCAAGAAAATCGATCATTCAGATTACACGTTCGCGGCACTTTGTAGAATCCATCACACGGAAAAACATCAAATCGGTGTAACTAATTTTAAGAACAAGCATCAAATAAAGGGTATTAAGTTAAACCAAGAAACAATCAAACGACTAAAAATTGGAGGATAGACACATGCCAAACTGGGCTGAAGGCACATTAAAGATTAGAGGGACTCAAGAGAATGTCATCAATTGTTTAAAAGAATACGTAACAGGAAATGTATATCCAATTTTCGAAAAAAACGAAGAAGGAAATCCAATTTTAAAACAAGGGCAACATGAAGTTGCAATCGAAAAGGATGAATGGGAATTTACGATGAGTTGCAAGGGTGGTTTTTATATTAAGAATACTCGAAGAGCTTTTATAGAATCTACAGAAATACAATTTTACTTGGGAAATGAAATTGAAAAAATCGAGATAACTGGTTTTAAACAGGCTTGGGCAGTCGTACCAAGCGATTATGTAGAAATGTCTAAGAAACATCAACTAGATATCAAAATTTTTACATTTGAAATGGGAATGGAGTTCACACAAGAAATTGAAATTATCAAAGGGGAAATAACTAAAGATCTTGGTAAGGAATATGAGGATTATTTTTGGAGTGTCCCCTTTGCATTAATAGGGGGATAAGAATGGCAGAGCATCGAAGTTATTACGCGATTATACCAGCCAATGTAAGATACGACAAAAGACTTAAACCAAATACTAAGTTGTTATACGGAGAAATAACTGCATTGTGTAATGAAAAAGGCTTTTGCTGGGCAGGAAATGAGTACTTTGCAGATTTGTATTGTGTGAATAAAGAGACTATATCTCGATGGATAAGTGATTTGATTAAGTTTGGATATTTAAATCGGGAAATAATTTATAAAGAGGGTACCAATCAAATAATCAATAGGTACCTACGAATTAATCAATACCCTATTGACGAAAAACGCAATACCCCTATTGACGAAAAAGTCAAAGATAATAATACATCTATTAATAATACATTTAATAATACAAAAGAATATATAAGAGAGTTACCGCCTTCGAAAAAATCGAAGGCTAAGCCAATCCGTCATAAATACGGAGAGTATAAAAATGTTCTCTTGTCAGATGATCAAATGGAGAAACTCAAAACAGAATTCCCTAATGATTATCAAGAACGGATTGAACGGTTATCCGAGTATTGTGAATCAGCTGGTAAAACTTATAAAAACTACTTGGCCACTATTCGAAGCTGGGCAAGGAAAGAAAAAAGTGAGCCTAAGAAGATGAATAGTGGCTACAAGCACACAGGAAGACGAGAGACACTTCCTGAGTGGGCAATCGACCAAGAATCCTATCAAAAGAAAAAAGCCTTAGAAAGAGCTAGCAGACAATCCAAAGCACCATTTTAAGAGGTGAAAAATTGAAAATTGATTATTTAGAACTAATTAATGAAATCGCAAAGTATAAAGCTGGTGAGGAAATTGAAATTCTGAGAGACGTGTATGAACAACTTGAAGAAGCTGGAATCGATGGAATTAAGAAAGATCGTTCAAATTGGAGTAAACTCAGATACTATTTCGCACTCTATATCGATGGATCGCAATTAAGAAATTCAGCATATACCAAATTACTATTTATTGATTGTGTTAAAGGATTGCAAAAACATCTTGATGAACTAGAGAAGGTGTAATCAGATGGACCTAAAGACATTTACAGCACAAATTGAATTAATGCATCAAGAAGCATTGAGAAAAAGCGCTGAGTATGAAGATAAGTGGCTCAACACGTTCCATGGGGGACGTGAGAGTGCACTTGCTAGTGTACTAAAAATAATAAAGGAGGCGCAGGATGAATGTTAGATATGCGAATAGAGGACTATCGGATCACAACTACAAGCGATTGTAAAAATATCGTTCTCTCACGTGTCGCACGTGATGAGTCTGAAAAGATCCAATATACCGAAAATGCTAAAGGCGAGCAAGAAGAATCGACTTCCTTTATTGGCTACTATCAAACACTGACTATGTGTTTAAGAGCCATACAGCGTGACTACGTG
>Ga0308156_1004236_pt1 | contig 10125 bp, 10 predicted proteins | sample PhyAR2_FD_201041 | JGI IMG/M metagenome (GOLD analysis project Ga0308156, IMG submission 201041) | Phyllosphere microbial communities from UC Gill Tract Community Farm, Albany, California, United States - DLSL A.R2 | ecosystem: Host-associated > Plants > Phyllosphere > Unclassified | place: USA... | reverse complement strand
GATCAACACGCCCACGACGGCGACAAGCACGGCTAGGGCGGCGATCTGGTCGAAAGTCATGATGCTGTGCAGACCGTCCCCCATCGTTCGCGTCAACCTTTTTCGGGTGAGCGCATCCCCATCAGCGATTCGCGTGTTAGGGTGGTTCCATGCTCGAAACGATTGCGTCGCCTCGGTATTCGATAATCGCGCTTGCGGCGTCCCTGCTGGTGCTCGCCGCGTGCCAGCGTGAGCCGCAGCCCGCACCCGCTCCGGCTGAGAAATCCGAAACGCCGCCGGTAGTGACCGTCGCGCCTGCGCCGGTGCTGGATCGCGCCGGCCTGCTTGAAGCGATGGACATCGCCGCCTCGGCCTTCGCCGCAGGGCGAGAGGTCGGGGGCGCGTCTCTGGCCGGGCGACGGTTCGTCGTCCGCCAGGCCTTTGGCTGCGGGGCGCCGAGCGAGGCCGCCGAAGCTGCGGCCGATGGGCTGGCGACGGTCGCCTGGGCGAAAGACCGCCAAAGCCTGAAGTTTAGTTTGGCGCCGGCGGATTGGCTGCAGTCCGGTGTGGTTGGAGGCGACGACAGCGGGCTGGAGACTGTCGAGGGATTCTGGCTTGCCCGGCCGTGGCTGCTCACCGAGGCCTGCCCGGCGATGGCGCCCGGCGCCTCGGCTTCAACTCAGGCCTCGCCTCAGACGGCGGGGCTGGCCGCCGTGTTCAAGGCGAACGGCGCGCGGACAGGGCGCCGAAACGGCCGCGCCTATGAGTTCACCTTGCGCGGCGAGGACGGTCAACCACCCGTGCCGTCGGCGCAAGGATACCGTCTCGTCCTCGAAGGCCGGATGACCGCCTTCGCCGACGGCCGCGCGATCCACTGTCGGGCCGCCGCAGCCGATCAACGGCCGGCTTGCATCGGCGCGGTGCAACTCGACCGCGTCGCCTTCGAAGACGCCGACGGCCAGATGCTCAGCGAGTGGCGCGACGGTTAGGTCTAGAACAGACTGACCGGGAAGCCGATCAATCCAGACGATTGCAGGTGCTCAATGCCTTCCATGACGGGGACGGCGGCGAGGAAGACCAGGCCGTCGCGCAGGGTGCGGACGAAGAAGGCGGGACGGATGGTCAGTTCCTCGGCGTCGCGCCAGCGGGCGGGATTGGGCAGGAAGCGCGGCGTGCGGGCGCAGTAGGCGGCATAGGGCGCGCCGAAATGTTCCGCCAGCCAGGCCTCTTCGCGACCGACCGTGCGTAGGAAGACCAAGAAGGTCGCCACGGCGAAGATCGCGCCGATGGTCACGCTGCCGGTCTGGGCGCCGACGCCGAAGGTGCCGATGAAGCTGAAGACATACAATGGGTTGCGCGTCATGGAATAGGGGCCGCGATCGACGATTTCCGCCTTCTTGCGTCCGCCGATATAGAGCGAGCACCAGGCGCGGCCGACGATGGCGACGATGATGGCGGCCAGGCCCAGGCCTTCCACCCCTTCATGCCATTCGCCGTCGAGAGCGGCGACCGAGCGAACGCTGGCGGTCAGGACGATGAGAGCCAGCAGAACCAGACCGGCGAACCATTTGCGACGGCGTTGAACGACGTCGAGAGACAGGGCGGGGGGAACAGGGCTCATGATGGATCTGTTCAGTGATGCTGCTGGGCGCGAACAAGCAGGGCGCGGGCCTCGGCCTTGCGACCGCGGTCGGCGACGGCGCGACCGGGACGGGCGGGGGCGTCGATGGCCCTTTGCAGATAGCGGGCGGCGCCGTTCCAGTCGTGTTCACGCACAAGCAGATCGCCCATGAAGAAGTTGGCGTCGACGTCGTTGGGCACCATGGCCAGACCGCGCTGGAGGTAGTCGCGGGCGCGCTGGCGGCTGCCGAAACCGATCGGGGCGCCCGGCACCTGGGCGTAGAGCGAACCGAGGCTGACATAGACCGAGCCGTTCAGCGCGCGCGGATTGATCCGCTCGGCCTGTTCCAGTTCGGTGCGCGCCTCACGCACGAGGCCCAGCGCGCCGATGCCGCCCTTCAATCCCGCTTCCGATGCGGTGATGATGGCGTCCCAGACCAGAGGTTCGGCGCGGTTGGGGCATTGGGCCACGACGGCGTCGGCCTGGGTGTTCAGCCGCGCCATTTCCGCCATTCGAACGCCTTGCGGGACCTCGAAATTCACATGGTCCCACGACTGCTGGAGACCGCGCGCGCGGTCGTCGCAGGCGTCGGCATGGGCGACGGAGGCGACCGTCAGGGGGGCGGCCATCAGGGCCAAGGCAAACAGGGCGGTCTTCATGGCGTGTCTCTCCTTTTGTTCTGTGGTTCAGCCGGCGAACAGGGCGCGGGCCTTCAGGTCGTTGGATTTCAGGGCGCCGTCGATCAGGCCGGGCGACAGGGCGTTGAGGCGGACGAACAGGCTTTCGGGGAAGCCGAGATAGACGTCGCGCCGATCTGAGCGGATGGCGGCGACGATGCGGTCGGCGATCGGGTCCGGATCATCGACAGCCATGCCGGTCAGGCGCGCATATTCGTCGACCTTGGCGGAGTTGAACGGCGTAGCCACTGCGCGGGGCGCGACATAGGTGACGCCGACGCCCGTGCCGGTCAGTTCGCGGCGCAACGATTGGCTGAGCGCCCGCATCCCGGCCTTGGCGCTGGAATAGCTGGCGAAGTGGGCGAAGTTGATCGAGCCGAAAATGGAGCCAACGTTGGCGATCTGGCCGTGCTTGCGGGCCTTCATGCCGGGCAGGACGGCCTGGGCCAGACGCGCCGGCGCGACCAGATTGACCATATAGGTCGCCAGCAGATGCTCGGGCGTCTGCTGCTCCAGCGGGCCGAAATGCTGGATGCCGGCGATATTGATCAGAATGTCCCACGCGCGGCCGCCGGCCTGTTCGGCGACGCTGTCGAGGCCCTGCGGGGTGGACAGGTCGCCCACCAGGGTGTGATGGCCCGCCACCGGCGCGCGGGCGACGATCGTGACCCGACCGCCCTCGCGCTCGATCCGCTCGACTACACGACGCCCCAAGGCGCCTGAGCCGCCGGTGACCAGGATGTTGCGATCCTCAAACTGCATCGACCGTCTCCCGCGCTGCGATGTGGGGGATGGAGGCGAAGACCCCGCCGAACAGGCCGAACATCACCTTGGCCATGTGGACGATGGCGGCGCGGTCGTCGGCGTCCGACACTCCGTCCAGCAGTTGCTTGAGGAACAGGATGTGATCCTGATCCAGAGCCCCGTGGGAAATCAGATAGGTGAAGGCGGCGGGCGGCAGGCCGAGGCTCTGTTGCACGGCCTCGGCGCCGACGCTGGCCAGCTGGATGCTGGTGCCTTCCAGCACATAGACCATGCCGAAAAAGGCCATCGGATTGATGCGCTGGATGGTGTCGTAGGCATAGGCCACCATCAGTTCGGTCGCGACGTTCGGGCCGTGCTGCACGGTCTGGTCGGGGTCGCCGCCGGCGGCGCGGATGTCGTTCAGGATCCACTGCTCGTGGCCGGTTTCCTCGGCGATGTAGTCGTCGAGCGCGGCCTTGAAGACGGCGTGATCATCGTCCAGCCGCGCCCGGGCGGCGTGCATCAACGGCACGGTGTGGCGGACGTGGTGATAGGCCTGGGCCAGATAGGCGACGTAGGTGTCGCGGCTGATGCGGCCGGCCAGACCGTCCCTGATTTGCGGGATGGCGGCGAAGGCGGCCCGCTCGGTTGCGGTCGCGGCGACCAGGGTTTCAAAAAACGACATGCGAACTCTCAGGCGGCTTGCGAGGAGGAGGGGGCGTAGGTGCGCAGCAAGGTTTCGCGACGCGGACGACCGTTGGCGGTGACCTGACCGGCGGCGGGATCGAAGGGCGGCACCAGACGCCAGTCGCCGATGCGGGCGTAGTCGGGCAGGCGGGCGTTGGCGCGCCCGACGGCGGCCTCGACCTGGCCCGGTTCGGCGCACGGCATCGCGACGATCAGGGCCGACAACGCCGCCTGCGCCTCGCCCATCACCATGGCCTGCAGGATCTGGGGCTCGGCCAAAAGCTCGCTCTCGACCCATTCGGGCGCGACGTTGCGCCCGAAGGCGGTGATCAGGGTGTTGGCCTTGCGGCCTTCGATGCTGAGCCGTCCATCGGCGTCGAAGCGGCCGATGTCGCCTGTGTGCAGACGCTCCGGCGCGGGCGCTTGGCCGACGTAACCGAGGAAGGGATGGGGCGAGACCAGGATTTCGCTGTCGTCGGCCAGATGGACCGCAAGGTGAGGCAGAGGCCGGCCGACCGTGCCGGGGCGGGCGTCGTCCGGGCTGTTGAGCGCCACGACAGAAGCGCATTCGCTGAGGCCATAGCCCTCGACCACGGGCAGGCCGGCGTTGGCGGCGGCCTCCAGCAGGGCCGGGGACACGCGGGCGCCGCCGACCGCGATCATCTCCAGCCGATGATCCAGCCGCATTGCGCTTTGAGCGGCGATCAGGCCGCGCAGCAGTTCGGGAACCAGAATCAGGGTCGTGGCGCCGGTCTGGACGACGGTGGTCAGCAGGCGCGCAAAGTCGGGGCGGAAGGCCTCGCCCATCCCGGCCTCGGCAAGACTGGCGGCGTGATAGCGGCCGCCGGCCAGAAGCGTCGCATAAAGGCCGGCGACATTCTCCAGCAGCACCGCCAGCGGCAGCACCGGCAGATGCAGCCCGGCGCGGTCCCGGCCCAAGACCTGAACCAGAGAGGCGGCGACCGCCTCCATCTGATCCTGCGACAGGCAGACGCCCTTGGGCGCGCCGGTCGAGCCGGAGGTGTAGGTGATCTTGGCCGTGCCGGCATGCAGATCGCGCACCGGCAGCCCTGTCGGCGTCAGCCGGATCGGCGCGCCGCCCGCCGTCAGTTCGCCCGGAGCGCCCGGCGTGATCAGCAGCCCCGCGCCGGCGTCGGCCAGGGCATGATCGCGTTGAGCGGCCGTGAAGAAGGGCGGGATCGGCACGCTCGGCCGCTGGGCGAGGATCAGCGCCAGATCGACGACGACCCAGGCCGGCCCGTTGTCGAGCAGGACCCCGACCGGAGACCGGTCGTCAGCCAGGGCGGTCGCCAGCTGACCGACCTGCGCCAGCAGTTCGGCTGCGGTCAGCGAACCTTCGGCCCACTGAATCACCACATCATCGGGCGTGGTGCGGGCGCGCCGCGACAGGGCGTCCAGAACGGCGCTCATGAGCGATCCTCGTAGTGCAGGCGGGTGCGGACGGCCCGTCCGACCGGCGCCGTTTCGGAGAAGTGATCCAGCGGCGCGGTCGCCGCGTCGATCGAGCCGGCCAGCACCACCGGATCGGTCTGATAGTAGGCGCCCCAACTGCCGCCGCCGTCGTCCAGGCGGCGCGGATCGGCGCGCGCGAGTTGAAGCGCGCCCAAACCGGCCTTGTGGAAGATGCGGCGCAGTTCGTCGGTCGCGGTGGCGACGGCGAACCTCAGACCTTCGGACTGCAGATGATGGGCCATGGCGGCGAACAGGAAGACGGTCGCGCCCTGTCCGCTCGAGGCCAGGCTGCCGATCTCGACCACCTGCGCGCGGTCAATGACGGCGCCGATGGCCTGGCTCAGGACGGTCTCGACGGAGCCGTCCAGATATTGCTCGAGATACAGAGGCGCCTCGGCGGCGTGCCGGAAGCCGACGGCGGCGTAGATGACGCCAGCCTCGTCCTGAACGCTCATCAGGGTCGGGAAATGGGCCTGGATCTGCCCGCCATAGGCTTGGGCATAGGCCGCCTCGATGAACTGCTCCACGCGGCGACGTTCGCCTCGGCAGGGGTCGTCGAACCGGATGATGCGCGACGACAGCGTGCGACGCGTGCGCGGCCGAACCGGATCGGCGTCTTCGGGCAGGCGGAGTGGAAACATGCGGGCCTCGGGCCAAGGGACTTCGGGCCAGAGACGACGCGGTGCGGCGACCCCCACAAAAAAATCTTTCGCCGTCGCAATCGCGGTTGCCGCAAAGGGCGCAGCAACCCACGATGGGGTGGTGAACGCCTCTTCCGGTCCCCCTCAGCACGACCCGAGCCGACCGGCGCGGCAAGCCCTGGCGGACGCGTGGCTGGACAGCCGCCCGGCGTTGGTGCGCTTTCTGACGGCGCGCACGGGATCGTCGGCTGCGGCCGAAGATTTGGCGCAGGATGTCTGGGTGCGGCTGCAGTCGATGACCGAGGAGGCCGCCGCCGAGGTCCGCCACCCGCAGGCCTTCCTCTATCGGATCGCCGCCAATCTGGCCCTGGATGCGTCCAAGGCGCAGCGTCGTGCAGGCGCGCGCGATCTGGAATGGCGGCGCGCTTCCGCTATCGATGATGCGGCCGAAGCCCAGGATGCGCCGTCGGCCGAGGACGCCGTCTGGGCCAAGCTGAAACTGGAAAAGGTTGTCGCCGCGATCAACCGGATGCCGCCCAAGGCCGCGGAGGCCTTCCGTCTGCACAAGATGGCCGGGCTCAGCCAGGCCGAGGTGGCCGAGCGGATGGGCGTCTCGCGCAGCGCGGTCGAAAAATACGTTTCCGCCTCGCTGAAGGAACTGCTGCTGCGGGTCGGTTGGCCATGACGACTGTTTTTCGCCATTTTTCATTGAGGATGCGGCGCGACCGCGTCGTCTCTCCCACAAAGCCCGCTCGGGCCCGGACCGGATCATGACCCAGGACGCTGTCATCAAGGACGAGGAGATCGCCGCCCAGGCCGCCGCCTGGGTCGTGCGTCTGCGCGCCGATGACGTGACGATTGCGGACATCGACGCGGCGACGGCCTGGCTCGATCAAGATCCGGCCCATCGGCGCGCCTTCGACGAGGCCGAGGGGCTTTGGGCGGCCTCGGATGTCCTAGACGACCGTTCCGACGTTCAGCCGGCGCCAGTCATCGACCTGTCGGCGCATCGCGAGCGGCGCAAGGGACCGGGGCTGCGATGGATGGTGGCGGTCCCGGCGATGGCTGCGGCTCTCGCCGCGGCGATCTTCCTAGGCCCGATGCTGCAAACCGCGCCCACCGTGGTCTACAGCACCGCGCCCGGCGAAACGCGGACGGTGACCTTGGACGACGGATCGCGGCTTCAGATCAACGGCGGCTCGACCCTGTCGGTGAAGATGGAGCGAGGACGGCGTCTGGTGCATATGGATCAGGCCGAGGCGACCTTCGATGTCGCGCATGACGCCGGCCGACCCTTCCTGATCGATGTCGGCGAAAGCCAGGTGCGCGTGGTCGGCACGGCGTTCAACATCCGAAGATCCGCCGATGACACCCAGGTGGCGGTGCTGCGGGGCGTTGTCGAGGTCAGCGACCTGAAACAGCCCGCGCGGCGGGTGCGTCTGACGGTCGGTCAGTCGGTCCAGCGCGACGACGCTGACGACCGCATGACCGTGGCCCCCGTCGATGTCCGCACCGCCGCCGCCTGGACGCAGGGCCGACGAGCCTATGACGATCGGCCGCTGCGCGAGATCGCCGCTGACCTCAGCCGCGCCTTCGCTACACCGGTGACCGTGGCGCCGAACGCGGCGAACCTGCGCTTCTCCGGCACGCTGGTTCTTGATGACGAAGCGGCGGTGATCGGCCGGCTGGAACGGTTCCTGCCGATCAAGGCCACTCGCGGGCCGCAAGGGGTTCGTCTAGAACGGCACTGAACCTGCTTCGGACGTCTCCTTTTGGTACGAGCCTTCCTCTGCGCCCTGGTCGTCGTTTGCGGCGTGACCACGCCGTCGATCGGCATGGCCCAAGGGCGTTCGTCGCTTCAGGTATCGGTCCCGCCTCAGCCCTTGCGGACGGCCGTTCTCGACTTCGGCCTGCAGGCGGGCGTCAGCATCGACGCCGCCGGAACCGAGCGATGCGGCCCAACGCGCGGGGTGAGAGGCCGACTTTCCGTCGACGCCGCCTTGTCCAGATTGATGCTGGGCACGCACTGCGTCGCGACCCGCGTCGGCGACGGCGCCTACAGGATCGTGCGGGTGGCCGCCGCGCCGCCAGTCGTCGCGCGGACAATCTCGGCGCCGCCCGCGTCCGTGACCCCGACGACGCTGGATGAAGTCGTGGTGACGGCGTCACGCACGGACAATCTGCTGCTGTCGCGCGCCCCCTACGGCCTGTCGTCGCTGGACGGGGTGACGCTGGAACGGGCCGGGGTCAGCGACCTCGACGGCGTCTCTGCGCGCGTGTCGGGCCTGACGGTCACAAATCTGGGGCCGGGGCGCGACAAGCTCTTCATTCGAGGCCTGGCGGACGGACCCGTTGCGGGACAGGCGCAAAGCCTGATCGGGCTCTATCTCGACGATGTGCGCCTGACCTACGACGCGCCCGACCCGGCGTTGCGTCTGGCCGACATCGAACGGGTCGAGGTTCTGCGCGGGCCGCAGGGGGCGCTGTACGGCGCCGGTTCGATGGGCGGCGTCGTCCAGATGGTCAGCCGCGCGCCGGACCTGAACGGCGTCTATGGACGCGTGACGGCGGAGGGGGCGCTGACGGCCGGCGGCGCGCCGGGCGACGCCGTCGAGTTGATGATCAACGCCCCGATCCTGCGTGATCGCCTGGCGGTCCGGGTCGTCGGCTATGACGAGACGGTCGGGGGCTACGTCGATGATCAGGCCCTCGGACTGAGCAATACCGGCGGCATGCATCGGCAGGGGCTGAGGGCGGCGGCGCTGCTGCGTCTGACCCCCGGCTGGACCTTGAAGACGGGCTTCCTGGCCCAGACCATCGACGTCGACGACAGCCAGTACGCCAACCTGGGTGCCGACCAACCCTATGCGCGTCGTCGCAGCCTGACGGAGCCCAGCCGAAACGATTTCGACGGCGTCTGGGCCTCGGTGGACGGGGATCTGGGCTGGGCGCGGCTGCGGGCCTCGTCCAGCGTTCAGTCGCACGGCCTCGATGCGCGCTACGATGCGACGCCTGCGGCGGGATTGTTCGGGCTTACGGGAACAGCGGCGCTGGACCAGGCCGACGACCTGTCGGCTTCGGTGCATGAGGTGCGGTTGAACGGCGACTTCGGCGCGCGACTGAAGTGGAGCGCCGGGCTGTTCTTCTCGGAATATACCCACACCCGCACCGTAGGAATCTCGGACGGGCAGGGCGGGCCGGGGGTCTATCGACAGCACAGGCGCGACCATGTGGACGAGGCCGCCCTGTTCGGCGACGCCGCCTATGCGCTGACCGACCGCCTGAAGATCACCGCCGGCGCGCGCCTGTTCCGCATCGGGGTCGAGCATCGCAGCGAAACCGACGGCGATCCGACGCAGGTGTCTGGAGAAGACGCCCTGGTCGATATCACCCCGCGTCTGGTGATCGAATATGATCGCGGAGCCTTCGTCTTCTACGCCCTGGCGACCGAGGGCTATCGCGGGCCGGGCTTCAACGCGGGCGCCGTGCCGGGCGGCGATCAGCAGCCCGCGCGACGGGTGAAGCCGGACGAGATCGTCGCCGGCGAGGCGGGCGCGCGCTTCACCCTGTTCGAAGGGCGACTGCGCGGGCGAAGCGCGGTCTTCGTCGCCGATTGGCGCAACATCCAGTCGGACCGGTTCGACGCCCGGGGCTTGCCGTTCACCGCCAATCTGGGCGACGGTCGCAATCGCGGCATCGAGGGCGAGGTCGAATGGCGCGACGGGCCATGGACGCTTGATGCGCATGCCGTCGTCAACGATCCCGAGTTGACCCGACCCGATCCCGGTTTCGCGCTGGGGACTGATACGCGCCTGCCGGCGGTCGCCGATTTCAGCGTGCAGAGCGGCGTCGTGCACGAGGCCCATCTGGCGCGTGCGACGGTGCGATCCGAGCTTCGTCTGGGCTATGTCGGCCCGACCGATATCGCCCTGTCGCCGACCTCCACCGGCGCCTCGGCCGGCTATCTGACCAGTTCGCTGGGCGTCGGCGTCGAGATCGATCGCTGGGCGATCAGGGCGTCGGTGGACAATCTGTTCAACCGCAGCGACGACACCTTCACCTTCGGCAATCCCTTCTACGCCTCGGGCGACATCAGCACGCCGCAACGACCGCTCACCGCGCGCCTGGCCCTGACCGCGCGGTTCTGATCAGGCGGCGATGTGGAACAGGCGGCCTACGCCTGCGGTGATGGCCATGGCGAGCGCGCCCCAGAAAACCACGCGCAAAACCGATCGTCCGATCGGCGCGCCGCCTGCGCGAGCGCCCAGGGCGCCCAGCACGGCCAGACCCAGCAGGGCGGAAG
>Ga0308156_1004234_pt1 | contig 10127 bp, 7 predicted proteins | sample PhyAR2_FD_201041 | JGI IMG/M metagenome (GOLD analysis project Ga0308156, IMG submission 201041) | Phyllosphere microbial communities from UC Gill Tract Community Farm, Albany, California, United States - DLSL A.R2 | ecosystem: Host-associated > Plants > Phyllosphere > Unclassified | place: USA... | reverse complement strand
TGTCACCACGTCGAAGACCGTGACGTGCGGCTCGGCGACGTCGGCGCTCGACCCAGACGGCTGCGACGACGGACCTGCCGACCCCTGGGACTGACGACCGCTGCTGATGCTCACCCGACGATTCTCGCCCGCAACGGTGGTCAGGCCAAACGCGCGCGCCGGGTGAGGCCTGCCGATCTCACCCGGTCTGGCCGGCATGCTGGACGAGGCGTGCCCGCACGGCGGCCAGGACGTCCGGGGTGACGCCTGCTGCCTCGGCGTACGCCTCGAGGGAGCCGTAGGTGTCCTCGACGGCGTCGAGGGCGGTCTGCAGGTACGAGGGGCGGACTGTCGTGAACGCTGCCCAGAACGCCGGGGGCACCCCGGGGACGTCGGGGAGCGTGGCCGCGAGCGTCGGGGCTGACGACGCCGACCTCAGGTACTCCTCGAGGACGTCGTCCCGCGAGACCCCGCAGAGCAGCTGGACGACGGCGACGACCCAGCCCGTGCGGTCCTTGCCTGCCGAGCAGTGCACCAGGACGGCTCCGGGCTCGGAGGCGAGGACCTCGAAGGCTCCCGCGACGGCCTCGAGCGCGGCAGGATCTTCGGCGAAGCCTGCGTAGAGGCGGTGCATGAGGTTCTCCCCTGCCGCAGCGGGGTCGTCGCTGCTCGCGAGGCGCGCGAGCATCTCGCGCGGGTCGGCCGGAGCACCCTGGGCCCCGGCGCCCTCGGGCTCGGCGTGCGAGCGCCCGAGGTCTCCGAAGGGCAGCCGGACCTGGCGGGTCCCGGCAGGCAGCACGTCGGCCCCGTCGCGCTCGACCTCGTGGTCGCCCCGCAGGTCCAGGACCGCGGAGACACCGAGGCGCTCGAGCGTCGCGACACCCTCGGGGGCGAGAGTGCTGAGCGAGGCAGAGCGGAGCAGCACCCCGGCGCGCAGCACCTGCCCTGGTCCTGCGTCACCTGCGGAGCTGCCGGCGCTGCTTCCCCCAGGCTCGCCAGGTGCGGACGGACGACCTACGTCACGGGCGTTCCACGTCCCTGCGAGGTCGAGCACCGGGTGGTCGTGCGTCACGGTTCCTGCGGTCGGGATCGCGCTCGCCTGTGCTGCCTGGTCCATGCGTCTGCCTCTCGTCGGCCGGTCGGTCGTCCCGAGACCACCCTGGCACGCTCCGGGCACTCGCGAGCGGTGAGAGCCGACGACCACGGGGCTGGGCCTCGCCGTCCAGGTGCACCCACGGGGCGTCCCAGGAGCCGAGCCGCCCGACCGGGTGCTCCGAGACAGGTGCCGCGCGCACGACGACCGAGGCGCACCTGCGCAGGCATGCACCGCGGCACCTGCGCGGGCACGCACCGGTGGCGGGGACCCAGGTGCTCGTGGGGCCCCGCCACCGGTGGTCGAGCTGCGTCCGCAGCCCGACCCTCACCGCTCCGGCACGCCGCCGGCCGCTACAGCCTCCCGTCCCGCGTCAGCCCGTCACGCCTGCGGCGGCTCCCGACGAGCATCGCCCCCAGGGCGAGCAGACCGGTGCCCAGCAGGGCCGCCGCGCCGATCTCGGCCCCGGTGCGAGGCAGGTACGACGGTGAGGAGACGACGCCTCGACCACCGCGGGGCACCGCGCCGGACGCCGGGGCCACCGTGGGCGGGTCGACGGCCGGTGGGTTGGCGTCGCAGTCCGGGGTCGCCGGCGGGTAGACGAGGGTCGACCCTGTCGACGGGTTCACCCGGACCTCCACGACGGTCTCGCCGCGCAGCTCGTAGAACGGTGCTGCAGGGTCGAGGAACCATGTGCCGTCTGCCCTCTGCGTCCAGCCGGGCCAGGCGACGGGATCACCGTCGGCGTCGACAGCGGCACCGGGCCATAGCTGTTCGCCCGTGATGATGTCGCCCTGGACCCAGCCGTCGGGCAGCGTGACCCGGTCGACCTGCGAGGCGCCGTCGGCGAGGAGCGCCGCGGTGTCGGCGGCGCCGATCGTCATGTCCCGGGCCTCGTAGGCCGCTGCGGTCCACCAGATCAAGGCGACGACAGGGTCTCCCCCGACGTTCGACGGCGTGACCTCGTACGAGACGTACGGCGTGTCGTTCACGCAGACCGCGAGCGCCGTGACGGCCACGGACTTCACGGGGACCGTGTCGGTCGCGCAGTTGTCTGCGAGGTCGGCGTCGAGCCCTGCCGAGGAGACGCAGGCGGTGTTGACGATGTCGTCGTGGGCGCCGCCCGGGACGGCCCGCGGGACGTCACCGACCAGGACCGCGTAGGTGAAGGTCGCGACCTCCCCGGCGGCGAGGTCGCCGTCGGAGCTGGCTGTGAGCAGCCCGTCGACGATCTGCGCCGTCCAGCCTGCGGGTACGACCAGCGTGCCCTCGACATAGTCGACCGAGTCCGGCAGCGGGTCGGTGACGACCACGTCGGCGGCGGGGTCGACGCCGACGTTCGTGACCTCGACCGTGTAGTCCAGGCGCTGGCCCGAGCCGGAGTCGACGGCGTCGTCGACCACAGCCGCGTGGGTCTTGGCGACCGACAGGTCGACCTCCCCCGTCGGGTGGTCTGTCTCGCAGCCGTTCTCGACGAGGGCCTGGACGGCTCCCGCCAGGAAGGTCGCGGCGGCGAGCTCACGTCCCACGGGCGGCAGCTCGGCCGGGCAGCGCCCACCGGGAGTGCCGGCCGTCACGACGTTGTGGAGCGTCCCCGCGGTCTCGACCTCGGAGACGACGACCGCGTACTGCACGGTCGCCTCTGCGGCTCCGACGACGAGGTCGGGGAGCTGCCAGGTGAGCAGCCCGGTCTCCGGGTCGAGGGCGAGGCTCGGGTCGAGGGGCTCGACGAGCGTCGCGTCGTCGAGCACGTCGGTGAGGTCGTCGACCGCTGTGGCTCCGAGGACGTCGACCTGCCCGTCGTTGACGGCGTGCAGGGTGTAGGTGACGGTCTGGCCCTCGGTGACGACGGTGCCGTCGGCGGGGTCGCTCGTCTTGGACAGCAGCCACGAGGGCGGCGGGGGGACGTCGTCGTTGACGAAGACGCAGGTCACCGAGTCGAGCGCAGCCAGGCTGACCGAGGTCGCGGGGACGAAGGTGGCCCCGGGGCCTGTGCTGCACTCGAGGGAGGCGAGCGCGTACCCCTCGGGTCCGGACTCGGTGAGGTCGTAGACGGTCCCGGGTCGGACCTGGACCGTCACACCCTCGGTCGAGCCGGTGACGCTCTCGGCGACGACGTCGTCAGGGACGTCGCCCGTGGGGGTCGCTGTGAGCGTCCAGTCGGCGGGCTCGGCGGTCCCGGTGTCGTCGTTGACGACCTCCTTGACCAGGGTGAGCGTCGCCGACTGGTTCACCGAGGTGCACCGGACCCGGAACCCGAGCGGGACGGTGACACCGCCGTTGATCCCGTCGTTGAAGCCTGGGACCACTGTGCCGTCTTCGGTGACCTGCTCGCACTGCCACGACCCTGTCGAGGGTGGGACGAGCACGGCGCCGGGCCGGATCGTCTGCACGTAGCGTCCGTCTCCGGACTCCACGAGCGGGTAGCGCACGCCCGGGGTGACCAGGGCTGTCGCGCCGGGAGTTCCCGTCGCACCGGACGGGCCGGGGAGGGACCCGTCCGGTGCGACGGCGTCTAGGGCCCAGTCGGTGGGCTGAGCCGGTCCGCCGGCCACCTGCTTGACGAGCGTGAGCTCTGCCTCGCAGGTGACGGTGTTGGTGACCGTGAGGCGGTTGCCGTCTCCGGCCTCGAGGGTGATCGTCGACGGGACGGGGAGGTCGACCGTCTGGCCGTCCTGCTCGGTGATCCGCGAGCCGGTGACCTCGCAGAGGTCGCGACCGGTGATCGCGGTGGTCTCGGCGACCTCGACCTGCGCCCCCTCGACGAAGCCGTCGCGCGGGGAGGACCAGGGCTGCGGGGTCTGGTCGACCGTGAGCTGCGCGGCGAGGCCGATCGGCTGGTTGCCCTCGGTGTAGGTGGTCCCGTTGACCACCCACTCCTTGTCGACGGTCAGGCTCGCCTGAGGCTGCGGTGCCCTGTTGTAGACGGTGCAGGTGATCGCGGCCGTCGCCGGTGCGTCGACGCTGAAGCCGAGCGCGTCGTCGGGGTCGTTGGTGACTTCGACGGGGTCGCCCGTGGCGATGTCCGTGCACACAGCCCGTTTCGAGGCCTGCGTGACGAGGGTGAAGCCGTCCTTCTGCTGCTCGGTCACGGTGACCGTCGCCGTCGACGACCCGCCCGCGTACTCGAGCGGGAAGTTCACGGCCCCCGTCCCGGAGACCGTGGTGCCCGACTGCTCGGACGGTGTGACACCGGGGCTCGAGGTGCTCGCCTCGAAGGTCCAGCCGCCCGAGGGAGTGGCCCCGGTGACGGTCTCGCCTGTTGTGGACGACGGGACGACCTGCTTGACGACGCTCACCGACCCGTTGCACGTGCCGAGCGCGAGGTCGCGCAGGGCCTCGCCCGCCTCGGCGTAGTCGTCGGTCTGGTAGTAGTCCGACCCGGCGGCAGGACCGGAGATCGCGCGCAGGTTGTCGGGGGCGCCGCCGAGCCCGTCGCCGACACCGACGGCGATGACCCGGGTGCCCTCGGCCTTGACGGCGTTGGCGGAGAAGATGCCGTTCTCGACCTCGCGGAAGCGGGTGAGGTCGCCCGGCCCCTCGTGGGCCGCGTACACCGTGGGGTTCCCGTCGGTGAGGACCACCGCGACGTCGAAGGCCGTCGACGAGGCCGCCACCTGGTAGAGGCCACGGTCCCAGTTGGTGTCAAAACCTGCGGTGTAGCTCGCGATGCGGTTCTTGACGGTCTGCGCACCCGCGGGGGTCGAGACCGGGGTCAGCCCGAGGTTCGCGCCTGTCGCCGCCGGGGCGTTGTCGGCGAAGGTGAAGAGGGCGACCGAGCTCGGCGTCCCCGTGAGCGAGTCGACGAAGGTCGAGGCTGCGCCGCGCATCTCGGTGATGTACCGGCCGACGGACCCGGAGAGGTCGACGACCAGCGCGACACGCAGCCCGCACTGGGCCGGGAGACCCGGGTCGGCGAGGGAGCTCTGCCAGATGCCGCCCGAGGCCGTGAACCCGCGTCCCGAGCTCACCATGAAGTCGGTGGTCGAGGTGTAGGTGGTGCCGCCGCGGAGCTGGAGGCCTGTGCGGAACTGGTAGGTCTGCGACGTCGTGTCGCCGCCGACAGCCAGAGTCGCGTTCGCGAAGTAGCCGCTCGGTGCGGCGCCGGCCTGCTTGACCCAGAACCTGGCGTCGCGGTTCACGCCGCCGTCACCGGTCTCGGGGACGACAAAGCTGCAGTCGCCGGTCGCGTCAGAGACGCAGGTCGCCCACGGCTCGAGCCTCGGGGTCGTCGCGCCAGCGGTCCCCCCGTCGAAGAGCTGGAGCGTCACGCCGGCGAGCGGGGACACCTGGGTCAGGGTCGTGCGGATGCCGCCGACCTTGACGGTCACGACCGACTGGGTGGTCGTGGGGTCGGGCACCACGGCAGGGACGACCTCGTCGTCGGCCACTGCCGCGGCGTCTGGGACGCCGGGCTGCGAGGCAGCCGAGCGGGACTGGGGCGCAGGAGCCGGGGACGTCGGTGTCGCGGGCTCGTCGGTCGCCGGGTCAGGGACCGTCGGCTCAGGCGTGGTGGGTCCGGGGGCTGCCGGTCCGACAGGCACCGGGTCGACGGGTGCGGGCTCGACAGGTGCGGGCTCGACAGGTGCGGGCTCGACAGCCGGCGGTGCGGGGTCGACAGGGTCTGGAGGTGCGGGTTCCTCCACGACCGGCGGCACAGGCTCCGGCTCGACGACAGGAGCCGGGTCCGGCACCGTCATCTGCGCGGGGTCGACCGCAGCGAGGTCGTCGGGGCTCGGAGAGCTCGCGGCGGTGCGAGCGGTCTCGACGAGCTCTTCGGACGCCGCCGCAGGTGCCGGGGGGAGAGCAGCGCCGCTCACCACACCCCCGAGCACGAGCGACGGGACCACGACGACGGCGAAGCGTGCTCTGCCGGCGAGGGACCGTAGTCCTCCCCCGGCCAGACTTCCTGCTCTTCTCTTCATGATCGACCTTCCAGCGACAGTGACTCCGAGACGTCTTGCCTGTCGCCGACGCTAGGCCCGGGAGACCGTCGACCAGCGGGGAGATCGCTCAACCACCCCGCCCCTCACCCGGATTGCACCCGCTCGGTCCGGACCGTGACCTGGCGCTCGCCCGTCGTCCACCCCGGTCGTCACCCGTCGCGGGCAGGCCGCCTCACCCCGAGCCGGGCGCAGACCACCCGCCGCTCGGTCGAGGGTCACCCCAGGCCCACCCGTGGCTCACCCCGGCACATCCAGGGGGCACCCCGGTGTCACCCCGGCGGGACAGCGGGCCTCACGGGACGGGTGGGAGACCGTGCGGGAGTGGAGGTCTCCCCGACCGCGCGGCTGTGGCCCGGTCAAGGGAGACGGGGTGGCGGGGGTGGGGACGGGAGGACGAACCCTCGCGCGCGGCGGCTGCTGCGTCAGGCGTCGAAGCCGTCGTCGGGTCGCTCGTCGACCGGGAACGACGCCCAGATGTGCTTGGTCTCGTCCCCCGAGTACCAGCCGACCCGGGCCGCGAGCATGTCGGTGAGGACCAGCCCGAAGCCCCCCTCCCCAGCGCCTCGCCCGCGAGCGATGGCCGGGATGCTGACAGGGTCGTGGTCCATCACGTCGAGGACGTAGACGCCGTCGCTCAGCAGCCTGACGACCGTCGGCGGACGACCGTGCTTGATCGCGTTCGTCGCGAGCTCGCTGCAGACCAGGACCATGCCCTCCGTCAGCTCGCCGTGCGCGGCCGCGTGCTCGGGGTGGGACTCGAGGAGCGCCTGCGACAGCTCTCGCCGGAGCCTGCCGAGCTCTGTGACCGAGTCGAGCGTCCAGGTCTGGACGGTCTCGAGGTGCTGCGGCAGCGGGGCGAGCGGGATCGACGGCATGCACTCTCCAGGGTCTGACGAACCCTGCGCGTCGGGCGTGGAGCGCTCGGACAGGACCTCGGGGCGCCGCGCAAGCGTGGACGTGGGCCGAGGGCGGAACCCGCTCGAGGGCCCGAGCGGGTCGGCTGGCGGTGTCTCGTCGGCACGAGGCGTGGCACCGCGCACGAAGACCTCGGCTCTCGCCGAGATCGCCTCGCGCTCGCCCCGCCGCCGTCGGCGAGGTCTGCGCGTCCGTCCTCGTGAGCTAGGCGACCTCCGCGGTCGGTCACCTTGAGACATCGTCCGACGAGATCGTCACCCTCGCACGCCGGGTACCTGTGCACAGCCGGGGAGTCGAGCTCACGCACGGCTGGCGACGGACGGCCGCACCCGACCCACCCGACGACCTGGTGCCCCCGACAGGACTCGAACCTGCGACCTAGAGATTAGAAGGCTCTTGCTCTATCCACTGAGCTACGGAGGCACGTCGATCCTATGCGAGACCTGCGGCGTCGAGCACGTGGCGAGGGCACGCGGTCGCTGCACGGCGCCGACAGGTGCCGACAGGGTGGGTGGACGGCCCCCGCCGGGGCCTCGACCACACCCTCGCCCTGAGAGGATGTGTGCATGACGCAGCCCTCCCCCGCACCGACCGACCCGCCCGCCGAGCAGGACGACACCGTCGAAATCTGGACCGACGGCGCGTGCAAGGGCAACCCGGGCGTCGGCGGCTGGGGCGCGTGGCTCAAGGCCGGCGGGCACGAGCGCGAGCTCTTCGGCGGCGAGGCCGTGACCACCAACAACCGGATGGAGCTCACGGCCGTCATCGAGGCGCTCCGAGCTCTCAAGAGGCCGTGCGTGGTCAACCTGCACGTCGACTCGACCTACGTGATGAACGGCATGTCGAAGTGGATCGCAGGCTGGAAGCGCAACGGCTGGCGCACCGGTGACAAGAAGCCCGTCAAGAACGTCGACCTCTGGCAGGCGCTCGACGAGCAGGTCGCACGGCACACCATCACGTGGACGTGGGTCAAGGGCCACTCGGGCGACGTCGGCAACGAGAAGGCCGACGAGCTCGCGAACCGCGGCGTCGACGAGGTCCGCGCTCGCGGCTGACGTCCTTGCACCACGCCCGGGCAGTAGGCTCGGGACGTGATCGAGATGAAGACCCCCGCCCAGATCGTCAAGATGCGTGAGGCCGGCCGCGTGGTCGCCCGCGCACTCCAGGCCATGCAGGACGCCGCAGCGGTCGGCGTGACGCTCAAGGAGATCGACAGCGTCGCCGCGCGCGTCCTCGCCGACGCCGGCGCGACCTCGCCCTTCCTCGACTACCACCCCGACTGGGCACCCGTCCCCTTCCCGGGGGTCATCTGCGCGTCCGTCAACGACGCGATCGTGCATGGGATCCCGACGGACTACGCCCTCCAGGACGGCGACCTCGTGAGCATCGACTTCGGGGCCGTCCTGGACGGCTGGTGCGGCGACTCCGCCCGCAGCTTCATCGTGGGGACACCGCGCGCCGAGGACCAGCGCCTGGTCGACGTCACCAAGGCCGCGCTCGACGCCGGCATCGCCGCAGCACAGGTGGGCAGCACGATCGGCGACATCGGCCACGCCGTGTCCAGGGTCGCCCGCAAGGCACGCTTCGGCAATCTCGAGGACCACGGCGGGCACGGCATCGGCACCGAGATGCACATGGACCCCTTCGTCCCCAACGAGGGCCGCCGCGGCAAGGGACTCAAGCTGACGCCCGGCCTCGTCATCGCGATCGAGCCGATGTTCATCGCCGACGGTCACGGAGACTACGTGCAGGACGACGACGGCTGGACGCTGCGCTCACCGCGCGGTGCACGCGCCGCCCACTGGGAGCACACCATCGCGATCACCGACGACGGGCCGATGATCCTCACTGCTCTCTGAGGAACGAACCGGGCGCCCGGGGCTCGCTAGGCCTCGAGGCGCCGTCCGGTGAGCACCCAGGCCGTCACGGCCCGGACCATCGAGGAGCGAGCCTTCCGGCCTCGTCTCCGCTCAGCCCCTCTCGACCCCTCCGACCGTCAGCGGTCGGAGGGGTCGTCTGCTGTCCTGGGGTCCTGCGGCCTCTGCCTGGCGGAAGGGGTGGGGCTCGCCGCGGTGGGCCCAGCGGCTCCGGAGCCGAGCCTGGCGTCCTCCTCGCGCGCCGCGAGCGTGATCTCCTCGCCGTGGGTCGCTCCGACCGACGCACCGCGCCAGCGGTCGATCCCGACGACCACCCCGAGGGTGACGACAGCCAGGCACACCCCCGCGAGCACGTCGGTGATGAAGTGGTAGCCGAGGTACAGCCGGCTCGCCGCGACCACCAGCACCACCACGACGCTCACGACAGACCACTCGACGAAGGCGCTCCGGGTGCGCGCCTCGCGCCACAGCAGGTACCCGCCGACGAGGACGAGGGTCGCCGCCCCTATCGTGTGGCCGGACGGGAAGGAGAAGGAAGACTCCACGCCCGGGACGGTCTGGAGCTCTCCCGAGGGTCGCGGACGAGCCACGAGCGCCTTGACCACGGTCGAGACGATCGTCGAGAAGACCATCGCGCCGACGAGCATCACCGGGTCGCGCCAGCGGTGCGTCCGCCAGCCCCAGATCCCGCAGCCGACGGCGACGATCACCGGCAGGACGTAGGGGCCGAAGACCGTGGTGATCGTCGTGAACACCGTGGTGAGCCAGCCTGTCCTGTGGTCCGCCAGCCACTCGAGCGCGGGCTGGTCGAGGCCTGCCAGGTCGTCGCGCTCGAGGACGGCGTCGAGCAGGACCGCGAAGCCCGACGCGCCGAGGATCACGAGCAGCAGCCCGGGCAGGAGCGCTGGGACGCGACGGGCGGTCTCTCGTGAGGGCATCAGCCGACACTACCCTCGCCCCGACGGCTCGGCAGCGGGAGGTGTGCGGGCGGTACGCGAGGTGTCTGCGGGAGGTCTGCAGCGGAAATAAGGGTGCGCGGCAGAGCAGCCAGGTGGTTGGCTCGTGCCACACCGCGGTGACGTCATGGGACCTCAGGAGTCGACACCTGAGCCCGCACACCTGACAGTCACGGAGCACCACACCATGCATCCCCTCAACCCCCACGGCGACCTCGCACTCTTCGAGCTCGAACGCCACCGGCTCGTGCAAGAGATCGCACGAGCCCGCCGAGCCCCGCACACCCGGTCTCTCGCAGCCCGGCTCTGGGCTCGGATCGCACACCTCCTCCACCGCGACGCGTGAGCGCCGCCACCGAGC
>Ga0308156_1004219_pt1 | contig 10154 bp, 4 predicted proteins | sample PhyAR2_FD_201041 | JGI IMG/M metagenome (GOLD analysis project Ga0308156, IMG submission 201041) | Phyllosphere microbial communities from UC Gill Tract Community Farm, Albany, California, United States - DLSL A.R2 | ecosystem: Host-associated > Plants > Phyllosphere > Unclassified | place: USA... | reverse complement strand
CGACGCAGGGCCTGCGTACCCGGGAGCGGAGACGTAGCGCAGCGTGGTGTCGTCGACGACCAGCTCGCCCTCGTCGGAGTTGGTCGCGGAGACCCTCTCGGCGTCGCGGACGCGCGCGGTCTTGCCAGTGCCGACCTGGACGAACTCGGCGAGGGAGATGACCAGCTCTTCGCCCGAGGCGACGCGCAGCTCGCGCGCCTTGGGCCGCAGGGTCGGCGGGAAGTCGCCGAGGGCGGGCACGACGATGAAGGCGTAGGCCCCCACGCCGTCGGCCTCAGGCCGGGTGTTCGTCAGCCTGTACGGGATGGTCTGCGTGCGGTCGGTGAGCGTGACGAGCACCTGCCCGTCGCCGATCACCTGCGCGACGCCCGAGTGAGACGAGGGGATCGAGACCTCGAGGTCGCTCAGCGGCCCGGAGGGGTTCTCGGCGAGGGCGAGCACATCGACCTCGACGCTCGTCTTGTCGACCACCTCGATGGGGGCGACGGTCACGTCGCGTGCGATCGGGGCAGCGATCGGGGCGTCGTCGACGACGTGCAGGGTCAGGGTCGCCCGGGCTGTCGAGCCGAGCGTGTTGGTGACCGTGTAGACGATCGTCAGGGCGTCGACGGGCTCGGCCGGCGCGGTGACGACCACGCGGCGCTTGTCGACGTGGGCGTCGACACCCGGGGGTACCTCGAGCTCGGGGGCGAGCGTCAGCTCTCCGCCCGAGGGGTCCACGTCGTTGCGGAGCACCCGCACCTCGACGCGCTGCCCCGGGCGGACCGTGGCCTCGTCGTTGCGCGCCACGATCGGCTGGCCCTGCACGCTGCGCGGGGAGATCCCGACGCGGACCGTCGCCTGGGCCCGCTGCCCGGTCCAGTCCTCGACCGCGTACTGGAAGGTGTCGGTCCCGTAGGAGCCGGGGTACGCCTCGTACTCGAGATAGTCAGCGCCCACGGCCACGACACGGCCGAGGCTCGGCACTGAGTCTCCCTGACCGAGCAGCGTGACGCCGTCGCCGTCGGGGTCGATGCCTGTCAGCGGCACCGGGATGCGCACGGTCTCGCCGTCGAAGGTGCGTGCCGTGAGCGCGCGAGGCCGCGGGGCGGCCTTGGTCTCGGGGTCGGAGGCGTGGACCGAGATCGACAGCCTCGCCGTGGTGACGTTGCCACCGGCGTCCTGGACGCTGTACGTGGTCTCGACGGTCCCGGTCTCCCCCGAGGCCTGGAAGCGCAGCACGTCACCCGAGGCGAAGAGCAGGCCCTTCTCGGCCGGCAGGGTCTCGAGGAGGTCCGGGACGATGCTCATCTCGTCGCCGTCAGGGTCGACCGCGCTGTCGAGCACAGGGACCGTCACCACACCTGTGGTCCGGACCGTCGCCTCGAGGTCCTGGAGGACGGGCGGGTGGTCGAGGCCGCTCGGCTGGACAGGCTGGACGAGGATCTCCCCGGCGACCTCTTCGAAGCCGTTCGACACCCTGTACTCGAGGGTCTCGGGCGCGTCGAGGTCGCGCTGGGAGCTGATGCGCACGTACCTGTGGTCGACGACCACGGCCTGCAGGGCCGAGCCCTCCGCGGCGGACACCGCCGTCACGACGAGGACGCCGCCAGCCGGGTCGACGTCGTTGGCCAGGGGGTCGACGAGCACCTCGCCGCCCCGCGGCAGCGGTGCGAGGTCGCGCACGGCGACGGGCCGCTGCGGTGCGGTCGACGGCTCGACGACGTCCACCCGGACGAGGCCCTGGGCCTGCTGCGGCGAGGCGACGACTGTGAACGGCACGTAGTAGGTGGCGGCGTTGGTCGCGATGAAGGTGAAGGATCCGTCGTCGAGGTTCGGCAAGACCGTGGTCCCGGCAGGCTCGTCGACGCTCGCGAGGCGGGCGGGCTCCCTGGAGAGGCTGTGGACGGACTCGAGGACGTCGACGTCGACGTCCTTGCCGGCCTCGGTCACCACGTGGATCGGGTCGATCTTCGGCGGGAGCGACCCCGTCGCGCGGACGTCGACGGCCACCTGGCCGGTGGTCTGCTCGATGCCGTCGCTCACCACGAGGGTGACGGTCTGGCGGCCGAGGGTCTCCCCCTCGGCCGTGACGGTGAGCATGCCGTTCTGGCGGGCGCGGACCGTCGCGGTCCCGTCAGTCACGGCGTCGAGCAGCACGAGCTCGTCGCCGTCCGGGTCGACGAAGTTCGCGAGGGCGTCGACGTCGACGGTCGCGCCCTGCTCGACCTCGACCGATCCTGTGCGCAGCTCGAGCGGGGCCGAGTTGCTGTCGGGGTCGGAGGCGCGCAGCGTGACCGTCGCGGTCGAGGGCGGGCTGTTCCCCCGTCCGTCCGAGATCGTGTAGGTGATGGTGGCGCTGCCCTGAGCCTGGGGTGACACCACGGCCTGCAGCGCACGACCGCCGTAGATCGTCTCGACTGTCGCGAAGCCGGCGTCCAGGGTGGTCGTGTCGATCTCGTCGATCGCGATGATGCCGCAGTCACCGGCGGTGTCGTTGTTGAGGACCTCGAGGATGGTCGAGCGCCCGGGGCGGACGGCGAGGTCGTCGTCCACCGCGCCCGGGGCCGCAGACTCCGGCGTGCACTCGGTGAGCTGCTGCTGGGTGGTCTCGACCTCGTCGGACTCGTCCTCGGTGTCCGTGGTGTCGTCGTCCTGCTCGATCTGGTCCCAGTTGGGCACCTGGACGCGCGGCATGTCGTCGGGCAGCCACAGGAGGCCCTGGAGCGTGTCGTTGAGGGCGACGACCGAGCGGTTCACGCGGAACACCGGGGTGCTCTGGGCTGTCATGCGCTCGAGGTCAATGAGGGTCGGCTCGTCGTCGCCGCACCTGACGAGATAGCTGCCCGTGGGGCTGGCCCACGCGCCGTAGAGGCAGCCGCCGAGCCGTACGGGGGCCGCAGGCGTGCCCTGCCCGGAGGTCGGGGTCACCGCGACGTCGCCGGACCGGAGGTCCACCTCGAGCAGGTGGGTGGTCGTCCCGACGGCGACCGACGTGCCCGAGGTCGAGGGCTGCTGGAGGACAGGGGCGGCGCCGTCGACCAGGTCGGTCGTCCAGCCGTCCCCGTGGAGCGTGCCGTCGGCGAGCATGACGAGAGTTCCGTCGACCGTGGTGACAGCCTCAGGCTCGACACCGGCCGCGCCCTCGAGGGTGCCGGCGTCGGTCACGGCGAGCGCGCCGTCGACCATCTCGCCCCGGTGGACAGTGCCGTCGGTCGGGTCGAGGGCCAGGACCAGGCCGTCTGGGTCGACCACGGCCATGCCGCCGTCACCCAGGTCGATGTCACCCGGGGTGTCGCTCGTGACCGAGGCGAGGGACGTCATGGTCCGCACCCACACCGAACCCTCGGGCGAGGTGATGGCCACGACACCCGCGCCCATCGCGATCTGCGACCCTGCGGGGACCTCGGCCTGGGTGGTCAGGGCCATGGTCGCGGGGTCGACCGTCGAGACCCTGCCGGGCTCGACGAGCAGGACGTCCTGCCCGGACTGCAGCACGTCGAAGGACGGGTCTGTCGCGACGAGCCCGCCGTTGAGCTCACGGACCGTCGCGTCGTAGCGGCCGAGCTTGAGCTCTGACCGGTTGGTCACCCACACGGCGCCGTCGTTGAGGTCGACCTCGGCGATCTTCACGCCGGGGTCGATCACGGCCATGATCGCGAGGACCGCCGGGACCGTGACCCCGGCGACGACGGCCGAGGTCGACCGGACCCTCTCGGCGCGCGTGGTGCCACGACCGAGCCTCATCGGGAGCACTCCTGCACGGGCATCGTCGAGGCGCGCCCGTCCTGGCGGACGATGGACACCTCGATGCAGACCACGCCCGTGGTCTCGTCGAGGGGGACCTCGACCTGGGTGACGGTGGTGCGGCGTGCGTCGCCCTGACCGTCGACGGCGACCTCGCGCCACACGTAGGAGTCGCCGTCCTTCTCGTCGGGGTTCTCCCAGGTGAACAGCGCAGAGCCGTCCCCCTGGTCGACGCCGGTCAGCTTGGCCGGACCGGGGACCGTGGCCTCCTCGACGGAGGTCGGGGTGGACGTGGGGTCGTCGCCGGCCTGGGGGTTCTCGTCGGCCCCGCGGCCGAGGGTGAGCACCCCGACGACCACGAGCGCGGCGACGACCAGGGCGCCGGCGCCGACGAGCCACCCGCGGTGCGGGCCGCGACGTCCGGGCTCCTCGTCGGAGGACGGCTTGCGGTAGTGCTGCGACCGGATCTCGGCCGGGGTCGGCGAGAAGGCCGTGGCCGCCGGCCTGAAGGGGGCCTGGGGCAGACCGAGCGGACCCTGCTGGCTGAGCGGGGCCTGCGGACCGCGCGGGAGCGGCAGGTGCTGCTGGCCCGGCGGCGGGTAGCCCGGTGCAGCGATCGGCGCGCCAGGCTGGCCGGCATAGCCTGCCGGGGCGTGCCCCGCCGGGGCGCTCCCCTGGTACCACGGTGCCGCTGGCCCGTCCCCGGGCTGGCCGGGACTGTCGGGCTGCGGGGCGCCCTGGGGCGCACCTGCGTAGCCGGCGGGAGCCTGCTGGTGCGGGTACGGCTGCTGAGGCTGCGACGGGCTCGACGGGTAGGAGGAGTACGACGGGGACGAGGGGTACGACGGGTACAGCGAGTCGTCGTACTGAGGCGCTGCGTGCGGCTGCTGCCCCGGCGAGCCTGCGGGGTGCTGCTGCGCGGCGTCCTGCGCGGGGCCGCGTGACGCGTCGCCACGGCGGGCAGCCGTGCCGCCCGTCGTCGTGCGCACACCGTCGGTCGAGCCCCAGGACCGCGCGTCGCGGCCCGGCTCGGGGACGGCAGTCTGCGCGGTGATCGTCGTGATGGGTCGCAGACGCGTCGCGTCCTCGTCGAAGGCGCGCGGGGTCTCGTCGGCCGGTGGCGGTGGTGGAGCCTGCGTGCGTCGAGCGGCACGGGCCTGCGCCCGGGTCGAGGGCGCAGGGGCGCCCTGCGACGCGAAGCTGCTGACACCGCCAGTGCCTCCAGCGCCACCTGTGCCACCGTCGGGGTCGATGCTCACGACGGGGCGCAGACGGGTCACCTGGTCGTCGCGCGAGCCGTCGCCGGGCGGTCCGCCGAGGTCACCACGGCTCGCCGAGGAGTCCGGGAGGATGTCCTGCGACAGGTCGATGCTCGTCACGGGCAGGTGCATGGACCGCTCGACCTGCTGGAGCGCGTGCGCGAGCGCGAGGGCGCTGAGGAACCGGCGGTCCGGGTCTTTGGCCATCGCGCGGGCGAGCACCGCCGAGAGGCCCGGCGGCACGTCTTCGCGGTCGATCGTGGGCAGCGGCGAGCGCTCGATCCGCGAGAGCAGGTCGGCCGGGCTGTTGCTGCGGCCGGGCACCTCGAAGGGCGAGCGCCCCACGAGCAGGGAGTAGATGGTCGCACCGAGGGAGTACACGTCGCCGCGGGCGTCGCCCGTCGGACGCTCGGCGAGCAGCTCGGGCGCAGCCCACGGGATCGACATCCCCGTCGCAGCGGCCGAGGAGCCGAGGGTCGAGGCGATGCCGAAGTCCGTCAGCGCCGGCCAGCCGAAGTCTGTCGCGAGGATGTTCGCGGGCTTGATGTCGCGGTGCAGGATCCCGAGGTGGTGGGCAGCCTCGACGGCCGACGCCACCCGGATGCCTGTGCGCAGCACCTCGGCGACGGTGAACCGCTCCATGCGGTAGCGCGTGCCGAGCCCGGGGCGGGAGCAGTACTCCATGACGAGGTACGGGCGACCGTCCGAGGCGATGTCCGCGTGGTACACGGTGACGATCGACGGGTGGTGGGACAGCTGGGCCATGACGTTGGCCTCGGCGAAGAAGGCCTCGCGGGCCTCCTGGTCGAGCGAGCCCGACAGCAGCACCTTGACGGCGACCGACCGGCGCGGGAGCTCCTGGCGGTACTCGAAGACGTCGGCGAAGCCGCCCATGCCGAGCAGGCGGACGAACTCGTAGCCCGGGATCTTCGGGGGGACCGAGGGCTGGCGGCGGGCGCTCACCTGTCACGCTCCAGCGTGAAGGTCACGCCGTCGCCCAGGTCCACGAGGGCGCCCGGGGCGATCGGGGTCGGCTCGCCCGAGCGCAGCCTGCGCGGTGGGTGGCCGGCCTCGGTGAGCAGCATGCCGTTGGTCGAGTTGAGGTCTGTCACCAGGACGTCTTCGCCGTCGGTGTGCACCTGGGCGTGGGTCCTCGAGATGTCCTGGTTCGGGCTCACCACGGTGACGAGCCTGGGCAGGTCGCGCGCTGCGACGCGCGAGACGACGGGCGCACGCCCGATGAGCACGGCGCGGTCGAGCGGCACGAGCAGCCCTGAGGACATCCGGATCTTGTGGACCCTCGGGACCGCGGGTACGGGGAAGGGCCCGGGGAGGGCGTCCGGCTCGCGGTTGTTCATCTGCCGACGGATCTCGACGAGGCTCGTCGAGAGCACCGTGCTGCCGTACCTGTCGTCGTCGTCGACGAGCGCAGAGACGTCAGGCCCCGTGAGCTCGAGAGCGACGGGCTCGGGCTCGGCGGCCGGGACCACGGTCATCTCGGCGAAGGTGGGGTCGACGAGCGCGGGGTCCAGGCCGCCCGGCGCAGGAGCGGCTTGCGCGGGTGCTGCTGGAGGCACCGGCACGGGGGTGGCCGACGGCACCGCCGGCACAGAGGTCGCGGGCGGGGGCGGCGGTGCCACCTCGTCCGCGCGCGCCACGAGGGGCGAGGCGGAGGTCGCCGACGTCGCGGGGACCACGACGGGCTCCGCGCGGCGCGCGGCGTCGTAGCCCCGGCGCGAGGACGCCGGGGCTGCGTCGGGGACCGACGACCTGTCGCGGAGCGGTGCCTGGGCGGCTGTCGCGCGGGCCCGGCGGGCGACGTACTCGCGGGCACGCTCGGCGTCGCGGACCGGGTCGGGGCTCGGCTGGGGTGCCGCCGGGGCTGTCGCCGCGTGGCTGGTCCGGGCACCGGCCACGGGCTCGTCGGTGACCAGGGCACGCCGGGCGGCGCGGCCCGGGACCGGGATGCTCGGGTCGAGGGGCTGCTCAGCGTCGAGGGCGTCCGCGTCGAGCCCGTCCTTGGTGGTCGTCTCGGAGGCAGCCGGCGCCCCGGCCGCGGGCTCGCGGACCGGCGGGACGGGTGAGGGTGCCTCGACGCCCGCACGCAGGCTGACCTCGACGCTCGACGCCCGCACGACGGCCGCGAGCGCGGGCATCCGGGGTCCACGACGCTCGGGGGCGACCTGGGCGGGGACGGCGACAGTCACGGCGCCGGCGTCGGCGACGTTGATCTCGGCCCAGGTGGCCACGTGCGCTGCGGAGTGCTCGTGGGTGCCGTCGGCGTCGGCCGTGAAGAGCCTGACGTCGCCGCGCAGGAACCCGCGCACGTGCCCGTCGACGACCGAGACGAGCGCGAAGGGCGGCAGTCCCACGAGGCCGCCGCGGGCGAGGACCGTGAGGCTGTGGGTGAGGTCGGAGCTCTCGCGGAGCGCGTCCCACACCTGGGTGAGGCGGTCTTCGTCGATGGTCGGCGGGAGCAGCGCGACGGCGCCGTCGGTGACCACGGCCACCCAGTCGCCGGGGGTGTAGACGGGGACGATCATCGCAGGCCTCCCGTGGCCGTGCGGGGTCCGCCGGTGCGGGGCAGGGTCGCGCCGTGCTTCTGCTCGTCCCACACGACGGCCGCGTGCTCGTCGCGGCTGACCGTCGTCTCGTGGTCGTTGGTGAGGTCGGTCGAGCCGAGGTGGTTCCAGACCGTGGCGACGTCGACGACGACGACGCTCACGTTGTCGCGGCCACCGGCCGCGAGCGCAGCCTCGACGAGGGACTCGGCGGCGGCCTGGGGGTCGGCCTCGGTCGAGAGGATGCGGTGCAGGGCGGCATCGTCGAGCTCGTCGGTCAGACCGTCGGAGCACACGAGGAGGCGGTCTTCGGGGGCGACGGGGATCAGCCAGTAGTCGGGCTCGAAGGAGGAGTCTGTCGCGAGGGCCCGGGTGACGACGTGGCGGTCGGCGTGGGTGACGGCCTCGTCCTCGGAGAGCCTGCCGGAGTCGAGGAGCTCCTGGACGACGGAGTGGTCGACGCTCACCTGCGCGAAGCCGTCGGTCGAGAGCCTGTAGACCCTCGAGTCGCCGATGTTGAAGACGAGCCAGTAGGGCGCGCCCTCGTGGGTGGCGACGGCGGCCCCGGCAACTGTCGCGCCGCCGCTGCGGTCGCCGAGGATGTCGTGCATGCGGGCGACGGCGCGCTCGAGGCAGTCCTGGACGTCCTCGATCGTCACGGAGGTGCGGCCCACGAGGACCGAGCACTCCTCGACGACCACGCGGCTGGCGACGTCACCGGCCTCGTGCCCGCCCATGCCGTCGGCGACGAGGAACACCGGGGGCAGGGCCAGCAGGGCGTCTTCGTTGAGGGTGCGCACGCGTCCGGTGTCGGTCGCGGTCCCCCAGGTGGTGTACACGGCAGCCATCTCAGTCCTGCTCGACAGCGTCGGCGACGAAGCCGAGGTCGCCGAAGGACACCGTGGCCCCCGCGGGGACGCGGACGGTCTGGGACTCGCCGCAGAGGATCTGCTGGGCGTCGGGGAGCGTGACGACGGTGCCGTTGGTCGAGCGGCGGTCCTGGACGAACAGCCCGCGGGCGTCCATGCCGACGAGCAGGTGGGTCTTGGAGACGGAGCGGCCCGGGTCGACGACCGAGACGAGGTCGGTGATGACCTCGCCAGGCTCGGCCTGCGGGCTGCGGCCGACGAGGGTCATGCCGCGCAGCCTGTGCTCGGTGCCGTCGGAGAAGCGCAGCACGATGTGGCCGTGCCCGGGGTGCACAGGGTGCCCCGGCTGCAGGGCTGGTCCGGCCTGCGCTCCCGGCGCACGTCGACCTGTCGGCTCGCTCACGGTCCAGTCCCTCCCGATGGTGGTACCGCTCCACCGGCCCTCCCCCTCGTGAGCGAGGCGGATCGGGCACAGGGCAGTCGTGCGAACTTTACCGTGCTGCGCAAGAGGCGACCAGGACGAACTTCTCCTTGTGGACGACGGGCCTCGCGGGAGGCGCCGACGGGGTGTCGGGTGCCTCCCGCGAGGGGGTTGCTGGACCTCTCGGCCGGCCTCAGGGGCGCAGGACGGCGCGCACGCAGCCGTCCTTCTTCTCCTTGAAGAGGTCGTAGGCCCGGGGGCCCTCGTCGAGCGGCAGGACGTGCGTGGCGAGGTGCTCGGTGAGGATCTCGCCACGCTCCATCCGTTCGAGCAGCATCGGGATGTAGCGCTGCCCGTGCATCTGCGCGCCGCGGACCGTCAGCCCCTTGTTCACCAGCGCCCCGGCAGGGAAGGAGTCGACCACGGCGGCGTAGACCCCGAGGACGAACACGCTCCCGCCCTTGCGGCACTGGTACACGGCGTCGCGCAGGGCCGAGGGGCGGTCGGTCTGGAGCCTGAGCATCTGCTTGGCCTTGTCGACCGCGCCGAGCACCCCGCCCCCGCTGGCCTCGGAGCCGACGGCCTCGATGCAGACGTCGGGTCCGCGCCCGGCTGTCGCCTCGAGCAGCACGCCGCCGACGTCCTGGGACGTCGGGTCGACGACCTCGACGCCCAGGTGCGTGGCGGCCATCTCCCGGCGCTCGGCGAGCGGGTCGATCACGAGCACGCGCTCGGCACCGAGGAGCTGGGCGGCCCGTGCGGCCATCTGGCCGACAGCACCTGCCCCCCACACCGCCACGACGTCGCCGGGTGCCACCCCGCCGAGGTTGGCGCCCATCCAGCCTGTCGGCACCGAGTCCGAGGCGAAGAGCGCCCGCTCGTAGGACACCCCGTCCGGGATGGTGAAGGCCCCGACGTCGGCGAAGGGCACCCGGACGTACTGGGCGTGCGAGCCCTGGTAGCCGCCCATGGCGTGGGAGTAGCCGAAGCAGCCCCCGGGAGCCTGCCCCCAGAGCGTCTCGGGGATCGCCGGGTTGCGGTTGCCGTTGTCGCACAGGGAGTACAGCTCGTGCCGGCAGTACCAGCAGCCGCCGCAGGCGATGAAGGAGCTGACCACCACCCTGTCCCCGACGCTGTGGCGACGGACCTCGGGGCCGACCTCGACCACCTCCCCCACGAACTCGTGCCCGAGCACGTCGCCCGAGCGCATGAAGGGGACGTACCCGCCGAGCAGGTGCAGGTCGGAGCCGCAGGTGACGGTCCGCTCGACCTTCACCACGATGTCGCGAGGATTCTCGACGTGGGCGTCGGGGACGTC
>Ga0308156_1004218_pt1 | contig 10154 bp, 11 predicted proteins | sample PhyAR2_FD_201041 | JGI IMG/M metagenome (GOLD analysis project Ga0308156, IMG submission 201041) | Phyllosphere microbial communities from UC Gill Tract Community Farm, Albany, California, United States - DLSL A.R2 | ecosystem: Host-associated > Plants > Phyllosphere > Unclassified | place: USA... | reverse complement strand
CAATATCCGCTCCTTCATGAGCAAAAGCAATTGCGACTGCTGCACCAATACCACTGTCTCCGCCTGTAATAATAGCTTTTTTTCCTTTTAGTTTATTAGCAGTTAAATAATTAGGATTTTCTATAAGTGGTTTAGGAGTTAGAGATTGGCTTTTGTCTTTTTGATGGTAATTCTCTTTAGGGGCTTTTAAATTTTTATTCATTTTTTCTCCTTGACTATAAAATGTATGAATACAAAATAATTGTTTTATTAATTTTTTCCTAAACCTGTAGTTTAGCCTTATGAGACAATTATACCATTGCTAAAATAAAGTAACAAAAATTAAAACCTATAAATTGTAGCATTTATAAAGATAGTACAGATATGATCCATTTTGAGGAATTAAAGATCGTTATCTTGCATATATTATATCAGGTAATGTTATGTAGACAATCTCTATAAATTAATTATTTTCAGCTTTATAAAAGAGACAGCCAACTTAAAATTTTTTGCTGATGATTATTATGATAAATAAAGTTTTAATATTTTTGTTAAGTTTTTCAAAAGTGGTATAAATGTGATTATAATATGATTCTTGCTCAAGAAGAGTATTTTCTTTTCACCATTTTGTTAATCCTTCCCAAGCAGATTGGTTGAACGAACGGTCTGTAATGCTGCTTGCATCAGTGATAATGGTACTTTTTACTTTTGCGTTAGAATGCTGTGAATTTCCGCTATTAGAATGGCAAGCTGAAAGGACTACTAATCCTGCTAGCAAAATTGTATAATTTACTAAAATATTTTTTTCATAGCAATTTATCTTACTTTGCATACTCTATTTTCCTTTTTTTGTACTCAAATCCATGTATACTACTAATTTCTTTTGAATAAAATATGATGAAATTTTATAAAAAATAGTAAATAAGCCATTCTAAAAAATAATTTGATACTATAAAAGTATATTTAAGAAGTATCTACAGAATTTTACAAAACAGCCAATCAGCTCATAACTGTTAAATTATGAGCTGATTTTGTGTTGTTCTATAAAAGATAGCGTTTGATAATAACATTTCTTTGCTTCTGATTTAGAATAGTCAAACTGGTATTCATGAGTAATTTCTTGCTTAGATTTATTAAAGAAAAGGCATTTTACTGGTACAGAAAGCTTTTCTAACTTGTCTTTGAATGCTATTCCCTGTTCTTGGAAAGAATAAGCATTTCCATCGGTAATATAGGTAGGTGGGAATTCATCTGTTAGATATTTAACCAAACTTGCTTGTTTTAACTGAGGACTCGTTTTCCAGTTCTTAGTTCCTAATTCAGACCAAGCTACAGTTCGTACAAAAAACTTCATAAAGTTGGAAGAAGATTTTGTATCTTTTATTTGTTCTAAATCTAAAGGCCCACAATAGGAAACTGTCGCTTTAATTGTTCCTGCTTCTAACAGCTGTGGCAAATGCAAAATTGCTCCGTATTGTTTATTTGTCTGAGTTAATGCATATTGAAGAGCAATCTGAGCACCGGCACTATCCCCGCCGAACATAATGTTACTAAGTTCAAACTTAGGAAAACTCTCTTTTTTTAAGGATTTTACCAATTCACTCACCTGGATTAACTGGTTCGGATATTTTGATTCAGGGGCTTTTTCATAGTTCATGGATACGATTGCTATCTGTGCGTCAGAAGATAACTTAGTGGCAAATTCTTTTACACCTGATTTATCACCCCCTACGTAACCTCCACCGTGGATCCAAATTAACACTGGAACATGTTGCATATTATTTTTAGGGAGATATAAATCGTAAGAGTTATTTTTGAAGTTTGAATTATAATGATGATTTAAAGTCACTTCAATATTAGGTTTTGCTTTATTAAAAGATTTATGATCACTTATTTTAATTTCAGAATTAAACATGTGTCTGATGAGCATTGCACCAGGTTTGGGAGAAATATAAAAGACAAAAGTCACTAATAAGAGAGCCACAAGTAACAGTCCAAGTAATCCTAAAATACATCTTAATACTATTTTTTTCATTTTCTTATTATACCATATCATTAAATATATAAAATAAAGTGATCAGAATTATCAAATGTCTGAAATAAGTAAGTTTTATAAATAATTAAATAAATTTGTGAAGCAAAGCGGTAAATCGTTTAACCACGTTTAGAAAGAGCTATGTTATCCACGTAACTCGCTTAATAATTATAAAAATGGTACAGAACCGTCAGATTTTCGTTTAGTGGAGATTGCTCAGTACTTTGGAATTTCATCAGATTATTTAATTGGCAGAACTAATGATCCATGTATAGACCATGTCTTCAACATTTAAGAGTTTAAGCGAAGAGGAAAAATTAGAGATTTTAAGTTTAGCTCAACAATGGTGGAAAATAAAAGAATTAAATAATAAATATAAATTTTAAGATATAAATGATGAAAAATACTACGAGAAGTTAACTGGTCTATCCACAAAATCTTTTTATTATAAATAAATATGTTGATGATGTTGACTTTGTATCGTTTATTTTGTATCATAATGATAGTTTAACTTGTGATGTTTGTAACTAGATATCAACTTATCATGAATTACGCGTTTCTCTTCCGGCGTAACAAAAACAAAGGGGCTTTTTAAATGAAAAAAAAGTTAAATTTATTTATAGTGGAGTTAAAGGAAACTTTTTCTATAAAAAAGATTTTTAAAGAACTATTTACATTACATTTACAAGAATACTTTCTACTATTCTTAATGATCATAGCGCAGGTTGCTACCTTTTTATTTATTAAAAATTCTTCGTTATTAACACTAATCTTGAGTATATCATCCATAATAAATTTGATATTAGTAGACAGAGGTAGAATCACTAATTTTTTTTGGGGAAGCATAACAACCATGGCATGGGTCATAATTGCGATTCGTACACATCTAATTGGAGATATTGTCAGTCAAACATTCTATCTGATTATGCAATTTATAGGTATCTATATTTGGGGGAAGAATCTTTCCGAAACAAATAAACCTGAGGTTCAATCCAAGAAATTATCAGTTCCTCAGAGTACTTTATATACAATTGGGACCACGCTGTTATATTTCATTATTGTCTTTATTTCAAAAAAATTAGGGGGTGTCCAGATATGGCTTGACTCAGCTTTATTGCCACTAGCAATTGTAGGACAATTTTTAATGACTTTTGGATATCGCAGTCAATGGATAGCTTGGAACATCATCAATATTATTAATATTGTTATTTGGTATAATCAATATTTAATAAATGGAAATTCCATGGCATTATCAATGTTGATACTCCAAATTGTGATGCTCTTTAACTCAATTTATGGATGGATTATATGGTTTAATAAGTCAAAAATTATAGTTCAATCTAAATAAAAATGTATCTAACAAATATTCAAGTTAAACAATTAAATTTGGAAAAAACTGCAAAAAGTAAAGAGTAAGTGCTCATGAGTTAGCACTTACTCTTTTAATTATTCTTATAATTATCCAATTTATACAATATTTACAGATTGGCAAATATATTTTTTTGTCACATAATTTAAAATACTCTCCCTGCTGTATTATTTAAATATTTTTTTATGGTTTTATTTTATCTTATATACTGAAAATTATTTCTAAATTTTTAGTATAAAATATATTTGACTAATAAAACTTTTTCTTTATTTATCATGAATTGGGGAGAAAAGTATTTTCAGGGATTGGTAGAGAATTTAAAGATAATTTTTGGAGTTCCGGGCTATGATGCAATTCTTTTAAGTCAATAGGATAAAGCGATAGCTTATACAAAATTTTGGCAACCATTTTATAACACGCTGATTTCTATCAGAAATACAAATATGCTAATTGAATCAGAATGAAAAAAGACAGGAGAGTAGAACACGGACAATATTTACTTAATTTACAACAAATATATGGGAAGATATAGAAGAGCGTGTTTTTACTCTTAAAGAAGCTTTTGATATAGCACAGGGGGAATTTAAAGTTTGGGAGGTTTGTTGATATGAATAACATTGGAGAACTTTTGCAAATAAAGCAGGTCATGATGGTTAATATTTCTGATAAGATTCTTACTATCCGTACCGATTGTGGAGAATAGAAGAGTTAAAAAATCTAAAATTGGGAACTGGTGGAACACTCTTGCCGAATTCTGTGAACAAGCACTGGTATCGCCTAAGGCAACGTAAAAATGCTAGAGTTGAGTATGAAGATAGAAATAATGCTAACTGTTGGGGTGAATATGCAACAGGTAAAGGAACAAGTTGGTATTTTAAAGAAAGGAAAGCACGAGAAGGGTTAAAAATGATTATGTAAAATGGAGGATTTTGAAAAGGGAGCTGACATGAAAAAGTATAAGAAAGAACTTCAAAATGTAATTAAAACTGAAAAAATAAGATACTTTATACAACAACAATGTTATTACTAAATACCTCAAGAAGAATAATTTTGAAGTCAAAATAAATCTTTTTCTTCAATTTTATCATAATTCTCTACAAGCAATTCACTATCGTAATTTTGAATAAAATTAACCCTGACTTCGGCCAGGGCTTTTTTGTTACAATTTTGTAAGTGTTACACTTACAAAATGTTATACTTTAAGTATCAAAACATTTTGAGGAATAAAATAATGAAAAAAATATTTTTTGGTTTAGCTACTGTATTATTAGTAATCCTTATCGGCTCTGGTTATACTTGGTATAAAATAAATTATGGCGGTACAGCCTACTATGTTCAGATTAATAAAAATGGTAAAGAAGAGGAAAAAATTACGTCCGACTCAAGTGCAAAATATAAACAATATGCTTATGATATAGATTCTTATCAAAAAGATGGAAAAGTAAAAAGAGTTGATTTCAATACGGACCATAATCTTCGAAAAGAAGCATATTTGAAATTAAAGGTTAATCCTACTAAGGGAGTAATTTCTTGGGAAGAGGTTAAAAAAAGTGAAGTACCAAAAGCAGCATTGGAAAAATTAAAAGAATAGATTGTAAACTAATATCCTGACTTTAGTCAGGGGTTTTTTTGATATAATAATATCAAAGAAAGTGAGGAGTTATGATTCAATCAATAGTGCATATTGCGTTAGTTGTTAATGATTACGATGAAGCAATAGATTTTTATACTAAAAAGCTTCATTTTGAATTAGTAGAAGATACATATCAACCTGAGCAAAATAAAAGATGGGTGGTAGTATCTCCTCCTGGTTCCAATGGTACAACTATTCTTTTGGCAAAGGCTACAAAGAAAGTCCAAGAATCATTCATAGGAAATCAAGCAGGAGGGCGAGTATTTCTTTTTTTGGGAACTGACAATTTCGATAGAGATTACTCAGAGATAGTAAATGAAGGAGTTGAATTTGTTAGACCTCCAAAAGTCCAAGAATATGGAAAAGTTGCAGTCTTCAAAGATTTATATGGTAACTTATGGGATTTAATTGAATTTGTTCCAGGTCACCCGATGTTTACTCGTGTTAAATAATTTATCCCGCTTCAGCGGGTGTTTTTCTTAAAAAAAACCTAATAGCAGCAGACTAGTAGGATAGTTTTAATAATGAAGGAGGTGGGGATTGAACCCACTAAATAATTATATTCTCCCAACCATTTCGGGTTTCCTTCTTAATTGATAGCTTAAGAATACCAACAAAAGATAACGTTGTCAAAAGAAATGCTTTATAGAATTGTTATTTATAATACCAGAGTATATCATTTTGTAAACGTCAACATATAAGTTATAATAGCAATAGATTGTTTCTAAAGTACTCTAACCGTCATTAGAGTACTTTCTTATTTTGGTTTTAATATGTTATACTGTTATCATTATATTTTAATCGGAGAGGGACAAAAATGAATTTAGGTTATTTATTTTTAGCGATTGCTATTGTTTCAGAGGTTACTGGTTCAAGTTTAATTAAGTATACAGAAGGTTTTACAAAACCTCTTCCTTCAATATTTTGCATGGCTTTATTTGGGCTTGCAATATTTATGCTTTCAAAAACAGTTAATTATATTCCTTTGTATATTGCGTATGCTCTTTGGGGGGCTCTTGGAATCATATTGGTTACGCTGATTTCAATATTTGTGATGAAAGAATCAGTCAATATAGCAACAATTTTAGGGTTGTTTTTTATTGTAATAGGAGTAGTATTGGTAAATATATACGGTTCATCACATTAAACTTATATAATTGTCCTAAAAAGAATTTAGTTCTTAAGAGCTAGGCTGAGATTATTATTCATTTAAGAAACAAGTTATATAATAAGATCATTCCAAAAAATAACTTTTTCATAAATACTCCTAAGCGCCTATGAATTTAGGTGCTTTTTTATTCAAAGAATTTCTTGTAATAATAGTAAAAATTGGTATACTTACTCTGGTGAGCTTGATTGAGCTCTTTTCTTTCTAACATGAGTCACCATCCCACATTTGGGGTAGCTTTTTTAAATAATGTGTAACTATAAACAAAAATCAATTTGATAATAAGAGTAAGGAGCATCTAACGAATAAGAATAAAGATAAAAGGGTGATCATAGGCCTACTGTTTTTCGAGTTTTTAGTAAGTATTTTAGTGATATATCTAGTGATAGCTTTACTAATGTGAGAATTAACTTGGTGTTCGGATAAGATAATACATCTTTAAAATAATTTATGAATCCAAAGGTTAAATTGACTTTAACTGATATTAGTGTTATAGTTAAAAAGCGGGATGGAGCAGTTAGGTAGCTCGTCGGGCTCATAACCCGAAGGTCATAGGTTCAAATCCTATTCCCGCAATATTTTAAGGGCTTTAGGGAGTCCTTATTTTTCTTATAAAAACTCACCCTTAAGTAAAAATTTTTTCGTGAAATAGGCAACACCTAGAATGGAAGTGAAAAATGAAAACAGGAGATAAAATTACATTATCAAATGGGGAACAAGCAACGGTCGTTTCTGGAGATATTAATCTCTATAAGAATGCACTAATTGTTGAATTAGAAAACCATGATGTCAGGGTTGTTGATAGAGAAACCCTGACACTTGCTAAAGCAAATCCGCATGAAAATCTGGGGAATCACAAGAAGATCAATAAGTATTAAATAGACCAATTTGACTTTAGTAATAATAGGTGTTATTATCATGAGGTAGGTTTTGTCTCGAGTTTAAATGTTTTAGGAATGCACTTTTTCGCAAAATGAGATTTACAATTTTGTCGAAAGGAAATAAATATTATGGCAAATGGAACAGTAAAATGGTTTAACGCAGATAAAGGATTTGGCTTTATCACTTCAGAAGAAGGCAAAGATTTGTTCGCTCACTTCTCAGCAATCCAATCTGATGGATCCAAAACACTTGATGAAGGTCAAAAAGTTGAATTTGATGTTGAAGAAGGTCAACGTGGACCTCAAGCAGTTAATATCACAAAATCATAATTGTATCTAAAAATCGTGCAAAAACTGGAGTCATTACTTCAGTTTTTTATATTCGGTTGAAATTATGAGAGAGTATGATATATTAGAACTCTTAAACATGGTGTCAGCAATCTGATGGCATTTTATTTATTCCAAAAATTTGCCAAATAATTTATAATTCTATATTTTGTTATGATTTTCAATAATAACAAGACGAGAATAGCAAGTTTTATTTGGAGAAAGATGTTTATCCAATAATGTAATAGTTAAAAAAAATAAAATAACTTTCAGAGTTAGTTTATTATAGTGGTATATATAATACAAATGCATTAATAACTAATGAATCAATAATACTTATAAAAATAACATTAAATTTTGCTTAGATAAAATACATAAAGTATCCAATAAATTTTGATATAATTAGATAAATAATATTATTTTATGGAGATTATGGAGAAATATTTTATGTCACTTGCGACAATTTATAGTTTGATGGGAACACTAATAACGATTAACACATTGCTTGCCCTTGTGACAATTTTTCGGAAACCTAGGTCTATTGCCAGTATTTTTGCGTGGTCTATGTTCTTGTTCTTTTTACCAGGGGTTGGTTTCCTTGGCTATCTTTTTTTAGGAAGAGGGCTTGATCGAACAACAACAAGTCGTTTTGAAGAAGAAAATAAATATAATCTGTCTATTCTTGCTCAAAGGGTGCGTGAAAATAATGAAAAATTTGAGCCAAAAGAAATGGCACCCCATGAAAGATTACTGAAAAGGTATTTTAATAATATGGAACGTACACCACTTTGTCGTGGGAATAAAGTGAATTTTTATCTGAATGGAGAAGATAAATTTTCAGCCTTGTTTGACGACATAAAGAATGCTAAAGATAATATTCATGTAGAGTACTATGCATTCTTTAATGACAAAATTGGAACTGCTTTTCGAGATCATCTAATTGAAAAAGCTAAAGAAGGGGTGGAAGTTAGAGTAGTTTACGATCCATGGGGAGGAAAAACGAGAAAGGATTTCTTTAAACCTTTAGAAGAGGCAGGAGGTAAGGTCACAGCCTTTATCACATCGCGTAATACACTAACAAAAACCCGACTTAACTATCATTTACATCGTAAAATTGTAGTGATAGATGGTCAAATTGGTTGGACTGGCGGTTTTAATGTTGGTGATCAATATATTTATAACAGTAAAAAGTTTGGCTTCTGGCGCGATACACACGGTAGAATTGTTGGTACAGCAGCTTTTGGTCTTCAAGAAACATTTATTCGAGATTGGAATGTTTCAGTCAGAGATCCTAAAGATAAGCTTGAAAGAGAAGATTCATATTTTGTGGTACCGGAAGAAGAAGGGGACATTGATATTCAGATTGTCGCTAACGGACCAGAGAGTGATAATAAAACCTTAAGAACAGGTTTTATTAAAATGATTATGGATGCGGAAGACTATATTTGGCTTCAATCGCCTTACTTGATACCTGATGACTCTATGATAACAGCGCTTGTAGCAGCGGCGAATTCTGGTGTTGATGTAAGAATTATGATTCCCAATATGCCAGATCATCCATTTATTTTTAGAGCAACACAATATTACGCAAATTATCTACATAAACACGGTGTGAAAATATACAATTATACAAATGGCTTCATACACTCTAAAACTCTTGTAATGGATGGAAAATTAGGCGTATTTGGTACAACTAATCAAGATATTCGCAGTTATGAATTAAATTTCGAGATAAGTGCCTTTTGTTATGATGAAACTGTAGCAAAAGAGATGAGCAGGACATTTGAGGGAGACTTAAGAAATTCAAAGCTACTTACAGATGAAGAAATTTCCCAACAATCTACCTGGCTTAAAATCAAGCAAAACTTTTCGAGATTACTTAGTCCGATATTATAAATGGTCCTATAGGTCTTAATAAGGATGAATTGACTCCTTTAAAATACATTAATATTGAAAAATAAAAATCACTTGAAAATTTTAGTGGTTTTTATTTTGGAGTAATTCTTCCTATATTCAACTGAAAGTTAATTGTTCAAGAGTAGAGTAATAGATGCTAAAAATCCTTCATACTCACTAAGGCTATGATTGTCTATTAAAAGTCAAAATATTTGCTGAACTTATGCGAGCATTTTTTATTAATATCAGACCAGAGGGTTAATCTCTAAAAGATAAATTTAGTTGAAAAACGTCTTTTAATGCATGTTTTTTAGCCACTGCATGAGGCGACGTTTTTACTTGTCTGATATTGAACAAATAAAAATCTTTTATAATCAATAAATAATTTAAAAGCTAAAAAGTTATTAGAATTATTAGCCTTCTAATAACTTTTTTGATAAAATAATTTTTTAAATACTTTCAAAAATGTAAGAAAAAAAGGTAAAATTTTAGATATAATAATAATTAAAGAAATTAGTTTAGGAGGAAAAGCAGATATTGAATAAAGTAAACATGACCGAAGGACTGTCAAATGCAGAAGTCGAAGAACAAAAAAGACTTGGAAATTTGAATATCATGACGGTTAAAGTTGGGAATTCAAATAAAGATATTATCATTAAAAACTCAATGACCTTATTTAATTTACTCAATCTAGTACTTGCGGTTGTGTTATTTATTATTGGTTCTTATAAAAATATGCTGTTTATTTTCTCAATTATTTCTAATACCTCAATTGGTATCTATCAAGAAATTAAAGCCAAAAGAATTATTGAAAAACTTTCTTTTCTAAAACAAGATAAAGTAGAAGTGATAAGAGCAGGTGAACA